>OCZT010008437.1_pt1 | contig 10022 bp, 7 predicted proteins | sample 1539031 | NCBI WGS metagenome assembly OCZT01 (sample SAMEA3539308, study PRJEB22396) | soil metagenome | biome: tundra; feature: field; material: soil | place: USA | collected 2010-05 | depth 0.15 m
ACGGCGCGTGAGTGCGGTGCTGAGGGCTGTCGCAGCAGGCGTGCGAGGCGGCTTCACTTCCACCGAGGTCGCGCTTCAATGGAGGAGCGGGAGAAGGGGGTCTCCCGCGCGAGTACCACCGCGTTTGGTGAGGTGAGCTTCTCTTACCGGTTTTGCGCCGTTGTGTGAGAGGAGCGCCATAAGTTCGAATCCTCTGCTGCCCACAGGTTAGAGGTTATCGTGCTGGACCAGCGCTAAGCTTCGGACCCGCGAAACCCTGGCGGCCCTTCGGCCACACATCGGAAGCAGACCACCGAATCTCTCAGGCAGGAGCAGGAAGCACTCGAATCGGGGCGGCCGATTGACGTCAGCCGCCCTCGAAGGCGGCACGGTGATGACACTGCCATCGTCGTCGCGGGCCAGAGCCACGACACGGCCACCGCTCACAGCGCCGAGGCCTTTCGACCCCTCACGAGATGACCGTATGTCCTAGAATTGCCGGCGCGGGTCCTGCTGCAATGGGAACGATGAAGGCGCAAGCGCGGTGACCGAGGTTCGCACCAGGCGAGAAATCGAGCTGGACACACTGTTCGCACATGCCCGCCGCCTTCCACCTGATCGGGCGCCGTCGTCGCGACCCTGGCTGGCGCTCGCGGTGCTCTGCGTCTCGCTGCTGGTCGTCACCCTCGACAGCACCGTTCTCAACGTCGCCTTGCCCACCCTCGTGCGCGATCTCGGCGCTTCGTCGAGCGATCTGCAATGGATCGTTGATGCCTATGTGATCGTCTTCGCCGGGCTGCTCCTGGTGGCCGGAAGCCTGGCCGACCGGATCGGCCGCAAGCGGACGTTCCTCGCCGGCCTGATCGCGTTCGCAGCGGGATCGACGTGGGCCGCGTTCTCAGGCTCGGTGGGGATGCTGATCGCCTCCCGAGCCAGCATGGGCATCGGCGCCGCGCTGATCATGCCCTCCACGCTGGCGATCATCACGAACGTGTTCACCGACGCCCGCCAACGGCAGCGCGCATTTGGACTGTGGGGAGGCACGACGGGTGCCGGTATCGCCCTGGGCCCCATTGTCGGAGGGCTGCTGCTCGCTCACTTTTCATGGGGATCGATCTTCTTGATCAACGTACCCATCGCACTCATCGGCGTCGCATGCGCGATCCCGTTCGTGCCGGATTCGAAGAACCCGGTCGCACACCGGCCCGACATCGTCGGGTCGCTCCTGTCCATCGCCGGATTTGGCCTGTTGCTGTGGGCGATCATCGAAGGGCCGGTGCACGGATGGTCGTCGACCCTCGTGCTCGGCACCGGAAGTGGCGCGCTCGTGGTGCTTGCCGGCTTCGTGGCCTGGGAATCGGCCACCTCACATCCGATGCTGAGACTGAGCTTCTTCCGCAGCAGAAGCTTCTCCACCGCTGTCGTGTCCGTGGCCCTGGCCACGTTCGGGTTGTTCGGCGCGCTCTTCGTGCTGACGCAGTTCCTGCAGTTCGACCTGGGCTACACCCCCTTGGACGCCGGGCTGCGCGTCCTACCGGCTGCGGGGGCCATCGTTGTCGTCTCCCCGCTGTCCACGCTGCTCATCCGCGGAATCGGCACCAAGCTAACCCTGACTTCCGGCCTGCTCGTCATAGTCGGCGGTCTGTGGTGGATTTCCGCTGCGACAGTCGGCACGACATACATGGACACGGTCGGTGGCATGGTCATGCTCGGCATCGGCATGGCTCTGACGATGCCTTCGGCAACGGCCGCGGTCATGGGGTCGGTGCCCGCCGAGCACACTGGTGTCGCTTCTGCCACCAACGGCACCTTCCTGCAGATCGGTGGAGCTCTGGGAGTTGCCATCATCGGCTCCCTGCTTTCGACCCGCTATCAGGACAACGTGACCAGCGCTCTGGCGCCCTTCCATGTACCACAGGCGGCCTCGAACGCCATCGTCAGTTCGGTCGGCGGCGCTCTCGAGGTTGCTCAGCGCGCAGGTGGCGCCATCGGCGGGATGCTCGCCCAGATCGCCCGCTCCGCGTTCGTCAGCGGGATGGACCTTGGTCTTCGGGCCGGCGCGATCGCGGTCCTGGCTGGGGCTGTGCTCGCGTTTGTCGCCTTCCCCGTGAGGCGCCGGTAACAAAGCCGCTTGTGCGCTTTTCCGTTGCGCGCTCCGCCGTCGTGGGCCGAGCCGGCGTGCGCTTCGCCGCGCTGGGCTTCGCGGTCGCGCGCTTCGCGGCCCTAGGCTTCGCCGTCGCGCTCTTCGCTATCGTGCTCTTCGCCGTGGTGCGCCTTGGTCCTGCACTCGCTGTTCGGCGCCTCCCCGTGACTGACGCCTCGAGTCGCGCGAGACCTCTCTCAAGAAACGTGACACGACGCTCGAGCTGCTTGAGCGCTGACCTTATGGCTTCGACGGCGGCAGCGGTAGCGACTGCCGAAGGATTGCGGGTCGACGGCGCTGGGCAAGCCGTCCGTTCGAGTCGTCGATATCACGGCACCTCTAGCTCCAAACGTACCGGTCAGCAGGTCCTCTATATATGATCACTTTTGGCAGACGTCGGCAACTACCCCCGACAAGATCGGCTGAGTCATCGCCTCGCCGAATGAGCTGTCCGCGCGGAGCGGCAGATCTGAGTCGGTGCTTCGCGTGCGGGCGCATGTTCAAATCTGTGTGTCATCAAGCCATGTTAAGATTATCTGATTAGGGCAGGTCGATGGACTTGCTGCAACCCACAGGCGGACCAAAAGATGGGGAGATGAGCATCGAGATGGATGGGCCAGCCGTCGGTACCACTGCGCCCCACGTCAGAGAGCTGGAATCCTCCCCGGCGGAGTACCCCGAGGTGAGCACCGCAGCCGTGTTCCTCAACCAGTGCGAGCGCCTGGCTGAGCGCATGTGTCTCGAGTTCTTCGTCGACGACGTGCGCCAAGGCTGGACCTGGACCGAGGCAGCGAAGCGCGTCAGGCGCGTTGCCGCCGGTCTGATGCAGGCTGGTATCGGACCCGGGGACCGCGTCGTCCTGCTGTCCCCCAACCGGGTCGAATGGCTGGTCTCCGACCTCGCCATCCAGGCCGCCGGGGCGATCACGGTGCCGGTATACCCGAGCCTGGTGCCCACGGTGGTGCAGAAGATCGCCGACAACTCCGGCGCGGCCCTGGCGATCGTTTCCGGGGATGCGCTGGCCGGCAAGCTCACCCTCACCGAGACGCTGCAGAGCATCGCCCGCATGGACGGCGAGGTGCAGGAATGGATGACCCAGGAGATCGACGGCGACACCGCGGTTGAGCTGGAGCACCGCATCCGCACGATCACGCCAGAATCGATCGCCTCGATCCTGTACACGTCTGGCACCACGGGTGACCCGAAGGGCGTCGTGCTGACGCATGCCAACTTCGTCGAGAACGCCAGGTCCGGGCTCCAGGTCTTCGACATCGGGCCGGAGGACGTCACCCTCACCTTCATGCCACTCTCCCACATCCTGGCGCGGCACAGTGGCGCCTTCGCCTGCTGCATGGCCGGCGCACAGAATGTGCTTTCGCGCGGCATCGACCACCTGCTGGAGGACATCCAGGAGGTCCGGCCGATGATCATGCTGGGCATGCCCCGGCTGTTTGACAAGGTGTATGCCGCAGTCCACGACAAGGTGAACGCAGGCAGCCCGGTCAAGCGGCGGCTGTTCCATTGGGCCGATCGTGTCGGCCGTCGCCACCTGCGCGAGGGAAACAGCGCCAGCCTTGGTCTGCGCGTCCAGTACGCGCTGGCCAAGCGCCTGGTGCTGGACTCGGTGCGGAGGAAGATCAGCGGCGGACGACTGCGCTTCTTCATCAGCGGCGGCGCGCCCCTCAACCCCGAGGTGGAGGAGTTCTTCTGGATGCTGGGAGTACAGATACTGCAGGGTTGGGGGCTGACCGAGACGACCTCGGCCGCCACCTCCAACACCGAGCAGTACCACCTCTACGGCAGCGCGGGCAAAGCGATGCCAGGGACAGAACTCCGCATTGCTGCTGACGGCGAGATCCTGGTCAGGGGCCGTGGGGTGATGCCTGAGTACTACCGCGACCCCACGGCGACCGCGGAGTCGTTCGAGGACGGCTGGTTCAAGACCGGCGACGTCGGCCATGTCGACGAGGACGGGTTCCTCTTCATCACGGACCGCAAGAAGGACTTGCTCAAGACCTCAGGCGGCAAGTACGTAGCACCCCTGCCGATGGAGACCAGGCTGCAGTCTGATCGCTACATCCAGTCAGCGGTACTGATCGGCGACGAGCGGCCTTTCGTGACGGCGCTGATCGTGCCCAACTGGGCCAACCTCGCCAAGGACAAGGGCCTGGTGGCGAGCGCCGCCGAGCTGATCAAGGACAGCCGTGTGCTGGCGATCATCAAGGAGCACCTCGATCTCCTCAACCAGGAGCTGGCCAGCTTCGAGACGATCAAGCATTTCAGCCTCATCGCCGACGACTTCAGCGAGGCGCGCGACGAGTTGACGCCGACGCTCAAGCTCAAGCGGTCTATCATCCGCGCCCACTACCACGAGATGATCGACGAGATGTACGCGGTGGCGACCGCGGCGCGTCAAAGTGAGCTGGCCGCGAAGAGGGAATCCTCCTCGGGCACTACTGCCTGAGGTGCTCAGAAAGGAATGTCATCGGGGTCGATGTCCTCGCTCGACCGACGCGTGCTGGCGCCCACAGGCTCGTCCCCAGGAGCAGCCGAAGCCGCCGCCGCCTCGCTCGTCGCAGCCTTCGGGGACAGGAACTCGATCCGGTCGGCGATGACCTCGTGCGACTCGCGCTCCTGGCCCTCGCGGTCGGTGAACTTGCGCGTCTTGGGCTTCCCCTCCACCAGAATCAGGCGACCCTTCGCCAGGTCCGCGCACAGCTCCGCCAGCCGGCCGAAGACGACCACCCCGTGCTAGTCGGTTATCTCCGTGCGCTCGCCGTCCTCACCCTTGCGGTACTCGTTTGTGGCAACGCGCAGGTTCACCACGCGCGAGCCGGACTCGGTGAACCGCGACTCTGCTGACGCGCCAAGCCTGCCAATCAAGAGAGTTTTGCTCTACACCTGGGACCTCCTCCGCCACGTCATTGATCTCGTGGTCACTTGCTCTGATGATGACGGCGATCTCGTCGAGGGTGTCCGAAGACCACTCCCTTCCCGGTGTGTGGCGCAGACACGACACCGGTCGACGACGTTGTGGAAGAAGCTGTCGAGCAGGCGGCCCACGGCGGCGAGTGCCGCTTTGTCCGCGGCGAGCTCCTTGATGCGGACGACGGCGTGGCGGCGATCGTCCGTTACTGATGCGACGCTCGCCGTCGGTGTCGTAGTCGCGCGTGCAGCGTCGTCGACAGCCGGGCCAGACGACGACGGATACCTGGCCCGGCCGGACGTGGCTCCCACTCGAAGAAGAGCAGGGTGACGATCAGAGCCCCAATTGCCCATCCGACCATGATGAGGAGATCAGTTCCACTCAGTGCCGCATGCCCCGGCGTCGCGACGAAGATGTCCTCGAGCGCGTCAGCGAGGTGCTTGACCGGGAAGACTGATGCTGCGATGGACAGCCACCCGGGAGCTCCCCCCGCGGGGAGAAACACATCCGAAACGAAGCACAGCGGAAGCAACGACCCGTACGCCATGGGGAGGGCCGCGTCAGTGCTGCCCACCAGCACGGTTGCCGCCAGTCCGACCGAACTGAAACACAACACACCGACGAGGACTGTGAGAAGGGTCGTTCCAATCAGACTTGCGTCGATGTCAATCCGGTAGAAGACGAGGCCGACGAGCATCACCGCCAGCACTGAGAGGGCCGTGGTGAGCGCGGCCGCACCGATCCTTCCGGAGAAGTACGCGGATGGAGGGAGAGGAGTGCCGTGCAGGCGCTTGAGGATCCCATCGTCGCGTGCGATGACTGTGCCTGTGATGGTCGTGATGTAGCCGGCATTCATCACCGCAAACGCAATCATCGCCGCGGTGAAGAACTGTGCAGCGCTGACACCGGCGATCGATTCCTGACCGTGCAGGAATTCGAGAGCTGCCAGGATCATGACCGGCATGACGAGCGCAAAGAATGCGCCTGCGGGGGACCTGACCAGCAACAGAGTCTGGTACCCCACCTGAGTGACTACTAGGCGCGGATAGGACGGACGGCTCGGTGCGCGTGGCGCGGGGGCGGTCACGGCTGTTCCGCCGCGTCTTTGGTGAGTTCGAGGTATACGTCCTCGAGGGACGGGCGCAGGACGCGCAGCGCGGGCAACTCGCTTCCGCGTGCGACCGCCCAGGCGGTGAGAACGTAGAGCACCTGTGTCGGAGTCGTCGTGTGCACGACCACGAACCCGTCTTCCTCGGACGCGGTGCGGCGCACGGCCTCGGGGAGATCGCTCCAGCGCTGTCCCACTGGAAGTCGGAAGATGATCTCCGCGTCCGAGACGTCGCGACCGCCGAGTGAGCACGGCGAACCCTCGGCCACGATCACGCCGTCGGCGATCACCACGACCCAGTCGGCAAGCCGCTGCACCTCGTCGAGGTAATGACTCGTCAGCACGATTGTCTTGCCGAACGCCTTGAGGCGCTCAATCGCCTCCCACGAATGCCTCCGTGCGTTGGGATCGAACCCCATGGTTGGCTCATCGAGAAAGATGAGATCGGGGTCGCCGATCAGGGCCAGAGCGAGATCGAGGCGGCGGCGCTGACCGCCCGAAAGTGCCTTGGTACGAGCCGAGCGCTTCTCGTCAAGGCCGACCAGGGCAATGACCTCATCGGTCTGGCGTGGATGTCCGTAGAAGCTGGCATACAGGCGGACAATCTCGCTGACGGTCAGTTCACGATCAAAGCCGGCGGACTGCAGAACAATGCCGATGCGTCCTCGCAGGTCTCGGCCGCCGTGCTCAGGGTCCAGGCCGAGAACGGAGACGTCACCGGCGGTGCGCCGACGGTGACCCTCGAGGATCTCCACCGTGGTGGTCTTGCCAGCCCCGTTTGGGCCCAGCAACGCGAAGATAGCTCCGCGGGCGACGGTGAAAGTGATGCCGCGCAGCGCCTCGGTGTCGCCGTATGACTTGCGCAACCCGTCAACGGAGATGGCGACGGGAATCGCCCCGGGGGCGGGCGGATCATTCGCCGCCGGCACCTTCAGCAGGGCTCGGGAACCACCGACCATGGTTCTCCGAGCGTGGATCGTATGGCCTCGGCGCTGTAGAGGCGGAGGTCACAACTCTTCGGGTCTTTGGAGTGACGACACACGCAGACCCGACGGAGCGAGCGATGCTGCCGCCCGGTTGGTTTTGCCGGGGGCCCTTTGCCTGCACGAAAGGTGGCTTCCGGCCCTATTCATACTCCACAGACACTGCGGAGAATTGGATGCGTTGGCGCCTGCCGCAGGTACTTCATGAACCAAAGACATCGTGCTTGGAATTGAACCCCTGGCCGGGTCGGTCTGGGGATTCCTCATCGGCCGCCGTTCCCATGGAAGACAACGATGAGTCAGTCGTGGTCGTCGTGGTGGGAGCACGGCAAGAGGAGCGGCGAGCGCTGGCGAGAGGAGCGCGCTCAGCCTCGCGAGATCAAAACGATTGAGACGCTCTACGCGGCCGCCACGCAGGCGAGGCCGGCAGCGGCGTCCTCGACCTCAAGGCCGAGCGTGCCGCGAAGCGAGCCGTCGTCAAGGAGTTGCGCGACGCCCAGCCGGTGCGAGCGGCAGCACTCAAGGACGCGCTCGCCAGCGGGGCCATCGGCACGGATGAGGCGGTGCGCCACATCCTCACCACCGCCCTGTGGGACGCGCGCCTCGAAGAACTCGAGGACGCCTGCGGCCTTCTCGACCTCAGCATCCCGGACGGCGGCTCAAGGTCGAGCCGGCCGCTCGGCGTCCTCCTCGCGCAGGCCGGCGATGACCTCGGACGGCTGACGACGGTCGTCCTTGCCGTGCAGCTCGCCCGCGGCGAGCGACGGCTGGCCACCGAGCCGTCACGGAGCACCGACTCGCACGTCGCCAACCTCCACTGGGAGCGCTGCTCGACAGCACGGGGATCCACCAGCTCAGCGATGCGGAGCCGACGCTGATCGCCGAGCGCGGCCTCAGTCAGTGGAGCGAGTGCCGTCACCTGCTCCCCGGAGCGACGGCGGTCACGGAGGAGGAGGCAGCGGAAACCAATTGAGCAGCGGTCCTCGACGGGGGACGGCTGCCGCCGCAGTGGTGGTGGCCGTCCTCTGCGAGGGAGCGCTCCAACGGCACCACCGATCTCTTCGCCGCGCTCAACATCACCAGCGGCCAAGTGCTCACTGTGAGTGTTCATAAGACTGGCAGCCGGTCGTCGAGAAGCGCTCGATGCGCAAGCGAGCCGTCGCCGAGGGCGGCACAGCGGATGTTCGCACGGTGCGCCCGACACGCGCCCGGATCATCCCCAGCGATCGCGAGGGGTGACTCAGCCGCCCACATGTCCGCGCGGGCACGTCGGCACCGCCGGCCTCGGACTGTACCGCGCGTCGGACGGGTGCAGTCAGTGCCGAATGGATGACGCGATGACCGACGTGGTGTCGCTGCTGATCGGTGGACGGCCACCGATCACAACGGCGCAGGCCCGTGCCGCCGTTGCAGCGAGTACGCCCAGGTTGCGGGAGCGCCACGCCGTGCACGCCTGGCTCGTGACCGCCCCGAACGCGCTCCGCTCGGGAGGGTCCGACCTCCCGCCAGCTGGTCTCCGACTGATCACCGAACTCGAGCGGCATGGTGTGCCCGTTGCGCGCCCACGCTGTGCTGACTGTGGTCGGGTGCGACGCCTGTACGCACCCGTCGCTGGTGGTCGAATCTGCGACTCATGTGTCGCACGACGCAGCAGCGAGCCCTGCTCTCGCTGCGGGGAGGCCCGGCGCGTCTGCGTCCGCCTCAAGGATGGGCAGGCCCTGTGCGAGAAGTGCCGCCCAGCTGCGTTACGACCGTGTGGCCGCTGCGGAGCGGTCGGCCAGCGCGCGGGCATTCGGGGCGGCGTCAGTGTCGGCCGCTGCTGCTACGTGCACCCACAGCTGCGGTGCACGATCTGCGGCGTCGCCAAGGGGCTCCGCCCACACAAGACCCGCCGTCCAGTGTGCGCCACGTGTGCCGATGGTCCTCGCGACATCTGTGTACGCTGCGGACTCGACGCACCCGCCCCGTCCGACACCGAGCAGCCGGTATGCGCCCGTTGTCGCACGACAACGGCGCACCCGTGCTCTGTCTGCGGGTCTCTGACCACCATGCGCAGCATCGAGGGCCGGTCGCGCTGTCCGGACTGCTACACGCGGCACGTCGGGACGTGCGGTCGGTGCCAGCGCGTCCGCACCATCGTTCGGTTCGCCACCGGCGGCGATCCGGATCTTTGCGGTGGGTGCTGGCGGGGTCCCGTGATGACATGTCAGGGTTGCGGCAAGGTCGGGCCCTGCCGAGGAGAACGCAAGGGCTGGATGCTCTGCTCGCGATGTCGGCCCTCGCAGGCGCAGACATGCAGTCACTGTGGTCGGTCTCGTTCACCAACCGCTCAGTGGCATGAGGGGCCGGTGTGTGCCACGTGCTACCACCGCGCACTTGAAGCCAAGGGCCGCTGTCCCCAGTGCGGCCAACACCGCCGGCTTCGCCACTACCCTGGGTTTGCCCAACAGGTTTGCACGGTCTGCGCCGGGGTTCCCGCCACGAACCTCTGCTCGGCCTGTGGGACCGAGGACCGCATGTTCGACAAGGGCCTCTGCCCGCGCTGTTCTCTGGAGCCACGCCTGAACGCGCTTCTCGGCGATCCCGACGCGAGACGACGCAACGGCATGGCGCCGCTGTTTGATGCGTTCCTCGCTGCACCCCGTCCCCGCGCCGTCTTCGACTGGCTGTACCATAACCACAAGGTTGCAGACGCCCTCGGCCGCATGGCCAACGGTGACCTCCCGCTGAGCCACGAGACCCTCGACTCGCTGGAACCCATGCTTGGTCTCCGGGCCTACCGGCACCTCGGAAATCTCTTAATGGCCACCGGTGCGCTCCCTGTCCGTGATTCGGTGCTTGCCGCCCTGGAGCGATGGTGCGATCGTGAGCTTGCGGCCATCG
>OCZT010008438.1_pt1 | contig 10022 bp, 9 predicted proteins | sample 1539031 | NCBI WGS metagenome assembly OCZT01 (sample SAMEA3539308, study PRJEB22396) | soil metagenome | biome: tundra; feature: field; material: soil | place: USA | collected 2010-05 | depth 0.15 m
ACTGCCCGGTCGCTTCCATCCTGATATGCTTTTTCATGGTCGGTCTCCTTTGCACTTCGAGTGCGTCCATCACTGGGAGCTTATAGCATCCCGCCGGAGGCCGACCTTCTCATCCCATTCTTTGCGTGAACTCTTAAAAATCCAGCTTGTCGATGTTCTTCTTGTCGATCAGCAGAGGCGCGCCCAGAATGATCTGGCTTCCGCTTATTTCGAGGGCGCCGAGCCTTCCCGCCTGAATCGACGTCGCGCCGGCGGGAATTTTATTCTGGCTGAGCATAGTGCCGGCATAAACCGTAAGATACCCGAGATTTTTCGTGTTCCACAAGAAAATGGTCTGCACCACGCCATCGTGAATATAGGGCTTGCAGATCCCGGGCAGCGATAGCCCGATCACATCGACGTCCTTGCGTCCCGTCTGGCGCATCGCTTCGCCCGCGCCGGGAACGGCAGGCGCGGAGATGGCCATGATCAGCTTCACGGTCGGATGCACCTTGAGAATCGTCTGCGTCTCCGCGAACGCCTTGTCGCGGTCGTCGTCGCTGGGGCGAATCGCGACTAAATTGAGGCCCGAATGTTTTTCCTCGACCCTTTTTTTGATGAACGCGATCCACTGGTTTTGATTCGCGGCGCTCAGCGCTCCGGTGATAATTGCGAAATCGCCCTTGCCGCCGAGCAGTCGCGCCGCCTCGTCCGTCAGCGCATTGCCGATTCCCTCGGGAGTCGCCTGATTCAGAAAATATTCGCGCGCGTCGGGCTCCGCATCGGCGTCCCAGGTGAGCACGTGAATCCCTTTCTGCCGCGCCTTGCGCAGAACCGTCGAGATGCCGGCCTGATTCTCGACCGCCACGGCGATCGCGTCGACGCCGCGCGTGATCCAGCTCTCGACGATTTCGTTCTGATTTGCCGCGTCGAGACCGGTCGGGCCGTCCCAGATCAGCTCGACACCAAGCTCGCGCGCCGCTTCTTCGGCGCCAATGCGACAGCTCACGAAGTAAGGATCTCCTTTCGCCTTCGGCATCACGGCAATCACCGGAGTATGCGTGGCGCCCACGCTTGGGGCCGTGGTGTGTAAAGACCGCACCAACCAAACGTTCGCGCCCGCCGTAATCAGCGCACCGGTAAGAATCGCCGCGCAAAGAATAGCGACCTGGCTGTTTTTCATTTCACTTGCCTCTCCTGATTTTGTTTTCGCACGCGCGCGGAGGCGATCCATCGCGATCGTCAGCACCAGCACGGTGCCCGTCAAAATGCCCGTCAGCTCCGAAGGCAGCGCCGCAAGATGCAGACCATTTTGCAATACGGAGATCGAAAACAATCCCAGCACTGTGCCGAGGATCGTGCCGCGTCCCCCCGCCACCGACGCGCCGCCCAACACCACCGCCGTGATCGCGTCCAGTTCGTACCCGGTGCCCGCATCCGACTTCGCCTGGCCAAGATGCGCGACATAAATGATCGCCGCGACACTGGCCGCGAGGCCCGAGAGAAAATAAACCAGTCCGATCCGCCGCGCAACGGATATCCCCGCGTAGCGGGCGCCATCGCCCGCGAATCCGATCGCGTACAAGCCGCGTCCGATCGCCGAACGATGCAGCAGCACCGCATAACCAACGATCGCGACCGCCAGGACCGGGAGCTGCGCCGGAACACCGAGCACATAGCCTTGCCCGAGAAATAGAAACGATTTCGGGAATCCCGAATAGTTCACCGCGCCATGCGTAATCCCCTCGGCGATACCGCGAAATGCGGAGAACGATCCGAGCGTCACGATCAGCGGAAGGATTTTGAATTCCGCTATCAGTACGCCGTTCAGGGCACCGCCCACGCACCCGATCAGCAACGTCGCGATCGCCGCAGCCGGTATCGACCAGTGCCGGTCCATCACCAGCCCTCCGAACGCGACCGCGCAGAGCCCCATCATCGATCCCACTGAAAGATCGATGCCTCCGGTAATGATCACGGGCGTCAATGCCAGCGCCAGCAATCCCAGCTCGACGCTCAACCGCACGACCTCCATGAAATTGGCCGTCGTCAGAAAGTTCTGCGCGACGCCCGCGAAGATCGCAATCTCGGCGGCAAGAGCCAGCAGCACCATCCATTCGCCGTTCGGGAACCAGCGCTTAAGCCGTGCGTTCAGCAAAGTCGCCTCGTAAACGCGCGCCGAAGCGCGAACGCACCGCATCGAATCCCACCGCGGACAAAATAATCAGGCCTTGAATCGCCCGCTCCCAATAGGCGCTGAAGCCGAGAAACGTAAGCGCGGGGCTGATGATGCCGAGCAAAATCACGCCCAGAAGCGTCCCTTGAATGCTCCCCCGCCCGCCCGTGATCGCAGTCCCTCCCACCACTACCGCCGTGATCACCTTCATCTCCATCCCTAGCCCCGCGTTGCTGGGAACCTGATTGAACCGGATGGAGTTGAGCAGCGCCGCGCAACCGGTCAATGCGCCGGTAATCGCAAAAACGTAAAACGTGACGCGCGCCGAATCGATTCCGACCAGCCGCGCCGCGTTCTCATTCGATCCGGTCGCATAGACGGATCGACCGGCGGGCAGATTTCGCAATCCCCACCCGATACCGACGGCCAGAGCCCCCGCGACGACGAAGGTGATCGAGTTGCTGGCCGCCTGCGTCGTACCGAGCCATTGGAAATTGGCCGGCAGATCCTGAACCCAGGCGCCTTGCGTGATCCACCGCAGCGCGTCGCGAAACGCGACCATGGCCGCCAGCGTCACCACAATCGAAGGGATGCGGACATACGCGACCAGCGCGCCGTTGATCGCGCCCAGCATCGCGCCGATCAGGCACGCGGCCAGTCCCGCGCCCCACGCCGGCAGGCCCATCTTCGCGACTTCTCCCGCCGCCACGCTACAAATCGCGAACATCGTGCCGACGGAAATATCGATATGCCCGGTGAGGATTACCAGCGTCATGCCGAGCGCAACGATCAGCACAGGCATGTTCGCCAGCACCAGATCGCTGAGGTTTTCCCGCGTGAAGAATCCCGGCGCAAGGAAGCCGAGGACGATCAGCAAGACCACAATCGCGAAGGCGACCGAGATTTCGCTTCTGAATCTCGTCACGCTGCGTCAACCCCCGCATGCCCTAGAGCTAAAGACAGAATCGACTGTTGTGTCGCATCTTTGCGATCGAGCGTACCGCGAATCGTGCCCGCGTGCATCACGGCGATGCGATCGCTCATGCCCAGCAGTTCAGGCAACTCGGAGGAAATCATGATAATCGCGAGCCCTCGCTCAGCCAGATCGGCCATCAGAGAATGAATTTCCGACTTCGAACCTACATCGACGCCCTGTGTCGGCTCGTCGAGAATAAGGACCGCCGGGTCGATCGCCAACCATCTCGCGAGCGCCACTTTTTGTTGATTTCCTCCCGACAGCGCACCGGTTTCCACGTCGACCGAAGGTGTTTTTATGCGCAGTTGGCGGACAAAACCCTCGGCCAGACCGCGCTCCTCGGCCCGATCGATCAACCCGTGCGGCGCGACCTTCCGCAAACTGGCGAGGCTTGTGTTCGCCGCAATCGACATCTCCAGAATGGCCCCGTGGCGCGGACGATCTTCGGGAACATAGCCGACGCCGCGCCGGATCGCGTCGGCCGGTGATGCAATCGCGACGTTCTGTCCGCGCAGCCGGATCTCGCCCGAATCAGCCGGCGTCAGCCCAAAAATCGTCTCGGCCAACTGCGTGCGTCCGGACCCGACGAGCCCCGCGATGCCGAGAATCTCGCCTTTTCGCACGCTCAACGACACATGGTGAACACCGGCCGCGCGGCTCGAAACGTCGTGGACCTCCAAGACGATTTCGCCCAGTGTAATTTCACGTTTGGAAAAGATCGAGCCCAGTTCTCGACCTACCATCATGCGAATCAGCTCGGCGCGATCGACCTCGTCCATCCGTCTGATCGCAATGGTTTCACCGTCCCGCAGCACCGTGACGCGATCCGCCACGGTCGCGATTTCTTCCAGGCGATGCGAGATGTAGATCACGCCCACTCCTTCCGAGCGCAAGCGGGCGATCACCTGGAACAGGCTCGCAACCTCGCGCTCGGTGAGCGAGGAAGTCGGTTCATCCATAATCACGATCCGCGCATCGGCGCCGATGGCCTTGGCGATCTCGACGAGCTGTTGTTCGGGCATGCTGAGCGTTGCAACCAGCCGCGCAGGATCGATCGCCGCGCCGGCGCGCTCCAGCAGCTCCGCCGCCCGCCGGCTCCGCCCTTTCCAGTCCAAGATGCGCCACGCGTTGCCACCCTCGAGCGCCAGCGCGATATTTTCCGCCACCGTCAGATCCGGAAACAAAGACGGCTGCTGATAAATCGCGGCGATTCCCAGGGCTTTCGAAATGCGCGGGTCCATGTGCGGCACATGCGAGCCACGGACCCTTATGGTTCCAGCATCGGGTACGACGGCACCGGTAATAATCTTGATCAGCGTCGATTTTCCCGCGCCATTCTCGCCGATCAGCGCGTGGACTTCGCCCGCGCGCAACTCGAACGACACCGATCGAAGAGCCTTCACGCCGGCGAAGGACTTCGACATGGAGATCGCTTCCAGAATCAGATCGGACACGCGTAATGGTTATGATACTCAATGTGAGAATCAAGCAATCGCTAACCTACTGGTGCCTGAACGGCACTTCTTGGGCATGGGACATCGAGCGCATTTGCGCGACCGCCAAGTCTCTGGGGTGCCAGAGCGTGGAACTGGCTCCGCCGGAGTTGTGGCCGGAAATTCGCTCCTACGGTTTGAGCAACGCCATCGCGATGAACGGCATGCCTAATCCGGTTTTTGCCAAAGGCCTCAACAATCCGCGTTACGCCGAAGAGGTCATCGCGCGAACGAAAATGGAGATCGACCGGTGCGCCGACGGCGGCGTCCCCAACGTCCTCGCGTTCACCGGCTACAAGTGGGTCGATGCCGACGATCCGGAGAGCGAGGAAATCCCGCTCGCGGAGGGCGCGGCGAACACGGTGAAGGGCCTGCGCGAATTGGCCAGCTACGCGGAACCAAGAGGCGTCACAGTTTGCCTGGAGCAACTCAACACGCGCGACGATTCGCATCCCATGAAGGGCCATCCCGGCTACCAGGGCGACGATATCGACTACTGCGCGCAAATCGTGATGGAGGTCGCATCGCCGAACGCGAAGCTGCTGTTCGACATTTATCACGTCGCAATCATGAATGGCGATATTATCCGCCGCTTGAGCCAATATCGCGACTGGATCGGCCACATCCACACCGCCGGAGTCCCAGGCCGCGGCGAACTGGACGACCAACAGGAAATCTACTATCCGGCGGTGATGCGGACGCTGGTCGAGATCGGGTATCAGGGCTACGTCGGACAGGAATTCATTCCGACTAGAGATCCGGCCGAAGGTCTGGCGCAGGCCGTGGGTGCCTGCGACGTGTAGGGCCACCTGCCCGTAAGACGCGCGGTGGTGGCAGGCCCCGCAAGCATGCCAGGCCTGACTATCTTCGTCTGTCGCGCTCGAAAAAGTGGTTGTGGCTTTCCTCCACTTCACGCACTTCCGCTGTGTCATTGGGCAAGGAATTACCGTCCCATGTGTGCTCAGGATCGGGATAGAACGTCACAGAGGCATTCTTGACGGGCAGGCCCATCAGGTAGCCAGCCACCAGCCAGCCACCAGCCAGCCACCAGCCATCCACCAGGAACCCGCGCCCGCTGGATCGCCAGTACGGCCTTCGCACTTCCGATTGCTCTCAGCGCTTCAAAAACCAATCCCTCTTCCGCTTGCTTGCTCATAGGTTCAGTTAACGCCTAATCCCTCAGGAAACCGGGGGAAAAGGGAGGAAAAGCGGACAGGCCTTTCGCTTCCCCTCAACGTGATCGCCCACGCCGGGAGCCGGCACGGTTGGCAATCTCCGCCAGGGACCGCAGAGCAGCGTTGACAGCCGCGGCGTTCGGAAACAGCGCGGCAATCTCGGGGTCAAGGACAACGACGTTGGAACTCGCCTGGAGCCGCTCGACGTATTTCCCGCGAGCCAGTTCCTTGAAGTCTGACCGCTTATATTCCGGGCGAAGTTCCCCTGCAATAGGTGTCTTAGCCTTTTTCATAGATGTTCCTTTCCGCTCGCGTCGCCAAGCGCGCGGTAATGATCCGAATAGCGTCACCACGATCCATATGTGAAACCACGAGCACTCGACCCGAAGCTGACACCCCGAATGTCACGAAGCGTCTTTCTTCGATCGAATGATCCGGATCGTCGCCCGTTGCCGATAACGGATCGAAAAACATGCTCGCCGCTTCATCAAAAGATACCTTATGCTTCCGCAGATTCGCCGCAGCCTTGGAGGCATTCCATTCGAAGCGCACCCGGAGATCTCACCTGCACTCAGTATAGCCGCATGCGCTCCCGGTCCTACTCCGGATTCCGAGACGACTCCCTCACCCTCAACGTCGCCGGCAGCCGGACTGTGAACGGCGTCCTTCCGGCATTGCCATTCTCAATCCGCTCCAACAAAATCTGCGCCGCGCGGAAGCCGATGTCGTAGGCTGGCTGCACTACCGTCGTGATCGACGGCGTGAACAGATCGTCCACCGTCAGCTCGTCGAAGGTCACAAGTGCGATGTCTTCCGGCGTCCTCAAGCCGCATTCGCGAAGAGCGCGCAACACACCGAGCCCTGTGGGACCGTTGGTCGACAGAATCGCGTCAGGCCTGCGTGCGGGATCGCACAGCCGAGGGCCGCACATCGCCGCGACGTCTTCCGGACGAAAATTTCCTTCCCAAATCAACTCGTCATCCGGAGTCAGGCCGGCCTTCACCAGCGCTTCCCGATACCCCAGCAGCCGCCGCTGCTCATTGCGCAGCGTGTGAGGACCCGTGGCAAGCGCGATCCGCCGGTGACCTGACGCCAGCAGATGTTCCACCGCCATCTCCGCGGCCTTCGCATCGTCGACCGACACCGAATCGACTTCCTCGCGGTCCGGAATCCTGTCCAGATAGACGACTGGAATCCCCGATTCGATAATCTGCGAAATCTGTCCCGTCACCGCCGGCGCGGACGCCACCACCAGCAGAATCCCCTCGACCCTCTGCGACCGCATCAGGGAGAGGAGTTCCTTCTGCCGGTCCGCGCGATCGTCCGAATTAACCGCCATGAGAGTGTAGTTCTGCTGGCGCGCCGCCATTTCCGCGCCTCGAATCACCTGCGGGAAGAACGAAATCGTCAGATCGGGAACAATGATTCCCAACGTCCGCGTCTTGCTGGTTTTCAGGCTCCGCGCGATGTGATTCGGATGATAGTCCAGCCGCTTGATGGCGGCGTGCACCTTGCGCCGCAACGGTTCGGTTACCGGAACCGAGCCCGTGATGACGTGCGACACTGTGCCCACGCTCACTCCGGCAAGTTCTGCGACTTCCTTAATCGTTGACAATTTATAGTTTCTTCAGCCTGATATCACGAACTTCAATCTTCATGGGAGGGCCCAGATGCACCTGGATCCCGATCAGCCCGTCCATTTTCCGATTGGCGGTATCGTCATCAATCAGCATACTCATTACGCGCCCGTTTAGCAGCTGTACCAGCGTATTTCCCCGCGCGATGATGTGCAGGTCGTTCCAGTCGTCGCCCTTGATCAGCGCCTTCAGCTCCGCCGGATCGCCCAGCGACCCGACCAGCCCCGGCTTCTTGCCATCGCCGATATACGTAAATTGTCCGCGCATCGCCAAAAACCCTCGCGCGCGCTCTTCGTAAATCTGACCGGTATACTGCTGCTCGCCGTCCATATCGGCCTGATAGCCTTTCATCGCGTACTTGATGTCCGGCAGTTCCACGCTGCGATACTGAATGCCGCTGTTGAATCCCGTCAGCTTGTACTTCACCTTCAACTCGAAATTCGCCGGACTCCCGCCGCGCCAGATCAGAAACGTATTTTGCTTGGGCTGCTTGTCGACCAGCGTCTGCCCCACGATCGCGCCGTCCTCCACGCGCCAGAATTTCGGATCGCCATCCCACCCGTTCAGCGTCTTCCCGTCGAAGATCGGCTCGAACCCGACGTCGCCAACCGGAGGAATCCTCGGCCCCTGCGCGAACGCCGCTACCAACGACAACCCGGCTATCAGCAGTTTCATTTCGCCTCCCGATCCCGGACCTTCACCCATTGCCTGCTCGCCGCCGATTCCAGCACCGCGTCCGTCACGTCTTCGGTCGCCAACGCCTCCCGGAACGTCGGCGACGCACTCTTCCCTTCGCCCAGCGCTTCCAGAAAATCCGCTACCTGGTGAATGAACGTGTGCTCGTATCCGATCTGCAATCCCGGCACCCACCAGTGCGACATGTACGGATGCTCGCGGTCCGTAATATGGATGCTTTTCCATCCGCGCACCAGCCCCTCGTCCTTGTGATCGAAATATTCCAAGCGATGCAGATCTTGCAAATCCCACATCAGCGACCCGTTCTCGCCGTTAATCTCCAGCGTATAGAGCGCCTTGTGCCCGCGCGCATACCGCGTCGCCTCGAACGTCGCCAGGCTCCCGTTGCGAAACCGCGCCAGCGCCAGGCTCGCGTCGTCAATCGACACTGGCTCCATTTGCCCGCTCAAATTATGCATGCGACTCTTGATAAACGTCTCCGTCATCGCCGAGACTTCTTCAATCCCGCCGTTCAGCCACATCGCCGTGTCGATGGTGTGCGCCAGCAGGTCACCCGTCACGCCGCTGCCCGCCACGGCGGCGTCCAGGCGCCACAGTCCTTCCCCGCCCTGCGGCAGCTCCGTCGAAATCGTCCAGTCCTGCAAAAACTTCGCGCGATAGTGAAAAATCTTTCCCAGCCGCCCTTCGTCGATCAGCCGTTTGGCCAGCATCACCGCCGGCACGCGCCGGTAGTTGTACCACACCATGTTGGCGACGCCCGCCTCTTCCACGGCCTTCACCATTTGTTCGGATTCCCACGCGTTGCGGCCCAGCGGCTTCTCGCACATCACCATCTTCCCCGCCCGCGCCGCCGCCAGAGCGATCTCCAAATGCGTGTCGTTCGGACTGGCGATATCGACCAAATCGATCTCTGGCGACTCCACCATCCTCCGCCAGTCCGTCTCCACCTTCTCGAATCCCCAGTTGGCCGCAAACGCTTTCGCGCGCTCTTCATTCCTCGCGCATATCGTGTGTAGCACCGGCTGAAACGGCATCTGGAAAAAATTCGCAACCTTCAGAAACGCGTTCGAATGGGTCCGCCCCATGAACCCGTACCCGACCATCCCCACGTTGATTTTCTTCATCGTTAATCCCACCCGTGCGTATCGCGCACCGCGATCATCACCCTCAACACGTCGTTCCACGTCTTCGGATCGGTCATCACCGCGTTCGGGAACATGCAGCCATCCCAGCAGATGTGCGGCGTCGCGCGCGTCACGACGCCGTTGTCGTCCCTCAGCCACGCCCCTGCGTCCCTCACGATGTCGAGCTTCCCATTCGGATCGAACGGCAGACAGTGCTTCCCCGTCTTGTCGTGCGACCCCGAACCCTTCACCGTCCCATCGTTCTGCGCAACGTGAAAGTCGATGGTCCACGGCCGCAGCGCGCTGGCCACCTCGCGGTACGCCAGTTCCAGAACCCCTTCGATCTTGTCCTCCGGCGCGTTGTACCCCATCGTGAACAGCATCGTGTGCGCCATATCGGCCTGGAACCCCAGTGTTTTCGGCCTTCCCACCATCTCCAGAAGCTGCACGTTGCGCCGCCAGCTATGCATCCCTCCCCAGCAAATCTCGCCCTCCGCCGCCAGCCTCTCTCCGAAACCCTCAGCGATGTCGCACGCCTCGCGAAACGTATCGGCAATCCGCTTCGTATTCGCTTCCGGATCGTTCAGCCATTCCTCCACGCCCGTCGCCGAATCGATCCGCACCATGCCCATCGGCCGAATGCCCACCTCGCGCAGCTTCTTCCCGATCTTGCAGGCTTTTCGGACCTGCGTGAGAAACGCGCCGCGCTGCGCATCATCCGCCATAGCCGAGCCGCCGCCCGTTCCCGCCCACACAGGAGCCACCA
>OCZT010008439.1_pt1 | contig 10022 bp, 10 predicted proteins | sample 1539031 | NCBI WGS metagenome assembly OCZT01 (sample SAMEA3539308, study PRJEB22396) | soil metagenome | biome: tundra; feature: field; material: soil | place: USA | collected 2010-05 | depth 0.15 m
CCACCGAGATCTACACTCTTTCCCTACACGACGCTCTTCCGATCTGTTATTAATGTTGCTGCTGGCCGTAATCTGGATCGCCGACAGCGCGGCCTATTTCACAGGACGCGCGCTGGGCAGGCACAAACTGGCGCCCGCGATCAGTCCCGGCAAGACCCGGGAAGGCGTTGGCGGTGCATTCGCCGCCGTCACAGTGTATGCTCTGGCATTGCATTTTTCACTGTTCTCGATGCGCGATTTGCCTATGATTATTGCCGGATTTTTCAGCATGACAGCGCTCAGCATCATGGGTGATTTGTTCGAATCGTGGCTCAAGCGTAATGCCGGGGTCAAGGACAGTGGCAGTATTTTTCCGGGGCATGGCGGCATGCTCGATCGCATCGACGGCGTTACTGCCGCGCTGCCTTTGGCGGCGCTGATATTCATCTAGCATGAGCGCATCCCGGCATATCGTAATCCTGGGGTCCACCGGCAGCGTCGGCGTAAGCACGCTCGATGTCATCGCACGTCACCCCGGGCGCTTCAAGGTCATCGCGCTTACCGCCTACCGGCAAATCGATGCACTATTCAATCAGTGCACTGAATTCCAGCCGCAATATGCGGTGGTAGGCGATGCAGGGAGTGCAGAGCAGCTCTCGGCCAGGCTGCGCGCAGCAGGCGGCGCGACCGAGGTGCTGTGCGGCGAGCAGGCGCTCGAACAGGTTGCCGCCTTGCCGCAGATCGACACGGTAATGGCGGCGATCGTCGGCATCGCCGGATTGCGCGCGACTTTCGCGGCGGTGCAGGCCGGCAAGCGAGTGCTGCTTGCCAACAAGGAGGCGCTGGTGACCGCCGGCCCGGTATTTATGAACGCGGTACGCAGCCGCGGCGTGACATTGATACCAATCGACAGCGAGCACAATGCGGTGTTCCAGGCACTGCCCGGGAGGTTTGCCGGCGATCTTGCCGCGGTCGGCGTGCGCCGCATCCTGTTGACGGCCTCAGGTGGCCCGTTTCGCGATTTGCCGCTCGAGCGTCTGTCGCAGGTCACTCCGGAGCAGGCATGCGCCCACCCCAACTGGGTGATGGGGCGAAAAATCTCGGTTGATTCCGCCACCATGATGAACAAAGGCCTGGAAATCATAGAGGCGGGTTGGCTGTTCAATGCGGTGGAAAAACAAATCAAGGTCGTGATTCATCCCGAAAGCGTGATTCATTCGTTGGTCGAGTATATCGACGGCTCGGTGCTCGCCCAGCTTGGCAATCCCGACATGCGCACGCCGATCGCATTCGCGCTGGGCTACCCGCAGCGGATTGAAGCGGGAGTCAATTACCTCGATCTGGCAGCGGTGGGCAAACTCAATTTTTCCGAACCGGATTACGCCCGCTTCCCGTGCCTCGGGCTGGCGCGCGAGGCGTTGCGTGCCGGTGGCAGCGCGCCCGCAGTACTCAACGCGGCGAACGAAGCAGCGGTATCGGCTTTTCTTGAATCGAGGCTGCGCTTCGACCAGATTCCGGCGTTGATCGAGCATGCGCTCGCCAAGGTCGCCGTTGCGCAATTGCGCGACCTGGAAGATGTATTCAGCGCCGACCGGCGCGCCCGTGATTGCGCTGAGACGTGGCTGGCTCGAAATGCGGCTGTTGCAGCTCCGCGTTCGCGGCGTGTTTCAGCTTAGCCATCCCGATCGGCGTAGCCTGCTATGAGCCTGCTGACCACGATACTGGCGTTTGCGTTCGCACTCGGTACGCTGATCGTAGTGCACGAATTCGGGCACTACCTCGCGGCGAGCCTGTGCAATGTCAAAGTGCTGAGATTTTCGGTGGGATTCGGCCGTGTCATTGCGCGCCGCCGTTATGGCCGTGACCAGACCGAGTGGGCGATCTCCGCTTTTCCGCTCGGCGGCTACGTCAAAATGCTCGACGAGCGCGAAGGCGAGGTTGCACCCCAGGATCTGCCGCGTGCGTTCAACCGCCAGTCCGTCTACCGCCGTTTCGCGATCGTGGTGGCCGGGCCGGTCGCCAATTTCCTGCTCGCGATTTTTTTGTACTGGTTGATTTACATGCACGGCATCCCGGGGATCAGACCGGTGATCGGTGCCGTAACGGCCGGTTCGTCGGCTGCCGCGGCGCAGTTCGTCCCCGGCGATACCATAATCAAGATCGGACCGCAGGCGGTGACTACCTGGCAGGATGCGCGCTGGGCGCTGCTCAAACACGCTGTCGAAAAAAGCGTGGTTATGCTCGAAGTTCAGAACGACCGTAACGAGATCGCCTGGCGCAAGCTCGATCTGTCGCAGCTCAGCACTGCAGATCTCGACGGCGATTTCCTGCGCGCGCTGGGTTTTATACGCCTGCAGCCGCCGTTGCCACCGGTGATCGGTCGCGTGCTGCCGGGAGGCGCCGCCGAGCGCGGCGGGCTGCAGGGAAACGACGAGATCGTCACGATCAACGGAGAGTCGATGACGCGCTGGGACCGGGTTGTTGCAACCGTCAGCAGCAATCCCGGCAGGGAACTGGTGTTCGTGGTGCAGCGCGATGCGGCGGTCATGGTGCGAATCGCGGTAACGCCGGATGCGGTTCTCGAAAACGGCGAGCGCATCGGCCGCATCGGCGCGGCGCCGCGCATCGACCGCGATGCAATGCGGAAGTACCAGGTGGAGGTGCGCTATACGCCCCTCGCGAGCCTCGGCAAGGCGCTGGAGCGCACTTGGGACACCTCGGTGTTCAGCCTGAAAATGCTGGGCAAAATGCTGGTGGGCGAGGTGTCGCTGAAGAATTTGAGCGGCCCGATCACCATCGCCGATTATGCGGGCCAGTCGGCGCAGGCCGGGTGGATATCGTATCTGGTGTTCATGGCGCTGATCAGCATCAGCCTGGGCGTGCTCAATCTGCTGCCGGTACCATTATTGGATGGCGGGCATTTGATGTATTATATGCTTGAAATTTTTAAGGGAAGTCCCGTTTCGGACAAAGCCATCGAGGTGGGGCAGCACGTCGGAATGGCGGTGTTGTTCACGTTGATGGCTTTTGCGCTGTATAACGATATCAATCGCTTGATCCACGGCTAAGTAAGATGCGCTTGTTTGGATGCCTGTTCGTGTTGCTCGGTGCGCTGCCCGCTATTGCCGCGCATGCGTTCGATCCGTTTGTCGTGAAGGACATCCGCATCGAGGGTATCCAACGCACCGAGGCCGGAACGGTATTCAGCTACCTGCCGGTCAAAGTCGGCGAAACCATGACCGAGGATAAAGCGGCTCAGGCGATCCGTTCGCTTTATGCCACCGGCTTTTTCAAGGACGTCAGCCTTGAAGTCGATAACGGCGTGCTGATCGTGGCGGTACAGGAGCGGCCATCGGTGGCGCAGATTGAGTTTTTGGGCGCCAAGGAGTTCAACAAGGATGATCTGCTGAAAGGGCTGCGTTCAATCGGACTTGCGGAAGGGCGCATATTCGACAAGGGTCTGCTTGACAAGTCGGAGCAGGAACTCAAGCGCCAGTACATCAGCCGCGGCCTGTATTCGGCGCAAATCACGACTACCGTCACGCCGCTTGAACGCAACCGCGTCGCGGTGCGCTTTGACATCACCGAAGGCAATGTCGCCAAGATCCGTCAAATCAGCATCATCGGCAGCCAGGTTTTCCAGGAAAAAGATTTGGTGGGGCAGTTCAAGTTACGTACGCCGGGGCTGATGACCTGGTACAGCAAGGACGACCAGTATTCGAAACAGAAACTTGGCGCCGATCTCGAAACGTTGCGCTCGTATTATCTCGATCGCGGCTATCTGGAATTTAATATCGACTCGACGCAAGTCTCGATCACGCCAGACAAGAAGGACGTCTACATTACCATCGGCATTACCGAAGGCCCGCAGTATACGGTTTCCGACGTCAAGCTCGCGGGCGAGATGCTGATTCCAGAAGCCGATGCGCTCAAACTGGTGAAGCTGAAGGCAGGCGAAGTTTTCTCGCGCGCCAAGCTCACGGAATCGACGAAGGCAATCAGCGACCGGCTCGGCAACGACGGTTATGCTTTCGCGAACGTGAACGCTGTTCCCGACCTGGACAAAGATAAACGTAAAGCCGCGTTCACCTTTTTCGTCGACCCCGGCCGCAGGGTCTATGTCAGGCGTATCAACGTAACCGGCAACACCCGCACCAGGGACGAGGTCATACGCCGTGAGATGCGGCAACTCGAGGGCGGATGGTACTCGGCAGACAGTATCAACAAATCGAAGCAGCGTGTCGATCGACTCGGTTATTTCACCGAGGTAAATGTCGAGACGCCATCCGTGCCTGGCGCCACCGACCAGGTCGATCTCAACATCAGCGTTGCCGAGAAACCGACCGGGACCATCCTGCTTGGCGCCGGTTTCGGTTCCGAAGGCGTGATTTTGAGCGGCGGCGTCACACAACAAAACGTGTTCGGTTCAGGCAACCATCTCGGCGTGCAGGTCAACACCAGCAAGATCAATACCGTCTACTCGCTGTCGTTCACGCAACCGTACTGGACGGTTGACGGCGTAAGCAGGGGCTTCGACCTCTACAAGCGCAACATGGATCCGACAGCGCTCTCCCTTGGCCAATACCGCACGTCGACGCTCGGTGGGCAGTTCCGTTTAGGCGTGCCGTTTACCGATATCGACATGGTTACGCTTGGCCTCGGTTACGAGGACACCAACATCACGGTATCTGATAATAGCCCGCTCAGAATTACCAATTATGTAAACACATTCGGCGAGGACAACACCTCGGTGCTCGGTAATGTCGGTTGGGTGCGTGACACGCGTGACAGCGCAATCTATCCTACCCGTGGCGCCATCAGCCGCGCGTTTTTGGAGACCGGCCTTCCGGGCGGCACTCTGCGTTTCTATAAAGTCAATGTACAGCATCAGAGATACTTCCCGTTGACGCGCGATTTTACGCTCTACCTGAACGCCGACATCGGTTACGGCAATGGCTTCGGCGGCAAACCGCTGCCGTTCTTCCGCAATTACTACGTCGGGGGCGTCAGCTCGCTGCGCGGCTATTACACCGCAACGGTCGGCCCTAAAGACGCCAATGGCGATCCGACCGGCGGCAGCAAGAAAGTGGTCGGCAGCGCCGAACTGTTGTTCCCGTTCCCGGGGTTGGAAAATGACAAGTCGGTTCGCCTCGGCACGTTCGTCGACGCCGGCATGGTTGGCGAATCCTATGTTTTTAGCCAAATGCGTGCCGCGGCCGGACTGTCGGTGCTGTGGGTTTCGCCGTTCGGTCCGATCAAAGTCAGCGCGGCGCAACCGTTCCGGAGCCAGTTTGGCGACAAGAAGCAGGTATTCCAGTTTACATTCGGTTCCCAGTTCTGATGGCGTTCAGCGCGTGGACAGGAAACCGGGCCAGTTTAAGGATAAGGAGACGACCTTGAAGCGATTTCATTTACTCATGCTCGCCGCTGCTCTGGCGGTCTGCAGTCTGGCCGCGCAGGCTCAGGCCGCGGAGATAAAGATCGGGTTCATCGATGCCGATCGCATCAATCGTGAGTCGGCGCCCGCCGAACGCGCCACCAAGAAGCTGGAAAAAGAATTTGCGCCGCGCGAGCAGGAACTGCGCAAGATGGAGCAGCAGATCAAGTCGTTGCAGGGACAGCTCGAGAAAGATGGTTTGACCATGAGCGAAACCGACCGCCGTAATAAAGAGCAGGAGCTCGGTCGCCAGACCCGGGAGTTCCAGCGCCTGCAGCGCGAGTTCCGCGAGGACCTCAATTTGCGCCGCAATGAGGAACTGGCGGCGCTGTTCGAGCGCGCCAACAAGGTCATCAAGCAGATTGCCGAGGCGGAGAAATTCGATCTGATCCTGCAGGAAGCGGTCTACCGCAATCCGCGTATCGATATTACGGACAAGGTTCTTAAAGCGCTGGCGGCCGACAAATAGCCTTGCTGCGGCATTGCATGAGTTGAGCACAAGGTGTGGTTCATTGCGCCGGAAAATGACTTTGACCAAGCGCAAATTGTTCAAGCTCGGCGATATCGTCAGGCAGTTAGGCGGCGAGCTGATCGGCGACCCTCACGTCCGCATCCATCAAGTCGCGACACTGGAGTCGGCTCGGTCCACGGATATCGCGTTCCTCGCGCAATCCCGATATCTGCCGCAGCTCAGCCAGACGCGGGCGGCAGCAGTGATACTTGGCCCCGAGGCGCGCGATGCGAGCAGCCTGCCACGCATCATCAGCGCCAATCCCTACGCCTATTTCGCCAAGGTTTCGATGCTGCTCAATCCGCCTGCCGCGGTTGAACCCGGAATACATAAATCTGCGGTGGTGGATAAATCAGCGCGCGTCGCGAAATCAGCGAGCATCGGCGCCTGCGCAGTCATCGGCAAAGAGGCGCAGATCGCGGACAGCGCGAGCATTGGCCCCGGGTGCTTTATCGGCGACGGCGCGAGCATAGGAGCGGGCAGCCGCTTGCATGCCAACGTGACTGTTTACCACGAATGCCGGATCGGCGCGCGTTGTATCGTGCACTCCGGGGTTGTGATCGGCTCCGACGGTTTCGGCATCGCGAAGGAGGAAGGCGTCTGGAAAAAAATCCCCCAGATCGGACGGGTGCTGATCGGCGACGACGTCGAAATCGGCGCCAACACCACGATCGATCGCGGCGCGCTTGACGATACCGTCATCGCAGACGGGGTCAAGCTCGATAATCAGATCCAGATCGCGCACAACGTCCGGATCGGCGCCAATACCGCAATTGCGGCATGCGTAGGCATCGCAGGCAGCGCGAAAATCGGCAGCAATTGCGCGCTCGGCGGAGCGTCGATGATCTATGGCCACATCACTCTTGCCGATAACGTGAACGTTTCGGCCGGCACCCTGATCATGAAATCGCTGGAGCAGCCCGGCACTTATACCGGCGTTTATCCTTTTTCCAGCCACCAGCGCTGGCTCAGGAATGCGGCGCATTTGCGGCAGCTCGACGACTTGGTGAAGCGGGTCCGTGAGCTGGAGGGAAGACCACGCAAGGCGGAAAGGGACAAGTCATGAACGGCATGGACATACACCAGATACTCGAATGCCTGCCACACCGTTACCCGATGCTGCTGGTGGACCGGGTGATATCCTGCGATCCGGGAAAACGCATCGTCGCGATCAAGAACGTCACCATCAACGAGCCTTTTTTCGGCGGGCATTTTCCGCACCATCCGGTGATGCCGGGGGTACTCATCATCGAGGCATTGGCCCAGGCCGCCGCCATACTCACGTTCAAGACGCATAACCATAAGACCGACGACAACTCGATTTATTACTTCGTCGGCATCGACCATGCCCGTTTCAAGAAGCCGGTGATGCCAGGAGACACGCTCGAACTGAATGCCGAACTCAAACGGTTTGCGCGCGGGATATGGTGGTATTCAGCGCACGCGCGCGTGGCGGATCAGGTAGTGACCGAAGCCGAGCTGATGTGCACGCTGCGCACGATCGACAGCGATAAGAATTGATCAGCATCACTCAAGCAGTGATACATCCCACCACCATCATCCATCCCGGCGCGCGGCTTGCCGAAGATATCGAAGTTGGCGCGTATACGATGATCGGCGAGCATGTCGAGATTGGCGCCGGCTCCCGCATCGGTCCGCATGCGATCATCACCGGCCATACCCGCATCGGGCGCAACAACCGCATATTCCAGTTCGTGTCGCTCGGCGAAGCGCCGCAGGACAAGAAATACGCAGATGAGCCGACCCGGCTCGAGATCGGTGATGGCAACACGATTCGCGAATTCTGCACGTTCAATTGCGGCACGGCGCAGGATGCCGGCGTCACGCGTCTGGGCAACGACAACTGGATCATGGCTTATGTGCATCTTGCGCACGACTGCCAGATCGGTGATCACGCCATTTTCGCCAACAACTCGCAGCTGGCCGGGCACGTGCATGTCGGTGACCACGCAATACTTGGCGGATTCACTGCGGTGCATCAGTTCTGCCGCATCGGTGCACACAGCATTACCGCGATCGGCACCGTCGTGCTGCAGGATATCCCGCCGTTCGTGACTGCGTCGGGGAACACCGCGAAACCTTATGGCATCAATGCCGAGGGCCTGAAACGGCGCGGTTTCTCAGCGGACACCATCACCCGCATCAAGCGCGCCTACAAGACGCTGTATAAATCGGGGCAGACGCTTGACGAGGCCAAGCGCGAAATCGCCGCGCAAACACGCAATTGCCCTGAGCTGCGGTTGCTGCTCGATTTTCTCGATAATTCCACGCGTGGCATTATCCGCTGAGCGCGCCACGCGCCGCCGCACCGTCGGCATCGTCGCCGGCGAAGCGTCCGGCGACCTGCTGGGCAGCCAGCTGATTGGCGCACTGCACGAACTCGAGCCGCAGCTGCATTTCACCGGCATTGGCGGGCCGCGCATGGAAGCTGCCGGCATGGAGGTATTGTTTCCGCTCGAAAAACTCGCCGTGCGCGGCTACCTCGAGGTGGCACGGCATTTCTTCGAGATTGTCGGCATCCGCCGCCAGCTGCGCCGGCGTTTCGTCGCCAACCCCCCGGATGTGTTCATCGGCATCGATGCGCCTGATTTCAATCTCGATCTCGAGCTTAGCCTGAAAGCGCATGGCATTCCCACAGTCCATTATGTAAGCCCTGCGATCTGGATGTGGCGCAAACGGCGCATTCATAAGATCAAGCAGGCGGTAAGCAAGATGCTGACGCTGTTTCCGTTCGAAGCATCGCTCTACCGGCAGGCCGGCGTTGACGTCGCGTTTGTCGGCCACCCACTCGCTGACATGCTGGACCGGGTACCGAGGCGCGCCGCAGCGCGCGAGCAGCTCCGACTGCCGTTGTCGGCGCCGATCATCGCACTGCTGCCGGGAAGCCGCCAAAGCGAACTCGAACATATGGCGGATCTGTTTGTTCAAACCGCAAAACAAATCAGCGAGCGTCTGCCGCAGGCGCTGTTCCTGGTACCGCTTGTAACGCGCGAGACGCGTGAGATGTTCGAAATTGCGCTCTATCGCAACCAGGCCGAGGAGTTGCCTCTGACGATCCTGTTTGGGCACGCGCCGGATGCGATGTCCGCCGCCGACGTCGTGCTGGTCGCATCGGGTACTGCGACGCTCGAGGCGGCGCTGCTCGGCAAGCCGATGGTGATCACCTACAAGATGCCGGCAGCCAGCTACTGGCTGTTGCAAGGCAGGGGCTACCTGCCGTATTACGGCCTGCCGAACATCCTGGCCGGCGAGTTCGTGGTGCCGGAAATAATCCAGGACGACGCCACGCCGCAGAACCTGAGCCAGGCTTTGCTCAATCTGCTCGGCGATGAAGCGGTGCGCACCCGTCTCGAGCGCAAGTTCTCGACGCTGAGCGCCAGCCTGCAGCGCGGGGCGGCGCGCCAGGCGGCGCTTGCTGTTTTGCCTCTGCTTGAGGCATGAGTTGGAGCGCCGGAAATGATTTGCGGTATCGATGAGGCGGGCCGCGGACCGCTCGCGGGGCCGGTGTTTGCGGCGGCAGTCATACTTGGCCCCGATCACGGGATAACCGGTCTTGATGACTCAAAAAAGCTGAGTGCGGGACGGCGCGAGGCGTTGGCGCTGCAAATCAGGGAGTATGCCGTCGCGTGGGCGGTGGCCAGCGCCTCGGTCGAGGAGATCGATGCGCTAAATATTCTGCAGGCGTCGCTGCTGGCGATGCGGCGCGCGGTGGAAAGTCTGGCACTGATGCCGACCGAGGTGCTGGTGGACGGCCTGTTTTGCCCTGCCATATCGCAGCCGGCGCGCGCCATCGTGCGCGGCGACAGCACGGTGGCCGAAATCTCCGCGGCTTCGATACTGGCCAAAACGGCGCGCGACGCGTTCATGCTGGAACTGCACCACGCTCATCCGCAATACGGATTCGACCGCCACAAAGGTTATCCGACCGCCGCGCATCTGGCAGCGTTGCGCGCTCACGGCGTATCGGTCGTGCACCGCCGCAGTTTTGCGCCGGTGCGCGAGTTGCTCAGGTACCGTGAACCGTAAACAGATCGGAAGAGCGTCGTGTAGGGAAAGAGTGTAGATCTCGGTGGT
>OCZT010008440.1_pt1 | contig 10021 bp, 10 predicted proteins | sample 1539031 | NCBI WGS metagenome assembly OCZT01 (sample SAMEA3539308, study PRJEB22396) | soil metagenome | biome: tundra; feature: field; material: soil | place: USA | collected 2010-05 | depth 0.15 m
ACAATTCTTTTAAAAGAACAATGTCTTCAAACTGAAAAGAATACTTGAACCCATCCGCAAATAGGTGATGAGCCTCCATAAATAAGTCAGTCAAATCAACTTGGCCCAGTTTTTCCTTATCTATGCTCTCTATTTCGATTGGCAGGACTCTGCGGTTCTGTTGCTCTCTAACTACGAGGAGATTATTTCCACTACCAGCAAAGGTACATCTGCGTTTAATTGTGGAGATTCTACGATCATATTTCCTCCTTGTGGTAAGCTCTTTTGTGCTAAGAACAGTCTTGAACGTTTTATCCATCTCATAAGTTCGGCCATCCATTTCATCATCCACTATTAATAGTGCTTGAGCCATAAGTACCTTGAAATCATCGTCAAAACTCAGTGAATGCTCTCTCCTGTAACCTTGCAACTCTTTAGGAAGGACATAATTTCTTAAAAATGTGGTCTTGCCAATACCCTGCTGGACTGATAAAAGCGTAAGGAAAAATTCGTTGGGGTAATCACCATCAAGTGCCTGTGCAATCATTCCCACGTACCATTTCTTGAGAAAATGGATCACAATAGATTTGTCAATAGTTTTGTTTCTGAGCACAAGACAGTCAAGCCATTTTTCAAATGTTCCGGCAGGATGCCTGTCTTTGTTGGCTTCAATAAAGTCCTGAATAGGATTAATTGTGGTGATGTAATGTGACTTAATGATCTCTTCAAAACGGGTTCTCGGAATCTCTTTTTCGAAGTGTTTTTTCAAATCAATGTAAATTGTGTTATAGTCAAGCTCTTCAATGACTTTACCATTGAGAGTTAAATCTTGTATGAATGAATCATATCTGACTCCCAGTTCATTTAGATATTCAGCAATTGAATCTGCTGTGACCTTATCTGAAGTTATCTTTACTGGAAAACCAAGTGCCGGAAGCAATCTCAATGTAGTTTTATAGTCGTCTTTACCCTCAAGTGTCTGAAGAATCTGGAAATTGTTGTAAGGTTTCTCCGGCTTAAAGTCGGTGGAGGTTGAGAAACAAGTAAATGTTTTGCTATCTTTATTATAATATCCAGAATGTTGTGCAGATGACCCTTCACGGAGTAAAAAGTACTTCTCCTGATCTTCTTTAACAACTGACCAATTGTGCTTCAAGAATAAATCAATAATTGAGTATTTATCATTGAACTCATTAATTGCTGGTTCACTGTAAACAAATGGTTTGTCGTTCTTTGAGATTTTTTCGCTCTGTCTTGGAATATAACGAGTCAGGCTTCTGGCAGTCTCCAATAGAAAGTCACGTTCTTCAGTGGTGATAACAGGGATATCAACCTCAAGATTACTGAGGTTGAATTTACCTTGCAATATTTTATTATTGACTTTGCTGGTACAGAAGTAGCCACCTTCTCCACGAGTTTCGAGAATAACGGTCTTATCAGAATGCAAAGCCAATTTCAAGTTCTTATCGATCATGGCCTCAGGACACCTATATATATAATGTTGTCCACCGTTTGGAGTTGATTGGATAATTAGTCTGCTGAGAAGTTCTTTTGAGATAAGGTTAGAATACTCTTTAATGATGGTTTTCTGGGGATCGTTCTTTATGTCTATATCAATACACTCAAGATTGCCGCTAATTTTACCTGTTATAATTCCGATTGTTCCTTGGTTTAAATAGTGTGAGTGCCAATAAGAGATAGGAGATATTTTAGTCTGATACTCACCCCAGGGTTTGAAGGGTATCTTGTTTGATGCCACTGGGATGATCGATAAGCCTAAGGCTTGGTCATCATTTTCTGTGTTACCACTTGTACTAAAGTTCCATATTGGTTCCATTTTTGGTTAAACATTTACTATCATCACTATTATTTTTTTCAAGCAGCCCTTTCTTCAGATACTGCTTTGTCCAGGTGGCTACTTTTACATAGTCATTTTTGGCTCTCTCCTGAAGGAGTTCATAAAAGTCCCTTTCAAGACTGAGATTCATTTTGACATTTTGTGTTTTTTTCATTCTTTTCATTTTTTATAGATTTAGATCAAGTTATTTTTTGATGCAAAGAGCATCCTTAAGTGTCTATAAATAGTCACAAACACATAAAAAAAATATGCTTTATGGTAAAAAACTGAAAATAAATATTTTTTTATTGTTTTTTTTCTGAGTAGGGTAGACAGGGAGACAGGATAAAATAGACTTTTAAACAGTTATTTGAGACAGTGACAGTGATAAAAAGGTACACTGAAATACGACTGTCACTGTCTTGAATATGTTTCAAAACTGGTTTTCATCCTGTCACCCTGTCGCCCTGAAAGGTCAAATTTGGACTAACCTCTTGATAGAGAATAAGAAAAGAATTTTTGGATAAAGGACATTAATTAATTCTTAATGCCCTTTCTTTATGGTAAATGCAACAGTCTGTTAATTCGCATAGATTACAACTTGATTATGGCTCAAACAAATACCATTAATAAGACCGAATTCATCACTTTTGCCTTCCTTACCTTATTTTAAAAAGATGACATCAGTGTATCTGAACAATTGCTCGCCACCAACCTTGGTAATGACGGAATCTGACAATGAATCCTAATTCGTTTGGAAGATTTCCAATTATTTTTGCATAATTAAGCCATTTACTTACATAAAGATAACATACATGGCACTACAGAAATGAGTTAACCCTACTTTTTATTAATTCAACAAGCAGTGTCTCCATATAATAGTAATTATCTTGGATATCAAGTGATACAATCTTCGTTGAGAGGGATTCAATTGGGTATAAATCAACAATAATATCTCTGTATTTGCTCTCCATGACAAAAACAATATCTGCCCAGCTTATTAAGTCTTCTGAAAGTCTAACCTGTGCCTTTTTTGAAATACCAGCAGATTTTACAATATAGCGGCAATCATCTGAATATATTGATTCAGCAGTTCTGCTACGCATTTGATTGTACTTACAGATAAAAAGTAGGTTCTTCATACCTCATATTAAATTCATGTTGCCAGATACTATCAGAATTATTTTACATGTGGAAGTGTGTTTCATTAATACACATTCGTATCGTGGTTTGTAGAAAATATTTTGCCACCCTGAGTTCGTTAAAACAAATTTTCCTTTTACATCTCTTAATTTTATGCATTCAGGTTATTTTATTATATCCATCCAATATTCCAAACCATGACCATTGCTAATGTGTCAAGTTCGCAATACTTCAATAAACCCTTAATTATACTTTCTCTCTCAATGTCAGATATCTGAGCAAATTGCATTTTAGCATAAGCTGTCATTGCAGCACCACCTTCTTGAATATCGCTTCTCATTAAAAATTGTTCTATTTGATCATCCTCAATGCCCTCAAACAAGGGCGGAAGCAGTTTATAAGGGTTTATCACTGCACCTTTTTCATCTTTTTTAATCCACACCCATCCATCTTCATAATTTAAACTCTTAATAGTCGAGTTTTTGCCATAGATAGGTTGAGAGTATTTTGCCTGAATATATTCAGATGATTTAAGAACAGTAGGTAATACATCTTTTAATGAGTTTGAGCCACCCATTAAAGGATGATAATAATAGTACTTGACCAACTTCAATAAATCAATCATATCTCTTGTACCTTGATGGTCTGCTCCATGTGTGATTGTTTTAATAAACTCAATTAAATTGGTTTTGTCAGGGACTTCCTGACTGGAGACTTCTTCCAACTGAACAAGAATCTGGTTAAGTACGGTATTTTCATGTGCTGCATATCTAAAGATAGAACCCTGATCATGTTCAAGCTGTGACTTCAAGTTTCTTATAAAATCAAAATTTGGAAACATACCCTTCTCGACACTTATGTATTGCCCAACATGTTCAATATTATGTTCTGACGTAACAATATGATGGGAGAACTGAAAAGCCAGTTGTTCATACGGTCTTCTACCATTAATAAATGGTATGGCAACCATAGAAGTCTCGAAATCGATGAAATGAAGCGGGTAAACAAATGATGCCATCTCTGCTCTAAGACCATCAATATTAATATAAGGTGTAGGGTCGTTATCAACGGTTTTCCTTACTTGTAGCCATTGCCTTTGAGTTCTACTGAGTTTACTATCTGATGTTGGTGTGATATCTCCAATCTGATCTTCTTTTACATCTCGCATCAGATAAATCCCGCTATCAATTAACTTTTGTTTGCTTCGAAAATCCCAAATATCCAATATAAGTGGCAGTTTGAACATTTCATTATCCCAACCCAATTGTTTTGACCAGCACTCTTTAAAGCCTGAGAGTTTACCCTGAAGTTCTTCATCAGATGTGACTTGATATTCGCATAATTTGCAGTCTTTATGAATAGGAACAACAATCTTTTCATCCCTTTCATACATGTCTGCCAAAAAATGAATGTATTCAACAAAACTCTTATCTGAGGGATTTGAAGTATCAGTACCCTGAAATATTTTATCAATTATATTATCAACACAAATACGGATTAAAATTTCTTCTCCAAGACCTTCTCTGGAAACATCCCCAACAATTTCAACAGTAGTTCTATCATCTTCTGCCGACTTTAACTCGAATTTCTGATTCAGACCATCAACACTGGCAACTGAATTTTTATCGGCAACCATAAGATATGCATGTAAATTCCAATCTGGAAACGACTGTGTAATTACATACTTTTGAAAAGCTACATCATAAACATATTCAGTCCATGCAGTATCCAAAAATCCTTTCTTCGATAGCATAGCTTTGTAATCACTGCCATCAAATGATTTTGATTTTACTTCCAAAAGGTTGATTGTATTACTTTTTTTTTCAATAATATCTGCACGTATGAACAGATTTTTGTATTGAAATGCTGCTTCAAAAATGACAACATTATCATGAGTAAGTAAATCAGATGTTTTCTGAAGAGGTATATCATAACCACGCTCTTTAATCTCTATCCCATCAGGATAATAACATTTTGCTAATGCGCCAACTTGATAACCTCCTTCCGCAAGTGCTTCCAGAAAAGCATCGTCTTTCTTAGCGTCAGGATATTGAGTTTTACCAGTGTAAAAAAGTTTTGCTGGACAATCCAATGCTAATTTAAATCTTGATTTTGTTAAATATCTGGGCATTAATCAACAGAATTATATTTTGCAAAGGTACTAAATTCTTTACATTCATCTGTTTACAGATACCATGGTAGGTTCAATAATTCTATTCCATTTCAGAAAAGAATTCTGATAATGTCATACAATCCATCGCATCGAGGCACTTAAGTAGTGTAATTAGGTTTGACCCTTTTTGACGTTCAAGGTTATATATGGAGTTGACGTGAACATTTGCTAATTTACTGAAATTACGCTGACTCAGACCCTCATTAATTCGCCAGTTTTTAATGAATACGGCTATCTCTTTTAAGCGTAAACTTTGGTAATTCTGTATTTCTCTCTTTGACATATTGGATTTGATATTTCTAATAAATACCTGAAAACAGAATGTTATCCCAATTATCACAAAAAAATATGGTTCACCTTACCCTAAAACTGCCAAGATATGTACCTTTTTTGTACTGTAATTTGGGTTTATGTACCAGATGAAATTGCAGAATTTACTTATAATGATACTTTTAGCGTTAACGCAAAGAGATTTAAACATGAAAAGGGCGAAAATGAACGTTATTGCCTACCCACGCAAGTAACATCTCTTAAAATTTACGAAAATTCTGAAGAAAAAGCTAAGTATTCAAAGTCCCCTAAGTAGTTTTGATATATGAATGGAATGGTAATTGGCGATGAGCAACAAAGACGAAAAATTGAAGTATACAAGTCCCAGTTCGATTGCATTATATGTATTTCTCGAAATTCCCATTGCCTTTGCCATTTCAATATAACCAAGATTTTTATCGGTTCTGAGTTTCTTAATTCGTCTCCCGATCTCTGTCATCAATGCTTGATGCTCAGGCTTGATCTCTTTCGGTTTCATATAAAATATTTTATATAAAGATAAAAATAATTGCCTATTAAATTGGGCAGATGTAAATAATTAGTATATTTGCCCATTATAATAGGCACGACTATGAAGAAGCAAAATAAAATACGTCACCAATTTATCCACCCTGAGCAGGATGGCGAAGAGTGTGTGATGGTTCTTTTAATGATTGAAAATAATAAAGTTGTAAGTATCGGGACAACTACTATACCGATTTGGCATCGATTCTGGGACGAAAAATACAAATACTATCCCTTATGTCATAATTAAAATTAAATATGATTCACATTATAGTACATGTCCAAACATAGAAATATTCACTTTTTCAACATTAGTGAATATATTTTCGTAAACACATGTAATACAGATTATTATATCGACTATGGTATTCTTACCAGTTTTCCAATATTCTCTAATCCTTCTTTAACCACATAAGTGAACATTTATGAGCAAAAAATTCAGCATTACAACAGCAGACTATCTTACATGGGATCAAAATTTAAACCTGATCAGAAAACTATCGATGATAATGAATATCGAATGGCCCTTTTGATAAGTTTTGGATCCTTCTGGGGTTTACGAATTTCCGATATTCTTCGTATTCATTGGATAGACGTCTTTGATAAAAATGAATTTGAACTAATTGAAGGAAAAACAAAGAAAAGACGTGAAATCAAGATTAATATCCAGCTACAAAAGCATATAAATTCCTGTTATGAATCAATCAATCCTGCTACGTTGGAAGAACCAATATTCCTAAGCCAGAAAAAAACAACATTCAGTACTCAAAGAATTAACGTGCTTTTAAAGGAGATCAAAAGTCGATATGGCCTGAAGATTAAGAACTTTTCAAGTCATTCATTGAGAAAAACATTTGGTCGGGAAGTGTTTGAGGCAAGTGGAACCAATGCTGAACTTTCTTTGGTCAAATTAAGCCAACTATTCAACCATAGTAATACTGCTGTAACCCGCCGATACTTAGGTATTTCAAAAGAGGAACTTATGCAAACTTATGATATGCTTAAGTTTTAAAGAGGCAGAAAATTTCTGATATATAAACTCTGGTTTCAATATTGCCATTAACATCAATTGCATTTTCGTACAATTATATTATGTGTTTATTAATTTAAGTTTAATAAGCAAGTGATTAAAGTCAACTGGCCTCCAATAATATTTATGCCCATTATTATTCAAAAAGTGGATTATTTCAAATGTCTTTCCGGACAGGATATCATATTCATTCAAAAAATGTTTCTGGATAAGGACAATGGGATAATAAGTAACAATGAATTGGCGATTTATAAAGAAACTTTCAACATTTATAAAATAGAAATATTTTTTAAATCACATTTATTGAATCACACGAAGGCAAGTTGAGGGTACATAATCGTACAATCTGATTAAACGATGTAATGTACACATAAAAAGGCATAATCAGAGTATCCCCCCCTCCCTGGATATACGGTATTTTATACCCACAGGGAGCTGTTGGTGCTGCGAAAGTATTACCGGGCACATTTCCATGCACTGCTACAAAGTTTATTAAAATTATTTTTGGAAAAAATTTCCCAAAAAATAAAATTCAGAGTCAAAAATAAAGATCCACTCTATTATAGCTTAAAAAATTTTATAAAAAAATCTGAGATGTGTCAGAATTCTTTTTAGTAGCGTTATTGAAGTACTTTTAACATATTAAGAATATTGCATGATTTTTTTCAACATATTAATAATGTTGGCACATTTTGTACTACATATAAATAATATTGGCTGATTTTTTGCCAACATATTAATAATGTGCAAATATTACAATGTTTTAGATAATGCTATGTAGAAAAAAGATGGCAACCGAGTTTAAAAAACCATCCTTTAAATGATCTCTACTTACAATGCAGGAATAATTGCCATATGATATATAATGTTCTGATATTTAATGCATTATTGGATCCAGCCCTCTCTTGTGTTTTCTCCACACCTGCCTCTGGAGTCCAGAAGTGCTTCATTAGGAGCATCTTTTTACAAAACATATTTCGTCCATTTAATTTAATATAAATACCAGGAATGACTGAATTCGAAACAATGATCGAAGAATAAAAAATTCCCAGGCAGAAAAATATTATTGGCAAAATACCTTTAATGAAATTTTTTATAAAAAATTATGAATTTTTATAAAACTTATACCTTTAATTTAGAAATAGTTATCTGCTTTTTTTATTTTATCGCTATTACTTACCTTTATCCCTTACAAAACTTACACCGATGATCGGTATATATTGTAGAATAAGCAAACACAAAGAGGAGGGCAAAGATGTTTCCATTGAAACACAAATGCAGGAAGGCAAAGCATTTGCCAAAGCTGAAGGACTTGAGTTTAAAATATATGTTGACAGGGGTATAAGCGGAACCAAAGAAAATATTAAGGATCGTCCGGAATTTACGATAATGCTAGATGACGTCAAAAAGGGAACAATTAATAAAGTTTACTGTTTTGATCAATCCCGAATTGAACGTAATAACAGGATATGGAATTTGTTCACTTTTGCTATGCTTGAATATAAGTGCAAGTATTATCCGGGTGGCAAATTCCTTGATCTCGATATCCCGGAGAACAGGTTATTTACCGGCATGCTCTCATTAACCAATGAATTTTTTGCAACATTAACAGGACAAAAAGTAAAATTAGCCCACACCGCTAACTCTTTAAAGGGTAAATCTCATGGAATTACTGCTTATGGGTATAAGAGAGATAAGGATGGGTACTTAATAGTCAATGATGAACAAGCCGGGACCGTTAAGAGGATTTTTCAAATGTCGGGGAGTGGCATAGGTGTTTACACCATTGCAAAAACGCTTAATAAAGAACTCATCCCTACAAAGTTTAACAACTATAAAGGAGAATTTAAAAGAAAAGATAAATATACAAACCAAATCACTGTTTATAATAAAGATGACGTCAGATGGCGTGGGAATGTGGTGCATGATTTAATAAAGAATCCGATTTATAAGGGTACACGAAAGTGGAATGGCGGTGAGAATGAAACTAAAGTGCCGGCTATAGTAGATGAGAGTACCTGGAACCATGTTAACATGAACCTGAAAAATAACAGGAAGAATGTGGGAAAACGGGACGAATACCATTACTTGTTGAATGGATTAGTTTATTGTGGAACATGTGGGAAAGAGTATAGAGGAAAGAAACGATTAAAGGGCCGAGACAATGCCTATAAATGTAAAAGTAAATTAAGGAACTCACTTTCTTGCAGTTCGAGAGCGTTGAGTATACCCAAATTAGAGACATTCATTATCAAGCACCTTTTCCTATCGAAGGATTTACAGGAATATTTAACTGGACTCTCAGTTAATAAAAAAGAAATTGACGAGCTTACAGTTAAACTCAACCAGTTAAAGAAAGAGTTTGAAAGAAACAAAAAGATTGAAAAGCTGGCATATGATCGCCTTTTAGATCCTGATTATATGGATGATCCTAAAATAAAAGAAAGACTTAGTGCTGTAAAAAAGAAAATTCAGGAGAATGAACAAGCTATTGTACTGCTAGAAAATAAGTTGATTGAAAAAGATGAAAGAAACAGGGCAAAGAGGGTAAAAAATACGATTGGGAAATATAAACTGACAGCAGGTTTCGATGATACTAAAGCACTTGTTCATTCCTTAATAAAGAGGATCACAGTCCAGCATAATAATAAAAAGGATTCGAAAGGCGGATATTTCTTGGTTAATATTGAATATTGCGGTTTTAATGAAACAAGCACCTTCATGACTGATTGGCAGGCATTGAAATGGTATCAGATGTCTCATTATAGGCAAAGGGCAATAACTGAGGAAGATATGGCTGTTGACAAGGAATTGCTAAAGTATTTTATAAAAGCCAGTGGTAAGAAAGCAAAAATCCCAGATGATTTCAAAGGTTTTGAGGTTTATTCCCCTGGTGGCGATATAATTGAGTTGGGTAATAACGAATTGATAAATTTTGATTAATTTGCTACCTTAATAATGCGAAAGAACATGTTTCTAAGGTGGATGGTTCGCAAAGATAATCTGGGAGTGGATTTTGGTATCT
>OCZT010008441.1_pt1 | contig 10021 bp, 8 predicted proteins | sample 1539031 | NCBI WGS metagenome assembly OCZT01 (sample SAMEA3539308, study PRJEB22396) | soil metagenome | biome: tundra; feature: field; material: soil | place: USA | collected 2010-05 | depth 0.15 m
CTACCGTGGGTCGGCGAACGAGTATCGAAAAGCGCTGGCGCTCCAAAAGCAGGACACGGCGACACTGGCCGATACTTTGGCGGGGCTGGGACAGGCCACTGGCTTCGGAGGCGATCCTCGCGCCGCGGTCCCTTTGGTGGAACGCGCCCTGGCGATTCGGAAGCGGCCGCGGGTCCCCACAGCCTTGGCGTGGCCGAGACGTTGAACCTGCTGGGATCCATGTATTATCAGGGCGGCGACGCGATTCAGGCCGAGGCACATTTTTTGAAGGCTCGCAATATCGTCGAGGATCTCTATGGGCCCGACCATTTTCTGGCGGCGCAAGTCGATGGAGGTTTGGCGACGCTCTACAAGGAGCGCGCCGAATTCACCAAGGCTCGGGGGCTGCATGAACACGTCATCCTCGTCTACGTGGCTTTGTTAGGTCCGGAACATCCCAGGCTGATTGCGCAGTACAACAATCTGGGGCTTTGTTTAAAAGAACTGGGCGATTTGAAAGGCGCGCGCGCGGCACTGGAAACGGCGTTGCGCATCAGCGAAAAGACCAACGGGCCGGAAGCGTCGAGCACGGCCAGCGTGCTTGGCAATCTAGGAATCGCCTTGAAGGAAAGTGGCGATTTTGACAGCGCTCGTACTACCTATGAGCGGGCGCGGGCAATCCAGGAAAAGCGCCTGGGGCCCGATCATGCGCTGGTTGGCGCGATTCTGTTCAGCCTGGGCTCCTTGCTGGCGGACATGGGCGACGCCGCAAATGGGAAACAGCGCATGGAAAGAGCTCTGGCGATCACGGACAAGGCGCTAGGTCCTGGATCGGTAAGAGGAGTCCAGATCATGGACCAGTTGGGACAACTGCTTGCAAATCAAAAAGACTTTAAGGGCGCCCGCGCGATCTTCGAAAGAGCCTGGAACGAGAGCCTCCGGGTTTATGGCGAAAACAATTCCCACACTGCGGCGGCCCTCGCCAGTCTTGCTGGCCTCTACGCGGCCACGAAGGATTTTTCCGGCGCCCGCGAACGCTACCGGCAGGCCCTGCGAGTCCAGGAACATGAGTTGGGTCCTCAGCACTACTACACGCTGGAAACTGTTTTCGCCCTGGCCAGGACAGAGCAAGAAGCGGGTTTGTATGCGGCGGCCCTGGCGTTATTCGAACGCGTGTCGGCGGAGTGGCGGAAGCAGTTTGGGGAGTTGTATCCGAGTCTCGCGGATTCGATAGGACACTCGGCCGAATGTCTTTATAGGTTGGGTCGCCGCGACGAGGCATTGAAGGCGGCCCTGGAATCCGCGATCATCCGGCGAACGAATATCGAGATCGCTACCCACGCTTCTGGGGAGCGAGAAGCTCTACTTTATGCCGCGAAGGAACGCACTGGCCTGGATCTGGCGACGACTGGCGTCGACGGGCGGGCTGCCCCCGGCGTCTGTAAAAGATGTTTGGGACGCGGTGATTCGAGAACGAGCGTTGGTGCTGGATGAAACGGCAGAGCGTCACTCGATTCCTGAGGCCGCGGAACTGGCGGGTCCGGTGGCGCAGGTCAAGGCGGCGCGCGAGGGACTGGCCCGGGCAGTGGTCCGCGGACCGGAGTCGAACCAGCGTGAGTATGCGGCGCGCTTCGCGGAGTTGCAAACCCGCGTGGATCAAACGGAGCGGGAACTGGCGTCGCGCAGCAAGCGATTTCTGGATCGCCAAACGCAGACGCGCAGGGGTTTTGAGGAGTTGCGCGCGTCGATGAAAACTGGCGAGGCGCTGGTCGCCTATGCGCGACACAGCGGAGGCTACGTCGCGTTCGTATTGCGAGCCGGAGAGCAGTTTCCGCACGTGATTGCGTTGGCGAAAGCGGGCGAGATCGACGAGGATGTGGCGCGGTGGCGGCGCGAGATTGAACGCGAAAGAGATGCCATGGGTCGCGCCGCGGCAGCGAACGAAGTGGCGTACCGGACCTCGGGGATGGCGTTGCGGCGAGCCATCTGGGATCCGTTGGCTGGGTTACTCAGCGGCAGCAAGACCATCTACCTGGTTGGCGACGGCGCGCTTCAATTGGTGAATTTTCTGGCGTTGCCATCCGGCCCTGCGTCGTACCTGGTGGAGAGCGGCCCGGAATTACGTATGATTTCGAGCGAAAAAGATATCGCTGAGCCCCATCGTCCCAGAAGTGGTGCTTTGTTGGCGGTGGGCGGCCCAGCCTTCGACGCTCGGCCGAAACAAGCCGTACCTTCTGCCAGGCGGGGCGCTTCCTGCGAAGCGTTTCGGAAACTGGACTTTGCAGCGCTCCCCGGTTCGGGTGAGGAAGCGCGAGAAGTGGCGCGCATCGGACAGAAGTTCGGCTTTGAATCACGAAGCCTGCGCGGCGAGGAAGCGACGGAGGGCGCATTCAAAAACGACGCTCCCGGCAAGGCTATTGTCCACGTGGCGACGCATGGCTTTTTCCTTGGGTCGCGCTGCGTGAGCGAGACGGAGAGTCCTTTGTTGCGCGCGGGGTTGGCGTTTGCAGGGGCGAACCGGCGGGCATCGGCCATCAGCGCGGGCGAGGACGGAATCCTGACGGCAGAGGAAGTCGCGTCGCTCGATTTCGAGTCTGCGGAATTGGTGGTGCTATCCGGGTGCGATACCGGCGCGGGTGAAGTGCAAACGGGCGAAGGCGTTTTGGGATTACGGAGAGCGTTTCGCATCGCCGGAGCGCGAACGCTGGTGATGAGCCTTTGGCCGGTAGACGATCAGGAAACTCGGCGCTGGATGGCAAACTTTTATGAGACGTATCTTGCACGAAAGTTAAGTGCGGCGGCATCGGTACGCTCCGCATCGCAGACCTTGCTGCGGGAAAGGCGCGCGGCGGGACAGAGCACGCACCCGTTCCACTGGGCTGGCTTAATCGCTGTGGGCAACTAAGCCAGCCGCTTCGACAAACGCCATGTTCCGGCGGCCACAAACAGCAAAGTTAAGACGAACAGCGCGGTGAACGGTCCGCTCAGTTCCGCGTAGCTGCTGCCTCGCAAAACGATACCCCGCATGATTTGAATGGACCATGTCGTGGGCAGCAATCCGCTCAATAGGTGCGCCGGTGCAGGCATCGTCTCTCTGGGGAAAACCAACCCGGACAACAGAATGCTTGGCAGAAAAACAAAGTACGTGAGTTGCTGTGCCTGCGCCTGATTACGAGCCTCCGCTGTAAGAATCAGTCCCAGGCCCAGCGCCGGACCTTGAAACGCCAGCAGAGCCGCGCACAAAAGCCAAAAGCTTCCTGCAATCGCGACCCCGAACACTCCCTTCAGCAAGACCAGCATCAGGACGCTGACAGCAAGCCCTACTCCGCCGCACGTCAACAACTTTCCCGCGATGAGCGATGGCAACGAAATAGCCGTGATCCGCAATTGATCGAGCGTGCCATGCTCGTATTCCTTAGCCATCGACAACGCGACCAGCAACAGAGTCGTCGTTTCCGCCAGCAGCGCCGTGAGCGCGGGAACAAAGTAGTTGGCGCTCCTTCCTTCTGGATTGAAGAGCGCCTGGGCATCGAACTTCGCCGGAACATCCTTCATGGAGCTTCCTGCGAGCGCCACCTGCACCGCATGCTTTTCGCCGATGGCTTGCGCGGCCGCCGCCGTTTGCCCGGAGAGCACGGCATCCGATCCATCCACCCAAATCCGCACCGATGTCCGTAGAACATCGCCGTCGAGTATCCTGCAGGAATTTGCACGGCGACCTTCGCCACACCGCTCCGCAGCTTTTCATGAACAGGAGCGCCGCCTGCATCGAGCAAATGAAACACGGGCGAATGGGAGAAGTCGTCTATCAAGGCCTGGCTGTAGCGTCCTTTGTCCAGGTCTTCGATGGCCGTGGGCACATCGCGCACACGAGTATCAAGCGCATAGCCGAACAACAAGAGAGTGAAGATGGGCAATCCCATCGTCAGCACCAGTGTGTACGGATCGTGCAAAAGGTGTCGAAGCTCCTTCGCCGCGATGGTCGTCGCGCCGCGTTGAAACGTCATTGCCGCCTGCCTTCCTTCAGCCAGATGGACGAATCGCAGCGCCCAGCTTCATCCATGTGATGGGTGCTCAGCAACACGGTGACGCCGCGGTCTGCCTCGGCGCGAATCACTTCCCAAACATACTGGCGCGCATCTGGATCCAACCCGGCGGTGACTTCGTCGAGCAGCAGCACCGCCGGGCGATGCGCCAAAGAGGACGCGAAGGCCAAGCGCTGCTTCCAGCCCTGAGACAAAGCTCCGGCGCGATCCTTGCGTCGCGGCGTAAGTTCGAAGCGGTTCATCAACTCAACGGTGCGCTCGGAAACGGTCTTTGAATCCATGCCGTAGGCCTGGGCGAAGAAGCGGATGTTTTGTTCGACCGTGAGGTCCTCATACAGCCCAAACTTCTGTGCGACGTAACCGATGGACGCGCGAGCCTGCGGCAGCGCGGAACCGTTCACACGAACGCTTCCCTGGACAGGCCGCAGGAGTCCACAAAGAATCTTGAACAGAGTCGACTTTCCTGCCCCATTGCTTCCCAGCAGCGCGGCCACGTTGCCGGAAGCGACGTCGATGTCCACGCCATCGAGAGCCATGCGGCTCCCGTAGCGATAGGACAGGCCTTGAATGGAGATGCTCATGGAAACGCCTCGATCAGCAGGATGCGGCCGTTTGGTGCCACCTGGTCGCCCGGGTGCAAATCGAAGATCGCGATTTTGCCATCCACCGGGGAACGCATTTCTTCGCCTTCCAGTTTCCGCCGTAGCCAGGCGACATCGGGAGCGCTCTCATGGTGCTGGCGCGCCATTTTCTGAAACAGGTCGCGATGAACCATATTGGCCTCGGATTGCAACCGCTCCTGCGACGCTTCTTTCAGCCAGTGCTCCGTTGCCGGCGAAGGAGCTTGTTCATAGGCAGCCAGCGCCGCGACGTACTCCTGCTCCGCCCTTAAACGAGCTGGATCTTTTGAAAATACTTCCAACCAGGTCCGCGGCGAAATGCGTTCAAGCAACGCTGCGCCTCGGTCAAGGGTATCCAACGGAAACTTTTCAAAGCCTGCCATCGCGCGGTCAGCGTGATCCTCAAGCTCGCCCGCGTGCAGCCGAATCAGCACCTGCCCTTTTTTCACGGCGTCGCCGGTGTGTACCGGAACACTAACCACCGTGCCGCCAAGCGGAGCAGTGACAATCCAGGCGGTGGTTTCGGTGGGCGCAGCAACGCGGGTTCCCGGAAACACCTTGGCGTTCGCGGGAATCAAGAGCGCTGCAAGCGCGATGCGCGCCACACTCACGGCTTGCGGACTCCTACGGCGATCAGCGCGGAATTACTTGACTGGCCGCCGATCGTAACGATCACCGGGTAGTCGCCCGGATCGAGATCCGGCACGTGAATGTTCGCCTGTCCGAGAGAAATGCTGCCCGGCGTCATCCCCAGGAAATCCACCACGGCAGGCTTGCCGCCGACGCTGACGGAATAGGTCGCGAGCGGCCTCGATAACGATGAGGATGCGGAGATGTTGCCCGTGGGGATCGCATTATCCAGCGCACCCTGGCCCGTGAAGTAGACAATCATCAGCTTGTTTGGCGTCACCGGATTGGCGGTCGTATTCAGCGTGACCGTGCCGTCATCCGCCAGGTTTTGCGCCACGGCCCGAGTCCCGTTGTACAGGAAGATTCCCGGCGCGGCGGCCTGCACCTTGATCGCGAACGGAGACGAGGGTAATCCATTGACGGTAACCACCACGGTCGCGTTGCCCGGGGCGATCTCATACGGGAGCTGGGCATTCACCTGCGTCCCATTGACGAAGAGCAGAGGCGTATCCACCCCATTCACTTGGACCTTCACTCCTCCCAATAAAAAGGGAAGCGGAACGGTCGCGGCACTGGTCGCCGCCGCCGCGAACCCCGTCCCGCCGATCGTCATCCACGTACCTGGAGCCAGAGGAGCAAGAAAGCTAGCTCCATTCACCACCTGCGAAATCACGATGCCGTTCCCCGCCGCCTGCAAAGTGATCGGGAATGTGACCGGAGCAAGTCCGCTGACCGTCGCCGTGACGCTGGCGGTTGTGCCGGTACCGAGCGTCACGCGCACTGCTGCGTGACCTTGACTGTCCGTCGCTACAGAACTGGCACTTAAAGTGGCATTGGTCGCCGTGAACGAAACCGCCAGGCCCGCAATCGCCGCGTCGGATGCGTCAACAACGAGAGCGGTCACCGGAGCGCTTAGCGCCGCGCCCGCGGTACCAGACGAAGGCGAATCGCTGGTGAAGGTGATCCGCGCCGGTAAGGCCGTCACCTCGCCGCCGAAATCGAACTTTGCAAAAAACGCATCGCCGCGCGGGAACAACGTCGCCATTCCGCCGAACGACGATTGTAGTGGACTCGCCGTGAGCAGATTGCTCGACACAGTCACGCCCCCGATATAAATATTGCGCGCCGAATCCACCGCAATCGCCACCGCCATATTGTCGCGCGACCCGCCGAAGAATGACGAATACGTCAGCGCGCCGCTCGGGTCCAACTTGACCAGAAACGCGTCCCCCGTATTCACATCGCCCTCCGGAGGTGGTCCGCCCGGACTGAGTCCCTGGCCGCCCCATCCCGCAAAAGTTTTCTGCATGGCATCCGCGCTAACAGGAAACGCCGCAGAAAGGGTGAAGCCGGCTACATAGGCATTGCCTGCCGCATCCACCACAATGGCCGAGCCGGTATCATCCGCCGAGCCGCCAAGATAGGTCGAGTAGACCAGTGCCGTGCCCGTGGGATTCAACTTAGCGACAAACGCGTCGCCATCCCATGAATCGCCACCACTGCCCACCGCTCCACTGCCGCCATAGGTTTTCTGAACCGCGCCAGCCGTCACCGGAAAGTCCGATGAGCGCGTGCGCCCGGTTACGTAAGCGTTGCCCGAAGCGTCGATGGCCAAACCAAACGCGGTATCTCGAAAGGATCCGCCAAGAAACGTGCCGTACTCCATCGCGCCGCTGCGATTAATCTTCACGACAAACGCGTCGTCCGCCGCTGCATCGTAATTGGAGGTCGTCTCCACCACGCCGCCCTTGGTCTTGAACGCGCCCGCTGTGGTAGGGAAGTCGGAGGAGTAGGTTCCACCCGCGACGTAGATTGCGCCCGCCGCGTCCACCGCCACCGCGCGAGCCATGTCGTGACTGCGTCCGCCAAGATAAGTGCCGTACATCAGCGTGGTGCCGGAGGCATTGAGTTCCGCGACGAATCCATCGCCGCTGGGATTCGTTGCGAGGTTCGCACCGCCTCGATAGACCCGGGAAATCGCATTCGCCGTCGTCGGCAGATTGGGCGAATTGGTATCGCCCGCGATCACCACATTGTTCGATGCATCAAGCGCGATCGCCCAGGCCATCTCATTTCCGGTACCGCCGAGGAAACTGCCCAGACGATGCGATCTCCGGCGGGGCTCAATTTGACGACGAACGCATCGCCCCGGCTGTAGAACGGATCGTCGATGCTGCCGCCGAAGCGCGTTTGATAGGCTCCAGCACTTACAGGGAAATTGAGGGACTGGGTACTTCCCGCGACGTAGGCATTGCCATCCGAATCGATCGCCAGTGCGGTTGCAAAATCGTCGCCACCGCCGCCCAGATAGGTGCAATATACAAACGCCGTGCCCGCCGGATTCAGCTTGGCGACAAAGGCATCGCCAAAACCAAAGTACGCCTCGCTGCTGGTGCGTCCGCCATAAGCTGCTTGCACAGCTCCGGTCTTCGTTTGAAAATTCGCCGATGCGGTAAATCCTGCGATGTACAAAGAACCCGTGGCATCCACCTGCATCGCCATGATCCCGTCGTTATTATTCCCACCCAGGTACGACGCGTAGCTCAGCGTCGGATCGACAGTCAATGGCAGCGCTTTATCGTAGGCATCGACTTCGATAGCCACCTCTGCGTTGGGCAGCACTCGGTATCGCGCACCTACTGGTGAGCGCACACCCTCGCGGACCTGATATGCCACCGGAGCATGCTGCGTAAACGCCTCCACGCCACCTCGAAATTGCAACTCACCCGCCGGGTTGACAACCGGCTTCCCGGCGCCGTCGAACCGCAGCCGGATCGCGCGAGGATCGGCCCCAGCCTGGACCACGAAGTCATATTCCAGAAGCCTCTGCGTGCCATAGTAGACCACGTCAATCCCCGGATAAACGGCCTGCTGGCGCACCTGCCTGTACGTCGGCACACCGGCGTGCCAGTCCTTCCGATCCTTACTCAGGAAGTAGTTCACCTTTCCTTCGAGAGCTGTTTCCCCCTGGAGCGTGGACGCGCGCCCTCCAGCGAAGGCAATCCTCAGATGCGCCGCGCCGTTTTTGACGGCGAGCACCGGCCCTGATCGCGTCAACTGCACTGCATATCCGGCACCTCGCGCCAGAAACAGAGCACCGGGTTCGGCCTGTCCCACGTTCGGCTCAAAATTCATGGGAAGCTGGGCGACTCCGGCCGATACCAGGAACGGCAAAGCGATCATCGGGAAAATAAAACGCATGAACTCCTCCACAGATTGCGGTCGGGGGGGTAGTCGCTCCCCGGAGGAGATTTGTGACGGCGTTTTTTTCATTCGAACCCGCGGGAGGCGATATCGCGGATATCGAGGACTTCGATCTCACACGCAAGGTGCGGGTTTTGACATTTGGGACCAACACCAACTCCGACAGAACCGCGGTCTCAATTGCGTACTGGGCGTGACGGCGAAGATGCTTGAGAATGTCTCGATCGACCCAAACTTGGTTCGGCCAGATCTGAGCTCGTGCCACGTTAACTAGTCAGGCCTCCGGTGACCGCCGCCGGCGCGCATATCTGGCCCGCCAAGGCGAACGCGGAGACAAACGGACAGCCGCAATCCTCTCGGATCAGTTCCTGGGTGAAATCCGGGGAATGCCGTACAGGAACCTAGCTGTCGAGATGCTGCGCAAACTGCTCGACGGAGAGATCAGAACCCGCACCCGGAACAACATCGTGCAGAGCCGCTCCTTTTCACAACTTCTTGAGAACGCGATTAAGAAATACCAGAACAGGGCCATCGAGGCGGCGCAGGTAATTGAAGAATTGATCGCCATCGCAAAAGAGCTTCGCGAATCCGAGCGTCGAGGGGAGAAACTGGGGCTGACCCAGGATGAAATCGACTTCTACGACGCCCTTGAAGTGAATGACAGCGCGGTAAAGGTTCTCGGTGACGAAAACCTGCGTATCATCGCCCAGGAGCTGTCCGTGTAGTTCGCGACAACCTGAAGATCGACTGGACCGTGCGAGAGAACGTCCGGGCCGAGATGCGGGTATTGGTGAAGCGCATCCTACGGCGCTACGGCTACCCACCCGACAAGCAGGCCCGCGCCACCGAGCTTGTTCTGGAGCAAGCGGCGGTACTCTGCAAGGATTGGAACGGGTACAAATAGGCCCCCTGTCCCTAAGCCGTCGCCTCGTGCCCCACTGGTTCAGCCAGCGGCCGCGTTGTCTCCCTTGGCCTTTGTGTTTGATTTCCGTCCCTGATCAGGGGCGGCCTCATTGAAGCCGGGTACGTGTGTATCTCAAGTAGTTTGGGCGCGCAGCCTTCGCTGTCCGGACGAGATAACGATTCGGCGGTGAGGTGGTCCTTAAGGAGATAGTCGTGAGCGCCCGCGACCAGCGCGACGAGGGCGATTTCTCCGCTTCCCCGGCCGGTCAGGATGACGGCGAAGGGGTAAAGAGTGTCGATAAAAGTGGCTCACTGTTCTGTTTTCAGAACAAAACTCCCGTAACAACTTGTCCCTGGGTCTTCGCCTGTTTGCCGGGACGGCGCGCGTGTCGTTGGGCGTTAACCAAAGTTGCAGCCCGCCCCGGAGAGGGTGAGAAAGTTGACCACCTCAGCCGCTGGCGCGCCGTTCTGGGCGCGTGCGACGCGAGGTGCGCACGTCTTGAGAGAGATGCATACCCCGAGTATTGGCCATTTCGTGGGGTCCGGACTCACCCGCCGTCAACCAGAAGGCGGAGAGTTTTCGTAGGCTGCGCGGGCGTGCCAGTACAAGCGGATTCACGTGTTGTTCCAACCCCACCG
>OCZT010008442.1_pt1 | contig 10020 bp, 4 predicted proteins | sample 1539031 | NCBI WGS metagenome assembly OCZT01 (sample SAMEA3539308, study PRJEB22396) | soil metagenome | biome: tundra; feature: field; material: soil | place: USA | collected 2010-05 | depth 0.15 m
CCACCGAGATCTACACTCTTTCCCTACACGACGCTCTTCCGATCTGATAATTACTTTGATGTTGTTTTCTTTCACCTCTTTGATGATCTTTACTAATTGAGTTGGAGTTGGGGGAATACCCGGCTTTGGCTCCATGAAGTCAACGATCTTCAGTCCGAAACGGTTTTCGAAATAACACCACTCGTTGTGATAAGCAATCACCTTCGCTCCTTTAAAACTAGCCATGGCTGCGCTCCAGGCTTTCATTTTCAGATCGATCTGGTCGTCAAAAATTTTCAGGTTTGCTTCGAATAATGTTTTATTCTCCGGAGAAATTTTTTCAAGACCGTCACAGATATTCCGTGCGATGACTTTTCCATTGAGCGGGTCGAGCCAATAGTGAGGATTCCCGAAAATGTGAATATCTCCTTCCGCACGATTGATGCTGGAAGGAACCTGCATGAGAGACACACCTAAAGATGCGTCCACATACCCGTCACTTCCTTTCTGTATCTTCCTGTTTTTAGAACTTGTGAGCAGTGACGGTGACCAGCCGCTTTCCAGGTCGAGCCCGAGTGTGACAAACAGATCCGCATTCGCAAGTTTGATGATGTAACTTGGCTTCGGATCTACGAAATGCGGATTCTGATACCCTGTTGCAATGGCAAACACGTCAATTTTGTTTCCGCCAATTATTTCGGCAATGCTTTTTGTGTCTTGGGTGGTGGTTACAACGTGAATAGTTCCTGCATTGCAAAAAGAAAGTGTTCCAATTAAAATGCCGAGTGTTATATATATATTGGTTTTCATTTTCATGTTTTTAGTTTTTTGTATTTTTTTGTCTATTGCCAACTGCCGACTGCCAACTGCCAACTTTTTAATATTGATGTGCTCCATGCGATCCGATGACAAATATCCACCTCAGATAAGCCTGCCAGAAATTTTTCTCGTTGTTATTTTCAGGAAGCGCTTCATTCATTGTGGTGTATTTTCCTTCTATTTCAATTTTCTGAAATTCGGTTGCAAGCCACCCGAATGTGAGTGAAGCTGACTGCTGCACAAACTGTGCCGAGTTAGGCCGGTTGGAATAATCAAACCTTGCTGCGACAAACGTGCGTTTTGCCACCTGCACATTCAGCATGGAATAAAACCCGATGGCATTCACTGTACTGCTGTCGAGCAATGCACGGCTGTAAAATAATTCATTCTGAAAAGTAACTGACTTATAGGTATTGTACCGAACCGGCTTCCATTTATACGTGAGATCCACTGCGCCTACGTTTGTAATCTTCTTCATCAGGTTTTCTCCTGAGATGCCGGAAAAACCAAGTTCCAGGGTTGCGTTAGCCGATAAATCCCAGAAATTTTTAAAATGTGCGAGGTAGAGGAAATTATTTGTTTTGCTTCGCTCGAAACTCGGACTTTCACCTGCAACATTGGTAGCTTCCACAGTCAGTTCCTGGAAAAAAATACGATTGGGCAGCAGCCAGCTCAGCGATGCACCGTCACCTTTGAGTCCTTCTTCGCCAAAAAAATTTACATACGCATCGGGCATATCTACGAACGGCAGCGCATGTGGGTGAACAGGATTCACTCTTCCGAGCGTTTGTTTAAATCTACCGGCTCTCAGCTGTAAGTGCGCAGGCAATGATAATGTAGTCAGATAACCTTCTTCCACCTCGCTTGAAAATTCTCCTGTGGCATGATCTTCTTTCACCGAATAAAAAAAGTCAGCACGGGCATAGGGATCCACCACGGATTGAAAAGAGAATTCTGTTTCATGCAGCACTGCATCAAAATTATGATAGCCGAAACTGCGGTACAATCCCCTGAAATCTCCGATCACGCTTAAGTTGGGATTTGCAGAAGCGCCAACGCGTTGCTGCGGTGGAGGTGTTGGTTGTTGCTGTTGCATTTCATTCTGGATTTTCAAAAGGAGGAGTGAATCTGCAATTTTTGACGAATCTGTCTGAGAATAACATCGGAAAAAAATATGCAAACAAAATATAATTATAGAACTTGATTTTAGCATACTAAATTTTTTATAAAAAATGAATTTTTGCTGACGATCAACTTGGTCAACAGAAGGGAGGTGCCCTGAGTGAGGCGGAAGAGAACCGGGAAGAAGAAAAACAAACTTGTACTGAATGCGGGAAAATATATTCCGCAAAATGTGGCAGGGTAAAATTATTCTGAAGCTTGGCAGGAACAAAAACAACAGGAATTACAAAATTGCAGAGCGTACAATCGTGATGTGTAATATGCAGATGTGTTCCGTTGAATGTATTGCAATGAAATTCCTTGTCATGGCAAATGCTGTGAACTTCCTTTACTATTGTAGGGACAAGAAAGACTGTGAGAAAAAAGATAGAAAAATATGATTTATACCTTTCAAGCATAGGCAAATGTAAGAAATCAATTCAACGTTTGTGCATTTCATTATAAAAAATCTGATTTGGGAAATTAACTTAGAAATGCTACCTTTATTCTTTAAAAATTGTTACTATGAAAGTAAAATTATTTTTTCTTTTTATAATTTTCCATTTTCAGTTTACCATCTCCAATGTTTCATTCTCGCAATCCTTTCACCGTACCTACGGAAGATGGGGTGCTGAAACCGGCACTTGCGTGCAAAGCACATTGGATGGAAACTATGTAATCAGTTCTTATACAACTGTATTGGGCTTGGGTTATGAGGATGCATATCTTCTCAAAGTAGATACTGCTGGAACACTGCTGTGGTCAAAAACCTATGGCGGATCCTTATCGGATAAAGCTTATTTTGTTTCTACCTGTACCGATGGGGGATTCATTCTTACAGGAGTCACCTCCAGTTTCGGTGCAGGAAATTATGACTTGTATCTCATCCGTACGGATTCAAACGGAAATCTTCTTTGGTCAACTGCTGTTGGCGGAAGCGGGAATGATTATGGATGGAATGTAGTACAGACAAATGACGGGGGATTTCTTGCTGCAGGATATTCAACTAGTTTTAGTAACGCAAACTGGGATGGGTATCTTGTTAAAACAAATTCAGGGGGAATTCTGCAATGGGCAAAAGTTTTTGGCGGAGCGCAAATGGATGCTTTCTATGGCTTGGCTAATACCAATGATGGAGGATATATTCTTACCGGGGCATCAGCCACTCACAGTGCAGGAAGTTCAGATATGTGGCTGTTGAAACTAAATTCAAACGGAGACACGCTTTGGACAAAACTATATGGAAGGCTCACGGAGGATGCTGGCAATGCTGTGATACAAACATCTGACGGAGGGTACATGGTTGTTGGAGATATTCATGTAAGCGATACTACAGGAGCGCACCATGCTGCTCTTTTAAAAACAGATTCACAAGGCAACATGCAATGGGTAAATGTTTACGGCAGCCATCCGGGGTCAGAAATCGGTTATGCGGTACGTCAAACTCCGGATGAAGGTTACGTGCTTATGGGAAATACAGGTGCTTATGGCGGTGGAGGCAACGATATGCTACTCGTAAAGACAAATAGCTCCGGAGGTTTGATGTGGTCAAAAACCTATGGCACTACCGGAGATGAGGATGGATGGTATTTTCACAAAACACCCCATGAAGGAAATATGATTGTTGCCGGAACCACTTCTTTTGGCGCAGGGCAATACGATGTGTACTTGGTGAATACCGATTCCCTTGGCAACAGTTTCTGCCATCAAACATCCCCTGTTCCTTCTGTAAGCAGCCCCCTCTTACAATTGTCAAGCGGAACAATTGTTATTTCCGGGGGAACTGCATCCACTCCAAACACAGTAACAAATATTCCAAATACCATTACCACTGATCCCTGCGCTTTGGTTGGAATAGCTGAAAATGAAAATAAGAGTTATGAAGTGAGCATTTATCCCAATCCGTTCAGCGAGTCGGCAATAATTGAAGTCATCGGTATTCAGTCATCGACCATCGGTTTTGAATTTATAATGTACGATGTCTTTGGGAGAGAAGCGATACGGTTACCGATTACCGATCACCGATTACTGATTACTCGGGGCAGCCTCGCGAGCGGAATTTATTTCTACAAACTTTCCTCTATAGAAAAAATAACCCCGATAATTATCGGGACCGGAAAGATTGTAATTGAATAATCCTTTAATAAGGAACGAAATAAAATCTTTTCTGAAAACCTTATTTAGCAAATTTTGCTTCTGAAGGCGCTTTACCCATATCGTAGGCGATCATTATTTCATGAGAGCCGCTGGTATATTTTGCCAGGCTGCCGAAAGAATAATCGAAAGAATACCCGATCTTAAGTCTTTTCTTTGTGTTGAACTCAACCAATGCCACCATGGTATTTTTTGACCGATAGGAAATGCCAACCCCAAACGTGTTTTTGTAATAACCCACTACGTTCACATCCACCTGCAAGGGAGCTGCAGGAACAAATTTTAAAAGCATGGATGGCTTGAGGATAAATTTTTCACTTAGGTCAAATTGGTATCCGCCCGTCAGGTAATAATGCCGCTCGTACAGGGGAGACCTGTCCAGTTGCACATGCAGGAACATGGCAGGGTCGTAACTCAGAATACGCGGAATAGAAATTCCTGCATAATATTTTTCTCCATGCAGGTAAGCACCTGTTCCAAAGTTTGGTATCCATTTGCCGGCAATGTTTTGAGAAAAGGACTGATCCCCTTCATCCCACACATGAAGAGCTGTGAGGTTTGCCCTGTAATTGGAAGCACCTGCGCGCAGCCCCAGGGAGAGAGCCATTTTTTCTGAAAGCTTCAAATGATATGAGTAGTCTGCATAAATATCTGTTTGTCCTGTTACCCCGATCTTATCGTTGATGATTATTAATCCCAGTCCCATTTTAGAAGCTATCTTCCTGTCATAGCTCAGCGTTTGGGTAACGGGCGCTCCGTCCATGCCTGTCCACTGCTTTCTGAAAGTCCCTGTGACGTTCGGATTGTTTCTTACTCCTGCATAAGCAGGATTAAGGTACAATCCATTGAACATGTACTGGGTTATCATTGGGTCTTGCTGGGCGAATAATGCACCTTCTTTTCCTCCTCCTATCGGAGAAGAGATAATTTTTAAAAGTGCAAATGCGAAAATAATTTTTATTGTTTTCATGGTTTCAATTATTAAATATTATTCTGCCTTCCCTTCCTCTCTCAAAAGGAGAAGGGAGTGAGGCAATTTTTTTATTTTCTTATATCTACGTACCCTGTAAGTGTTTTTTCCCCGTCATTTACTTTCAGGATGACAAAGTAAGTGCCGTCAGGAAGTTTATCTCCGTTTTTATTTGTTCCACCCCAGTCATTTTTGTAATCGGCAACAGAATACACTTCGTCACCCCAGCGGTTGAAAATCTGCAATTTATTGTTTGTGTAAATATCCAGGCCATGAATTACAAACACATCGTTTTTACCGTCTCCATTGGGAGAAATACCGCCCGGCATCGCAAATTCAAAGGGTTCGGTGAGCGTAATGGAGGTAATATAAATGCAGCCGGAACTGTCGACCACCTGTACAGTGTAGGAACCCGCGGTAAGTCCTTCTAAATTCTGTTCAGTCGAACCATTGGTCCAGAAGAATTCATAGGGATGAGTTCCTCCTTCAACTGCCAACGTAATGCTTCCATTTGTTCCACCGAAAGGATTTATATTGTATCCCGTAGAAAAAGTATAGGTGGAGATATCCATATGGAGTGAATCAGGCCTGCTGATAACCACGGAATCTGTTTTGCTGCATTGATTTCCGTCAAGTACAGTTATTGTATACGTTCCATTTGCAAGCCCTGATAAATCCTCGATGGTATCGCCAGTTGACCAGGTATAAGAGTAGGGTAATACTCCTCCTGAAACGCTCAGATCAATCTGGCCGTTTGCGCTTGCATAACATGAAACGTTCAGCGTGTTGAATGCAAGTGTTACCGGAGAATTTTCGGAGACATGAACACTATCGGAGAACGAACATCCATTGGAATCGCGAACTGAAACAAAATAATTTCCAACTGTAAGCCCGGTTGCCGTTGAAGCGCTTTGGTTATTAGCATTGCTCCAGAGATAGGTGTAAGAAGTTACTCCCCCGATAACTGAAACAGCAGCTGTGCCGGTATTTCCACCATTGCAGCTCGCGCCTGTAGAAGACATCACGTGCGAGAGCAAGGCCGGCTGAGTAACAGAAATAGGAACCGTAATGTAGCATCCGTTCGAATCGGTAACGGTTACAGAATAATTTCCCGCAATAAGTCCGGAGACAGAGGAAGTTGTAACTCCGTTCGTCCATAAGTAATTATACGGAACCATTCCTCCGCTCACAGAGATGGATGCAGTTCCGCTGCTATCTCCGTTGCACAAAACATTTGTTGTGCTTATGGCATTTGAAAGAACAAGAGGTTGATTTACGATCGCTGTATCAAGGATGGAACAACCGTTGCTGTCAGTTGCAGTAACAAAATAAATTCCTGCAGCCATTCCGGTGGATGCCGCTGTTGTATTCCCGTTCGACCAGGAATACGTGTAGGGAACCATTCCCCCGCTGATCAATACGGAAGCCGTTCCGGTATTTCCTCCGTTACACAATACATCTGTTACAGTAATTGAAGAAGAAAGCGCTGCAGGTTGAGTTACTCCTACAGATCCCGAAATAGAACATCCGTTCGCGTCTGTAATCGTCACGCTGTAAGTTCCCAGCGACAATCCGATTGCGGTTGCATTCGTTTGCCCGTTGTTCCATTGATAGGAATAACTACCCATGCCACCTGCTGTTACTACTGTTGCTGTTCCCGTGTTTCCGCCATTGCAGAGGACATCTATGTTGGTTATTGCGTCAGTTAATTGAGCAGGTTGATTTATAACTGCCACATTATTTACAACACATCCGTTGTTATCTGTTACAGTTACTGTATAGGTTCCAAGAGACAACCCGGTTGCTGTTGCAGCAGTTTGTCCGCCCGCGGACCAGAGATACGTGTAGGGACTGGTTCCTCCTCCTGCATTCACTGTTGCTGTTCCAGTGTTTCCACCGTTGCAGAGAACATTTGTTACGCTCACAGTTTCAGACAAAGTAGTGGGCTGAGTGATTGTAGCCATATCAGTTCTTGTACATCCGTTTCCATCGGTGGTGGTTACGCTGTAAGTTCCCTGGGAAAGCCCTGTTGCGTTGGAAGCGGTTTGCCCGTTTGTCCATAGATAACTGAATGGAACTGTTCCTCCTGCTGCCGTCACTGCAGTTATTCCGTTATTTCCTCCGTTGCAGCTGACATTCGTATTCGTTACCGAAGCTGTAAGTGCTGATGGCTGAGTGATGACGAACCCATTTAAAGTTGAACAGCCGTTTACATCGGTTACTGTTACGTTGTACATGCTCGCTGCCAATCCTGTTGCTGCGGAAGTAGTTTGCCCGTTCGACCAAAAATAAGTATAGGGTGGAGTGCCTCCTGTAGGATTAATATTGGCGCTTCCATTATTCCCTCCGTTACAATTTACATTCGAAGTAATTACTACCACGGAAGCAAGAACAGGAGGATCGGTAACTGTAATTGTATTTGTGGCAGTACATCCGTTCACATCTGTAACTAAAACGGAATATGTATTTGCGTTCAATCCGTTGAGGTCCTGCGTACTTGCCGCATTGCTCCATGAATAAGTGTAATTGGTAGTCCCACCGCTTACCGATAAATCAATCGCTCCGTTACTCGCTCCGTTGCAGGAAATATTCTGCCCGTTAAAATTACTGCTGACAGCGATCGTTGTTGAAAGCGCGGCCGGCTGAGTGATCGTAATGGTATTTGTTATTGTACAACCGTTCACATCGGTTACAAGAACAGAATATGTGTTTGCATTCAATCCGCTGATGTCCTGCGTGGTTCCTGCATTACTCCATGCGTAAGTATAATTGGCAGTTCCTCCCGACACAGATAAATCAATAGCTCCATCGCTGAGTCCGTTGCAGGAAATATTCTGCCCGTTGTAATTTGAACTGACCGAGATTGAAGTAGTGAGTATTGCCGGCTGTGTAAGTGTAATGGTGTGTGTGGCAGAACATCCGTTCACATCTGTTACCAGCACACTGTAAGGCCCTGCGTTCAGTCCCGATACATCTTGTGTCGTTTCCAGATTTGACCACTGATAAGTATAGGCAGTAGTACCACCCGCTACTGAAAGATCAATGCTTCCATCGCTCAGTCCGTTACAACTTATATTTTGTCCGTTGTATGTTGCTGCAACAACAGTAGTAGTAAGCGCTGCTGGCTGGATGAGTGTAATTATATTTGTTGTAGTACATCCGTTCACATCTGTAACAAGAACGGAATATGTATTTGCATTCAAGCCGCTGATGTCTTGCGTGATTGCCGCATTACTCCAGGAATAAGTATAATTGGTAGTTCCTCCCGACACAGTTAAGTCAATGGCTCCATCGCTCAGTCCGTTGCAACTGATATTTTGTCCGTTATAGGTTGCCGCAACAACAGTCGTAGTTAATGCTGCAGGCTCTATAAGTGTAATTGTATTTGTGGCAGTACATCCGTTTACATCTGTAACTAAAACTGAATAGGTGTTTGCATTCAATCCGCTGATGTCCTGCGTGATTGCTGAATTACTCCAGGAATAAGTATAATTGGTAGTTCCTCCCGACACAGTTAAGTCAATGGCTCCATCGCTGAGCCCGTTGCAGGAAATATTCTGCCCGTTATAATTTGAACTGACAGAGATTGTAGTAGTTAACGTTGCCGGTTGTGTAAGCGTAATTGTATTTGTGTCAGTACATCCGTTCACATCCGTTACCAGAACACTGTAAGGCCCTGCACTAAGTCCGGATACGTCTTGTGAAGTTTCCAGATTTGACCACTGGTAAGAATAGGCTGTTGTTCCTCCCGCCACTGAAAGATCAATGCTTCCATCGCTCAGTCCGTTGCAGCTGATGTTTTGACCGTTGTACGTTGCTGCAACAACAGTTGTAGTCAATGCTGCAGGTTGGGTAAGTGTGATTGTATTTGTGGCAGTACATCCGTTCACATCTGTAACAAGAACGGAATATGTATTTGCATTCAAGCCGCTGATGTCTTGCGTGATTGCCGCATTACTCCAGGAATAAGTATAATTGGTAGTTCCTCCCGACACAGTTAAGTCAATGGCTCCATCGCTGAGCCCGTTGCAGGAAATATTCTGCCCGTTATAATTTGAACTGACAGAGATTGTAGTAGTTAACGTTGCCGGTTGTGTAAGCGTAATTGTATTTGTGGCAGTACATCCGTTCACATCTGTAACAAGAACAGAATATGTATTTGCATTCAAGCCGCTGATGTCTTGTGTGACTTGTGCATTACTCCACAAATAGCTGTAAGCAGTAGTACCACCTGAAACCAAAAGATTAATGCTTCCATCGTTCAGCCCGTTACAACTGATGTTCTGCCCGTTGTACGTAGCTGCAACAACTGTAGTAGTTAATACCACAGGTTGAGTAAGTGTGATTGTGTGTGTGGCAGTGCATCCGTTCATATCTGTTACCAGCACACTGTAAGGGCCTGCACTCAGACCTGAAATATCTTGTGTCGTTGCAAGATTTGACCACTGATACGTATAGGCAGTAGTTCCTCCTGCTACTGTAAGATTAATGCTTCCATCGCTCAGCCCGTTGCAGCTGATGTTCTGCCCGTTGTAGGTTGCCGCAACAACTGTTGTAGTTAATGCTGCAGGCTGTGTAAGTGTGATTGTATTAGTTGTAGTACATCCGTTAACGTCTGTAACAAGAACAGAATAGGTATTTGCATTTAATCCGCTGATGTCCTGTGTTACCTGTGCATTGCTCCATGAATACGTGTAAGCAGTAGTTCCTCCTGCTACTGTAAGATTAATGCTTCCATCGCTCAGCCCGTTACAGCTGATGTTTTGTCCGTTGTAAGTTGCTGCAACAACTGTATTAGTAAGCGCTGCGGGTTGAGTGAGCGTGATTGTATTAGTTGTAGTACATCCATTCACATCGGTTACAAGCACACTGTAGTTTCCTGCAGTGAGATTCGTCATGTCTTGAGTGGTTGCGGAAGAATTTCCTGACCATTGATA
>OCZT010008443.1_pt1 | contig 10019 bp, 6 predicted proteins | sample 1539031 | NCBI WGS metagenome assembly OCZT01 (sample SAMEA3539308, study PRJEB22396) | soil metagenome | biome: tundra; feature: field; material: soil | place: USA | collected 2010-05 | depth 0.15 m
GCCGCCGCGCGGCGCCGCGCCGGTGATGGCCCCAACCCAGCCTGAGCGCAGGCGGGCGAACCGCCGAAAGACCAAGGACGTCGTGGTCACGGAGCCGGCCGCTGCGCAGGTTCCCGCGGAGAGCGTGCCGGTGGCTCAAGGGGTTCCAGCACCCCAGCCCGCTCCAGCACCGCCTTTGCCCGAGCACCCAGCCGAAGCGATCCTGTTGCCGGTCACTGTGGCGCCGGAGGACAAATACGCCGACCTCATCGGACAAGCGGTCGGGCTTCGACTGGACTCCGTGTCACGCGAGTTCGGCGGCGACGACGAGATGCATGTGACCGCGCTCAGGGACGTATCGATAGAGATCGGCCCGTGCGAGTTCGTGTCCGTAGTCGGTCCCTCGGGCTGCGGAAAGACGACCCTCCTGTCGATGATGGGCGGCCTGGACCGTCCGACTTCAGGCCACGTATACGCCGCCGGCCTGCCCCTGGCCGAGCTCTCCGACAGCGACCTTGCCGACTACCGCCTGCAACGCGTGAGCACGATCTTCCAGTCGTTCAACCTCGTACCGGCCATGTCGGTCGAAGACAACGTCGCCCTGCCGCTGACGTTGGCGGGTGTCGAGGTGGAGGAGCGGCGCCGCCGAGCGCGCCACCTGCTCGAGCTAGTCGGTCTGGAAGGCCGCGCTAAGACACGCGCAAGCCGCCTGTCCGGTGGCGAGCAGCAGAAGGTGGCCGTTGCCCGCGCGCTGGCCAACCGGCCGGGCCTCATCCTCGCCGACGAGCCGACCGGCAGCCTCGACTCCGCAGCCGGCGAGGTCATCCTGAATTTGCTCGCCGACCTCAATCACCGTGGAGCCACCGTGGTGCTCGTCACGCACGACCCCGAGGTTGCACGGCGTGCGCGCCGCGTGGTCAGGATGATCGACGGCCGCGCGATCGAGCTCGACCACGGAAATCAAACGGTCCGCAAGCAGGACCCGGTGGTCCCACCCGCGCGCCTCCATTGGCGCGACACGCTGAAGGTGGGCCTGGGCAGCGCCGGCCGCCGGCCGCTGCGCACCTCGCTCACGACGACGGGCGTGGCCATCGGCATCGCGGCGATGAGCTTGATCGTCGCGCTCGCCGGAGGCCTGCAGAGCGCTCTCAGCGCACCGGCGCTGGCCAAGAGCCAGCTCCACCAGGTGGCGGTGTATCCGAGCGTCGATGCCAACTCCGGCGCGTTCGACGCCGGGACGCTGGCGACACTGGGCGCCCAGCAGCACGTGCGCACGGCCTGGGGCCAGGTCGCCATGAGTGGGACTTTCGACGCGGGGCCGGCCAAGGGGCAGGACTATCCGCAGGTCGGCGCGCTCGTGTCACTGCCTCCTGGGAACCAGACGAGCCAGAGCATTGTCTTGATCGCGGGCCGGATGCCCGCTTCCGATTCGGCGCCGGAGGTGCTGCTCACCGACAGCCAGGTCGTTGTTCTCGGGCTTACGACCCCCGCCTCGGCGTTGGGCACGAACCTCAAGTTCAGCGCGCTGTATGGGGTGCTCGCGCTACCGGGCATGCAGAGGAATCCCGCCATCCATCGCGTGCCGCTTCAGCTGACAGTGGTCGGCGTGGTTTCTAGCAGGTTCATGCCCGGGGGCACTCCCGGCGGCCTGGTGCCGTATGCGCTGGCCGGCAACTACTGGACCCAGGTCGCCCAGGCCAATCGTTGGAAAGGGGGCGAGTTCAACACCATCACCCTGCTGGCTGATTCGGGCAGCGCGGTGAACAGCGTGCGCGATCGCGTCGTCGCGCTGGGCTTCCAGGCGCAGACATTTGGCGACCAGTTTCGCGGGTTTGAGGACCTGCTCGGGAGGCTGCGGCTGGCGCTTTTGGGCCTGGCGATCGTCGCCCTGCTTCTTGCGTGTCTCGGGATCGCGAACACCATGTACACCGCGGTGCTCGAGAGGACGAAGGAGATCGGCGTGCTCAAGGCGCTGGGAGCGCGTTCGCGCGACGTGCTGCTCTTCTTCGTCGCCGAGGCCGCCATGATCGGCGTTGCCGGCGGGTTGATCGGGACCCTCGCCGCCGTCGGCCTTTCTCGCCTGGGCAACTCTGTGGTCGACCGCCTCACGCAGGGGGTGGCGGCCGGCGGGCTCGACGTTTTTCGGCCTGACGTGTCGGTCGTGCTGGCGGGCCTGGCCCTGGCAGTTCTGCTCAGCACCGTCAGCGGTCTTTTGCCGGCCGTGCGAGCCGCTCGACAGGACCCGGTCAGGGCGCTCCGTTACGAGTAGGCGCTTCTCCCCCAAACAATGAGAGCGTCCGCCTATCCATTGGTCGAGGTCGACGCCGCCGCCGCCTTGGTTTTGGAACACACCCCCGTCCTGGGCGTGGAGCGAGTAGCCATCGCGCACGCCATCGGCCGGGTGCTGGCAGAGGACCTGGTCGCGCCGGCGTCCTTGCCGGCGTTCCCGTCGAGCGCGGTCGACGGCTACGCCGTGCGTTCAGCCGACGCGGGCAAGGCCATGCGGGTGTTGGGCGAATCGGCTGCGGGCAGGCCGTTCGGCGGCACCATCGAACCAGGAACCGCCGCCCGCATCCTGACCGGCGGCGTCCTGCCTGATGGCGCCGACTGCGTGGTCATGGTCGAGGACGTTCGGCTCGACGGCGACCTGGTGACCACGCCGGCGCCGCTGCGGGCCGGCAGCAACTTTCACCGCCCCGGGGCGGATGTTCGCGCGGGCGAGCGGGTGCTGGCGGCGGGGACTCAGCTCGGCGCGGCTGAAATCGGTCTGGCGGCGGCGCTTGGCTTCCCCAGGCTCCCGGTGCGCCGGCGGCCGCGGGTGGCGTTGATGTCGACGGGCGACGAGCTCGTGGAGGTGGGGGGGAAGCCCGGGCGCGGGCAGATCGTCGACTCCAACCGGTGGGCTCTTCTAGCGGCTCTGCGCGAGGCGGGCGCCGAGGTTCGCGGCCTGGGAATCGGGCCAGACGAGCCTGAGGCGCTCAGGCAGCTCGTGGTGGATGTATTGCGCGAGGTCGACGTCTTGGTCACGTCAGGTGGCGTATCGGTGGGGACGCACGACCTTGTCAAGCCGCTGCTCGAATCGCTCGGGACCGTGCACGTGGGACGCGTCAAGCTGAAGCCTGGCAAGCCTTTCACCTTCGCGACGCTCCCTCCCATCGGAGGGCGGCGTGGCGAAGGCAACATCGCGTTTGGCCTCCCTGGCTTTCCCGTTTCGTCGCTGGTCACGTTCGAAGTTTTCGTCCGGCCCGCGCTGCGAAAGATGCAGGGCTTTACAGACCTGCACCGCCCGATCCTGCCCGTGCGCCTGGCCTACGACGCGCGCGCGAGCGCGGATCGGACCGAGTTTCAACGCGTGAGGCTGCATCGCGATGGTCGCGAGCTCGTGGCCGAGACGACCGGCTCGCAGTCCTCATCCCGGCTCATGTCACTGGCGGGAGCGCATGCACTCGTGCGCATCCCGCCCGACGATCAGGGGATCAGAGCCGGGTCGATCGTCGACGCGATGATCCTGGCCCTACCGTGAGCGCGGCTTTTTGGCTGACGCGCGCACGTCGCCCTTGATGTCCCGGACAGCCTGCTTGGCGTCGCCCACCTTCTGCCTCGCCTTGCCCTTGAGCTCCCCTTTGCGATCGCCCGTGACCTTACCCTTGATCTCTTCCGCCTTGCCGCGAACCTGGTCTTTCATACAGACCTCCTTGTGAATTTGAATCTATACCGATGGCGGCCAGGACGGGCGAAACCCTCTTATCGCGAACGTCCGTTCGCCTTAGAATTAGAGTCCCATGGCCTCCCGCTTTCGTGTTGACGCACCCTTCAAGCCCGCCGGGGACCAGCCCGAGGCCATCGAGCAACTGGTCGAAGGCGTCCAGTCCGGGCTGACGCAGCAGGTCCTCCTCGGCGTCACCGGCAGCGGCAAGACCAACGTCATGGCCTGGGCGGTCGAACAGCTTCAGCGCCCGGTGCTCGTGCTCAGTCCCAACAAGACGCTGGCGGCGCAGCTCTGCGCCGAGTTCCGCCGCCTGCTGCCTGACAACGCCGTCGAGTACTTCGTCAGCTACTACGACTACTACCAGCCCGAGGCGTATATCGCCCGCAGCGACACGTACATCGAGAAGGACTCGAGCCGGAACGACGAGATCGACCGCATGAGGCACTCCACGACGCAGAACCTGATGACGAGGCGCGATGTCTTGGCCGTGGCCAGCATCAGCTGCATCTACGGCATCGGTTCCGTCGAGGACTACATGGGCGAGTCGCTCAAGGTCGAGAAAGGACAGACGATCCGGCGAGAGGTCTTCCTCCGCAAGCTCACCGAGATGCTGTACGAGCGCAACGACTACGACCTGGCTCGGCTTCGTTTCCGCGTGCGCGGCGACGTGGTCGACCTCGTTCCCGCGAACGAGGAGAAGGTCTACCGCGTGGAGTTCTTCGGCGACGAGGTCGAGCGCATCCAGGAGCTTGACGCCACGACAGGCGAGATCCTCGGTCCGCGCAACGAGTTCACCGTCTTCCCGGCCTCGCACTACGTCACGCCGGCAGACAAGCTGCGCCTGGCGATGGTCGACATCGAGGCCGAGCTTGAAGAGCGATGCACGTGGTTCGAGGAGCACGGCAAGCTTCTCGAGGCTCAACGCCTGCGCCAGCGCACGAACTTCGACCTGGAGATGCTTCGCGAGACCGGCACGTGCTCCGGGATCGAGAACTACTCGAGGCATCTGACCAGGAGGCAGCCCGGTGACGCTCCGTACACCCTGCTGGACTTCCTTCCCGACGACACTTTGATCTTTGTGGACGAATCACACGTCGCGGTGCCCCAGATCGGCGGCATGCTCGGCGGAGATCGCTCGCGCAAGGCGGCGCTGGTGGAGTACGGGTTCCGGCTGCCGAGCGCGTTCGACAACCGGCCCCTGAGCTTCGACGAGTGGGAGGAGCGGGCCGCAAAGGTCATCTACGTATCGGCCACGCCCGGGCCTTATGAGCTGAGGCGCTCGCAGCGCACGGTCGAGATGGTCGTTAGGCCGACCGGTTTGGTCGACCCCACGGTCGAGGTGAGGCCGACGGCCGGGCAGATCGACGACCTGCTCGCCGAGGTCAAGAAGCAGACCGAGCTGGGTCACCGTTCCCTGGTGACGACCCTCACCAAGCGGTTCGCCGAGGACCTGGCGGACTACCTGCGCGAGTATGGGGTGAAGGTCCGCTATCTGCACTCGGAGCTGGACGCGATGGAGAGGATCTCCGTGCTGACCGACCTGCGCACAGGCGCAATCGACGTCGTCGTTGGCATCAACCTGCTGCGAGAGGGACTCGATCTGCCCGAGGTGGCCTTCATCGGCATCCTGGACGCCGACAAGGAGGGCTACCTCCGCGCTTTCCGGTCGTTCATCCAGATCATCGGCCGCGCTGCGCGGAACGTCGAGGGGCACGTCGTCATGTACGCCGACAAGATCACGGACTCGATGCGCCAGGCCCTCGATGAGACCGAGCGAAGGCGCAACAGGCAGATCGCGTACAACGCGGAGCGCGGCATCACGCCGGAGACCGTGAAGAAGGCGATCTACGCGCTCGATATCAAACAGAAGGACCTGCAGGCGGACGCCATCGAGCTGATGGTGGGAGCGGGCGTGCCGCGCGAGGACCTCCTGGCGATCGTGCGCGACCTCGAGAAGGAGATGCGCCGCCTTTCGAAGGAGCTGCAGTTCGAAGACGCGGCGCGCGTGCGGGACCGCATCATCGCGCTTCGTAAGCGCCTTTCGGGTGAGGTGACCGGCAAGGAGGATGACGCCGACGTCGCGCTTGCGATCGCCGCCGCGCCCAAGCAGAAAACCATGGTTCGCGGTTGGGACGCCTCGCGCCGCGGGCGCGGAACACGACGGTAAAGGTGAATAACGTCCGTCGTGCCGCGGAGCTGCTGGCGGCCGCCCCGGCCGGTTGGATGGAGACGCTTGGCGCTCGGATCACCGAGTCTGAGCCAGGGCGAGTCGTACTGGAGCTCGAGGCCGGCCCACGGCACCGCCACGGCGGTGGCGTCGTGCAGGGCGGTGTGATCGCCCAGATCGCCGACGCCGCCATGGGCATGTCGCTTGCGACCCTTCAAGAGGACGGCCTGTGGAACACGACGATCGAGCTGAAGATCAACTTCCTGCGCCCCGTCGTTTCGGGGCGCGTGCGCGCGGTCGGTAGGGTCGTAGGGATGAAACAGACCCTGATGTTCAGCGAGGCCGATGTGCTGGACGAGAAGGACCGGCTGGTCGCCAGGGCCACGTCGACCTGCATGCCTGTGCCCGAGGGACAGGGCCGTGAGTGATGTTGCGCAGGCGCCATCGCGCGCGTGGGCCTGGCTCGGCCTGAAACTGGTCGAAACCGGCGAAGGGACCGCGACGGTTGACATGAGGGCTACGGAAGACATGGCCAATTACTCGGGTTTCGTACACGGAGGGATGATCAGCGCCCTGGCCGACTCGGCGATGGGGCGATCGCTCCGGACTCTCACGCCTGGCATCACCCGTGCAATGAGCTTCGACCTCAAGCTCAACTTCATCAACGCCGCAAAGGTCGGTGAAACCCTGCGCGCCACAGGTCATGTGATTCACGCGGGCCGCCGAACGATCGTCACGGAGTGCCGCGTCGAAGGCCAGGGTGGCCGGCTGGTCGCCACGGCGAGCGCCACGTTTTCGGTATCAAGAGACAGGGGATACTCAGTCGCCGCCCCTCACCAATCTCCCCCGGAGCGGGGAGAGGACAAGGAAAAGACCTAACTCATGCCGACTGATCAGATAACGATTCGCGGGGCGCGGGAGCACAACCTCAAGAACGTCACGCTGTCGATACCGCGCGACAAGCTTGTCGTGTTCACCGGGCTCTCAGGGTCAGGCAAGTCGTCACTGGCCTTCGACACCATCTATGCGGAAGGCCAGCGCAGGTATGTCGAGTCGCTCTCCTCCTACGCCCGGCAGTTCCTGGGCCAGATGGAGAAGCCCGATGTCGACACCATCGAGGGATTGTCGCCCGCGATCTCGATCGACCAGAAAGGCACGTCGAAGAACCCGCGATCGACCGTCGGCACCGTCACCGAGGTCTACGACTACCTGCGCCTCCTGTACGCACGGATCGGGCTGCCGCACTGCCCGGTGTGCGGTCGGGAGGTGCGCAGGCAGACCGTCGAGCAGATGGCGGATCACGTGGAGAAGCTGCCCAAAGGCATGCGCGTGATGGTGCTCGGCCCCATCGTCAAAGGTCGCAAGGGCGAGTACCGCTCGCTGATCGAGGACGTGCGCAAGTCGGGTTTCGTGCGCGTTCGCGTGGACGGCAGCCTCTACGAGCTGGGCGAGCAGATCCCGCTCGACAAGAACAAAAAGCACGACATCCAGGTGGTGGTCGACCGTATCGTCGTCGGCCCCGATCAGCGAACGAGGCTGGTCGACTCGATCGAGACTGCCGCGCGGCTGGGCGGCGGGTCGGTGATCATCGTGCCCGAAACGGGCGATGAAATTCAGATGTCGCAGGACTACATGTGTCCCTATGACGGCACGAGTGTGCCGGAGCCCGAGCCGCGCAACTTCTCCTTCAACAGCCCGCACGGCGCCTGTCCGACATGCACGGGGATAGGCTTCCGGCTGGTCGTCGATGGGGACCTGGTCGTTCCGGACCCATCTCTCTCGCTCCGAGAGGGCGCGATCGCGGCCTGGAGCCGGTCCCAGTTCTTCTATCCCGAGCTGCTGGAAACCGTCAGCAAGTACTTCGGGATCGACATGGACAAGCCGTGGTCGAAGCTAAGCAAACAGCATCGTGACGCGCTGCTGAACGGCACCGGCGAGCGCAAGATCCGCTTTGGCTACAAGAACCAGTACGGGCACGAGCGTTGGTACGAAGCCCCTTTCGAGGGCGTCGTCGCCAACCTGCAGCGCCGCTACCAGGAGACGGAGTCTGATTTCCTAAAAGCGGAGTTGGAGAGATACATGGCGGACAAGCCGTGCCCCGCTTGCAAGGGTCAGCGTCTAAAGCCCGAGTCGCTTGCGGTCACGGTGGCCGCCCAGAACATCGCCGAGGTTTGCAGGCTCTCCATCAGCGCGGCGATCAACTTCTTCGACACCCTCGATCTGACGGAGCGCGAGCAGTTGATCGCCCGCGGGATTCTCAAGGAGATTCGTGAGCGCCTCCAGTTCATGATCGACGTGGGGCTCGAATATCTGACCGTCGAGCGGCCGGCGAACACGCTGTCCGGTGGGGAGTCTCAGCGCATCCGTCTCGCGACCCAGATCGGTTCCAAGCTGATGGGCGTCCTCTACATCCTGGACGAGCCGTCGATCGGTCTGCACCAGCGTGACAACCGCCGCCTTATCACCACGCTGCTGCGGCTGCGCGACCTTGGCAACACACTGATCGTCGTCGAGCACGATGAGGAGACCATCCGGTCGGCCGACTACATGGTCGATATCGGACCGGCCGCCGGCGAGCACGGCGGCCAGATCATCGCAGCCGGCACCGTCGAGGAGGTGCTCAGGGACCCGAACTCGATCACCGCCGCATTCCTGCGTGGCGACCGCCAGATCCCGATCCCACCGGTGCGGCGCGCCGGCAACGGGAAGCGACTCGTGATCCGCGGCGCTCGCGCCAACAATCTGAAGGACATCGACATCGACATCCCGCTGGGTTGCTTCGTCGCCGTGTCCGGCGTCAGCGGTTCCGGAAAATCCTCGTTCGTGACGGACATCCTGAGCCGCAAGGTCGCGCAGTACTTCTATAAGGCGAAGGACCGGCCAGGAGCCCATCGATCGGTCGAGGGCCTGGAGCACCTGGACAAAGCGATCGACATCGACCAGTCGCCGATCGGCCGCACGCCGCGCTCCAACCCTGCCACGTACACCGGCATGTTCACGTACATGCGCGACCTGTTCGCGACCCTGCCGGAGGCCAAGATGCGCGGCTACAAGCCGGGCCGCTTCAGCTTCAACGTGCGTGGCGGGCGGTGCGAGGCGTGCCAGGGCGACGGGATCATCCAGATCGAGATGCACTTCCTGCCGGACGTGTACGTGCCCTGCGAGGTGTGTCATGGGACGCGGTACTCGCGCGAGGTCCAGGAGGTGAAGTTCCGCGGCCACTCGATCGCGGACGTGCTCGAGCTGACCGTCGATGAAGCGCTTGAGGTTTTCGAGAATGTGCCGCGGATCAAGACGAAGCTCAAGACCCTGCAAGACGTCGGCCTCGGCTACATCCGCCTGGGTCAACCGGCGACCCAGCTCTCGGGAGGCGAGGCGCAACGGGTGAAGCTCTCGGCCGAGCTGTCGCGCAGGGACACGGGGCGGACCCTCTACCTCCTCGACGAGCCGACGACCGGCCTTCACTACGCTGACGTTGAGCGCCTGCTCGTGGTGCTGCACCGCCTCGTCGACCACGGCAACACGGTGATCGTGATCGAGCACAACCTCGACGTCCTCAAGACGGCTGACTGGCTCATCGACCTCGGACCCGAGGGCGGCGAGAAGGGCGGCTACGTGATCGCCGAGGGCACACCCGAGCAGCTGGCACGCAAGCCGGAGTCGGCCACGGGCCACTACCTCGCACCGATCCTGGAAAGAGCGAGCAGGAAGAGCACACGGACCAATAAGGTCGCGGCGCGATCGCGCGCCAAGGTAGCGGTCGGCTGAAGCGGGAGCGCGCACCGGGATACGGCGCGCTGCTTCGCGTGCCGGGCTTCCCGCGCCTTTACGCCGGCCTCCTGCTGGGGCGCGTGGGCGGGGCCACCGTGACGGTGGCGCTCGTCCTGTTCGTCCTCACCCGCTACCACTCGCCTCAGCTGGCCGGAGCCACCGCCTTCTTCGCCATCCTGCCCGGCCTGGTGGTCTCACCGCTCGCCGGGGCGCTGCTCGACCGGCGGGGGCGAGCCCGCTTCGTGGTCCTCGACTACCTGATCGCAGCCTTCGCGGTGAGCCTCATCGCGGGTCTATCGGCGATGCACGCGCTTCCGCCGACCCTGCTGCTGAGCATCGTCGCCCTGGCATCGCTGACCAACCCGTTGAGCAGTGCGGGCGCCCGTTCGCTGT
>OCZT010008444.1_pt1 | contig 10016 bp, 5 predicted proteins | sample 1539031 | NCBI WGS metagenome assembly OCZT01 (sample SAMEA3539308, study PRJEB22396) | soil metagenome | biome: tundra; feature: field; material: soil | place: USA | collected 2010-05 | depth 0.15 m
TGGGAATCAGCCAACTCCGAAGCACGCCTGAAATAACTCGTAAACTGGGGCTAGGGAGACCCTCTTCGGAGAGCCAAGCGAAGCGGAAGAGATGGAGGGGGCAAGATTTGGCGAGTCAGCGGAAAGGTGATCCGGGGGCGCTTGGCCCGTGAGATGCGGGCCAAAGGACGACGGTGCCGCTCACCTGGATTGGCCAAGGGCTGGAGCATGGGCAGCCGCGGCCATCTGACGTGGCTGCTCTACCATAGTATATGACCATACCATTCACCGATGCCTTTACGGCTGGGTCGGGGACTTCCCCGATAGACAGCCTGGATCAAAGGGCGGATATTAGCCGCTGTTAGTTCTGGGATTGTGGGTTGTTGGGCTGATGGGGAAGAACCAAAACCTCCGTTTGCCCGACCGCAACCGCAGGCCGCCTTGAGGGCGGCGGGTGAATCCGGACAGATCATGAAACGCAAGTCAAGCGCATTGTCAGGCCGATATCTGGCTGCATCCGACCGGTCTCTGAAACAGGGAATCGCGCAGCGCAAAACCGTGGAGGAAGCCCTCAAGAAAAGCGGGGAACGCTACAAAGCCCTATTGGAGGAGTCACTTGTTCTGCAAGAACACTTGCGACGTCTGACCCACCAGATTCTGACGGCGCAGGAAGCGGAGCGGAAGCAGATCAGCCGCGACTTGCGGGATGAGATCGCCCAGACCCTCCTGGGCATCAACGTCCGGCTGTTGGCCTTGAAAAAGGCGGCCAGGGGCAACCGGGCAACCCTGAAAAAAGAAATCGCCAACACGCAACGGCTGGTGCAAGAATCCGTCCAGTCGATCAATCAGTTCGCGCGTGAACTGATATCCATCGGCAAGCGTAAGGGATCAATCCGTCACATGATCATGAAAACGAAATCCAAACCGGAACGCCGTCAGGAAGAACCTGCCAACGCCGCTCGCGAGACAACCCCCATCTCGCCCGCGAGCCGTTCGTTCCCCGTCATCGCCATGGCGGCCTCGGTCGGCGGCTTGAAAGCTTTATCCGTCATTCTGGGCGGTTTGCCGGCGGACTTCCCGGCCGCCATTGCCATTGTGATGCACCTTTCTCCCGAGCATAAGAGTATCCTGGCCGAGATTTTAAACAGTCGCGCTCACTTGGAGGTGAAGGAGGCTCACACTGGCGACATTTTATGCCCTTCAAGTGTTTTTGTAGCCCCGCCCAACCACCACCTGTTTGTGGTGAAAGGCGGCCGTCTTGAGCTTTCCTCTTCCGCTTCGGAAAAAGTTCATTATGCCCGCCCGTCCGCTGAGCCGTTGTTTGCTTCGGTGGCAGAGGTTTACAAAAGGAATGCCATTGCCGTAGTCCTCACGGGCGGAGACGGGGACGGCTCATTCGGGGTGCAAATCATCAAGGAGAAGGGCGGCCAGGTCATCGCTCAAGACCGGCCCACGTCGCAAGATTTCAGCATGCCGGAGACTTCGATCAAGACCGGCGATGTTGATTTTATCCTGCCCTTGGACGAGATCGCTCCCAAGTTGATAGAACTGGTCCATCGAACCTGATGACCGTGCTGGCTATGGAAACATGAAAAGGAAATCTTCAGCGTCACGCCGACAGAATAAGCCGGCCAAAGTTGCTCCCCCGGAACCCCCCGCCTCGCCCACGAATGTTTCCTTCCCCATCGTCGGCATTGGCGCCTCCGCCGGGGGATTGGAGACCTTGGAACAGTTTCTAGAAAGCGTCCCGGCGGGCAGCGGCATGGCGTTTGTCATTGTCCAGCATCTGGACCCGACGCACAAGGGGATCATGGCCGAGCTGCTTCAACGCTCCACCGGCATGAAAGTCATCCAGGTCAAGGATCGCACCCGGGTGCGACCGGACTGCGTCTATGTGATCCCGCCGAACAAAGACATGTCCATCCTGCACGGGGTCCTGCACTTGCTCGAGCCAGCGGCACCCCGCGGGCTGCGCCTGCCGATCGATTTTTTCCTCCGCTCCCTGGCGCAGGACCGGCAGGAGCACAGCATCGGCGTGATTCTCTCCGGGATGGGCTCCGACGGCACGCTGGGCCTGCGGGCCATCAAGGAGAAGGCGGGCGTGGTGCTGGTGCAGGAGCCGGCGACGGCCAAATTCGACAGCATGCCGCGCAGCGCGGTTGACGCCGGGCTGGCGGATATCGTGGCCCCGGTGGACGAGTTGCCGAGGAAACTCATGGCCTACCTGCAACACACCCCGCTCATCGCCCGGACGGAGGCGGCGCTGGAAGACAAGACGCAGAGCGCCCTGGAAAAGGTGGTCGTCCTGCTGCGCGCCCAGACCGGTAACGATTTTTCCCTCTACAAGCGCAACACCCTCTATCGCCGGATTGAGCGCCGCATGGGCATCCACCAGATCGACAGGGTGGCGGCTTATGTCCGTTACTTGCAGGAGAACTCGCAGGAGTTGAATCTGCTTTTCAAGGAGTTGCTGATCGGAGTGACGAACTTCTTCCGCGACCCCGCGGCCTGGGAGCTGTTGCGCGAAGAGGCCATTCCGGCGCTCCTCGCGCGCCGCTCGACCGGGCAGGCCCTGCGCGCGTGGGTGCCCGCCTGCTCCACCGGGGAAGAGGCCTATTCCCTGGCCATCGCGCTCAAGGAGGCGGTTGAGGAGATCACACCCAGGGTCAACTTTGGGATTCAAGTCTTCGCCACCGACCTGGACCAGGACGCGATTGACAAGGCCCGCCAGGGCGTCTTTCCGGCTAATATCGCCGCTGACGTGTCGAAAGAACGGCTGAGGCGGTTCTTCAGCAAAGAAGAACGCGGCTACCGGGTGCGCAAGGAGATTCGCGAGATGGTGATCTTTGCCCCGCAGAATCTCATCGTGGACCCGCCCTTTACCAAGCTGGACATCCTGACCTGCCGCAACCTGCTGATCTATCTGACCGCGGAGGTGCAGAAGAAACTGATTCCGCTCTTTCACTACAGCCTGAGTCCCGGCGGCATCTTGTTCCTCGGCAGCGCGGAGACGATTGGCGATAGCACCGGCCTTTTTGCACCGCTTAGCGGCAAATCGAGACTCTTCCGGCGGACGGAGTCGGCCCTGCGGTCCGAGCCGGTGGACTTTCCCTCGTCCTTTAGCGCGGGCCCGTCCACCGGGCCCGAGGCCGGTCCGGCGCCCAAACCGCCGGCCAGTCTCCAGTCCCTGGCGGATCAGTTGGTCCTGCAGCATTACGCCCCGCCGGCCGTCCTCACCAATGACAAGGGGGACATCTTTTACGTCAGCGGCCACACCGGCAAATACCTGGAAGCGGCCGCCGGCAAGGCCAACTGGAACCTCTTCGCCATGGCCCGCGAAGGGCTGCGCTACGAACTGGCGGGCGCCTTTAAGGAAGCGCTCCGGAAAAAAGCAAGCGTGGCGCTGCACGGACTCAAGGTCGGGACCAACGGCGGCGAGCAGCGCGTGGATGCGACCGTCCAGCAACTCGAGGAACCCGGGCCGCTGCAAGGGTTGGTGATGATCGTCTTCACCGACGTGGCCGCGCCCGAGGCCGCCAAAGCGGCGGGCCGGCCACCGAGGCCTCACGCCCGCAGCCCGAGGTTGGCGGAACTAGAGCAGGGAATCCTGGCGATCCGAGGCGAGGCGCGGGCCACCCACGAAGAGATGCAGACCTCGCAGGAGGAACTCCGGTCCGCCAACGAAGAACTGCAATCCACCAATGAAGAACTGCAGTCCACCAACGAGGAACTCACCACCTCGAAGGAAGAGATGCAGTCAATGAACGAGGAACTCCAGACGGTCAACACCGAGTTGCAGACCAAGATGGAGGAGCATTCGCGGACCAGCAACGACATGAACAACCTGCTCAACAGCACGGATATCGCGACCCTCTTTTTGGATAACGATCTCAACGTACGGCGGTTCACCCCGCAGGCGACGAAAATCATCAAGCTCATCCCGGCCGACGTGGGCCGGTCCATCACCGACCTGGCCTCCGAACTGCGCTACCCGGAACTGGCCGAGGATGCACGGGAGGTGCTACGGACACTAGCCTCGGCGGAAAAACCGGTTAGCGCGAGCGACGGCCGCTGGTTTACCGTGCGCATCATGCCCTACCGCACACTGGACGACCGGATTGACGGTGTCGTGATCACCTTCGCGGACATCACGGTAGCCAAGACGCTGGAGGCGACGTTGCGGGCGACGCAGGCCGGTTTGGAGAAGCGGGTTGCGGACCAGGACACGAAGATGGGACGAAAGAAGAGACAGGTGGGGGAGTGATCGGTGAACAGTAAACAGTAATCAGTGATAAGTGATTACTGATGACTCTTGGAAAAGCTCGCGCCATGCTAAAGAAACCGAACCTTGGACTCGATGCCGGCAGCCTGCGCCGCCGCGCCGAAGAGCGCCTGCGGGAGCCGCAGTCGGAAAGCGGGCAGGCCCGTACCGAAGCCGACACGCAGCACCTCGTCCATGAATTGCAGGTCCACCAGATCGAGCTGGAGATGCAAAACGAAGAACTCCAGAAAGCCAGGGACGAAATGGAGGCGGGGCTGGAGAAGTTCAGCGACCTCTACGATTTCGCCCCGGTGGGCTACTTGACCCTCGATCGCGAGGGGACGGTTCTCGAGGCCAACCTCACCAGTGCCAGCCTGTTGGGGATCGAACGATCCCGGTTGGTCAAGCGGCGTTTCGGGTCTTGCGTTTCCGCGTCCGAGCTGCCCGCTTTCAACACCTTCCTCGCGCAGGTCTTCGAGAGGAGGACCCGAGCGTTCTGCGAGGTGACGCTCCTCAAGAAAGGAAAGCCCCAGGTCGAGTTGCGACTGGAGGCGGCGGTTGCGGCGTCGGGGCGGGAATGCCGCGCGGTGCTTGCGGACATCACCGAGCGCAAGCGGGCCGAGGAAGATCGGCTCATTCTGAATCGGCTGGAGTCCACGGCCATTCTGGTGGGAGGCATTGCCCATGATTTCAACAATCTGCTGACGATGATCCTCCTCAACCTCGAACTGGCCGAGACGCTCATCCCTCCCGGCGAGGAGTTGGCAAACGTTTTGGAGCAGGCGAAGCAGGCCGCCCGGACGTCCGGAGGCTTGATCCAGCAGCTCCTCATTTTTGCCAGCGGAGGCGCGCCGATCCGGAAACCGACCCGCCTGGCCGAACTGATCGAGGCATCCGTCCGCCTTGCCGTGGGCGGTTCACGGCTACGGTGTGATTTCTCCCTGGCCGAAGATCTCTGGCCGACGGAGGTGGATCCCGGACAGACCGGGCAGGTCTTCCGAAACCTGGCGCTGAATGCGCGGGAAGCGATGCCGGAGGGAGGAACGATCTCCGTCCGGGCGGAGAATGTGGTTCTGGGACCCCACGAGCATCCTTCCCTGCCGCCGGGGGATTACGTTCGCGTGAGCATTACCGACCGGGGCGGCGGCATTTCGAAAGATGTGCTGCCGAGAATCTTTGATCCCTATTTCTCGACGAAGCTGAGGGGGGCTCAAAAGGGCATGGGTCTGGGGTTGGCCATCTGCCATGCGGTCATTCAGAGGCATGGAGGAGCGATTGCCGTGCAGTCAGAGCCGGGGGTGGGGACCACCTTCCATCTCCTCCTTCCCGCATCCCGGAAGCCGCTCCAGCCGGAGAAGGCTTCCGTGCCGGCCGGCGTTCTGCGGCACGAAAGAATCCTGGTGATGGATGACGAGGAGGTGGTGAGGAAGCTGGTTAGGAGGTTACTCCAGCAGATGGGCTACGAGGTGGAACTGGTGGAGGATGGACAGAGGGCCGTCGGAGCTTACGAAAGCGCGAAGGGCCAGGGGCGTCCCTTTGATGCGGTCATCCTGGACTTGACGGTTCGCGCTGGCGTTGGGGGCAAGGAGACGATCCGGGAGCTGCTGAAGATTGACCGAGCCGTGAAGGCCATTGTCATGAGCGGATACGCCAACGACCCCGTGGTTCTGGAGCCGGAACGCTACGGGTTCAAAGGCGTCCTGACGAAACCCTTTGATCGTCAGAGCCTGTGGAAGGTCCTTGCCCGGGTCCTGGGGCCGTGATAACTGCTAACTAATTACTGATAACTGATGACTGCTGACTGACACCCCATGGATAGGAAGCCGACCCCCTCAGCCGATGCCGCCGAGCTGCGCCGCCACGCCGAAGCTCAACTGCGTAAGCGGCAGAGCAAACGGCGGACTAAGGCCCGAGATCCCCAGTCTGAGGCCGACCCCCGGCGGCTGCTCCACGAATTGCAGGTCCACCAGATCGAACTGGAGATGCAGAACGCGGAACTCCAGCAAGCCCGGGACCGGATGGAGGTTCTGCTGGAGAAATACACCGACCTCTACGATTTCGCGCCGGTCGGCTATTTTTCCGTGGACGAACGGGGCCGGATCCTGGAGGCGAACCTGGCAGGAGCCGCCTTGCTTGGCGTGGACCGGTCCCTGCTGATCAACCGGCGCTTGCCGCATTTTGTGGTTCCGGCGAGCCAGCCGATCTTTCAGGCCTTCCTGGAACGAGTCTTTGCCGGGACCGGGAAACAGGCCTGCGAGGCGGCACTCTTAAGAGAGGGCGAGGCGCCTTTCTGGGCCGGCTTTCACGGCACCGCGGCCATTTCCGTCAGTGGTGCGCCGAAATGGTGCCGGGTGGCAGTTTCGGACATCACGCCCCTGAAGCAGGCGGAGGAGGCGCAAGGCCGCATAGAGGCTTTGGCGGTCGCGAACCGGGAGCTGAGGCGGGAGATTGACCAGCGGCAAGCGGCGGAGGAATCCCTCAGGAATAGCGAGCAACACTATAGTCAGTTGTTGGAGCAGTCGCGGCAGATGCAGGATCAGTTGCGGCTGCTTTCCCGCCAGCTTCTGTCGGTGCAGGAGGAAGAGCGAAAGAAGATCAGCCGCGAACTGCATGATGTCATCGCCCAGACTTTAACGGTCATCAATGTGCGCCTGGCGGCTTTGAAAGGGGAGGCCGCGAGTAACACCCGGGGCCTGGAGCGAAGCATCGTCCGCACGCAACGGTTGGTGCAGCAGGCAGTGGATGTCGTGCATCAGTTTGCCCGGAATCTGCGCCCGACGGTGTTGGATGACCTGGGGCTGATTCCCGCCCTCCACACGTTTATGAAACACTTCCGGGCTGAGACGGGCATCCGGGTCAGCTTGTCGGCCTTTGCTGCGGTGGAGCAAGTGACCGGTGACAGACGAATTGTGCTGTATCGCGTCGCCCAGGAAGCGCTCACCAACGTCGCCCGCCATGCGCAAGCCAGCCAGGCGGAAGTGAAGATTCAGGAATTGGCGGACGCCGTTTGCATGGCAATAACAGACAACGGCCGAGGCTTTCAGGAGGAAAGCGCGTTGCACGCCAAAAAGCGCAAACGATTAGGCCTGCTCGGCATGCGAGAACGATTGGAGATGGTCGGCGGCAATTTCACCATCACATCCGCGCCGGGCAAAGGCACCACCGTCCTTGCGCAAGTTCCGCTAATTGATCACCCGTCGGGGAAGGGAAGCTGAATTAATCGTGTTCGCTAGAACCAAACTTGGATTGCCATGAAACGAATTACTGTCCTGCTGGCGGAAGATCACCAGATCGTCCGAGAGGGCTTTCGGGCGTTATTGAAACAGGAGCGCGACATTGAAGTGGTCGGCGAAGCGGAAACCGGCCGCCAGGCCGTGCAACTGACCAGTAAGCTTCGTCCCGCCGTGGTGGTAATGGACATCGCGATGCCGGTGCTTAATGGGTTGGAAGCCACCCGGCAGATTCGCAAAGGCTTTCCCGACACCAGGGTGCTCATTCTCTCCGCGCACAGTGAGGACGCTTACGTCGAGGAGGTGGCCGCGTTAGGCGCGGCGGGATTTTTGCTCAAGCAAACCTCCTCACACGATCTGGCCACGGCGATTCGTGAGGTCCAAAAAGGAAACACCTTCTTCAGCTCCGCCGTTTCCAAGCGCCTTCACGATCGCGATCAGAAGTCGCTCGATCGAGAAGGGCAGTTCAAGAAGAAAACCAACCGCCTGAGTTCGCGGGAGGTCGAGGTGCTCCAATTGATTGCCGAAGGCAAGCCAAACAAACAAATCGCCGTGGAACTGGGCGTAAGCTTTAAGACGGTGGACAAACATCGGCAGCAGCTTATGGCGAAGCTGAACATCCATGATGTCTCAGGCCTCACCCGCTACGCCATCGCCAAGGGAATCATCGAGAGCAATGTTCGCGTGACCATCACCTAGCCCAATACGCGGTGGCGCGTTTTCTCTGGCGCTCCGGGCTTAATCCACGACCCGCCTCTGCCCAATCGGTATTCCCCTAACATCTCACATGGGGGAAACACCCCACGGTCAATCCCGCCCTAGCAAGCACGGTTGGCCAGCTTATGATCCTAATCCCATGAAAGAGCGCAGAACCTCGCACGCCAGTGAGCCAATCGGCGCACCAGCTCGCTGCGAGACCAATCTGCCCCGCCTCATTCCCGTGGTCGATGGCTGCCTTGGCATCCTCGAATCGAGCGCCGAAGTGCTCATTCGGCATGAAACAAAGTTCTCGGTGGAGAACTCTTCCATAATCCGCAAACTGAATCAGGCTGGAAATGCCGCTGCTGAGTGCCAACTGCAAAACCTTCCGATCTGCCCGACTTCGCACAATTAAGTCCGACAAATTATCACAACCAGCAACCAACAAATATGAATACTTCAATCGAACATCCCGAGCCAAATGGCATCGTTCAACCGTCACGTTTTTCATCCCAGAGCGAGACGGCGTTATCCGCCTTGCGCAGCCCGAGCGCGCCCTTCGTTTGGGTGACGTTGCTCGCGGGACTGCTTTTCCTTTTATTCAGCGCGCCGGCGGCCCGCGCGGACCGAACTCCGGCCGGGTGCACCGGGAGCGGCCTGGGGATCAGCCTTTTCACGTCGATTCCTGACGTGCATATTGGCGACACCCTCTTTTACAGCGTCCTGGTATTCAATACCCCGTTCCCTGCCTGCAACGCCTCCGAGATTCAGGCCTGGGTGGTTACGCCCGACGGGGTCACCAATACCGTCACGTTGTTGCGCACCACGCTGGAGCCAGGACAATCGGATTTATACAACAATGTGGTCAGTTACGTCGTTCGCGCGCGGGACATCCTATCCGATGGCACGTTGCGGGCCACAGCCAATGACACCGGGGTTATTCACCAAAACGACACCAATAGCCGCGGCGGCGGCTTCCAGGGAGTCAATACGGAGGTCAATCTGCCCTGCATCGACCTCACCGCACAATGTGTCGGCAGTGTGGGAGAAAATGGCGCGATCACGTTCACCGGCACGGTCACCAATTGCGGCAACAACATTCTGGTCGGAGTGACCGTCACGAATTTTAATGACAATGGATCGTTCACGGTGCTGTTTCCCACTAACCTGGCCATCGGTCAGATTGCCACATTTAGCGGAAGCTGGGTCCCGTTGAATCCTTGTGGTCCGAACACGGCCACGCTGACCGCGCGGGCCACTGACGAGTTCACTGCCACTCCCAAGGCGGTGACGAGTTTCACCACCGTCACCTGTCAGAACACGCTGAGTCCGGGCATCAAAGTCACCAAGGCGTGTCCCGCCGGCCAGATTATCCCGGGGCAGATGCTGACTTTTTCAGGCAGCGTCAGCAACACCGGCAACGTGACACTGACAAACATCGTCGTGGTTAACAGCCAGCCGGCTGCCAACACGACGGTGTTCACTCGCCCAACCCTGGCGCCCGGCGAGGAGGTCACCTTCAACGGCAGTTATACCGCGCCGACCAATTGCTCCGTGACTGACACCTTGACGGCCACCGCGACCAGCCGTTGCGGCGTCGGAGTCAGCAGCGTTGCCAGTGCAACCTGTCCCATCCTCACAACACCGCAGATTTCGGTCACGGCCGCATGCCCGACCACGCCGGTCACGCCCGGCAGCACGGTTACTTACTCCGGCACCGTCAGCAACACCGGGAATATCACCCTGAAGAATGTCGTCGTGGTCAGCGATCGTCCGGCGGCCAACACGACCCTGTTCACAGCCCCCACGCTGGCGCCCGGCGCGTCGGCAGCCTTCACTGGTAGCTA
>OCZT010008445.1_pt1 | contig 10016 bp, 7 predicted proteins | sample 1539031 | NCBI WGS metagenome assembly OCZT01 (sample SAMEA3539308, study PRJEB22396) | soil metagenome | biome: tundra; feature: field; material: soil | place: USA | collected 2010-05 | depth 0.15 m
AAAAGGGGACATTTCTATTTTGCCGGGAAGGGGACATTTCTACTTTGCCTTGACACAAAAAAGAAAGTACTTGCCCACGGAGGCGATCGGACGTATAATCGCTTGTGGCCAGGAAGCCAAAATGGAAATCCTGGCTAATATCATTCGATCACAGAATACTTCAAAGCGGTGTTTTGCTCGCAGACACATTGTGTCTCAGCACGACATCCAACCAGGAGACGTGATATGTTTCGCCGCTGCTTTTGCTGTGCCTTCGTAGTGTGCTTGCTGCCATCGCTGGCAAGCGCACAAATTGGCCGCGCAACCATCCTCGGTACGGTTACGGATACGCAGGAGGCCGTTGTGCCAGGTGCGTCAGTAGTCGCCGTTCAGAAGGAAACCAATACGACATATCGAGGCTCCACAAACGAATTCGGTTTATACAGCTTTCCCGGCCTCCCGGTCGGAACCTACGACGTAGCGGCCGAAAGAACGGGATTCAAGCGTAGCTTGCGCAGTGGAATCCTGCTCCAGGTGGATGCCAGCGCACGTGTCGATTTTCGGCTGCAATTGGGAGAGATAGTCGAATCGGTGGAGATCACCGGGGATGCGCTGCTGGTTGACACCGCCAGCGCCACCCAGGGTCACACAATTGAAAACGAACGAATCAGCAGTCTCCCGCTCAGCGGCCGCAATGCTCTCACGCTGGTCATCCTCACACCCAACGTCCGTTCGCTGGCGACCAACCCCGAAGGGTTTGCCGACCGGGGCCTGGAGGTGAGCGCGTTCAGCGTGAACGGCGGCCCGGTAGGCATGAATAACATCACCATCGATGGCGCCACCAACATGAATGCCCGGGTTGGTGACACCAACGTCAATCCGACGGTTGACAGCGTAGAAGAGTTCAAAGTTCAAAGCGGCAACATGTCCGCCGAATACGGTTACACAGCCGGCGGAGTGGTCAATATCGTTACCAAATCCGGGACCAACGCCTTTCACGGGACACTGTACGACTTTCTCCGTAACAACGCACTGGACGCGCGAAACGCCTTTGCCGCTACCATTGCCCCGTATCGGTACAACCAATACGGCGGTTCACTCGGCGGCCGGATCAAACGCGACCGGACTTTCTTCTTCTTTAACTACGAGGGATACCAATACCTTCTGTACTACACGGCCATTGGGACGACTCCCACTCCACAGGAGCGGCAGGGCGACTTCTCACAGCTTTTCGGGTCGAACGGGCAACTCATCCCGATCTCCGATCCCAGGAGCACGCAGGCCAACCCCACGGGGAGCGGCTATGTGAGGACTCCTTTTCCTGGAAATGTGATTCCGGCCAGCAACCTCGACAAAGTGGCGTTAAATATCCTCCAATTTTATCCTCTGCCGAATCGCGTGCCTTCCAACGCGTTTACGCAGTCGAATAATTACGGCGGAAACCTGGGGAGCAAGAGATCGGCCAACCAGGAGCTGATCAAGCTCGACCACCGGTTTTCGGCTAAGAACGCGCTCAGCGGCCGGTACATGTTGTGGAATGCCAACAACGACAACGCGTCTACGGGTTCCGGCTATTTCTCGGATCCCGTCGCCCGCGCCCGCAACGACAACTATACCAACCGCAACGTGAATCTTACGGATTCCGAGTTTTTCTCGTCGCGCCTCATTAACCAGTTTCAGTTCAATATCTCCCGCCAGTACTTTCCGTTCACGGGCGCCAGCTTGGGCCAACACGAGGGCGCCAAGCTCGGTTTGCCCGCGAGTGTCCCTGATGTTACGGTGCCCGCCATATCGATTCCGGAGATCCAGTCCTTTCCGGCGGGCTACGCCGCTTATGTCGGCATTGACGGCATGCAGACCTTCCAGCTCACCGACACGCTTACCTGGCTCAAGGGGAGGCACTCCCTGAAATTCGGCATGGAGCTGCGCCGTAATCTAAGTAACGATCTACGATGCTCGGCGTGTTCGGGGACGTTCACGTTCAACACGACCCTTACGGGCAATCCCCAGGCTCCAGCCGGCACCGGTTACGGCGTGGCCAGTTTCATGCTCGGTGCAGTGGCAAGCGCCAGTATGACCGCCCAGGTTGGCTCCTCGCTTGCGAATTTAGATCAGGCTTACTACATCCAGGATGACTGGAAGATATCTCCCCGAATTACCATTAACCTGGGATTGCGCTACGACTACCAGCCGACACCGTGGGAGCGCCACAACGGCCTGTCCCGCTTCAATCCCTTTGTGATCAATCCCCGGAACGGCCTTCTGGGCGAAATGCAGTATGCCGGGGTCGACTTCGGACGAACTGTGGTCAACTCCAATCCTAAGGACTTCGGTCCCCGCGTAGGGTTCGCCTGGGATGTCTTTGGAACGGGCAAAACGGTGTTGCGCGGCGGTTATGGAATATACTACCCGTTTACGTTTATTTACGGCCGACTTTACGGTTCGCTTGGGTTTCAGAACACGACCACGTACAGCCCTGCCGGCGGCAACACGCAGGCGCCGGCCTTTTACCTGCAGTCCGGCTTTCCGTCTCCGATCATTCAGCCACAGGGCGCGGCACTGGGCCCCAGTGCCTTCCAAAGCCAAGCCGTCACCTATGATGAGCCGAACAGCCCGACACCTTACTCACAACAGTTTACGCTGACAGTGCAACATCAATTGCCGGGAGCGCTTGTGCTGGAAGCGGGGTACTCCGGAAACAAAGGAACGCACCTGGCGGCGGGAAGTTATGACTGGAACGAGCTTAACCCGAGCAACCTCGCGCTTGGCAGCGCCCTGCAGAACCAGGTGGCGAATCCCTATGCGGGCCTGGTAACGGGAGCATATGGCGGGGCCACGATCACACGCCAGCAGTTGCTCCGCCCGTATCCTTACATGGGTACTATCTCGATCAACTATCCGCATCTGGCCAGTTCCATTTACCATTCGCTTCTCATGAGCGCCAGCAAGAGATTTTCCGGCGGACTGGTGCTGCTGGCGTCTTACAGTTTTGGAAAACTGATTAGTAACGGAATCTACGCTTATTCCCAGAACAACACCGAGCAGGTCAATGTACTGGATTATCAGAACGCCAAATACGACCTGCGGTCGGAACGGGCGATCGACTCGACCAACCCGGGTTCGCGCCTCGTGATCAGCGGTGTGTACGAGTTGCCGCTGGGCGAGCGGCGGCGGTGGCAAAGTGGAAACACCATCGTCCAAAAGATCATCTCGGGCTGGCAGATCAACTCCGTACTCACGCTTCAGGATGGACTTCCCGTGATCCTGCGGGGCGCCAACAACTTCATAGCAACCCGGCCGAACTCGACGGGCAAGAGTGCCAGTCTCTCGAACCGGAGCGCGTCCGAGTGGTTCGACCCAACTCAATTCGTCAATCCGCCAAGCTGGACGTACGGCAACATCGGGCGAACGCTGCCCGACGTCCGCAATCCGGGAATCGTCAATCTGGATTTCTCGGCCATCAAAGACACGAAGATCCGGGAGTCGCTGAAGCTCCAGTTCCGCGCGGAGTCATTCAATGCGGCCAACCATGTGAATCTGCTGGCGCCGAACGCCACTTTCGTCCCGGGCGCCAATGGCCTCAACCAGAGCGGCACATTCGGTACGATTACAGGAGCACGCGATCCCCGATCCAATCAGTTGGCTTTGAAGCTGATCTTTTGAGGAGGAGTGAGCCATGACCCGACGAACTTTGATGCTCGGTCCCGCGAGCCTTGGTTTGAGCCCGATGATGCGCGCGGCCGCCCGGCGCCGGCCGCGCGTGGCCTGTATTTTGAACGTGTATTTTCCGAACTCTCACGCCGACGTTTTCATGAGCCGCCTGCTGGATGGCTACCGACTCGACGGCAAATGGAATGCTCCGCGGGTGGACGTGGTTTCCCTCTACATCGACCAGTTTCCGGTCAACGACATGGCTCGCGAACAGGCGCAGGAACACGGCATTCCGATCTATCCCTCGGTGGCCGAGGCGCTCCGGCTGGGCGGCAGCAAACTGGCCGTGGACGGCATCGCGGTAATCGGCGAGCACGGGAATTATCCCCGGACGCCGCGCGGCAATTTCATGTACCCGCGGAAACGCTATTTCGACGAGATCACGCGGGTCATGCAACAGGACGGGCGCATCGTCCCGCTGCACAACGACAAGTACTTTGCCTACGAGTGGAAGGATGCCCGGGCGATGTACGATACAGTGCGCAGCATGAAGATACCGTTCATGGCGGGGTCGACGCTCCCGCTCACGTGGCGCCGGCCGCCACTGGAGTTCGACCGCGGCACGCAGGTCAAGGAATTGTTTGCGGCAAGCAATTCGGACCTGGAAGAGCATGCCTACCACGCCATTGAACTGCTCCAGGGCATGGCGGAACGGCGTCCCGGCGGTGAGACGGGGGTGGCGCGCGTCCGCTACGCGGAGGGAGACGAGGTGTGGGAGCTGGCGAGTAAATCCGAGTGGTCCCGCGACCTGCTGGACGCGGCGTTGGCGCGGCGCGTCAACCCCGCGCCCGTGAATAACCACGAGGCGCCCCAGGCTTTTTTCGTCAAGTATCGCGACGGCACGCCGGCCACTATCATCAACCTCAACAGCATGACGCGCGACTTCCTGTTCTCCGCGCGCCTGGCGGGCCGCAGCGATCTGGCGGCTTCCTGCTTCTATATACAGCTCTATCTGCACAACCACTGGAGCTTCATGGTCCGCAATTTTGAGGATCTCGTGCTTTCGGGCCGCCTGCCCAATCCGATTGAGCGCACGCTGGTGACCAACGGCATCATGCTCGCCGGCCTGGAATCGAGGTTGAGAAAAGGACAATGGGTCGAAACGCCCGAACTCGAAATCCGCTACTCCTGACGGCTCTGATTTTGGCCGGCGGGCCTGCCGCGGCGCAGGATTTCAGCGTTCTCGACATCCAAAATGTGCCACCGTACGGCGACCCGCAGAGCGCTGTTTTGCGAGTGCACGCCGGGCCGAATCCGCGCGAACTGCACTGCGACGCGCTGGTGGCCGGCGCCGGCATGGGCGGCGTGGCGGCAGCGCTGGCCGTGGCGGACCGCGGACACAGTGTATGCCTGACCGAAGAAACCGACTGGGTGGGTGGCCAAGCCACTGCCGGCGGAGTTCCCGCGCTCGACGAGAACCGGTTTATCGAATTCGCCGGTGGAACACGGCGTTACTACGAATTTCGCAACCGCATCCGCCAGGCGTACCGCAGCCGTCACACGCTGACTGAAGCCGCGGCACACTGGGACAACCTCAATCCGGGCTCGTGCTACGTTTCGCCACTCTGCTTCGAGCCCCAGGTGGGTGAGAGCGTGCTGCGCGACATGATGCGGGGCAAGGCCATCGAGCTTCTGTTGCGTACCAAACTGTTGTCGCTCGAGCGGGAGGGCAGGCGCATCACTTCCGTTCTGGCGTGGCGATTCGAGAGCCACGAAGCCGTGCGGATTCGCGCCGGCTTTATCCTGGATGCAACCGAGACAGGCGAACTGCTGCCCATGGCCCACGTTCCTTACGTGGCCGGCTCCGAGGCCAGGTCCGACACGCACGAAGCCGAGGCCGGCGAACGACCGAATCCCGCATGCGTGCAGAGCTTCACGTATCCCTTCGCCGTGGAGCGGCGGGATGGCGAAGAACATCGTCTGTCCCGGCCTCCGGAGTACGACGCCATTGTCAAGCGCCAGGACTTCACCCTGCGCATCAACTACCCGGTAAAACTGGGCTGGGAGGGCGTCGTCGAGTACCGCATGTTCGGCGAAGATCCGCCGGTGCCCAACAATATGTCGCCCGGCCCGTTCTTCCCCTGGCGCCGCCTGTTGGCTGCGGCCAATTTTGTGTCCGGAGTGCCTCACGACCTGGCGCTGATGAACTGGCCGCGCCAGGATTACTCGGCGGAATCGATCCTGGACCGCGCTCCGGAAGAAGTGGCAAACATTCTGCAACGGGCCAAGCAGACCTCGTTGGCCTTCCTCTATTGGTTGCAGAACGATCTTCCGCGGGACGACGGAAGGGGCCGCGGTTATCCCGAGCTGATGCTGCGTCCCGATGTCATGCAGACCGTGGACGGCCTTTCGAAGTACCCCTATATCCGCGAATCGCGGCGGCTGGTGGCTCAGGGGCGGGTGGTGGAGCAGGACATCGTGGACGAAAGCCAGCCGGGACCGCGGGCCAAGTGGTTGGCCGACTCGGTGGGAGTCGGCTATTACATGGTGGACATTCATCCATGCGGAGCCAATGAGCGGGGGCGCTTGATGATGCCCCGCCCCTTCCAGATTCCCATGGCGGCGCTGCTGCCGCGCGACACCATCGAGAACTTTCTCCCGGCGGGGAAGAACATCGGCGTCACCCATCTGACCAACGGAGCGTTCCGCTTGCATCCGGTCGAATGGAATGTGGGTGAGTCGGCCGGTATGATCGCCAGCCTGCAGTTGGAGCGCGGCGGCCGGCCGCAACCGTCCAGCGTGCAGCGTGAACTGGCCCTGGCGGGCGTCCCGCTGGTGTGGTTTGACGATCTGGGGCCGGACCACGCAGCCTTCTCTGCGATTCAGTTGGCCGCCATCGGTGGGGCTTATCCCATGGCCGGGCCAGGGTTACATGCGGCTCCCGATGCGCCCGTGACGCGCGCGGAAGCCGCGGTTGCACTGGCGGCGTACCAGGGGCTGCGCCTCACGGCAGACCAGGCCATGGCTGAAATGCTGCGCCGCGGCTGGATGGCCACCGACCACCGGAACTGGTTCCACGGCGATCTTCCGTTCTACTGGACCGATTGGCGGGAAGACAAACTCCCGCGGCCACTGCCGCCCTTAAGGGCAAAACGCACCGGACCGGTGACCCGCGCCGAGCTCGCCGAGCGGCTAGCAAGCTCTTAGTCAGGCAAGAAAGCATAAGGAGAAAATGCAATGACTTGCATAAACAAACCGAGTTCAAACAGAAGAAAGTTCTTCACGACCGTCGTTGGGGGCGTACTAGGCACTGGCGCAATCAAGATAGGGCGTGGCCAGAGTCAGGCACGACCTACCACCGCAGGTCCGCAGGCATGCCAGATAGGCTGGACATTGGGGCCGCTGACGATCAGAAAGGTGGAGTCTTTTATTATCCGGGACCCGTCGGCTCCCGCTAAGTCAGAGGACTACTTCGTTCAGATGAATCCCCTCGGTGCGACGACGGGCGGAGTGGGGCTATGGGACCGGTTGGACATGGCAACACCTGCTGGCCGGCCGTACGCTTTTCAGTCCCTACTCGTGAAGATCACAACCGATCAGGGAATCATTGGCTGGGGAGAACCCGCCGCTGCGATGACCCCACGAGTTCACCAGACTATAATTACCGATCTCTTTACCCCCGTACTCATCGGGCAGGATGCCCGGAACGTCGAACCTTTGTTCGAAAGGATGTACTCCACCATGAGGCTTCGCGGTTTCAGTGCTGGCTACTGGAAGGAAGCCATTGCAGGAATCGATATCGCACTCTGGGACATACTTGGCAAGGCTACTAATACGCCCATATGGGGCCTACTCGGCGGCAAGTTTCGCGACAAAATTCCGCATTATACAGGTGTAGGGGGGGCGTCAATTCAGCAACTCAAGGAGAACGCCCAGAAACTTCTCGAGGCCGGATACACCGTAATGAAAATGAGCCTTAGCAAATACGCTGGCACGCACGACGTCGAAAGGGTTGCGGCCGTATCCGACGTTCTCAAGGGAAAAGGGAAAGTCCTGGTCGACTCACTGGGCGGCTACAAACTGAGTGAGGCCATAAGGGTTGGCAGGCGCTTGGCCGAACTCGGAAACGTGGACTGGTGGGAAGACGCGTTGCTGCCTGAGGACAGTGACGGCTACGCACGTCTTGCCCATACGTTGGACGTACCAATCTGCGCTGGAGAGCAGTATCACAACCGCTTCCAGTTTCGTGACCTTTTTCGCGCGGGGGCGGTCGAAGTTATCAATCCCGACATAGGCCGCCTCGGAATTACCGAGGGCAGGCGCGTGGCGAACATGGCCGATACCTATGACATTCTTTGGTCGCCTCACATGAGCAATCAATCGATCCTTGGACGGGTGGCTTCGATGCATTTGGCCGCAGCGACCGCGAATTTCGTGATCATGGAAGGTGGCGGGAGCTACCAGGGGCCTGGTGGTAACCGTCTACTGAAGGAGCCACTGCAGTGCAATGGTGCTCTGGTTGACGTGCCTGCCAAACCCGGATTGGGCGTTGAGTTTGACGAGGGGGAACTCGCCAAGGTTGTGGTGAGTAAGTAAGTGCTTGGGCTGGTGCTGGCGCAAGGTTGCGGGTTGTGAAAGCGCTGCTAAGGTGCTTGACTTGGTTGTGATAACGTAATCATTTACAGGATTCAAGGGCAGGGACTCGAAAGAAAGCGGCCCGGGAATCCACAACTGGGATCTTGGGGTTGAGAAGGCATTCAAGCCAAGATCATCGTTAAGCTGTGTCATGACTGGACGTTCACTTCAGAGAATGGGTTCAGTCAAAAGGTAAAATGCACTGGCGATCTTTTTCACCAACTATCAATTTACCGGCAAGGTCTCGGGGAACATGATTCAGGGCGAGGTGAGCGAAATGAGCACCATCACCGCCGGTGAGTATGGCCAGGCCCGCTTGGTCCGCGCAGAAACACTCGTTACACCGAGCCCATCGGCCCGCTGTTGAACCGGGTCTGAAATCTACGGAGGAGAAATGACTATCGTCAAAGTTACGGCGCTGGCGTGTGCCACGCTAGCATGCTGCGTTTGCTTGAACGCCCAACTGATCCCGTTCAGCCGCGAGCAACTGACCCGGAGCACGGCGGAGAATCCCTACGAGCGGTTTGAAGATGGCCGCCCGAAGGTGCCCGATGCCCTTCTTGAGAAGCTCCGCGGGTGCTCACTCGAGGAAGTCTGGACCGTATTGCAAAAATACGGATACACCCATCAATACGAGGGCCGGTGGCAGGTCTTGCATCCCGACCGCAAGCTGGTCGGGAGGGCAGTGACGGCGCAATACCTGCCCGTGCGGCCCGACCTGTTCAATTTCATTGAAGGCCAGAACCAGGGCCTGCAGTTGCCCCACACTCCGGCGGAGGGGGCGCTCGGGCATGGAACCGGTTATCGCAGGATGGTCGATGTCCTCCGCACCGGCGACGTTCTGGTGGTCGATCTGTTCGGCAGCGTCGACGCCGGCGGGCCGATAGGTGACAACATGGCCACCGCGATCTACGCCGCCACGCACGCCGGACTGGTCATCGACGGCGCCGTCCGCGATCTCGATGGCATTCTCGAAATCCCCATGGGCGCTTACTTTCGCGCCCCCCACCCGGCCGCAGTCAACAACGCTATGCTGAGCGGTATCAACATCCCCATTCGGATCGGGATCGTGACCGTGATGCCGGGTGACATAGTCCTGGGCGACCGCGAGGGCGTCTACTTCATTCCGCCGCAGCTCGTGCAGGAGATTGTCACAACCGCGGAAGTCACTCACATCCACGACGAGTGGACCAAGATGAAGCTCCTGACCGGCAAGTACAAGGCCAGCGACCTGTATCCCACGCCCTGGGACCCGCAACTGAAGAAGGAATACGAAGACTACCTCGAGCAGAAGCTTGACAAGTAGCCGCACCGCGGGCGCTGGACGTTATCCAGGACTTCCGTTTTGGAACATCTTGTAGTGATATTCTGCACCGGTCTGTCGCTAGAATCAAGATAAAAATAACCTGAGAGCTGAAACACTCAGCCTCTGTCGATATTCTCAACAACTTCGACCTCCCAAATCGCCCTTCCTAGGGCCTTCCGGTGCGCCCATACGACCTTGCGTTGAGCGTTGCCCCGCGCGTCCTCCCACACTCCACCTGTTCCACCAGCCGTCCTGCCCTTTCAGACCTTCTTATTGGAACGAACCCAGTTTTCACCCATCCGCCACCGGCAGCGCTGCGATTCGGCGCACCATGCTCCCAAACAGTCGCCGCGTCAGATGACACTTCGCCACCAGCAGCCAATAATAGCGGATAAACGCGCTGGGTGTCGCGGTCCTGCATCAAGAACACCGCGCACGTCCGATA
>OCZT010008446.1_pt1 | contig 10016 bp, 8 predicted proteins | sample 1539031 | NCBI WGS metagenome assembly OCZT01 (sample SAMEA3539308, study PRJEB22396) | soil metagenome | biome: tundra; feature: field; material: soil | place: USA | collected 2010-05 | depth 0.15 m
CTTCCCCGGGCTCGAGACACCGGTCGGCCTGCGGCTCACCGAGACGCGGCAGTTCGCGTCGGGCGCCATGTATTTGTGCTACGTGCCGGCGTAGCTTCGGCGCTGGCGCGCTGGCGCGCTGGCGCGCTGGCGCCGAACGGCCGACCTGCGCGTCGCAACTACCCCCTCGCATTGGTGGATTCGGCGACGGAATCGATCGGTCGACAGATGACGTCGTAAAGGCTCCCCTACCCTCGCGGGCCGCGATGTGTCAGTCTGTCCGAGGCCGCCGGCGGAGGCGCGGCGGCGGAGATGGGGTAAGGAGGTCCGGGTGATGCGCAAGCTGATCGGGATCGTGGTCGTGCTGGCGGTGGTGCTGGCCGTGCCGGTGAGTGCGGCTGCTTGGTCGGGCGTGGTGCAGGTGCCGGTCGTTAGCGGCGTGTTCGGAATGGATCACGCACGCGACCTTGGGATGCAGCAGGATCGGCAGGCATTCGAGGACTTCTGCACGAAGTTCGGGATCCAGCGGCCGTCGGCGCCGGCCAACTACACGCTCTCGAGCCCGCACCACTTTTCGGGCAACGTCCAGGTTGACGGCGTGATCACCGAGGCGGCGCTCGGGTCGCTGCGCGAGTTCAATAGCACGAACCCGTATCTGAGCGGGATCAGTTTCCGGATCCACCCCGGGTACGTCGAGATGGCGGCCTTCGTCAAGGGCATTCCGGGCTATCCGTTGTCAGGGCCGGTGTACGGCAAGTTCTCGATCGAACGGAATGCGCCCAAGTCCGTAAGCGTGAACATCAGCTCGCTGCAGTTTGGCAACATCGGCGTGCCGGGCAACTACATCGACCAGGCCAAGACCGAGATCGGCACCTATCTGAACGCGAGCATCGTCAAGGCTGGCATCTCGATCCAGTCCCTGGAGTTGCGCGAAGGCGGCATCTACTTCAAGGGCACGTGGCCCAAGACGATCACGGCCGATCCGCCGGCGAGCGGGCAGGTGCCGTAGGCGACCTCACGCCAGCCGGGACACGATCTCGGACGGGCGCTCTCCCAGGCCGGCCTCGAGAAGGAGCCGGTCGAGCGTGGCGAGGCGAGCGTGGCGGCTGAGGGCGACTGAGGCGTAGACAGCGTCGTAGACCGTCAGGCCGTGGTGTTCTGCCAGCACGAGTGCGTCCGCCAGCTGCAGCGTCGTGACGGGCAGGCGCGGGCATATCGCGTCGAGCGCCTCAATGACGACCCGAGCCCGATCCGCCGGAACTCGCATCCCACGCATCAGAGCGTTACCGACCTCGTACATCGTGAGGTCAAGGACGCACAGCGCTGCGCGGCGGGATCGGTGGAGGTCGAGCAGCGCCCGGGACTCCCCTACTTCCTCTTCGCCTTCCGCATGGAACCATTTGAGCACGACACTCGCGTCGCATACCACGTCAACCACGGCCGGTATCACGGGTTTCGCGGTCGCTTCGGACCAGCTCGGCGGACTCGAACGCCCCGGTCCCCTCGACAGCTTCGCGACCGCGCGAGAGGGCGGCGTCGATAGCGTCCGCGCCGGACCAGCCGAGCTCATGTCGCGCTGCCTCCTCGAGGAATGCGCTCCTCGTAAGGCGGCGGTCTCGGGCCTCACGATCGATCCGCTGCAGCAACTCGTCGGGCACGCTTATCAACACCTTCGTCATGCCGTTAGGATATCCGCCAGATATCCGCTGTCAAATCCAGCGCGTCAAAGGTACGACCGGCCGATCATCACGGCCTTACCGGGGAGTGCGATGCCTGGGTCTGTGGTCGTGGCCGCGCCGCACCGCGACCAGTTACGATGCGCGGATGCTCGTCATCGTCCGGCCGCCGGCCCTTGCATTTCGCGACGCCATCTCCAACCACCCGGACCATGTCCGGATCGACGTGGCGCGGGCGCGGGTGCAGCACGCCGCGTTCTGCGCAGCGCTCGAGGGGGCCGGCCTGCCGCTGCTGCGCCTTCCAGAGGAACCGGATCTTCCGGACGCCACGTTCGTTTCGGACACGCTCGTCGCGCTTGCGCCCGTCCTTCCCAATCGGGCGCCGGTCGTGGTGGTCGCGCGGCCCGCGGTCGCATCTCGACGGCGGGAGGTCGATTCCGTTCTCCGGGCGTCTCTCCCCTACCTCCCGGCGGACACGCAGTTCGTGCCTGTTGAGGATCCGGGGACGCTCGAAGGCGGTGACGTGGTCGTTTATGGCGACCGCATTGCGATCGGCCTGAGCGCCCGCACCAACGCCCTCGGCGCGCGTGTGCTCGCCGACGTCGCGAGGTCCCTCGGATATCGGCCGTTCCTTTGTCCCGTGACGGATCGCCTTCACCTGGCCACGGCTATCACGGCCGTGGATGTGAGCACACTCATCGGCACCGCCGCCGGCTTCGCGTCGCTCGACGCTGCCGGCCCCGACGCCGCACCGGCGGGCGAGTTCCGCCGCTTGCTGCTGCCCGACGAGGAACTGCCGGGCGCCAACGTCCTGGCGATAGGAGGCCACGTCTTCCTCGGCTCAGGGAATCCGACCGCCGCGCGGCTCCTGCGGGAGACCGGATTGGCAGTTGACGAGCTGGAACTCGACGAGTTCGCCCTCGCCGACGGCGGCCCGACGTGCCTGGTGAACATTCTTCCCTGACGAGCGGCCCTCATGGCACGGGCCGACTCCTCGCTCGGCGTGTCCACTGGATCGAATCCGTCGTGATCTGAACGCGGGCCCAGAACCGCGAGTCTCTCTTAACGCACAATGGCTGGCGCCGCGAAGTTCGCTGCTGGAGAGGGAGTCGAATGTCCTGGTTGGCCGATGCACTGTTGAGCTCGCCCGTCCCGCCACCAAACTGGCTCGATCCCCGACACCGCGGTAGTGGCTGGGTAGCTCCAGGCGGCTGGTTCGCGGCTTCGTATCGGGTTCCAGGTGAGAGGATTGGGGCGGAACTGGAGACGATCAGCTCATGCACGAACCCTCCCGTGGTACAGGGTTGGGCATGGTGCCTCGCACTCGCAGGCGTTGTCGCGACTGTGGTCGGTCTCGCGACGATGCACACGAAGGGCTCAGGCGATCTGTACGGAATTCTCCTGGTGCTCGCTCCACTTCCCGTCTGGTTCCTGGCGGAAACGTTCTTTGCATTCTTCAGCCATGACATCGAACTGCGTGAGGGGTCGGTTTGGGTGCGCCGTTGGACGGACGTATGGTTCGGGCGCGGTGGCAGCCTCGTGGGCTCCCGTGAGAGCGTTCATGCGGCGCTGAGTTGCGGCTCGCATATCCAGCTCTCCGGCGACGCGGCGGTGATCACGGTTTCGATGGCGATGTGGCCAAGTTCGTCGCGCGAAAGTCTCGAACAGCGGCTCGATCGTTGGGAGATCGAACTGGAATACCCGGGTCGCCACCACCTCCATCACCCAAAGCACTGGAACCACGGTCGCCATCGCCTCAGCCACCCGATCCCGGCTAGCGGCCGTCACCACTGACTCGCTACGACGCGAGCGGAATGTCGGCGCGCTCGACTTCGACGATGACCGAGCGTAGGGCCGCAGAGGTGCGGGGGACGGCCGACTCCAGCTCTGCAAGGACCTCTCCCCCACCCTGCGTCGTGCCGGAACGGGCCAGGGCGACGAGTTGGGCGGCGGCGTCGTGGACCAGGCGGGCGCCAACCTGCGATGCGGCGCCCTTGAGCTTGTGGGCCACCTCTTCGAGGGCGGCCGGATCCGACTCCGCCAGCGCCAGGCGGATCCCCGGCAGGCATTCGAGCACGGTCGATTCGTAGTCGCCGACCATGTGGGCGAGGAAGCCTGCCGCACCGTCGGGATCGAGTTCGCACAGGTCGCCAATCTGGCCCGAATCCAACTCCCCCGTCTGCCGGTAACGACTCGAAGCGAACACGGCAACCGGGGATCCGGGGTTGACCGTGGGCCGATCAGCCAGCCATCGGCGCAAGGCCCGCACCAGTTCTGCGGCAACGATCGGCTTGGACAGATAGTCGTCCATTCCGGCGGCCAGACACGCTTCGCGATCGCCGCTCATGGCATTGGCGGTCAAAGCGATGATCGGCAGCTTCGAGCCGGCGGCCCTCAAGGCGGCGGTGGCGGCAAAGCCGTCCATTTCCGGCATGTGGCAGTCCATGAGAACCAGGTCGAATTGGCTCGACCGCGCGGCTTTGACCGCCTCCACGCCGGTTCCCACGACCTGGACCTCGACCCCCAGACGGGCGAGCATTCTTTCCATGAGTCGCTTGCCGGCCAGGTTGTCCTCGGCCACCAGGACCCTGGCGCCTTCTATGTTCGTGTCGCGCTCGATCGGCTCGTCGATGGTTTGCACGCCGGCGATTTCGGCTTCCGTCGGCGCCGCCAGGTCGGCCGTGAACCAGAACGTCGAACCTTCGCCGGGCACGGAGTCCACCCCGATCTCGCCGCCCATGAGGCTCACGAGCTTCTTGGAGATGGCCAGGCCGAGCCCGGTTCCGCCGAAGCGCCGGGTCATGGAGCTGTCGACCTGCGAGAAAGGCTGGAAGAGCCTCGCCCTTCCTTCTTCGTCGATGCCAACGCCCGTGTCGGCCACCTCGAAGCGAAGCCTGGTCACTCCTTCGAGGCTGCCGTCCACACGTGCCCGGACTATGACTCCGCCCATCGAAGTGAACTTGATTGCGTTGCTTACAAGGTTCGACAGTACCTGACGCAAGCGCAGGGAATCGCCGGCCAGCACGGCCGGGATCTTCGGGTCGATCTCGGCGGTCAACGAGATGCCCTTGGTTCTGGCATTGATCCCGAACAGCTTCACGACCGAGTTGACGAGCATGGCCGGGGCAAACGCGGCGCGTTCCAGCTCCATCCGGTCGGCCTCGATCTTGGAGAAGTCCAGGACGTCGTTGATCAACGAGAGAAGGGTGTTGCCGGCTGTTTCGATGGTCTCGACACTGTCGCGCTCGTCTGGCCCCAGTGGCGCGTCGTCGAGCAGCTGCGCGTTGCCAAGGATGGCGTTCATGGGCGTCCGAATCTCGTGGCTCATCATCGCCAGGAAGGCGCTCTTGGCCCGGTTTGCCGATTCGGCAGCGTTCTTCTGGGCCTTGAGAAGGTCCTGCTCATGGACGGTCAGAAGGCGCGTATAGACGGTGTAGATCGCGACCAGTGGCACCACGAAGAAGGCGATGTTCCAGATGGCCTGGGTAGCGGCCTCGGCCATCAGGTAGCCGATGACGGCGAGGGCGAAGATCGTGGGAGCTGCGGAGAGCCACTCCCGCGCCAGGTTCGCGGCTCGCTCGCCGAAGACGCATCTCATGTAGGCCACGCTGACGATCGAATTGGCGGCCAAGAAGGCGGCGCCGCCGACGAGCGCGCCTGTTGCGACTCCCGGCTGGCCGGGAATCAGGCTCGTCGTGGCCACTACTGCAAAGCCACCAAGCAAACCGCCGATCGAGCACTCCGTCCGGTTGCCTAGGAATTGATACCAGGCGAGGCTCCCGCGCACCTCCCGCCACTCGAGGCTGCCAATCGCTCCGACGGAGAATCCCGCCAGCGGCCCACCGAGAATCATGGCCGCAACCACGGGTGCGACCGAAACGGCGAAGAGGCTCCCATCCGGGAACTTTACTTGGAAGGCCGATGCCAACACGGTTATCGCGGTCCAGAGGGCGAGCCCCATCACGATGGCCAGAACGGAGTCCCCAAACGGCGCAAGCGCAATGCCTTTCAGCACGCTGGGGGGCAGGAACAAGACAGATGCACAGGCCGCGCCGATTTCGGCCGCGGTGATGGTCAACAGAGCGACGAGAAACACTCGAGGATGAGCCATACCGCGGACGCCCCACCTCGATGGTGGCATGGCTGCTTGCGCCGGCTCCCCGCTCACCACGCGTCGTCCCTACGAGATCGTGTGGACGGCGGCTACGCGTTGCAGGGCGGCGCCCAACTCACCCAGCTCCGCGACAAGGCCGCCGCCGAAATGTAGGGCCTCCAGATCGCCGTTCGCATTCAGGACCCGGCAGGCCGCAGCGATGGCGAGCCGACCTCCGAAGAGTGCCGCGGGTTCGTTCGCCCGCTCAGCGATTGCCCGCACGGCACCGGCGTTTCTGGCTCGCAAGGCGGCGACCAATTCGTTCGACAGCCGGTCCAGCACCGGCACAGTTGTGTTCGCGAGTGGGGCGTATTCGGCCTCGCCGATCCTCTGCCGCTCGATCGTCCTGTCCCGGAGCTCTATGACCGCGTCTTCGTCGGCCAGAACGGCACGAACTCGCGAAAGGACCGTTGAAGGCTTGAAGGGCTTGACTATGTAGTCGCGGACTCCCTGGCCGATCATCTCCACCACAGTGTCGCGATCGTCGACGCTCGTCACCATGATCACCGGGATTGTGGCCGTGCGAGGATCCGCGCGTATCCGGGTCAGGAGCTCGCGGCCATCCATCTGAGGCATGCGGATATCACTGATGACGAGCTCGCACGGTTCGCCGCTCTCCAGGATCTGGAGCGCCTCTTGCCCGGACGCGGCCCGCCTGATGACGACGTCCTCCCGCCTGAGGACCATCTCCAGGAGAGTTAGCGACGTAGCTTCGTCGTCGACGATGAGAATCACGGCGTGCCCTTTATGCCGGCCCTGACTTGCCGTGTGCCGAGACACATGTTCCCCAGCGCGACGGACAGGCTGAAACCATTGGAGTAGTCGGCTGCCGGCGGCCCGCTATTGACCGTCGGCCGGATGGAGCCCGAACGCAACGGGTCACCCCCCTCCCCCGCACCACTGCCCAACCGACGCCTGATCACGCCCGTCGCCCGTCTTTGCACGCCGGCTTGTTGACGAGGTGTCAACAACGGGCGACCCGCGTTGCCACGGGTCTCCGCGAAATGGTTCCAATGGACTATTGACCAAAGTACGGGGTCCCAGGACCATAGGCCTCGGAGGTCGGATCTACCGGCCATCTTCTGCGGAGGCGTTCGGTGAAGACCTGGTAGTTCGAGTCGGAGCTGTCACCGTCACCTCACGTGAACCGCATCTGGCCTGGGTTCGCGTGCTGAGGGAAGCCATGGTCGAGTGGCAATTTACTGATAGAAATGCCCCGGACATCTGACCGGGGCATTTTCCTTGTCCTGGGCAGCCATCCAGCCCCGCCGGCCGTGGCACGCAGGCACCGCGGCCCGGTGCGTCCGATCCACGCCCCTACTTCGATCCGACTTGACGAATTCAGGCACTTGTGCCGTCGCCGCGCGGTCCCAGCCTCCTGCTTGCATCCGCCCGTAGGTGGGTTCTGCTAAGGGCGCGCCCCTAAAGGGAAGGCAAGTCGCAGCCGAGACCACTGCCACAAACCCGAAACATCGCGTGCGCGTGCGCCCCAAGAACTGGGCCATGTGCGGGCTCTCGCCAGAGTGAGACGGCATTGCACAGCAGCGGGCCAACTGACAGCGACCCATCCTCCAGCGTCCGCTCGAGTTCGCGACCGGTCGGCGGTCGCGCGCATGACCACGGACGCCATCGCTCGCCGGTCGCCAGCCGACTTCTGGGCCGAATCCCGGTAGTCACGTATGTCGACAGGATTGAGCTTGGGACGCGACGCCGGGTACGCCTCTACACCAGCCCCCAGGTCTTCATGCTCATCGGCCACACCCCCGACGAGATACTCGCCGATGCGGATCTCTGGCCGTCGCTGCTCGAGCCGGCGAATGGTCCTCAGCCGCTAATGAATGACACGCGCCCAGGTCAGACGCTCCGGAGCGAGTACCGGATGCGCACGAGAGACGGGCGGACCCTCTGGGTGAGCGATGAGGCTTGCGTCTATGGAGACGACGCGGAAGCCGGGTTCCTCTACGGGGTGATCCGCGAGATCACCTTGGAACACGAAGCGGAGATTCGAGCCCGACTCGCCGGCAGCCGCGACATGCTGACCATGCTCCTCAACCGCGTCGCGTTTCTCGAGGTCCTGGAACGACAGATCGAAGAAGCGCGCTGGGTCGACGAGGACGTGAGTCTCATCCTCATGGACCTCGATTCCTTCCGAGACGTCAACGATGCGCTCGGCCACTCCTTCGGTGACCGTTTGTTGATCGCCGTGGCCCGGCGTTTCGAACGGTCCTTCCGCTCGAACGATGCCCTGGGTAGGCTCGGTGGAGACGAGTTCGCCGCCGTCCTGCGGGGCGTTTCCCGCGAGAACGCCTCTCGCGTCGCACGCGAGATCGCCGAGATGCTGGAAGCGCCTTTCCTGCTGGACGGACGCCAGATCACGATCGCCGCGTCGATAGGCGTGACCTCACTTGCAGAACGGCCTGCCTCGACCGGAGCGGACTTGATGAGGCTCGCCGAAGTGGCCATGTATTCCGCCAAGCGGAGGCACAGCCGCGTCGTCGCGTATGAGAGCGATCTCCAGGTCGCGCCCGGAAGCGGAACCGACTTCTCCCGATTGGGGGAACTGCATTCGGCAATCGAGCGCCGCGAGTTCACGATGTTCTTCCAACCCTGGCTGCGGGTCTCCGAGGGCAAGGTCGACGCCTGCGAGGCCCTCTTGCGCTGGAACCATCCATTCCGGGGCACGTTGCCTCCCGGCGAGTTCCTGCCCCTGGCCGAGCGCTCCGGTCTCATTCAAGAACTCGACCTCATCGCGCTGGACCTGGCTTGCCGGCAGGCCGCAGCGTGGCGAGCCGCCGGCCTCCACATGAGACTCGCGGTCAACGCCAGTCGGGAATCCCTTCTCGATGAGCGCTACAGCGACCATGTCGCATCGGCCCTCTCCCGCCACGGTCTCTGTGGCGCCGACATAGAGATCGAGATTACCGAGCAGGGCATCCTGGGCGATCCCGGCCAGGCTGCACGCTTCGCCGAACGACTCGAACGAATCGGCGTCAAGCTGTCGCTCGACGATTTCGGCACCGGCTACTCGTCCTTCGCGCAGTTGCGCGAGCTCAAAGTGTCCACGCTGAAGATCGACAGGAGCTTCGTGTCGGGCGTGCTGGCACACGACAAGGACGCCGCAATCGTGGAGACGATCATCAGTCTCGGTCACAGACTCGGCAAAGAGGTCGTGGCCGAGGGCGTGGAAGACACCGAGACACTGGATCGCCTGCAGATGCTGGGCGCCGACTACATCCAGGGATATGCAATCGCACGCCCGATGCCGGCCGAAGAGCTGGCGCCATGGCTATCGGCCTACCAGGCGCCCACCTCCGACGAAGGGACCCGGCCCAAGCTTCTGTCCCGAAGAGGGAAGGGACTAGCGGCCTAGCCAGATCCGCGAGGCGGCGATGACGCCGTCTCGGATCGCCACCGCCCGTGTCGGTTGGGGCGGCAACTTCAGTCTCGTAACCACGTATCGTTCGTAGCCACAAGCCCTTCCGTCACGGGGTAGCAAGTGGCCCGTCGAGAACACCCGTACCTGCGGCTCGCGCATCAACCTGGCTTCGTTCTGCTCTGGGTAGGCCAGATGGTGAGCCTGCTCGGCGACCGCGTCCACCAGATGGCGCTGATCATGCTCGTGGTCAGCCTCGGGTCGTCCTCGCTGGCGATGGCCGCGGTCTTCACCGCAGCAACGCTGCCTTTGATCGTTCTGGGGCCCGTGCTTGGGGCCTTCGTCGATCGGGTCGACCAACGAAGGCTCTTGATAGCCCTGGACCTGGTCCGGGCGGTCCTCGTCGCCGTGATCCCGATGGCCGTCACCGTTTCGTTCTGGCTGGCGATTCCCCTGCTTCTGACGATCGGCGCCGCATCGGCAGCCTTCGGTCCAGCGCGGTTCGCGGTGGTTTCGCGGACCGTCGACAAAGAAGATCTGGCGGCGGCCAATGCCTCTCTCATGACGGCCGACAACTTGTCCGACCTTGTGGGATATCCGCTGGCCGGAGTTGTCGTGGTGATCCTGGCAGCCAACCTGCCGATGGCCTTCTATCTGGACGCGGTGAGCTACGTCGTGTCCGCGCTCGCGATCGCTCGCGCCGGCACGCGTCTGGCAGAGCCGATTCCGGCACCACGGGTCGTTCTGAGCGTCAGGGCCCAGATGTCCGCGGCATGGGACTTCCTGCGCCGAGAGCCGGCACTCTATGCAGATCGGAAGAGCGTCGTGTAGGGAA
>OCZT010008447.1_pt1 | contig 10015 bp, 16 predicted proteins | sample 1539031 | NCBI WGS metagenome assembly OCZT01 (sample SAMEA3539308, study PRJEB22396) | soil metagenome | biome: tundra; feature: field; material: soil | place: USA | collected 2010-05 | depth 0.15 m
GCGGCTGCAGCCGCCGCTCGCACCATTGCGGCCGGGCAGCTACGATTTCGGCCGCGACATGTTTTTCCAGGGGATAGGCGCCTCCGGTTTTGCCACCGGCGCCATCAGGACGCTGGAGCCGCCGGTCAGCGGCGGGCTGTCGCTGCGCTATGCCGCATTCATGCAGGGGCTGCGCGATGCGATCGATGCGCGCATACGAACGGCGCTTGACGGCGACCAGCGCGCCATCGCGACTGCCTTGCTGACCGGCCGCCGCGACGCCATCACCACACCGGTCAACGATGCGATGTTCATCTCCGGCCTCGGACACGTGCTGTCGATTTCAGGATAGCATGTAGTGCTTTGCGTCAGCACTATTCAGGAAGCATCACTATCCACAGTTTTCATAGGCTTTTTGAAAAAGGCACGTGACGGATTCCGTCGCGAATGTTCTCCTTATTTCACTGCTTCGCGTCCCAGGCGCTTCCCACGGCAGAGAGGATTGCTTCCCATGAGACCGCAAATTGTCCGCCTCGACACCGCCCGCTTCACAGCGGGAAATGTCGAAAAGCTATCGCTACCCGCCGGTAAAACTGACCACATCGAGTGGGATCCTGAGTTGCCCGGCTTTGGCGTTCGGTTGCGCACCGGTAGCTCATTCTATGTCGTGCAGTATCGGATCGGCAGCAAACAGCGGCGGGAAAGCCTCGGCGACACCCGCAAGACCGATCTGGAACAGGCTCGCAAGAATGCCCGGGTCAGGTTCGCCCAGATAGAGCTAGGGATCGATCCGAGAGCCGAGCGCGACAAGCTGGAGGCCTCGCAAAAGGCCGACGGATTGACGTTTAAGGTGCTCTTCGGAGATTACCTGGCGGCCAGGAAAGAAATCCAGCGGGGCAGCACGCACAATGCGGCCAAACGGTATTTCGAGAAGCATTGGGCCCCGCTGCACCGGCGAGCTGTTCATACCATCGATCGCGCGACCGTCGCCGCCTTGCTGCGGGATATCACCCGGGATCACGGTCGCACGGCGGCGGCGCGGGCGAGGGGAAATCTATCCGCGTTATTCGCGTGGGCAATGCGGGAGGGCGTTACGAGCGCGAATCCGGTGGTCGGTACGAATGACCCAGCCGAGGGCATCGCGCCTCGGGATCGGGTTTTGACGCCGGAGGAAGTCAAAGCCATTTGGAGCCAGTGCCGGGATGACGACTTCGGTCGGATCGTGCGGCTGCTACTTCTGACGGCCTGCCGCCGCGAAGAGATCGGCGGGTTACGCTGGTCCGAGCTCGACCTCGAAACCGGAAAGATGCTGCTTCCGAAGGAAAGGACGAAAAACGGGCGTCCATTGGCGTTGACCTTGCCCGATTGCGCTCGATCGATCCTGAAGGCAGCGCCGCGGCGCGCCAGCCGTGACTTGGTGTTCGGCGGCGGGAAGGCAGGCTTCAGCGCGTGGAGCTACTGCACGCTTTCGTTCAACGCCCACATCGCCGCGGCGAACGGTGGCCGCGCGCTGGTGCCATGGCGCATTCATGACCTGCGCAGGACTGTGCGGACTGGATTGAGCAAAATAGGCATCAAGCCGCACGTCGCGGAGCTGGTGCTCAACCACACCGGCCACAAAGCAGGGATCGGCGGCGTCTACGACCACTATGACTACGAGCCCGAAATAGCGGAGGCGCTGGCAAAGTGGGAAGCACATCTGCTTTCGGTCGTCGGCAAATGAAGGCGCCCGCTCGCAAGGTTCTGCTTCCGAAGAATCACTCGCGCAGCGCGGAGAGATCATTCTCCGATGATCGATGGGCCCGCGTCCGGCGAGTCATTCCAAGCCCGCTATCCGAGGAACTTGAAAAGCGCTTCCGCCAGTCTGTTTGCGACTGCTGCAACCGATATCTTGGGCGCCTCCGTTTGCTTCAGGAGGGGGCGGCTACAGCGGCAGCAGTCCGAAGGGGCGGAGGGAAGCAAGCAGCACCGCTCGAGCGTTTGATTAGTAACCTGAAGACCGCGGCTGTGGCTTGGGCAGAGCTGCGAGGCATGCACGATGACCGCCGTGGCATGCTGAGTGACTACGGAGATCGGCTGGCTGATATGGCCGCTGATGCGGAGCGACGTCTTCGGGAGATCCGGAGTCTCGACGAAATGAAGCCAGTGGTCGTGAAAACGGAATTGGTGCGCGGCCTGGCTGAATGCTGCCGGAGTGCCGGCCTCAATCCTACGGCCACGGGGCGTGTTTCCCAGCACGAAAGGCCGACGTGGTTTCAGAAATTCATAGTGGCGTTGAACAACGAAGTCTTAGGCGATGATGGCTGGGGGCTTGTGGGCAGTCACAAAGAGCGGACCGTCCATTCCTATGTTGCGAAGGCCCTGAGCGGTTACGGGAAGCCGGGGAAATCCCGGCGATAAACTACCGGACTACCCATACCCGATCGCTCTATCTCTCTGTGCAGCAAGAACGCGCATGGAGGCTCACGGTGGACGACGATCGAGTGATGTCATTTGACGACTGGTGCAAGCTGAACGGCTTTTCCCGTAGCACCGGACAGCGGATTATCGCAAACGGCAAGGGTCCGCGCTTCATCCAACTATCTGAAAAGCGGAAGGGCGTCACAGTCGGTGAAAACCGTCGGTGGCAGCAATCTCGCGTCATCGAGACCGCGGCCTGAACGAGAAACGGCGCCCTGGCAGGCGCCGCTCGTTTTGGGATCAGCAAATTTTCGGATCAGCGAACATGCAACTACCAGAAAACAACACAGCTGGAAAGCTCGCCCGCAATAGGCTTCCAAATCGGCGGGCGGCGGAAACCATCGGCCTCGAACATTTTGGCGCCGACTTCACGATGACGGCCGGCTACTACTCAGACGGTAGAATTGGCGAGATCTTCATAAACGCTGGCCACGCGAACAGCGCGCTTGATGCCATCGTATCCGACGCGGCGATTGCAATTTCGTTCGCTCTGCAGCATGGCGCCGACCTTGCGGCAATGCGCAGCGCCATGAAGCGCAATAGCCAGGGCCAGCCCTCTTCGCCGATCGGCGCCGCGCTTGATTTGATCCCATGACCCAGAAACCCGCGCCGCTCGCCGAGCCGATCGAGGTTGCCAAGTGGTGGAAAACCCGCAGGCGGAACATCGCCGTTGTGGTGAGCCTGCGGCATTACGAGGGGCATAATCTCGTCGACGTCCGCGAATATTTCACCGACCAGGCCGGCTGCATGAAACCGTCGACGCGCGGCTTGGCGATGGTGGTGCGAAACCTCCCCGAATTCTCAAGCGCGATCAGAAAAGCACTCGAGACTGCACGCCGGCACAACCTCTTGCCGGAAGAGGGCAGCGAATGACTAAGCTTTCCCCTTCGCTCGAATTTGTCACCCCCTCGCAATGGCGCGACCAGCCCAGGCCGGATGCTGCAGCGACGTTCGAGCAACGCTGCATACAGCGCGCCGCCATGGTCCGCCGTGGCATCATTGACAGGCAACAGGCCGCAGACGCGCTGCAGAGCGCCGCGGAAGCGTTCGGGCTGCCCGACGAGATCGGACAAGACCGGATTCAGGAAATCATGGGAAGGGCTTTCAAATGCACGCCGTGAGCGCGCCGGCCTTAGACCAGCGCCCAGACGAGGCGGACGAGGTAGACGAGGCGTACGATTCCGACCGCTGCACACACTGTAAACGACTGCAGGAAGAACACCACCGCGTCGATACGCGCGAAGGTCCGGAATATTTTTGCCCTGACGAGGCAGGGGAATTGCTCTGGCTTGCGGCTATGCGCAAAGAGCAGAAATTTGCTGAGATACTGGCGAGCATTTCCGCCCCGATCGGCACCGTCGGCGGCAGTGTGGACGAACCACCGCCGCACACCGAGATTCCTGACAGTGTCGACGGCGAGCCCGTCCCTGACGTCCCCAGCGCCAGCCAGGGCATACCGCCAAAAATTGAAATAGGCCCCTTGCCGCCGCTGACCTTGAACGAATGGCGCAACCGCGAATTGCTCGAGCCCGATTTCATCATAGGCCATTGGCTGACCACCACTAGCCGGGCTTTGTTGACGGCGGCAACCGGACTTGGAAAGACCAATTTCGGCTTGGCATTGGGGATGCGCGCCGCCGCCGGCATCGACTTCCTGCACTGGCAAGCACACCGCACGGCGCGCGTGCTCTACATCGACGGCGAAATGTCGCGGCGATTGCTCAGGCAGCGCGTGCTTGACGAAGAAAAGCGCGTAGGGGCAAGCCCGGAATCGTTCTTTGCGCTCAGTCACGAAGATATCAAGGGATTCAAACCGCTAAACACGATCGATGGCCAGGCATGGATGAATGCCCTAATCGACAAAATCGGAGGGGTCGACCTCGTCATTCTCGACAACATCATGAGCCTGACCGTGGGCGATATGAAGGATCCGGAACCGTGGCAGCAGACCATTCCATGGGTCCTGTCCCTGACAAAGCGCGAGATCGGGCAAATCTGGATTCATCACACCGGCCACGACGAAACCCGCTCCTATGGCGACAAGTCACGCGAATGGCAGATGGACACCGTTGCGCACCTCGACGCGGTAAAGCGCGACGACACCGACGTATCGTTTTCAATGTCGTTCAAAAAAGCCCGGGAGCGCACGCCGGCCACGCGGTTCGATTTTCAGGACGTCAAGATTGCCCTCGTCGATGATCGGTGGGAGCACGAACTTACCGACACCCGCCGGCCAGGCAAAATCCCTCCGATGATTGCAAAGGCCCTCGATGCCCTTGTCAACGTCATTGGGAGCGATCAGGCGGTTCCCCTATCGGGCGCCCGCCGGGCAGCCACAACAGAGACGTGGAAGGCTGAATGCACGCTGCAAGGCCTGATCGATCCGAACGCCAAGGCCCACAGTTCCCGTACGCTATTTTCCAAATTCAGGAGGGAACTCGTCGCCGCAAATCGCATCGCCTGCGAGGGGGATTTGTCATGGCTGATCCGGTGAAAACCATGGTTGCAAACACCACCCCGCAACCATGCTGCAACCATGTGACCCGCAACCGCCGCAACCATCGTGCAACCATCTATTTCTGAGCCCCGCAACCATCGCAACTGCCCCTTAAGGGGGAGCGTTTTGGTTGCGCCCCCTCGCGCGCATCCCAGAACACCCGGCCAAACACCCTCTCGCCTTCGGCTTCGGGCGTTCCGGCCTGGTCACCGTTTGATGGCCGGCCATGAACTCGACCACACACCAGATCGGCAGACACAACGAAGGACAGACCACGCTGGAAGCTTTTTGGAAGGACAGCATTGCCCTCGTCATCGGCATGCGTGTGTTGATATTCAACGAAAGCATTTTCCACCATCGGCAGCAGATCGCACGCCAGATCAGCAGCGCGAGTCAGCCAGCGCGTTTTCATGCTTGCCCGCTATCGGAGTGCACCGAACAGCAAGACGAATCCACGGGCTTCCTACGGGCTATGCACCCGGTCTGATCATCCCATGTGCTTCCCGGCCATCTGGCAAGCCGGCTTGTCCACCACATAACCCATTGCGGTACAACGAAACGCCTCGTCGACGCCACCTGTCTGATGATCAGAAGGCCATTTACGCGCGCGCTCTCTCAAGACCTTTAACACTCTTGGATAGAGTTAGACGCGCGCGAGGGCCAGGCGATGAACCGCTGGCGAAACGTGGATTGAGGCGAGGATTTATACCAACGGCCGGCAGAAAGACCCGGGGCATACGGGGGTGGCAGGGGAAAGTTCGACCGCCCGCGATAATCGACCTCAATCTCCAACACAGCGCCGCCCTCTGTGAAATTTTTGGCCGGCCCCGGTTCAAAAAAGTTGGGTTTCCGGCGCGATCAGCCTCCCGATTCTGGCGCGGCCCGGCCCTGAAAAAGTTGGGCCTGTCATGACCGAGCGACTGATCCGGATATCGGGTGACTGTGCGAGGGCGTTGCGGGCAGAGATCTTGGCGCGCGGGCTGACACAGTTGGACGTCGACCACCGGGCCGGCTTGGGGCAAGGCCATACCAGCAAAATTCTCAACGGGAAGAAAAACCCGACGGTTGAAACACTGGTGAGCATTCTCGACGTGCTGAATCTGGATTTGGCTTTCGCCGCGCGGGAGATGGCCGAACCGCCGCAATGAAAAAAGTGGCCCGTGGGTACGCTCGTACTTTGATGAGCAAAACAAAGTAATGCATCTTTCCAGTCAGTGAGGTTCATCATGGGCAAAAAAAGAGATCAGCAAATCTGCATCCGTGTTCCGCGGGAGCTTCGCGCAGCCCTTTCGGATGTGGCGATCGCCGATGGAGATCGTGGTCTGTCCGGCATCATCCGGAAGGCATTGGTTGATTTTGCCACCAAGCACATCACCGAGCGCGCCAGCGGCGCCGACGCAGGAGAGGCGCGCTGATGGACAAGCACGAAACCATCGTTCCGATCAAACCGCCGGCGCCGACGGCGAAGACCGTGCGGGCGCATCGGAAGACGCTTGAATTGTCGCTCAAGGCCTTGCAGGCATCCGCCGTCGAACTCGCCTTGGCATCGGCCAGGGGAAAGGCTGGCGCCAAAGATGCCTTGGCGGCGCTGTACCTGAAAATCCGCTCAACCGAATTCGAGATCGAATGCAACCACGCGGCGGCCGAGTTGGCGACGCAGGAGGACGCCGCGGCAGAGGTTGCATGGCGAGCGGCGATACAGACGATGGCCCCCGAGGAGATCATCGCGGGTATTTCGAAAGAGTCGTGTTGCCGCCGCTGCACCCCGGGGATTCCGGGCGGTTGTGTCATCACCGCCAGCGCGCCATATGCGGGTGACGCCTGTGGCCACCCGATCCGCGAGCGGCATTTGTTTTACATCGACGACCGGGGCCTGCGGAAATTTAGGTATCGCGACAACCCGCAAGCCTCGCGAATTTTTGACGCAGCCTGCAAACGATTGGGCGTCAGAAAGGAATTCGCATGAGCGACACGATCGTGCTGCCCGGCGCCCCTCCCGCACCGCCTGCCAATGCCCAGGAAGCCCGCACCCGGCTTGACGCCTTCGTCGCGGACAATGGCAAAGGTGCGAAACTGCTGGCCGGCGATGTCGAAACGAACCGCGAATTCAGCGAACTGACGGCGATGGCGGCCGGCGACGATGCCAGCACGGTTGCGGCCGCAATGGCCGGAAATCTCGGCGACATGCCAAATTCGTCGGTCAAGATCATGGCGGAAACCGCCGGCATGTTGCGCGAGATCGGAATCCGAGAAGAGATCATCGAGCAAACGCTGAAAGGCCACGAGGTCAGCGCGGAGGAATATAAACTCGTGGAGGCGTGGAAGGCTCGCCAGATGAAGGACCCGGTGTTCGTAAAATCGTATCTCAGTGGTGACCCAGAAGCCCGGGAAAAAATGACTCTGGCGTCGGTCATCCTTTCGGGCGGCATCAAGGGCCAATCCGGTTCGTTCTGACGTCCGTTTTTTGGGTTGCATAAAAGCGTACGGCCCTCCGCAAGAGACAAGCCGCTTCTACCTCGAAGGCCCCCGCGTTGTGCGGAAAAGGCCAAGCTGATCAGTCACCCCCGTTAACAGCGGACAAGGTGCATTCGGGCGCCCCTCGCAAGAGACAAGGCAAACAGTTGACGGTCTGACAACGGCCCGAAAGTGAAATCTCGCTTTCGACAACGGCCTTGCTTTGCCAGGACTTCGGGAGAAATGGAAAATGTCTGTCATTACGAGCGAAAACAAAACACACGCCGCCACTTGCGCCATTAGCGAATCAACACGGCAGAGCGCCGTTGCCGCGGCCGTTGCGGCGGGCGGCGGAAGCGCGGCGGTAGCCGCAGCGATCGTCACCGCGGAAATCGCGCACTATCGGCGGATCGTTGCATCCTGCGTCGCCAATTCGTTGCCTTTCAGTAACTTCACGCAAGCGCTTATCAATCTCGGATCCGGCGGCGCCTGAAATGAACGGCAATGCGAGCAAACCGCCGAAACGCAAGCGCCGCGAGCTCGCGCCGTTGGAGCCGATCGACGCCAAGGACGGCCCGAAGATGAAAGCCCTGCCGTCCGATCGCCACCGCGCTTTCGTGCGCGCGCTCTACACGGTGCGGCCCGGACACGGCGCCAGGGTGAAGGCGGCGAAGCTTGCGGGATTCGGTTGCCCGACCTCGAGCCCGCAATCCATGGCGACGATCGCAAGCCGCTTGTCGCACGACGAGCGCGTGTTGGATGCAATCCGCGAAGAAGACTTGAAATATATCCGCAGCAGCGCGCCGCGCGCTATCAGCGCGCTTTCCCGCCTGATCGAAAATCCCCGGCACAAAGACCACGCGCGCGGAATCGCCATGGTGCTCGATCGCACACATGCCATTGAATCCGTCGTCAACGTCAAGCTCGACGCCAGTCCGGCGTTGAAGGCCACGGCCGATGTGCTGGCGCGAATTGCCGAGCTTGCCACGCGCGTGGGCATCGACGTTTCAAAAATGCCGCCCATGATCGACGTAACGCCCGCGAGCAAATCGGAGCGGGTAGCATGAACGCGGCAATTGATGGCGGGATTTATCACAAAGGCCGGACCCATGCCGAGCACTGCGCTTGGCTGGATTCGTTGCCGCGAGACAGCGATGAATCCCGGATCGTCTACATGCCCTGCGGTCACCTTTTCAATCTCGCGGACGTCTCACGCTGGAAACATGCGCTGCTTACGGTCGAAATGACTTCAGGCGAGCGGTTGAAGATTCTCGATGGCATCGCGAGCACCATTTACGGACCCGTCACTGCGGAAGCGGTGGCAGTCATTGAGCCCGCTTGTGATACCGGCCGCAAGATACTCGAAGAGATCAGCAGCCTTGACGTCACCGAACAGTCGCGCGCTTTCAACAATGGCGACGTTTTCCGCCTGCTTTCGAAACTAAATCCCTCGTTGCTTCGCGCGTTGGAGCTTTGTCGCTAACCCCTAAAGAGGATTCCTAAATATCCGACCATTATCGCCGCATCATCGCCTCATGCGTGACCAACAATTTACCGTTCTCAAACTTCACCCAGGCTCTCATAAATTTAGGAACGGGCGGCGCTTAATGAGCGCCGCCGTTATCACCAACCCGCTATAGGAGCACCATCATGATCAACTACTCGCCAAGCGCCGCCGATAAAGCCCAGAAAGGCCAAACGTCATGTTGATGGGGACTTCTGATATTCCCAAGGGTCCGAGCGGTCTTGAATTCCTCGTGGAGCAGGTAGCGAGCCCGAAAGCGATTGCCGGCCGACTGGCGGACATCAACAAGACGATCGACGAGGCGCTCACGCTGGTAAGCGACGCGCGCAATGCGCTGTCATCGCTGCAAATCGAGCAGAAATTGACTGACTGCGAAGTTCGATTGCGAGCGCTGCAGACCGCTGCAGATGCCGAAGCGAAAAACACCACCATACTGGCCACCAGGCTCCAGGATTGGCTTACGCGTACGGTGTCCGCGGTCGAGAAATTGGGTGAAACAAATTGAGCGATGCAGCGCAAACACAGCCCGCCGCGGCGTGACCGATGGAACGTAAATGACCGCCGACGTAGCGACTGCTACCAGCGAGACTGAAGCTTTAACAATCTGAGCGCTCATAGTCGGACGCCAGTTTCAAAGAACCGCCGGCGGCATTTCGCCGGCGGTTTTAAGTTGGGGGGCCCGGGCATGATCGTCCCGGACGAATGTACGTCTCGGTGCTGGCCGAAAGGTTCAATGGTCGGGTTAAAAACAAAGCCGCCAAGCGGAATATGATCGCCTGACGGCTTTGCCCTTGGGGCCGGACTTGGGGGTGTGGGGGTGTCCGGCGGCTCGATGTTAGCCGATGCCGATGACGCTGCAACGCCGCTCGCGAATTAAGCTTGATGTCGACGTTGCGGGTTAATTCTGGAACCAGCTCGCGGCTATTGCAGGAATGTGAGCGCGAGAGCAAAAATAAGAATCGCGGAAAAGCCGATCAAAAGTTCTTTGGTATCGCGATCGAACATGGCTTTGCCTCCGCCGAGATTAGGGCGATTGACACTTAGATTAAATCGAGCGCCCAGGCCATACAAACAAAAAGAGCCGAAGGCGGTCTCTGTGT
>OCZT010008448.1_pt1 | contig 10015 bp, 7 predicted proteins | sample 1539031 | NCBI WGS metagenome assembly OCZT01 (sample SAMEA3539308, study PRJEB22396) | soil metagenome | biome: tundra; feature: field; material: soil | place: USA | collected 2010-05 | depth 0.15 m
GCGCCATCCTGGCGGCGCGGTCGGGTCGCAAGGGCATCACCATGGCCGATCTCGAGGAGGCCATCTACCGCGTCATCGCGGGGCCGGAGCGCAAGAGCGTGCGGATCTCAGACGACGAGAAGCGGATCACGGCGTACCACGAAGCAGGCCACGCCCTTGTGATGCACGAGCAACCGAACACCGACCGGGTGCATCGCATCTCGATCATGTCGCGCGGATCGGCCCTGGGTTGGACGCTCAGCCTGCCCGGCGACGACCAGCACCTGGCGAACGAGCTGGCGTTGCACGAGCAGCTGGCCGGGTTGATGGGCGGCCGGGTGGCGGAGGAGATCGTCTTCGGCCACGTCACCTCGGGCGCCGAGAACGACATCAAGAAAGCCACCCAGCTTGCGCGGCGGATGGTCACGCAATGGGGGATGAGCCCGAAGATCGGTCCCGTCAGCTTGGGCGAGAACAACGAGCTAGTGTTCCTGGGTCGCGATCTCGGCGAACGTCGCAACTACTCGGAGCAGATGGCGTCGGCCATCGACGACGAGGTGCGGCGCTTTGTCGAGGAGGCGCGCGAGGTCGCGCGCAAGATCCTCACCGACCGGAGGGCGATCCTGGGCCAGCTCGCCGACCGGTTGATCTCCGAGGAGACGGTCGAGGGGGATGAGCTGGACCGGATGCTTCCGCCAGCTCCGCCCAAGATCGCGGTCGCGGCCACCCAGTAGCCGCCCCTACGCGGTCTTCGTCTTGGTCGCAGGCTTTTTCGTTTTGACCGGGTCCGTCCCCGGCGCCTTGTCCCGCCATTTCGTGACCCAGCTCGGGCCGAGCGCCCCGATGCGCGCCTTGCTGAGGTTGCTCTTCATCACCCAGGCCACGTCCTTGTCGGGGGATTTGAGCCACTTCTCCATGAACGGACGGCCCGCCTCGGGCAGCGCCGCGGCGGCCACGCTCCAACAGTAGCCGAGGGCCTGCCTCAGGACGCGGAAGCCCTCGCTCCTGCGCGCGCTCGACGCTGCCATCGATTTCGTCGTGCGGTCGAGGATGGCGAGGACTCGGAGGACATGCTCCGGCTCCTTGAGCAACCTGGGCTCGCACAGTCCGGCGACCGCCGCACGCTGCACGTAGGGGCCGTCCGTGGACCATTTCTCCATCTCGGCGAGGAGGCGCGGCATGCTGTATCGCCCCAGGTGCTGAAGTGCGATGGCGACTCCCTCGCGCACCCGCCAGCGGGGGTCCGACGCCAGCTCCCGCAACCACGACATCACTGGCACCGGGTCGGACACCGCCAGGTGGCCGAGCCCAGCCGTCCCGCACAGGGCCAGGAACTCATCGCTGGAGGCCGACAGCCGCCACAGCCGCTCGGAATCGGCCTCCTCGCCGACGGCTTCGACGAGCTCGAGGTTGGCCCGTGCTCCCGGCAGCCCGGAGTTCTTCTTGAGGTACGCCTCCCACTCGGTCAACTGCCTCAACTCAGCGCGATACTGCTCAATGCGTCCCAATGTCTACCAACCGATCCTAACGGCGCGGACACAATCCACGACTTCGTAGTTAGAGTGCCCACTAACACCACATCTCAACGACTTCTCGCTTTGGAGGGCTCTCAGCAATGGCCGCAATCGACTTCGTCCACCACCCCCATCCCCATACCGAGGAGCGAAAGCTGAAGCCGCCGCCGAAACTCGCCGACGAGCACATCGGCATCAACGGGCGCCTGGGGGCCGCGATCACCCGCAGGGTCGGCACGATGTGGGCTTTCTACCTCGCCGCCGTGACCATGGCGTCGTGGATCGTCCTCGCAGGTTTCGCCTGGGGCCCGCTGCATCAAATCGATCCGTATCCGTTCGCCTTCCTCCTCTTCCTCGGCAACATCGTCCAGCTCCTGCTGATGTTCGTGATCATGGTCGGCCAGCAGGTCCTGGGCGCCGCCTCCGACAAGCGGGCGGTGGTCACATACCAGGATGCCGAGGCGATCTTGCACGAATGCCTCCAGATGCAGGAACACCTCACCGCGCAGGACGGCGCACTGGTGCGGATGATCCACCGGATGGAGCAGCTGGAAGCCAGGATGGAGAAGTCCGCGGGATAATGGCCCAGGCTTGGCCTGGGCGCGGGGTGAACCGCGCCGGCCGGAGGTGGAGGACCGCTTGAGCGGTGATTCGATGAACGAGCAGATGCACAACGGCCAGATCGATGGTCCGCTGGGTTCCGGGGGCCCGGTGGCGGACGACCACGGACCACGCGGCGAAAAAAGGAGGGTGATGCTCACCCAGATCCTCAACAGCCCCGTGCTCAATCCCGCCGGCGACGAGCTCGGCCGGCTGGAGGATCTGATCGTCAAGCTCGGCGAGGGTGGGGGTGGCTATCCCCCGGTGACCGGGATCAAGGTCCGCATCGGTGGCCGCGACGTCTATGTCGGTATGCAGAACATCGACAAGCTCGTCCCCGGAGAGTTGCGGCTGAGCAGCCCCACTCTCCACACGGGAGCGTTCCAGCGACGCCCCGGCGAGGTGCTGCTGGGCGCCGACGTCTTGGGTCGCCACATGATGGATGTCGCTCATGGTCGCATCGTCCGGGCACACGACCTGGTGCTCGGGAACATCGACGATGGGTGGAGGCTGCTCGGTGTCGACCGCAGCCCGCGTGCGATGCTGCGGCGCCTCATCCCACGCCGTGCGCGGCCCGACCTGCGCAGGCACGCGATCCTGGATTGGAAGGACGTGCAGCCGTTCGTCGGCCATGTCCCGACCGCCAAGCTCCTGATGCCGCTGCAGCGGCTGCGCAGGCTGCACCCCGCTCAGATCGCCGACCTGGTGGAGGGCGCCTCGCACGAGGAAGGCGAGGAGATCATCCACGCGGTCGAGGGCGATGTGGAGCTGACGGCAGATGTCTTCGAAGAGCTCGACACCGAGCACCAGCTCGAGTTCCTGAAGTCTCGATCGAACGAGGAGGCGGCGAAGGTTCTCAGCCGGATGGCCCCCGACGATGCCGCCGACCTGCTGGGCGAGCTCGACTTCGATCGGCTGACGCCGGTGCTGGCCATGATGCCGGCCCCGCAGCAGCACAAGCTGCGCAAGCTCCTCCAGTACCACCCGACCACCGCCGGCGGCATGATGAACCCGGATTTCGTGTCGGTCGTCCGCGGGACGTCGGCGGCCCAGGCGCTGGAGGGGGTGCGAGCCGACGACAAAGCGCCGCACCAGCTTCTGAGCACGGTGTTTGTGACCGAGGCGGACGGCAGGCTCATCGGAAGCGTGGGCGTCGTCGATCTGCTGAGAGGCGATCCCGACTGCCCAGTCGAGGACGAGCCTGGACTGGTCGCCCTCCGGGTCAACGCCGGGGCGGACCTGGCTGACGTCACCCTGATGATGGCCGACTACAACCTCACGGCGCTCGCCGTCACCGACGTCGCCTCGAACCTGGTGGGCGCCATTTCGGTGGACGACCTACTGGAGGCCCTTGTGCCAGAAGACTGGCGCAACCGCGTAGAAGCGAGCAGCGGGGTCTGACCCGCGGTGGCCGAGCGCGGGCCGGTGAGAGGCGACTCCCACCCGGTCCCTACCTCGGCGGTTCTCGACGACGGCCACGGCGGTGACATCCACGGCGCCTTTGGCACGATCCGCTTAAGCGACCAGGCTCCCCGCCGAACGTGGCGGAGGCGCCTTCTCACGCTGGCGGCGATCATTGGTCCGGGCCTCATCGTCATGGTCGGCGACAACGACGCCGGCGGGGTGTCCACCTACGCCCAGGCCGGCCAGGACTACGGCTACTCGCTGCTGTGGACCCTCGTCCTCCTGGTTCCGGTCCTGATCGTCAACCAGGAGATGGTCGTCCGCCTGGGAGCGGTGACCGGCCTCGGCCAGGCGAGACTGATCAAGGAGAGGTTCGGCCGCTTCTGGGCCTGGTTCTCGGTCGGCGGTCTGTTCCTTCTGAACTTCCTGATCATCAGCACCGAGTTCATCGGGGTCAGCCTGGCGGGCGAGTACTTCGGGTTCAGCCCCTACATCGTCGTGCCGGTGTCGGCTCTCCTTCTGATCGGCATCACCGTCACCGGGAACTTCCGGCGCTGGGAGCGGGCGATGTTTGTCTTCCTCTTCGCGAGCCTCCTGGTCCTGCCTCTGGCGGTGCTCAGCCACCCGAGCCCGATGGTCGCGCTCAAGGGGTTCGTCCAACCCAGCATCGAGGGTGGCTTCACCTCCAACGCCGCCTTGCTGATCATCGCGATCGTCGGCACGACCGTGGCTCCCTGGCAGCTCTTCTTCCAGCAGTCGAACGTCATCGACAAGCGCATCACGCCGCGCTGGCTCGAATACGAGAAGGCGGATACGGTCCTCGGCGCTCTGGTGGTGGTGATCGGCGCTGCCGCGATCATGATTGCGGCGGCTTCTGCCTTCTCGGGCACCACCGACTTCGGCCATTACGGGGATGCGCTCGGCATCGCGCGAGGGCTGAGCCAACACCTTTCTCCATTGGTGGGCACGATCTTTGCGTTGGTCCTCTTCGATGCATCGATCGTCGGGGCTTCAGCCGTAACCCTCGCAACCTCATACGCGTTCGGAGACATGTTCGGCCTTCGGCACTCCCTGCACAAAGGGATCCGCGACGCGAAGCTCTTCTACGGCTCCTACGCGGCGACGGTGGCGCTGGCGGCCGGCATCGTGCTCATCCCTCACGCGCCCCTCGGCCTCATCACGACCGCAGTGCAGGCGCTGGCCGGAATCCTCCTGCCGAGCGCGACTGTTTTCGTGGTTCTCCTATGCAACGACCGCGCCGTCCTTGGGCCCTGGGTCAACCGACCGTGGCTGAACGTCGTCGCCACCGTCATCGTCAGCGTGCTGCTTCTCCTTTCGATGGTGCTCGTGATCTCGACGGTGGTTCCGTCGGTGGACGTCAACAGGCTGGTCGTCGTGCTCGGTTCGGTGATGGTGCTCGCCCTTCTGGCGGGAGGAGCCTGGGTATGGCGCGGCCGCAACGCCGCCGTTCGCCCGCCCGAAGTCTCGCGTGCCGAACGCGAGAACTGGCGCATGCCCGCACTTGCGCTCCTGGAGCGCCCCAAGTGGTCGGCCGGACGGCGGGTCGCGATGATCGTGATGGGTGGCTACCTGGTGCTGGCCGTCGCCCTGCTTGCGGTGAAGGCGGTTCAGATAGCGCTGGGATAAGGCGGCGGGCGCTTCGCGCGCGGCTGCTCTCCCGGTATATATCGGCCGCCGCTGCCAATGCGTGGGCCATTGACAACTTGTTTACAAAGCCGACGCGGCGGTCCGTCTACACTTCACGCCCGTGCTGCTCGGTAAACGACCGGGCCACCGCGCCCGCGCTTCGCAAGGGCGTCTGAGGCCTTTCCGCATCCTGACGATGGCCGTCGCTGCCGTAGCCCTATCGAGCGCGGCGGGCGGCTTCGCGTACTTTCTGCCAGCGGTAGCCGAGGCCTTCGACGCCACCGGCCACGTGGTCGATGTGCCATCGCCCACCCCGACGCCGACGCAGCTGCTCGGGCGGTCGCCCAAGCCCACGCCCCGAACGCCCGGCGCCTTCACGGTTCTTCTGCTCGGCTCGGACAACGACTCCAAGTTCAGCGCCGACCGCGTGCTGACCCAGTCGATGATTCTCGTGCGCGTCAACCCGGCGACGAAGAAGGTGACGATGCTCTCCATCCCGCGCGACCTGTACGTCCCCCTTTCCGTGGGCGGAACGGCCAAGATCGACGGCGCGTATTACGACGGCGGCCCGGCTGCCGCCATCGCGACCGTCCAGAACAACTTCGGCGTTCACATTGACGATTACATCTGGATCGGCCTGGCCGGGCTGATCCACGTGATCGACGCCATCGGGGGCATCGATGTCGTCACGGGCGCCCCCGTGATGGATGACTTCTATCCAGCGGACATCGGCAAAGGCAATCCGTACGCCTATCTACGGGTGGCGGTACTGGCCGGACCGCAGCACCTGGACGGCACAAATGCCCTCCAGTACGTTCGGTCCCGCCACAACGATTTGCAGAGCGATTTCGGACGCTCTCAGCGGCAGCAGCAGGTGCTTCTGGCTCTGCGGGCGAAGGCAGCGGCAATCACAGCCGAGGACGTCCCCGGACTGGCCGCTGCCATGAAAGGCCAGATCAAGACGAACATGGGGCTTTCACAGATCGCGACCCTGCTGCCAATCGCCAGCAGCCTCGATCTAAAAAACATTCAGCAGATCGTCCTATTGCCCCCGTACACGCGCGGGTGTGGTTGTCCCGCGGGCTACGTAGTACCCGTCTGGAGCCTCATCCTGCCACTGGTTCGTCAATACTTCCCGTGATCTCGAGGGTCCTCCTCGTCGTCGGGCTGGCCGTGCTCATGATCGTTTCGAGCGTCGGCTCGTACATGTATCTCGGATCGCGCCAGTCCAACCTGACGGCTCTGCCCAAACTGCCGACGGCGGCATCGCCCAGCGCGGGAACCTTCAACCTCACTGGGACGCTCTTCCTGGCCCAGGCGGGAGCGATCTACAGCCTCAGCGCGGGGCGCTTCCACCAGCTCACGCCGGCGGACGGATGGACCCAGCTCGCCCCGTACACCTCGGGCAACCTGCTCGCCGTCAAGCGCACGACGCTCTTCTCGGATGTCTACGTCATGAGCCGCCTCGGCAGAGTCCTCAAGAGGCTGACGAATAACACGGGGCCTGCTGGCAATTACGACCCCAGCATCAGGCACTGGTCGTTCTATCCACGCCTGAGCCACAACCTGAAGACGTTGTTCATGAGCTATGACAAGCCCAAGTTCGGGTACGACGTACCCATGTCGATCTGGGCGGTGCCGATCGGCAAGACCATCAACCAGGGACGCCTCTGGACGATATCCATGGACTACACCGGGGGCGATATGCAGCCCTTGCCACTGGCTTCGGGCGCGCTCATCTACACCAAGTATTTGTATGGACCCGATCTCAAGCTGGTCAGCCAGCTCTGGCTGACGACCGCGCCAGGAGCGGCCGGCAAGCCGCTGACCCAGCCGGGCGAGGATTGTTCGCAGGCGTCGCTTTCGCCAAATGGCCACACGATGGCCATGATCTGCACTCACGAGACGCAGGAGTCGTACCTGGCCCTGGCGTCCTGGAATGGCCACACCCTGGGCCCGCGCCGCAACCTAGTCACCAAGCAGCTCGTGGCACAACCCACCTGGGCGCCGGACAGCAGCGGGATCGCGTACCTGGCACCCGCAGTGGCCGGCAAGGGGTTCCAGCTGTGGTGGCTGCCGAGTGCCGCCTACGCTCCGCCTCGACCAAGCCCCGTCCCGACGCCGATCCCGACCCCGGGCGGCCCGGTCACCAGCCCGGTCCCAACCCCGACTCCCTCGCCGCTCCCGACGCCGATCGTCATCAAGCCCATCCAGATCACGACCAACCTTGGCTTCGACGCAACCTCGCCGATGGCTTGGATTCCATAACGGCGGGACTTCGACCCGCCTTATGAGAGAAAACCCGGGGGGGTTTCTCTCATCGCCGGGCGCTTCGCGCGCGGCTGCTCTCATTCCGGTATATCGATGGGATTGATTGAATGTCTCTCCAAGCACGATTGGAGGTGTTAGAGACCAAGTCACAGCCGGGGGGACCCCGGTCGACCCTGCAACGCTAGCGAAGCCCGAGAGCTACCTGGGGCAGGTGGTGGGGGGTGGGCCCGGGGTTAGGACCGGCTCCGCGTTGGCGCCGGCGGCCTGGTCGGGGGTGATGATCTTGTTATCGACCATCGCCGCCAAGACGGCGCTGCGTCGGACGGCCGCCAGTTTGGGGTTCACCGTCGGGTCGTACAGGGACGGCGCCTGGGTCACTCCGGCGAGCAACGCGTACTGACCAATGGTCAGATTGCTGAGGGGCTGGTGGAAATACGCGCACGCTGCCGCGCGGACTCCGTACCGGTTGAGCCCGGTCGTGATCTCGCTCAGGTAATCCGCCATGATCCGGTTCTTGTCGATGATCCGCTCGACCTTGAGCGCCATGACCACGTCCACGATCTTGTTGTATCCCTCGTTGGACCCATGCAGGTAAACGTCCTTGACGAGCTGCTCAGTGATGGTCGAGCCGCCCTGGCAAAGGCAGAAATGAGTGGTGTCGTACAGGAATGCACGTCCAAGACCGATCGTGTCGATGCCGTGATGGCTGTAAAAGCGTTCGTCCTCCGTGGCCACGACCGCCAGAGCGAGCACGGGCGGCACCTCATCCTCGGTCAGCAGGACGACGCCGTTCGCCTTCGTCGCCTCGAGAACGCGCTGCTGGATGTCGTCAGCGGAGGGCGTGGAAACCCACAGGGTGGCGGCGCTCGGGGTCGCCAGGGCCACGATCGCAGCCAGCGCCAGCGCCAGCCGTTGCGCCGGCACCGGCAGCCAGCTCATTCCCCGCGCCCCACTTGCAACAGAACGGCATATTGCCGGAACGGGTTACGGAGCCGGCTGCAGGCCCGGCGTCGAGCTCATGGGCCCGGCAGCCGATGGGGCGGCTGAGCATGCCCGCCACCACCACTGAGATGTTATGTGCGTTTGTTAAGTCTCCGGTTTAGACTCAACCTCAGAAAGGATCCCTTTATCCACTGCGTGCGAGCGGGAGAATCGTGACACGTTCAAGCCGGCAGATAGTCGGTGAGCTGAAGGTCAGCGTGCTTGGCACCCTGGACATCCATGGCGTCGACAAGCATGCCCTGGGGAGTCGCAAGGCGCGCACCCTCCTCAAGGTGCTGGCAGTGGCGCGCGGCCAGCCGGTGCCGGTCCCCCGCCTGATCGACTGCCTGTGGCCCGACCGGCCGCCTGCCCGCCCCTCGCAGCAGATCTCTGTGCTGGTCAGCCGGCTGCGATCGGTCCTCGGACCGGGGCGCCTGCCACGCTCGGACGCCGGTTATCAGCTGCTGGCGGACTGGATCGATCTCGACGTTGCCAACCACCTGGCCACCGCAGCCTCTCGCAGGCTGGCGGCGCAGAACTACGCCAGCGCTCGCCTGGCCGCTGAGGCGGCTCTTGCCCTCATGCGTGGCGATCTGCTGGCCGATGAGCCGGATTCGCCCTGGGCCGATGAGGAACGAGCCGCGGTGGTCAAGCTGGCCCTCGACGTACGGCGGACCGCGGCGCGAGCTGCGCTTGCGATCGGCGACTTTCCCGCCGCGCGTGAGATGAGCGAGGCCGTCGTCGCGGCGGACCCATACGACGAGGGCGCACTCCAGGTGTTCATGGCCGCCCTGGCACACGGCGGGCAGCCGGGCACCGCGCTGGCAACATTCGCCCGCGCCCGCAAGCGTCTTCGCGAAGACCTTGGCGTGGACCCTTCGCCGGCCAGCGACGCCGTCCACAAGGCGATCCTCCAGGGCAAGCCCATCCCGGGCCTGGTCATCGCCGTGGTGACCAACCACGGTCGAGATGCCGCGGGGAGCCTGCCTGCCATCGTGGAAGCGCCGGGCGCCGGCCTGGCCGGGAGGGTGGTGGAGCTTGCCAACCTCGATGCGGCGCTGTCGGAGGTGCCGGCCGGAGGCATCAGGCTCGTGGTCGTCGAAGGGGACAGCGGCATCGGCAAGACCCGGCTCGTCACCCACTGGGCCTCGCGAACCCGAAGCGAGGGAACGACGGTGCTGCTCGCCGGCTGCGCGGGACTCGACCGTATGGTGCCGCTGCACCCGCTGGTGGCGGCGCTAGAGCAGTTCGTCGAGGGCGATCGTCGCCGGGCGCAAGCCCTGTTCGGTCTGCAGCCCGCCTTTCGCACGCTGCTCGAGCCGCCGGCGGCCGACCCCGCGCCGGCCGTCATCGCCCCCGCGCTCAACGCCGCCGTGCGCCGGCGGATGTTCGAGGTGATGCTCGGCACCTTCGGGCACATCGCGTCATCCGCGCCCGTGGCACTCGTGCTCGACGACATTCATCTCGCCGGCGAGCTCACCCGCGCCTGGGTCGACTTCGCGCGGGCGCGGCCGTCGGGTGTGCCGCTACTGATCGTCGTCACGCAGCTGGCCAACAGCAGGCTGCCCAGCCGGATCGACGATAGGATCACGCTCGGGCCGCTCGACCTCGCCGCCGCT
>OCZT010008449.1_pt1 | contig 10014 bp, 5 predicted proteins | sample 1539031 | NCBI WGS metagenome assembly OCZT01 (sample SAMEA3539308, study PRJEB22396) | soil metagenome | biome: tundra; feature: field; material: soil | place: USA | collected 2010-05 | depth 0.15 m
TCTACACTCTTTCCCTACACGACGCTCTTCCGATCTGCCACCTGTTTCCATGGCTCGCCGCCGATATGCTGCCAGACTGGTATCTTTTCGAGCACAAGCAAGCCAATCTCATCGCAGCGGTCGAGGAAATGGCGCGACTGAGGATAATGCGAAGTGCGCACAATATTGCAGTGGAGGCCCTTGCGCAGGATATCGGCATCTTTGCGCTGCACGCGCCCCGGCATGGCCTGCCCCGCAAATGGAAAGGTCTGGTGGCGATCAAGACCACGCAACTTGATGACTTTGCCATTCAATGAAAAACCATGGTCGGTGAAGACCGCCTCGTGAAAACCGACACGACGAGAATCTTCATCAATTACGTGGCCCGAGCGCAGTAGCTTGACATGCACGGTGTAGAGATGGGGTTTCTCAAGATCCCAGAGTTGCACATTGCCGAGATGAGCAAGCAACACGGTATGGCGAGCCGGTTCCTTAAGCGTCTGCGTAGTGGCGTAAACAGCAGCGTCTGTATAAGGATCGAGTGCGGCGTCCGCCGTTGAAGCTTCACCCGCGGCTGCGGCTCGCGGAATTGTCTGGGCGCCCTTGGCCACCACATGATCGCCGTCGCGCAGTTCGACTTCAATAGAGAGATCGCCGTCGCCGGCCGGTTCGCCGGCTAGAAAACAGTTCACTTCGAGCGACGGACTGCCGCTCAACACATCTTTTGGTTGCGCGAAGATGTTATCGATGTAAGTGTGCGGGACCACGCGAAGTGCAACTTCGCGATACATTCCTCCAAACGTCATGTAATCGATTTCGTACCCGAATGGCGGAATGTCGGCACGTTCGGTGGAGTCCACTTGCACAACCAGCACGTTCTCCGCATCAGGGTGCAGGTGCTTGGTCAATTCAAACGAGAAGGGAGTAAAGCCGCCCTTATACTCTCCCAAATGAACGCCATTGATCCACACGGTTGAGGCAGTCATCACGCCTTCGAAGTCAACAAACACGCGCTTGTCCTGCGCTCCTTTCGGAAACCTGAAACGACGCCGATAGGTGGAAATGAATTCGTAATCCTTGTCGTCGAAGCTGTGCCACGGCAATTGAATGTTGGTATGAGGAACCACGACGCGCTCAAACTTCGAATCGTCGAAACCTGGCTTTTCCGCACCGTCCACCTTTGCCGGATGATACCGCCAATTGCGATTGATGGGATGAATGGCCCGGCCCTCAACACGCTGAGTTTCGGCAAGCGCGGATGTTCCAGACATAGCAGTCGAGGCCAATACCGCACCGGCCGTTTTGATAAAGTCGCGTCGAATCATTGATCAACTCCCTTTCTGTGTTTGAGCAATCCTCTTAAGCAATCCAGTTGCAAAGTGCGTGGCTCAGCTGCTCGAGCGAGACAGGCTCTGTCTGCTTATCGAGAGCGAACTCTGGTGGCGCTACGAGGTAGGCCTGCGCGAGGCTTTCGGCCAGACAGACGCATACGGTCGAGCGTTGATATTCTTCGTAACGGCCGGCGGCCAGCCACACATAAAGCGCCAGCATTTGTGCGTCCACCGCGCTTCCTTGAAAATCGTCCACTGCAGGCAGGGGATTGATCTGATCAGGATTGTCGAACACGGCCACGCCGGTAAAGGGTTTGGGCTTGCTGCGCACTCCGAACTGCGCCGCCAGAAAGCCAGGACGTGCACGGCGAAACGCTTCAGAAGCTGCCCATTCCACAAACGAGTTGCCAAAGATGACGGCGCCGTTTCCGGTGAGATACAGCGACCGCACGAACTCGCGCACTGCCGGGTCCGCGGCGACCTCTGAAGGGCACCATCGAGTCACATCGACCTTGCGCAGACGATCGAAGACGGCGTCCGCATCGGCAAGGTCCTTGCGCATGGTGTTCATTTCGTGCGAGAAGTTTTGGCGATACGAATCCAGTCTTGCGTAGCTCAGCAGGATGGCTGGCGCAACGCGTGTATCAGAAGTCCGATAGCTCAGGACAGAGTCGACAAGACTTCTTCCCGCATCCACGACCCATGTATCCGCAGCCGCTGTGCCTGGGCCGTTTCGGGCTGCGTCCAGCACTCCGCGTGTTGACAGGCCCGCCTCTTTTCGATTGCCGTTGAGAAGAAAGTCGAATGGGCTTTGCGGTGAGCCGGAAGTGGCGAGATCGATTCCGATTGGCTTTCCAATGCCCTGCCAGCGCCGCCATGCAGTTGCCGCATCCAGCGGAAGCGCCTTGGGAATGTCGAGCAAGACCAGCCGATTTCCCTGATTGACCTCGGCTCCTCTGACCTCTGCTGCATGATGGTCTGCTGCGTCGAAGACCGCCTGCACGGCGCGACGCCACTCCTGAAAGTACGGCGAACGCGCCAGCTCTGAGGAGTTCTGGATGGTCTGTTCACTCGTTGAGAATTGCCAGTGGCGAACGTCCATCTTGTCTTCTAGTGCGACCACATCCCGGAAGAGTGCGGAAGATTGCTCCTGACTCAAGCTCGCCACATAAAGCAGAAGTCTCTCGACCGATCGCCGCTCGTTGGGAAACAGGTGCTCCCATTGGCCGAGTTGTTGATTCACGAACGGGAGGAAGGTCAACGGCAGCCGTTTGAGCACGCCCTTGTCCAATGCGCTCTCGAGATCATTCGGCAATTTGTCCGCGACTGCCATCATCCCTTTCTTGAGGAACCCTGCCATATCACGCTCGAGCCCGCTAGCCACGAAACTCCGTGAGTACTGCGCCTTGTGCATCCATAGGCCGGCAACCGAGAAGCCCCGCGAGTGTGGGACAGAGGTCGACGTGACGAATGGGGTGTTCGATAATCTGCGGCTTCTCGACTGCCGCACCCAGAGCCATCATCCATGTATCGCGCGTCGACTCTTCATTGGCGCGGTGATTGAAGAATCCGTTGGTCGATGAACCATCTGGGTCTCGCCCAAACTCCGGGAGAACGACCATCGTGGTCTTAGTGCGATAGCCGGGATTTGCTTCCACCTCCTGCCACAATTGGTAAGCCAGACGGTCTGCCGTTTTGATCCCCGACAGATGCAGCGCGTACGAACCAAAATGCGCGGCCTCCACGTCAGAGAAAGCAACCACCAATACGCGCGGCGAAAATTTCCGCATCACTTCGCGCGCCATGTAAAACGTAAGTTCGTCGCCGGATGTAGGGCCGCCGGCGTGCACGAAGTTGGCAACCGCGGTCTGAATGCTGCTCTGCACGCGTGGATCAAGCCGGTCTGCCGCATCGAACACATTCCAACCCAAGCCTTCATAGTTGCTGCCTTCCATCGCGCTTTGCAACTCTGCCTCAACCTTGGTGCGATCTGCCATGTTGGCCGTTCGGCCGCCGCGCAGCGCATCCGCAACCGCCATCAACATCAGTTGCTTGGGAAAGACGACATTGGCGCCATAGGCGGGCCCGTAGTTTGAGTCGGAACTTGCGCCGATGAGGCTGGTGAGCGCCTTATTGCTGGCTACAACCCAGGTATCGCTGCGGTCAACGCGCTGTCCCTTGCGAAACTGCTCGAACAGCGTCGGGGTAGTGGGAGCAAGCTTGCCCCAATCGTCCACTCGCTGCCAGTTGCCGGTAAGGATGCTCGAAATCGCGTTGAAGTGCGCAGTCACTCCTTCATTGCGTGCATGAGGATAGAACAGAGCCTTGGGAAGCAATTCAGCGGAGAGATGCGGGATATTCTCAAGTCCTTCGCGCGAGAATGTCTCCGCGCGGCGTACGCCGCCCACGATCACCACGATCACTTTGTGCCCGGAGCCTTGCGCTGCCAGCCGAGCCTCATCCGCGCGAGTTTGAGGAAGCATGAGCCCGGCCACGAGCAGTCCCGCGGCTTGCAGGAACCTGCGCTTTGAGCCATCCTCCAAAGATTCAGAGTGGGCGGCTAATGCAGAACCGATCCGAGTGGCGATGCGAACACCATTCTCCATGAGTAAACCTTTCCAAACCGCTCCGTGGAAGTAGCGCCTCTATCGAAGAAACCACATAAAAGTAGCATGGATTATATGCGCTGAACTTAGCCTTTCTCAATGCGAGATAGAGAGAAGTTACCGGCTTGTTTGATCACGCGCACATAGACTCAACTCATCCTTGTCATTCATCCGCTCTTGTCTCTGGTTGCGCCCCGGCAATTCACGGCCCAGGATTGCTGCACACACACTGCGTTCGAAGTGTCGGCTTCACGGCTTGGCGGAGTCGGGAGCCTTGGCTGAGTATACGAATTGCTGCACCTCGGCCCTCTCCTTGTCGACTTCTGCCAGGTGTTCGGCCCGCAGCTTTTGGTAGACCGCGAACTCCTTCTGTGCATTGTCTTTTTGTCCCACGTGAACGTAGTCCGTTCCCAGGCGATAGTGGGCATCCGCCAAATTTGGATCCAATTCCAGAGCGCGCACGTAGTATGGAATCGATTGCTCGTATTTGTGCTGGTCGGCGTAGAGATTCCCGAGCTGCACGTGGGCGTCTCCCAGCGAGTCATCCAATGCAATCGATCTTTCGAGCAGAGACTGCACTGTTTTCAAATCCAGGCTGGAGTCTTCAGTCCGCTTGCCTTTCCACAAGCTGATTGCGTAGTAGTACTGAGCCAAAGCGCTATTTGGCTGCAGCTCGGCATACCGGCGAAACCTTTGGATCACCTCATCCGCTTGAAGAGGGGAACTGTTGTAAGCCTTAGAGAGAAAAAGATAACACCGCGGATCGGAGGGGTTAAGATCGGCTGCCGCAATCAAGGCCTTCACTGCGTCGTCATACTTGCCCCGCGAGTAGAGCGACAATCCAAGCCCAATCAAAATGCGGGGCGAATTGGGATACCGCTTCGCGCCTTGCTGATAGATGGCGATGGCCGGCTCGTAGGTCCTGTGGAGAAGCATCTCGCTTGCCCAATCGAACAGGTTCTCCTCGCTGGGATCCATGTGAGCTGCGGTCTCGTAATCATTGGCCGCCGCCACAAACTTACTGTCCTTCTCGTCGATCTGTCCCAGGAGGTTGTGCAATTCTCCCGTGTCCTTCATTTTCGCCAGATCCTGAACAACCGTCCTCGCCTGTTCAAGATTCCCAAGCAGAAAGTCGGTCATCGCCAGATCGTAGCTGTTGTCGTAGGAGGTCGGACTGATCCTCTGCGCCTCTTCGAGCAGTGGCCGGGCGTCAGCCAGCTTTCCTGATTGGATGTAATACTCGCCCAGGTTGTGGTTGGCATCGTAGCTGTGTGGCTCCAACTCAAGCGCTTTGCGGAATTGTTCTCCAGCTAATGCTGCTTTTCCGGCATGCAACAGACTGGCCGCAAGATTGTTCCTGGCTTCCGCGGAATCCGGCTTCAATTGAACTGCGGTTTTGAGGTGCTCTACTGCTTTTGCATTTTCTGACAGCGCGGCGTAGACCATGCCCAGAAGCTCATGGACTTCATAACTGTTGGTTGCGTAGGGTAAGACGGCATCTAGCAGGGCTGCTGCTTCTGCAAACCGCCCCGCATCGTAATCTGCCACCGCGGTTTGGTACTGGCGGTCCAGTTTCTGCTTCTGGACGTCCTGGGCTGCTGCAAATGCTGCGCAGGCTAGAAGCACACAGAGAAGCGAGAGCCGAAGCCGAGATCTCCTGCTCACAATTCCCCTCCGCGTCCGCGAGGTGAGCAAAGCATTCCGCAAAAGAAACACCCCGGGGAGGCACCGATCAGGCGTACCCTCCCAGGGTGTTTCCATCTTAGCTTAGTAGTACAGCTTCAAAGCAAATTGAATCTGCCTCGGATCGAATGGCGCATCGCGAGTGGATCCAATTGCACCGAAGGTGCTACTTGTGTAGGTACCCGAACCGCCAATCGATGCGACGCCGTTGCCACCGAAGTTTGGCGCGTTGAAGTTCGGGTGGTTGAGGATGTTGAAGAACTCCGAGCGGAACTGCAGCGAGAAGCGCTCATTGATCTGGAATCCTTTAAACATCGAGAAGTCGAGGCGGTGGAATCCCGGTCCGGAAATCTGCCCCGGCTTGCTGCCCAGCGCGGCAGCACCATTCAGAGGCACGCATCCGGCTGGAGACTCTGGAATTGGAACGGTATTGCCGGGCGTGCCACCCAACTGGCAAGGTTGGCTGAATGCCGCCGGATTTCCGACCCAGAATGGCCCGTGGTATCCGCCGGATGTCTTGACTTTGATCCCGAGTTGCGGGCTCTTGCCGGATAAAAGGATATCGTTGCAGCTCGGTCCCGAGACTGTTCCGCTGGGGCAATTGAAGTTGATGGGTTGGCCGCCTTGCAGGGTTACGATCCAGTTGGTAGACCACCCTCCCAGAATGGCGTTGGTGACGCCGCCCTGGTCCATGTACTTCTTGCCCTTGCCGACCGGCAATTCGTACCCGCCGCTGAAATGGAGTACCTGGCGAATATCGAAGTCAGCCCTGGCATAATCGAATTTTGGGCCAAGCCCTGGTATCGCGTAGGTGCGGAGCCCTCCCGTACTGCCTCCATTCAACAAGTCGCCTGCATCCGACATCGTTCTAGACCAGGTGTAAGCGAGAAGGAATGTCAAGCCATTCGAGTACTGCTGTTCGAGTTTGGTTTGCAGACCGTGATACGAGCTGACACCATAGGTTGCCTGGTAGCTGCCACCTCCGAAGTCGGAGAATGGGATGTACGGCTTGGTGCTGATGCCAGCCGGCAGAATCTGCGACACGTTTTGATAGCCGACGCCGCCCTGAAGATTCGCGCCATGGGTATAGACATACGATGCCGTGGCAGACAAGGTGCGCGTGACCGAGTATTGGATGGTCCCGTTTGCGCTGACGGTGCTCGGGGTCTGGTAGTCGAACTGAAGACCCTGCAACCCCAGTCCGAGAGCGTTTACAGCAGTCGGCGTAAATGGAATACACGAGAAGCCGGACTCAAAAGATGCGGTTCCACCCGGACCAGCCGAGGCGCACCCGCTGAACGGAGTGTTGTAGCTGGTTGGCGCAACCTGGGACGAAATGCCTGAAGCGACATGCGGGCTGTAGTCGAGGTTGTATACGAATGGATAGTTCTCGCCGATGTTGGGTCCGTATCCCTGGTTTTCGAACGAGTTGAAGAACAGGCCGAACCCACCGCGTGCCACCCATTTCTGAGAGATTTGATAGGCGAGGCCCACGCGTGGCGCGTAGTTTGTTTTTTGCGTTAGCAGGAGCCCTTGCCCGTATTTGTTGGTTTGGAGCAGGCTGATCCCGTCCTGTGCCAATAGATCGATGAAACCCACGCAACCTACGCCTGCGCAGGTTGAACTCGTGGACAGTGCCCGGCTGTCCTTTCCGGAGGCAGGGACAATGAAGGTCGGCGCGCCCATTCCCTTTTGCGGCTCGGCGATTGGAACGAAATTGGCCTGGCCGCCATTCTGCTCGTTAATCGGCCCAAAATAGTCCCAGCGCAGACCAAGATTCAGCGTCAGCTTCGGAGTCATCTTCCAGTCGTCCTGGAAGTAGGTGGCGAAGTAAATCTTTTCGTCGTAAGTCTTGTTGATGTTGGATGCGTAGACGTGGTCGGAGCCGCCAGAGTAACTGAATCCGTTCGGATTCGGGTTGCCTGCGATGGTGGTCGGCGCCGCGATTGGAGGCAACAGCATCTGAGCCATTCCACCGTTGGTGCTGCCCTCGTTCGGAATATCGGTGAAATTACTGGTGTATTGGAAAGCGCCACGCGACCAGGCCGGCTGCAAGGTGGAGAACTTGACGTGCTGGTACTCAACGCCCATCTTGAAGTTGTGCTTACCGTAGATCTTAGTGAAGTCGTCAGTGACTTGGATCGTCGCGCTGACTTCGTCCGAAGGAAGAAAGTTGTTGCTGCCCAGATTCGTCAAGTTGCCAATGTAGAAATTAGGCAGACCACCGTTCTCGGCCACCTGCGGAATACCGGAGATTCCATATTGAGCCGGGATTCCCGTCTGGCCGCCCACTGGGCCGTAGCGAGTGGTGTGCAGGTGGGCGAACCCTCCGCGCACCTGGTTGATCGTGTTCGGGTTAAAGACGAACGTGTAGGCCGCGACCATCTGGGCGGATTTTGCGGTCTGGACGCCCTGCTGGAAGGCTCCGCCATCGGCCACGCCCGCAAACGGACCTGGGATAAACTGCGGGTCATCCGCATAGCTAAAGCGGGCGAAGATCTGGTTCTTCTCGTTGGGGTTGAAGTCTTCGCGCGTATCGAAGGTATTGGAATGCTCGTACAGGCCAGGGCTATCCTGGTAGGTGCCCAAGCCGGCATTCGGCGCGGGATACAGGTTCAACAGCTTAACCGCATTTGGATCGATACGGGCAGTGGGAAGCATATTGAGGTCGGGGCAAGCGGCCGTGGTAAAGCTCTTTGTCCCCGGTCCGCACACGGAGCTGAAGGGATCACGAACATAGCCGTCGGCGCCGGAATTATTCGTCAAGCCCGAAACCGGATCGACTGCCCCTTTGGCGACGAATCGCGTCGTGCCGGGATCCAGAAGTGCGGCCCTTTGAATGGATCGGCCAAGGATATCGGTTCTGGCTGCTCCAGCCTGCTGGGTAAGGATGTCGCTGAGGTCGGTGTAGCCGGTGGTGCGCTCCAAGGAAGTCGGAACCGAATTTGTAAATGAAGTTCCCTGAACTCGGCGCTTGCCTTCATAGTCGCCGAAGAAGAAGAACTTGTTCTTCATGATCGGGCCGCCGGCCATCGCTCCGAACTGATTCAGACGAAGCTTGCCCTTTGTGGGGGTAGACGAGTTGTCTTCAAACCAGTCCGCGGCGTCGAGTTTATCGTTGCGGAAGAACTCCCATGCCGCACCGTGAAGACTATTGGTTCCGGACTTGATGGTTGCGTTGAGTACGGCGCCGGCGGAACGGCCCAATTCAGCGCTGAAGTCCGCCGTCTGAACCTTGAATTCCTGAATCGCGTCAACCGGAGGGAGGATGACAAAGTTTGTTCCGTTCAGGAAGTCGACGGCGTTGGAGTTGTTGTCGATGCCGTCCAACAAGTAGTTATTTTGAGCGGGGCGCAGGCCATTGGCCGAGAATGCTCCCGACGCCGCATTGCCGCGTGTGTCGGCCTGCGGTGTTTGCATGCCGGCGCCGAGTTGGGCAAGGAAGGTGAAGTTGCGTCCATTGAGGGGCAGCGCATTCACTTCCTGCTGGCCAATCACCTGACCGACTGAGGCTTCTTCGGTTTGCAGCAATGGCGGTGCAGTCGTGACCTCTATGGTTTCAGTGGCAGAGCCCAGTTTAAGTTGAATGTTGACCTGCAACACCTGCGCGACGTTCAATGTCAAATTCTTCTGGGTCGTCTTGGAAAAGCCTTTGGCAGACGCGGACACAGTGTAGTGCCCAATTCTGAGCGGCGAGAAGGTATATCCGCCGGTGCTGTTTGCCTTAGTCTGCAGAGTCAGACCCACGTCGGTGTTTAAGAGGGTCACCTCCGCGTCAGGCACAACCGCGCCAGTGGTATCTTGAACGGTCCCGGTGATTGCTCCTTCGTCAACCTGGCCGAACGCGTTTCGGCTCTGGCAGAGGAGGAAGCAAACGCATATGAGGATCAAGTAGCTGAACGCCCTCAAGCATCTTAAAGTCTTGCGATCAAGGCCCATCCGAATACCCTCCGTTCCCATTTTTCCTAGTTTTCTTTGGACATCTCCCTGGGGTAAGAAACCCTGCTTTGGCGAACCGTTTGTAAACGGTTACTAATCGTGCGAGGAAGCCTAGTACATTCGCGCAATATTTGTCAATCGAAAGGTGGAGAAGGCACGGTTTGGCGCTTGAGTATGTCCTGAGACAGCCCATGCGCCACCCTCACTCTTAGTACATTATCCATTTAGACTCATATATTTACGCATTTTAATTGTAGCCCATCACCGCTGAACAAAGATCGGCCGATGAACAGCTTTTCGCGCCAGACGCCGATCAGAGACATCCTCGCAGCGGTCCTTTATCCACATCATTTCCTGTGACAAACCTGGGCAACCAGCATGGCAGTGGGAGTTGGAAATCGCATCGGGGCTGCGTTTGGGTCAGGTGCTATTATGCGGACATCTCGCCGGCTTCACGGAACCCCTTCACAATGATG
>OCZT010008450.1_pt1 | contig 10014 bp, 7 predicted proteins | sample 1539031 | NCBI WGS metagenome assembly OCZT01 (sample SAMEA3539308, study PRJEB22396) | soil metagenome | biome: tundra; feature: field; material: soil | place: USA | collected 2010-05 | depth 0.15 m
GCATACGAGATATTGGCGTGACTGGAGTTCAGACGTGTGCTCTTCCGATCTCAGGTTATAGAACGCCGGGTTGGCTTTCAGCAGATCGGAGATCTCGAGGGCCAGCGGCGAGGCGTCGATCAGCTCATCGGCCGCAATGCCGGCCAGCGGACAGCCGGTCACATTGCGCACCACGTCGCCGCAAGCCCCTTTGGGCGACATGCCGGCAGCATCCAGCGCGTCCACCACCTCGGGAAGCGACTCGATGGTCAGCCAGTGAAGCTGGATGTTCTGGCGGACCGTGATGTCGGCCAGGTTGCGGGCATATTTGCGGGTCAACCCGGCAATCACGCGAAGCTGGCTGGATGAAACAATGCCGTTGGGGATGCCGATACGGATCATGAAGTAATCGCTCGTCAGCCCTTCGCCGCCCTTGCCGCCCGTAGCGCCCACTCCGTCGCCCTGGGTGTAAATGCCCCACCACTTGAAGTACAGGTTCGCCCACTCCGGGACCACGCTGGAGCGGCCCTCGCGGGCAAAGGCGCGCACCTCGTCGAACGTCTCCCACGGGTTCTTTTCGCGCTTCAGGCGTTCGGCCCGCTGTGCATTTGTCTCTTTTCTGTCAGTGGTTTGGGTCATTCTTCCCCTTCTCTTGCAAATATAGAAAGCCCGCGTCAGCCAGGGCTGGTTCGCGGGCATTTGGAAACCATGGATTGAATCAGACTCTTAAGACCCAGGTCGCCTCTGCGCGCGAAGCGCCATACAGCAGCGACAACAAGTCGAAGCATCCATGAGTCGATAATAGGATGAAAACAGTCTAGATGGCAAATCCGTCTTCCGGCTGGCTTTCGACGCCTGACGGCCAGGCCCCGCACATCCCCTCTTTCGAATCCGCCGCGAAAGGGTAGAATGGACGAGTTACTTTCGAAAAATCCACCTGATTGAGTGTGTCCGATGACCTCTCCAACTCTTTTAGTTATGGCAGCCGGTATGGGCAGCCGCTATGGCGGTTTAAAGCAGATTGAGGCCGTTGGCCCCAGCGGCGAGACCATCATCGATTACTCCATCTACGACGCCCTGCGTGCCGGGTTCGGGAAACTCGTGTTTATCATTCGCAAAGACATCGAGGAGCCCTTCAAACAGGTCGTCGGTGCCAGGTTCGAAAAGCGCGTCGCGGTCGAATATGTCTTTCAGGAACTCGACAAAATTCCTGCCGGGTTCAAGGTGCCGGCGGGCCGCACCAAGCCGTGGGGCACCACGCAGGCAATCATGATGACCGAAGACGTCATTCACGAACCCTTCGCCGTCATCAATGCCGACGACTTCTACGGCGCTGAAGGCTACCGCGTGCTCTCGCAGCATCTGCAGTCCGGTTCCACGGACTATTCGATGGTCGGATTCACGCTGCGCAACACCCTCTCCGACTTCGGCTCGGTGGCCCGCGGAGTGTGCCGCGTAAGCGACGACAGCTACCTCAAGAATATTGTCGAATTGACGGCCGTGGAGCACGACGGTGCCCACGCCAAAAACACTGACCCGGAGGGCAAGGTCACCAGCCTCACGGGCGACGAGCCGGTTTCGATGAACATGTGGGGATTCACTCCCCGGATCTTCCCGCAATTGCAGGAACGATTCCGGAACTTCCTTGAACAGAACGGCTCCAATCTCAAGTCGGAGTGCTACATTCCCAGTACCGTGGGTGAACTGGTTCTAGCCGGCCAGGCTCAGGTCAAGGTCTTGCGGACCAATGATTCATGGTTCGGCGTTACCTACCGCGAAGATCACGCACGGGTCGTTGAGAACGTAAGCGCGCTCATTCGCGGCGGACACTATCCCGAGAGTCTCTGGTCATGATGGACGGGTCCGACGTCAGCGCGGTGGCGCGCCAATTTGAGATTAATGGTGAGTTTCTCCACGCCGAGCGGTATGGCAGCGGCCACATCAACGACACCTATCGCGCGGTCTTTGATGTGGGTGGCCCGCAGGCTTTGGCCATTTTGCAGCGCATCAATCACTACGTTTTCAAGAACCCGGTCGCGCTCATGGAGAACATCCAGCGCGTGACCTCGCATCTTGCCACCCAGGCAGCGGCCGATCCGGACAGGAACCGTCGTGTGCTCTCGCTCGTCCCGGCGCGTGACGGGCAGTGCTGGCACCTGGATGCCGACGGCAACTATTGGCGCGCGTACCGCTTTATTGGCGGAGCGCGCACTTACGATGCCGCCGTGTCCACACAGCAGGCGTTTCAGGCCGCCAGGGCGTTCGGGCAATTCCAGCAGCAACTCGCTGATCTGTCTGCGCCGCCATTGCACGATACGATTCCGGATTTTCACAACACGCCCAGGCGGTATGCGGCGCTCGAGCGCGCCATCGAGGCGGACGTGGCGGGTCGCGCCATCCTGGCCAGGCCTGAGATTGATTTCGCCCTCGCTCATCAGTCCATCGCCGGCGTGCTGCTGGATGCAAAGCTGCCGGAGCGCGTCACCCACAACGACACGAAATTCAACAACGTGATGCTCGATGACGTCACCGGCGAAGGCATCTGTGTGATCGACCTCGACACCGTCATGCCTGGTTTGGCGCTCTACGATTTCGGAGACATGGTTCGAACCACCACTAGCCCGACTCAGGAAGACGAGCGGGATCTCAGCAAGATCGCCATGCAGTTCCCCATGTTTGAGGCGCTGGTGCGCGGGTATCTTGCCTCGGCCGGCGGATTTTTGACCAAAGAAGAGCGGCAACACCTCGCTTTTTCAGGCAAGCTGATCACGTTTGAAATCGGCCTCCGCTTCCTTACCGACTATTTGTCGGGCGACACCTATTTCAAAGTGCATCGCGACGGGCACAACCTCGACCGTTGCCGGACCCAGTTTAAGCTGATTGAATCCATCGAGCAGCAGGAAGAAAGAATGTGCCGGCTGGTCGAATCTATCTGATCCGGCCGGCCCATCTCCCTGAGCCTCCTTGCTTTATGTACTGTGACCAAAGTCGCTGCTTATTCCCTGCCTCTCGACTAACTTCAATCTGAAGGAACAGATTGAGATGGCTACACGGGCGCAGGCAGGCAGTTCTTCAACTAAAACAAAGAAACTCGTGCACCGGTCCAGGCCGGTTCGCTGGCAGCAGACCAGGCACATCGTCCAAATATCATTTCTCGCTCTGAATGGCTGGATCGCGTTGCAGTTCTTTGTGTGGGTCCGCTACTTTGAGCAAGGCGGCCAAGGCCTCTATCTCCCGCGTCCTGCCGGTGTCGAAGGCTGGCTGCCCATCGCCGGGTTGATGAACTCCAAGTACCTGCTGCTCACCGGGCATGTGCCCTCCATCCATCCGGCGGCCATGTATCTCTTCCTGGCGTTCGTGCTCATGAGCCTGCTTTTCAAAAAGGCCTTCTGCTCGTGGCTCTGCCCGGTGGGAACATTCTCGGAATTTCTGTGGAAGCTGGGCCGCCGCATCCTCAAGCGCAATCTGCGCATCCCCAGGTGGGCGGACCTTCCCCTCCGCGGCTTGAAGTATCTGCTCCTCGCCTTCTTTGTCTTTGTCATCGGCGCCATGTCTGCCGATGCAATTCAAGACTTCATGCAGACGCCTTACGGCCTTGTCGCCGACGTTAAGATGCTGAACTTCTTCCGTGACATTGGGCTGACAGCCGCCATCGTCATCGGTCTGCTGGTCCTCGGCTCCATCCTGGTGCAGAACTTCTGGTGCCGGTACCTCTGTCCTTATGGTGCGATGATGGGGCTCGTCTCCCTGCTTAGTCCTGTAAAGATTCGCCGCGATGCGGACGCCTGCATAAGCTGCGGCAAGTGCGCCAGCGCCTGCCCCGCTGCTTTGCCCGTAGACCGCCTGGTGCATATCCGCTCAGTGGAGTGCACTGCCTGCATGGAATGTGTCGCAGTGTGCCAGGTGCAGGATGCCCTCCAGTTCGCTCTTCCGCCAAGGCGGTCTCCCGGGTCGGCTCAGCGCTGGTCCCGCCGCGCTGTTGGCCGGCTTGTGCTCGCCGGAGCTCTAGCCTACATCTTCCTGGGAATGGTGTTGTTGGCCCGGGCAACAGACCATTGGCGGACGATAATGCCGCGCGAAGTCTACATGCGCCTGGTGCCCAACGCGAACCAGTTGACTCATCCTGGCATGTAGCTATGTGCGTTGCCGGTCTCTTGCCCTTGTTTTGAAATGTGGGCGAATCCGCCGCGGCGGAGTGGGCGAAGGACGCGCATTTCCTGCAGTGACCAAAGTCGCTACCTGATAGAATCCCGTCGTGACCGTTCAGCGCATCGACCTAGCAGCCGCACTTGAAAAGACAGCATTGCTCTCGGGCCTTTCCCAGCCCGAATTACGATTGCTGGCCGCCCGCACAGTAAGGAAGCTGTTCTCCGCCGGCGAATTGCTCTTCTCGGAAGGTGAACCCTGTGCGGGGCTGCACATTATTGTCCGAGGCAAGGTTCGCATTTTTAAAACTTCCATGAACGGCAGGGAACAGGTGCTCGCTCTCAACGTTCCCGGCGAGTCCGTGGCCGAGTTGCCGGTCTTCGATGGCGGCCCCTATCCTGCGTCGGCCATGGTCGTTGAAGACACCGAGATTGCCTTCATCTCCCGGCGCGACTTCAATGCGTTCTGCCTTGAACATCCTGAGGTTGCGCTCAAGGTGCTTGCCGTGGTTGGCACACGGTTGCGGCGACTGGTGGGCATCATTGAGGAGCTGTCCTTCACCACCATTCGCCAGAGGCTGATTTCGGTGCTCGTCAAACTTGCGCAAAGCCAGGGTAAGAAGACGGAACAGGGCGTGGAGTTTCTGCTGCCCGGGACTCATCAGGAACTCGCCAATCAACTTGGAACCGTGCGCGAGTTGATCTCCCGCAACCTCATGCGCCTTCAGGCCGAGGGACTGCTGGAAGTGGACGCCCGCCAGATCGTGGTCAAGGACATGAAGGGGCTGAGCGCGCTTCTTGATGCGGAGCCGTAGCAACTGCTGGTCTCGTGTGAAATCGGCCGCGGCTTTTGATAGACCGGATGGCCCCCACTTGAAATGCAAGACTCACTGCTGACAACACTCAGTTCCAGATTTGGCTTTCTTCATCCCTCCAGTTTTATGCAGGGCACAAGTTGCCTCATGCCCCGGATTGCTGCCCGCCGCCTCAGGCGCCTTTCTTACTCTTTTCGCGGATGGTTTTGATTTCGCCAGGGGATATGTGGAGGAACTCGAGGAACTCCTGGTGCTCCACGGGTGCGGAGCGTTCAAACTCGGAGTGCCAGCGGTGCATCTGTTCGCTGGTGAATCCACATGCCTCCATAATGGAGACCCACTTCTGCTTGGTGATCATCTTTCCCTTTCTGATATCTTTGTTGCCCATCAGTTTGAGGATCGCCTGCTGGTGAATGCGCAGGGTGCTGATTTCGGCATCCAGTTCAAGCAACCGCCGCTTCAGCACTCCAAACGCATCCCCTCCAGAGCGGTCCAGGATGGCGCGAATGTCCTCCAGCTTGAGACCCGCATCGCGATAGGCGCGTATCTGCATCAGGCGGTGCATATCCGCTTCACCGTAAAAACGGTAGTTACCGTTGCTGCGAGTGGGCGACGGCATCAAGCCGATTGATTCGTAGTACAAGAGGGCGGTGCGGCTGAGGCCGCAACGCCGGGCGAGTTTGGTTACTGTCAACATCGTCCAGTTCTAAGGTGAACCCTCCAGTCATAGACAGGTCAAGATGTGTCGGGAAGATATTATCAGGATTCGGAAAGAAGGGCTCTGCTGCTGGCGCTGCAGTTGAGCACCAAGGACCGGATGGCGCAAAGAACTTCCCGCCCGAATTAATTGTTGCCCAATTGCTCTTTCAACCGATCGGGAGACAGATGGCAGAAGATGGGAGAGAAGTCTCTCTGCGGGACGGAGTCGCCGTTCTGACTGAAAACGATGTACGGTTCCTTATCGGCGCTCCATGCAGCCCAACCGGGTAGACCGGGGCCATTGGGATCTCCGGACTTTGCGAAGTTGGTCCAATAGGCTTGCATCACTGAAGAGAGTTTGTGGTCCGTCGAGGTAAACGACAGCCAGTTCCAGGTGCGCGTCTGAAACGTGTCGAAGACGTAAGGAAGTTCCAGCGCATGGAACGATCCGAGGGTTGACTCGCCCACGCCTGGAACGGAGCGCTCAAACCTGTAAACGAAAGCGCGCTGCCCACCGCTCGTGACCAGGGCGGCTTCTGCTCCCACTGGACATGCCATGACGATGTCGTTGGTCGCCTGATCGAGGGCCGGCGCCCCATGCATGATCATCTTGCCCATATACATGGCGACTGCGATGTTCGTCCAGTTGCCGTAAAGAGGACACGTTGCATTCGCGAACTGCGTGAGTTGCTCGCCAAATCCAGCCTTCTTGGCCGGCTGGCCCGATTTCTTCTGGGCTGCCTCGGCGGCTAAACGAAAGGCACTGAACTCCCTCGCGTTTATTCCAGCCAGCAGATCGACCTTCTGAATTGCGCCTGAGGCGAAGGCTTTTGCCGGCGACTGCGAAAGCACCCAGCCATCTACGACGGACGCGTTTGGATCGTAGCCTTTGAATTGAGAAGCGATCAAGCGATCTTCAATCTCGGCAATCTTGGCGGCCGGCAGTTTCCTGAGAACTTCAATTTGGGATCCGGGCTGGGCCCCTGCCTCCTTTCCAACAGCCACTCCCAGCGGCTCCATGTAGGCAACATCGCGTTCCGGTCCGAGCCCGAAGGCAGGACCGCTCTCCGCAATTACCCTGCGAAACAGATTTTTGGTGAGAGGTGAAGCCATGAGGGTCGTGGCATCAATCGATCCGGCAGACTCGCCAAACAGAGTCACATTCGCAGGGTCTCCACCGAACTGTGCGATGTTCTGCTGCGCCCACTGAAGGGCTGCAATCTGATCCAGAAGTCCATAGTTTCCCGACCTGTGGTGAGGAGACTCCGCGGTCAGTTCGGGGTGGGAGAAAAAGCCCATCGAGCCAAGGCGATAGTTGAGCGTGACCACGATCACGCCATGGGACGCGAGTGCAGTGCCATTGTAGCTGTCTTCCGTTCCGCTGCCGATCCTGTTGCTTCCGCCGTGTATCCACACCATGACAGCCAAGCCGGTCTTGTGCGGAAAGTCGGGCACCCAAACGTTCAGAAAAAGACAATCCTCTGAAGACGAAATCGGGATTACGTCGTATGTTGCGCCGTAGGAAGCGGCAAGCGGCTTTATATACGCGCCGACGCCCGCCGCATTTTGAACGCAGGCGCTGCCAGGCTTGGTTGCGTCCCGAACTCCCGTCCAGGAAACAGGAGGCTGCGGGTCCCGCCAACGCAAAGTGCCGACCGGCGGCGCGGCATACGGAATCCCGAGAAAGACTGCTGTGCTGGCCTGCAAGGTCCCTCGTAGCTGGCCGCTCGACACATGGACCACTGGGCCGTTCACGCTGGCATGCGAAGACGCGCAAGATGCGGACAGAGGCAGAAGCCCAAAAAGCATAAACAGCACGGCAAGAAGCGGCAGCTTGCAGCTCTTTTCCGCGCGCCCCGCCAAAGCGAACGGCCAGCGGTCAAAATTCTTCCGCACCCTTTTTGCGGAGATGGTGTGCAGCCAAGTTGTCATTGACATTTTGAGCCCTTTCTTCAATTCGCCATTCTAGTGGATTAGAGCGCGTTTGCCACACATGTCGCCCGGTATCAATGTGCAAAGCCGGTTCGTTGACAATCAATCCGCCACCAACCTCAATCGAAACGCCATTGATGTAGCTGGCCTCATCGGAAGCAAGAAAAGCGAAAACCTTTGCCACTTCCTCGACGGTGCCTAGGCGTCCCAGCAGGACTTTCTGTTTCAGGGATTCGATCACCTTCTCAGGCATGGAGAACAGGATGGCAGTGTCGATCATGCCGGAGCAGACGGCGACCGAACGGACCCCTTTGCGGCCCAGTTCCTTGCTCCAGGTCTTCACCATGCCATTCCGCCCGCTCGGAGATGGATTCGCCCCCCCAGTATCTTTTCAGGCACACCGGTTTTCAAGACTGCCGGTATAAACCCCGCACCCATCCCTTAGCGAGGTGTGGAACTTCTCGATTGCATGTCGAAGCGGGTTTTTCCCGCGTACAGCCACACCGTCCGGCATGCGAAAGGGGGCGGCCTATGCGGCTGCCCCCTTTACAGTTGCGATGCCAAAGCTGGCTGAGTTACTTCTTGCCTTCCAGTTCATCGGCCAGGGCTCCCGCGCCGTAGATCTTGCGCAGACCTTCAATCATGCCCGCCGAGTGTACCGCCACTGCCCGGTTCTTTTCGCCCTCATAGACAAAATCTCCCGCCAGCGACTCGATGTTGCCGTCGAAGATCAGGCCCACCAGGTCACCTTCGCGATTCACGACCGGCGAACCGGAGTTGCCGCCAATGATGTCGCCGGTCGAGACAAAATCCAGCGGGGTTGAAAGGTCCAGTTTGTCCCGGCCACCGGCCTCTTTGGGCGTCAGGTCGAAGGGCGGCTTGTTGCCGAAGCTGGCGGCGCGGTCGTAAATCCCGTAGAAGGTTGTGAACGGCGGAGCGATGGTGCCGTTGTAGGGGTAGCCGTCCACCGTGCCATAGCTCAGGCGCAGGGTGAAAGTAGCGTCCGGATAGGCGTCCTTTCCGTAGACCAGGAAGCGAGCCTTGCCCAGCTTTTCTCCGGCCGGGGTCAACACGCTTGAGATGGTGTCGCGCATGCGGCGGTTGGTTTCGCGAACGATTGGGTCAACCCGGCGCGCGGCCACAATCATGGGATCGGTTGAGGCGGCCACCGCTGCTTCTCCGCCATCAATCAGCGACTTGCGAACAGCGGGATCGGCTAGCTTGGTCCCATCCACCAGCGAATTCACAGTCGCTTCCGCATCGCCGCCTTGCAGGATGGCCTGTACATAGGCGTCGTCCTTGCCAAGCTTCTCCTGCGCCAGCTTGAGCGCGGAGGTCATGAATAGCTTTTCCGTGGAGGGGTAAATCGGAGCTGGAGAAAGCAGTTGGTGGTTCAACGAATCGAGCCCTGCATCATGGAACTGCGGCAGCCGCTCGCCGTCGGGCTTCTTGATCTCAGCCACGAACTGCACAATCTGCAGCGCGATGGTAAAGAGACGGCTGTCCGTCCGGCGCAGGAACTGGGCCTTGACCTCCGGCTTCACCTTTTCTTCAGCGGCGGCAATGGTGTCCCACGCGCTACCGTATGCCTTCTTCCATTCCGGATTGGCGGCTACCTTGGCCCGGAAGTCGTCTTCCTCGGATTGCTTCTTGGCCAGAATGGCCTTGTCGCCAAGCGCTTCGGCGCGGCCCAGGTAGACCTTGAGGCTATTCTGCAGGCCGAAGATGGTTGAACCTACGAGGCGAGCCTGCTCCTGACCCTGCGCGGCAAAGGCCTGGGCGGTGGCGATGCGCCGTTGAAGGTACGCCGTAACCGCTGGCCCAATCACATCGCGCTGCACCAGCAACTCGGCCACTGTGTCCTGCCGTTCGGTTGAACCAGGGTGTCCGGAGATGAAAATCAGCTCGCCCGACGCGGCGCCCTTGGCGCTCCACTTAAGGTAATTGTCAGTCTGCAACGGCTTGCCATTGTCATAAACGCGGAACAAAGCCATGTCCAGGTCGTAGCGCGGATAGGTGAAATTATCCGGGTCGCCTCCAAAGAAGGCCGCCTGCTGCTCCGGCGCAAATACCAGCCGCACATCGGTATAGGCCTTGTACTGGTAGAGCCAGTACTCGCCGCCCTGGTAGAACGAAACCACGTCGGAGCGCAGGCCGGTCTTGTCTTTGCTCTCCTTTTCGATTGCCGCAATCTCTGCATCGCGCGCTTTCAGCGCCTTGGCGTCGTCGCTGATTCCCTTTGCCGCGCTCTGCACTCGCGCGGTCACGTCCTGCATGGCCACCAGCACGTTGACTTCAAGATCGGGAGACTTCATCTCCTGTTCCGGAGCAGGCGCGTAGAAGCCGTCGCGAATATAGTCATGCTCGGCCGTCGAGTTTTTCTGCAACTGGCCGCGCGCCACGTGGTGGTTGGTCAGCAGCAGCCCGTTGGGGCTGACAAACGA
>OCZT010008451.1_pt1 | contig 10013 bp, 7 predicted proteins | sample 1539031 | NCBI WGS metagenome assembly OCZT01 (sample SAMEA3539308, study PRJEB22396) | soil metagenome | biome: tundra; feature: field; material: soil | place: USA | collected 2010-05 | depth 0.15 m
GCCTCGCTCTTCTTCTACGGATGGTGGAAGTGGTCCAACCTACCGTTGCTGCTCGGGTCGCTCTTGTTTAATTACGTCACTGGCACTAGGTTGGGAAAAATGGCGTCGGGCTGGCGCGCCAAGGCCCTGCTAGCGTTCGGCCTGACGACAAACCTGCTGTTTCTAGGATACTTCAAATACGCGAATTTCGTCATCAACAACGCCGACGCCCTGTTCGGCTTGCGCTGGACGCTCACGCACGTGGCGCTGCCGCTGGGTATCTCCTTCTACACCTTCCAGAAGATAGCCTATCTCGTCGATTCTTATCATGGCCGCACACGCGGTTACGGTTTCCGCGACTTCTGCCTCTTTGTGTCATTCTTCCCTCAGCTTATCGCCGGGCCCATTGTGCATCACAGCGAAGTGATGCCCCAATTCCGCCGCAAGGACTCCGGGCCGGACTGGGAAGACTGGGGGGTGGGAGCGACCCTGTTCGTCATAGGCCTGGGCAAGAAGGTCCTTATAGCAGATCCATTCGCAAGCTTCGCCACCCCGGTCTTCAACGCCGTTCGCGACGGGACGACGCCGGGTTTTGCTGTTGCTTGGCTTGGTGTCCTGACCTATACGCTGCAAATCTATTTCGACTTCTCCGGCTACTCCGACATGGCCATCGGGTTGGCACGCCTGTTCGGGATCCGGCTACCCTTGAATTTCAATTCGCCTTACAAGGCCGCCAATATCGCCGACTTCTGGCGCCGGTGGCACATGACCCTCTCGCGCTTCCTGCGCGACTATCTGTACATCCCCCTGGGCGGCAACCGCAAGGGCCCGGCGCGGCGCTATCTCAACCTGATGGTCACTATGCTGCTGGGAGGCCTCTGGCACGGCGCTGGTTGGACCTTCGTGATCTGGGGCGCCCTCCACGGGTTCTATCTATCGCTTTTCCACGGCTGGCACGCCTGGTGCCAACGCACTGGGCGGATACCCGTGAGCCACTCGGGTGCGGGGCTCTGGGTAGGGCGCGTGGCGACGTTTCTAGCAGTGGTGGCGGCGTGGGTGTTTTTCCGCGCAGACAACCTCGCCTCCGCGATGAAACTCCTGGGCTCGATGGTCGGCTGGCATGGTTTCTCTTTTGAAACCGGCGGGCTGGACTTTAAGCTGGCTTCAGGCACAAAGCGTGTGCTCGTGTTCCTGGCGGTGGTTTGGGTGTTCCCCAACAGCCACGAGATCCTTGCCGGGCACAAGCCGGCGCTGGAATACGCCCAGGAACCATCACAGGTATCATTGGCCCCAACGCCCCGCTGGTTGGGGAAGTGGCTGGCGTGGCGGCCGACCCTGCCCTGGGCTCTTGTGCTGGCCTTGCTGATGGTCTGGTCGGTTTTGAGCTTGTCCCAACCCAGTGAGTTCATTTACTGGCAATTCTAAAAGCTGATGCCGGCTCGCCACCAACGATTCGTCAGGACCTGGCTGTTCACCACGTTCGGCGCCCTCGCCCTTGTGGTAGCATCCAATGTGCTGGTGGACCTGCCTGGCGCGTATCCTAACCTGCACCTGAATAGCTTCGAGCCGCTTCGATACCGGAACGGTGACCGCGTTCATAAAGCCGAAATGGCGCGGCGTGGCCGTTGGGAGAATATCATCCTGGGTTCATCGCGCGCCCGGGCAGGTTTTCCGGCCCAGCACCCTTTGCTGCCCGCCGAACAGACCTGCAACCTCAGCGTGGACGCAGCGAGGTTCCCGGAACTGGTCACGATTTTCGATTATGCCCGCCAGCATAACCCGCTCAAACGCGTAATCCTTGGTGTGGATTTGTACATGTTCACTTACGGCCCACCCTGGATACTTGATTTCCCGGAGTCGCGCTTCAACCCGGATTACGCTCCCTGGCCGTATCACTGCAAAATGTTGCTCAGTCAAGCCGCCACTTCAGAGACCTGGGCCGTGCTCCTCAACAAGCTTGATGGCTATACTCTCCCGCCAAAGGGAGCGCGCGGTTTCCACGAAGCCAGTTTGGGAAAGCGCGAGAAACAGCGCGACCTCTTTAACCGGGTACTCTATAAGATGGGGGCAGGCTACCGATTGCAGGTTCTGGACCCCTCCTACTTCGAACTCTTCCGCCACGTCGTGCGTGTCTGTCGTGACGAGCAGATCGATCTGCAAGTTGCTATTTTGCCTGTGCATGCGCTGGACATTGAACTGCTCTATGCCAGTGGGCGCTGGTCCGATTTTGAAAAGTGGAAGACCGGCCTGGCGAACGTGCTGGCCGAGGAAAAGGTTGAGAATAAAGCAGGACTCTGGGATTTCACCGGTTATTCCGGCCCGACCACCGAGCCGATTCCCGTTGAGGGAGATGTCACCAGCCGAATGAAGTACTACCTCGAAAGCAGCCACTTCACCCCGGCGCTCGGCGCCCTCGTGCTTAATGAGATGTTGGGCCCTCCCGGCACCCCTGATTTCGGCGTCAAAATCAATCGCTCCAATCTTACGAACCACCTGGCCCGCATCCTCCAGGACCGGGCCGCTTTCGCCCGCACCAACGTCGCCGATGTTCAATGGGTCCAGCATATCATTTCCGAGGCCGCCGGCCAGCACAAATGACTCCCTTTGCTTGGCCTCGTTTCTCTACTTGACCCTGCAACTTGGGATCAACGACTCTGTGAAGCGACTTAAGAATAAGCCCATAATCAACGTGAAGTCGGATTCATAGATGCGCGTTGTCCACATCTCCACCACCGATATTACGGGCGGCGCCGCCCGCGCCGCGTTTCGGTTGCATAAGGCTCTTCTGGCGGCGGGGGAGGAATCAACCATGCTGGTCCTGGGCAAGAGCAGCGACTTGGATTCTGTGCATCCAGCGACCCGCGCCCAGGATGCCGGCTCCTTTTTCGGCCACCTCATTCAAACCTACTACATAGACCGCAATCGCACTGCAGTCTCCAACACCTATTTTTCTCTCGGCTGGCCCGCCCACGACTTATCCTCTCACCCGCTTATCCGGCAGGCTGATATCATCCACCTGCACTGGATTTCCGGCTTTCAGTCGCCGGCAACCCTGGCCGCTCTCCAGTCCCTGGGCAAACCATTGGTCTGGACGCTGCACGACGAGCGGGCGTTTACCGGCGGTTGCCATTATTCGGCTGGCTGCCGCAAATATGAAACCGACTGCGCCGGCTGCCCGCAATTAGCAGTCGATCCGACCGCGTTGACCGCCGCCAACCTCGCGGATCAATTGTCGATTACTTTCCCCGAAACCATCACCGTCGTGGCACCTAGCCGATGGATGGCCGAAACTGCGAGATGTAGCGCTGTTTTTAACCGCTCACGTATTGAGGTCATTCCCAACGGCCTGGAGACTGCTCACTTCCGGCCCTGGCCGCAAAGGGAGGCCCGGCTGAAGCTGGGGCTGCCGGCCGAGGGCATGCACGTGCTGTTCGGCGCTGACTATGGCAACGAACTAAGGAAAGGCCAGGAGCAACTGGTTGCCGCCCTGGCACTCTGCTTGCAGGATGCGGAGTTCCACCAGCGCCTTCGTGCTGGACAGATAACTCTCCTTTGTTTTGGGCACCCGGGATCGGGCCTCAAACAGCTTTCTGCGCCGGTTAAAGCTTTTGGTTACATCAATTCAGACGAGGAGTTAAGTGCGCTTTATTCGGCAGCGGACTTCTTTCTGCTGCCTTCACTGGAGGATAATCTCCCGAATACGGTGCTGGAGGCGCAGAGTTGCGGCACCCCGGTCGTGGCGTTCAACGTAGGAGGAGTGTCTGATATGATCGTCGAAGCCTCAACTGGCTTCCTGGTTCCTGCCGGCTCGGCGCAGGAGTTGAGCCGGAGGATTTTATCGCTTGCCGCCGATTCTAGCGGGCTGGCGGCGATGCGACCGACCTGCCGCCGGCACATTGAGGAGCGCTTTGCCTTTGGCCGGCAAGCGGAGAAGTGCCGGGACCTCTACCGGGACTTGTCGCAGAATCGCAAGGGAACACCTCCAGTCATAAGACGACCAGCCGACTGGGCAGCCGGGCCCCACTTTCAAAGAGTACTTCCCCGAATACTGGGCGAGCTTTTCGCCCGAAATGTCGAATTGGTGCCAGCACCACGGGAGCCCGACGCGGTCGCCAAGTACGAACTGCGGCGCGACCGCTTTCTGGCCCGGGCGAAAAAGGCGCTGGCCGAGGCGACCTCGGGCCTGCTTTCTTGTCCTGACTTAGTGACTCGCCTGGACACGGAACTGACTCGCTTTCACGGGAAGAGTCCACTGAGAATGAAGTTGAAGGGGCTATTGAAGAAGCTGTTCACCTGAAGGGTTGCTCTCACCGCCCGCGGTCTGAATTGTGCGCTCCGGTGGCCGTATCTGGAAGTTTTACTTCTAGGTTCCTTTTCAGAACCGTGTCCAGCTTTGGGATGAGGCGTCGGGTTCGGGCAAGGGCGGCTTCCTCGGTCGGGTGGTAAATTGTATCCAGAAACTCATCTTCCGGGAGAATGGCGTCGGTATAGTCGCCGACCACAGGCACGCCTAGGCCAGCGAAGAAATCCTCGATGATCTTAATGGAGCGTTTGGCTTCGGGCCCGTGGTATTCGGGCCGGTCGCAAATGTTGGGGAAAGCTGCCAGCACTCGAACATGGTTCGCCTGCGCCCATCGGCAAAAGGATTTAATGGCGGCGAAGCCCTCCGGGTGTTCCGGCAGACCGCGACCCAGAGCGGATTTGAGCTGGAGAATGGGTTCGCGTTGCACCAGGCGATGGGCTCTCGTGTGACCCGTCAGGTCGCCCCATCTATTGAGATGGCGGACACTGTAAATGCTTAGGCCGCCGTCATCGAATGGAATCTCCGTGCGGGACCGATGTTTCAGCCCATCTACGAGGCGCCCGGTCGAGGTCAACATGAATAGGTTCCATTGCTCCGGGAAGGACAAGCTGTGGAAGAAAACGGGGTCGCGGGAGACGATGTAATCAACAAGGAGATTATCCACCCAGGCCCCGTTCAGCTTCCCATAGGTGTACAGTTCATACTCCAGGACCAGTAGAACGGTGTCTCCCGGCCTGGCGGTTTGCTTGGCGAGTTGCAGGATGTAACTGGTCCCCAGCGCGGCATGGGTGCCGAGATTGATCGTGCGGCAGCCTGTTTGCGCCTCGATTTCTTGGGCGCTGAGTCCGAAAAGGGTGGCCGAGCCTCCGACCAGCAGGAGCCTGGGGGAAGCGGCCTGGTCCGCCATGCGTCGTTTCTGTTGGTTGACCTCGAAGGCCCAACGGGATCCGGGGCTAGGCACGCCCAGGTTGAGCCAGAAGGCGCCAGCCACGAGGCCAAACATCAGGAGGAAGCCCCCCATCAACGCCGCCAGAAAACTCCAGGATACTTTCATGAAGTCAGAAGTTGAAGTAGAGGAAGGGACTGGGGGCGGCGACGTAGAAGCGGCGAACGATCCAGAAGAAAGTGCCGCCGAGAACCAAACCACTCATCCAGTTCAGCCTGATGCGGAACCATCCCGGGCGCGCAGGTTTCTCGAGAGCGGGGGAATACGTTACGAGCAATTGTTGCGCGTTGGGCAGGCAGAATGCAATGACGAGCACTACCGCGAGCAACTTGATCAAGGGGGTGTAATCAGCATCGAAAGTCCCGGGCACAAAGTGAACCCCCAACTTCGACCACAATAGACCGGGAAACTTCTGCGGGTTGGTGGCAGCGTCGCTCATGGTCAAGCCGTGCTGACCGACCATGCTGCCAAGGACACTGCCGGCGACGCGGATCGTTGGGGCGCGGAAGAAAACCCAGGCCACCAGCACGACCAGGAAGGTCAAGCTTACCGCCAGGAAACGATACCACCGATAGTCGAGGCGCCAGCCGCGCGTCTGGACGAAGTGCTGCCAACGATGGGCGACCACGAGATAGAACCCGTGCAGACCGCCCCAAATGACGAAGGTCCATCCGGCGCCATGCCATAAGCCGCTGAGGAGCATGGTGGTCATGATGTTGAGGGCATGGCGCCAGGGCCCGCACCGGTTGCCGCCCAGGGGGAAATAGAGGTACTCACGCAAGAACCTGGTCAGGGTGATATGCCAACGGGTCCAAAACTCGTTGATGGAAGCTGCCTGATAAGGTGAGTCGAAGTTGATGGGGAACTTGATGCCGAACAATCGGGCCAACCCAATGGCCATATCGGAATAGCCTGAAAAATCAAAGTAGATTTGCATGGCGAAGGCCAGCGTGCCAAGCCACGCGTCGAACCAGGTAAGGATGACTCCCCTGCCCGCTGCACCGTACACGGTCGCGACGAAGCTGCTCAACGGGTCCGCAAGGAGCATCTTCTTATAGAGGCCGACGAGGAAGAGGGCGAGGCCGGCGCTCGTATCCGCCAGATTTACCTTGAGGATGTGTCCGGCAAATTGAGGGATGATTTCCCAGTGCCGGACAATAGGGCCGGCGATGAGATGCGGGAAGAAGAAGACGAAGAGGGCGTAGTCCAGGAACCGATAGTGGAGAGATTGGTTGCGATAAACATCCACGATGTAACCGATTTGGGTGAAGGTGAAGAAGGAGATGGCCAGGGGGAGGATGATGTCGAAGGCTCCGAAATCATGGTGTGACACGCGACCTAGGCACTGGACGATGAAATTGGTGTATTTGTAGTAGCCGAGGAGCAAAAGGTTGAGGCTGACCCCGCTGATAATGGCGACGCGGGCGGCAGGGTGGTGGCGGTGGCGGGTGATGAACTCAGCGACCATGTAATTGAGGCAAATAGAAAAGAGCAACAAGGGGATGTATTCGATTTTCCAGTAGCCGTAGAAAAACAAGGAAGCGAGGAGCAACCAGATCTTACGGGGCCAGGCCGGTTGGGCGGGGATTAGAAAGAAGACAGCAAGGGCGACAGGCAAAAAGAGGAAGATGAACTGCCAGGAACTAAAGAGCATGAACCGATGGCTATTTCAGGTATCGCTCGGCTTAGTGCCAACGAACGCACAGCGGGCGCGAGTCGGGTCTTTGACCCAGGCGTTGACGCACCTACAGGAAGTCGTTCTTATGCGCCACCCGTTGATTGCCCCCGCACTGATGAGGGAGAATTGGCCGTTGGTATCGCTCATTCTGTTCAGCTTTTTCCGAAGCTTGCTTGGACACGAGACTGGCGTCAACCCCGAAGCTGCGGCTCGGGCGGGGAGTGGCCGCCAAGGAGTCTTACCTGCAGGGCTGCATCAAGCTCTGGTCCGGACCGCGAACCGTCCCGGTTCGCAGCGCGTAGGAACAAGCCCGGATGCTCGAGAAACCAGAAAGTCCGGGGACCCGTCGGGGCCGCTGCGAACCGGGACGGTTCGCGGTCCGCTGAGCATGGTGCAGCCCTGTCTTGCTCTTGTTCTACCCTAATCCCCTGGACAAACTGGTTCGGGACTGATACGTATCTGCCCATCCAATGAAAGGATGCCAGTTACCAATTGGCGTAGTCCTGCCTACACTGAATGTGCGGCCGCAGTTGCCGGCTCATTTGGCGCAAATGCGGACTTGGGCAGATTTAGTGGAGGAAATTGTGGTCGTGGACAGCTACTCCACGGACGGCACGCTCGAACTGCTGCAGGCAGAGTTAAGCCACGCCCGTCTCCGCATCCTTCAACATCCTCGCGGCCTTTACCAATCCTGGAATCACGCCATCCAGCATGTCACTGCCAAATACACTTATGTCTCCACCATCGGCGATACCATCACGGCCGATGGTTTGCAGCACCTTGCCGCCACGGCTGAGGATCTGCACAGCGCGGTCGTCATGAGTCGGCCGGAACTCGTTGATACCGCCGGCCAGCCGCTGACGGGGCGGCGCTGGCCCATCCATAAGTTCCTGGAGGCATGCTCTCTGGACCGGCCAATGCGGCTGGAGCCGATGCATGTATTCCTGGTGGCTACAGTGGATGTTCCCGAGGGCGTGATGGGTAGTTCCGCCAGCAATTTATATCTGACAAACAGTCTTAAACGGTTTCCTTTCCCTACGGAATACGGCCATGCGGGTGACACGGCTTGGGGGGTGCGCTATGGCTGGCAGGTCTCCGTTGCGGTCACGCCCCGGATCTTTTCCCGGTTTGTCCTGCACCCCAATGCCAGCGAGATGACGCGGGAGGTTTACGAACAGCTAATGGACCGTTTCAACCAATTGGTCGGCCAGAGCCTTCACGAATTCCTGGAGCAAAACCCCTCGGCGGCGGCATTGAAGATTCTGCCGGCGATTCTCGAGATCTCCACCGCCAAGCTGGAACTGAATAAATGTCAGCACCAGTATTATGCGGCCCGGAGCGAGTTTCGGCCTTGGTTTATCAACCCCCGCGCCTGGAAAGCCCGGGCGCACCGCAATCGACAACGCGAGCAACTCTTCCGGACCAGGGAAAAGATGCGGCAAGTATTGGATTTGACCTCGCCCTTTGCTTCCTCCGGACCTTGGGGAAGCGAACGCCTTCCCCGTGAAGCGTCCGAGTATCTGGCTTGCCGGATTCTAGCTGGGTACCAATGACCACCGCGCCGCCCAAGGTCACCGCCATCGTCTCGACCTACAGCGCCCAGCGATTCATGCGGGGATGCCTTGAGGACCTTGTGGTCCAGACGATTTTCCCGCAGATTGAGGTCATCGTTGTAGATGCGGCATCGCCGCAGAACGAGCAGAGCATCGTCGTGGAGTTCCAGCAGCAGCATTCGAACATCCGCTACCTGCGAACCGACCAGCGCGAACCGCTCTATGCCGCATGGAACCGCGCCATTCGCCTCGCCCGCGGCGATTACCTCACCAACGCCAATACCGACGACCGCCACGCCCCGCACGCGCTCGAAACACTTGCCCGGGCGTTGGACGTTCATCCCGAAGCGGGCGTTGCCTACGCCAGCACGGCTATCACGGACCAGGAAAACGCCATGCTAGGCATCGCGCCGACCCGGGGCCGATTCAAGGCGCGCAAGTTCGATCGCCGCCGGCTGTTTCACGATTGTATGCCCGGGCCGCAACCTATGTGGCGGCGAGAACTGCACGACCGGTTCGGCTTCTTTGATGAGACCTTCGTCACCGCCGGCGATTACGAGTTCTGGTTGCGGATTTCCGCCGAGACGAAGTTCCTGCACATTCCGGAAGTGCTGGGGCTCTTCCTCCAGTCACCGCAGAGCATTTCCAACAGCGACGCGGAACGGAACCTCCGTGAGACCGAGGCCGCCCGGGACCGGCATTGGCCCGCCGCTTGGGGGCCGCGCCCGGCGGAACATCGCACATTGCTCGATCGGCTAACCCGGCGCAGCACCTACCGCAAACTGTTCCAGAGAATAAAAGGCTCCGGGTCGAGTTGTGGAACAACCCCCAAGTAGCCCCGAGGCAGGGCGCATTTCTACGAGCGCGCCGAGTGCGGGTTTGGGCAACCGCTGACGGCGCGCTCGGAGAGACGTGCCCTACCTTCAATCGGACGGGCGACTCGGAGCGGAAGCCGACTTCTGACCTGCCAACAATTCGCATGCTTCCAACCGGAGCAACTGTTCCGCAAGACCCAAGCTTCGACAGCCGCGGAAGAATAACCGGGCAGCCCGCCGCCGCTGAAGGATTAGGAACAGCAAAGCGCTTCCCCCAAATTGGAAAATCAACTGTGGCGCCGTCGCCAAACATCGGCCGAAGAACAGCACAAGCCGGTCTGTGCGGGTTCGGCAGGAGAGCCAGCGCCAGATCGCCGTGTTTCGGCCATCCTCATGCCAAAGTCCGACCTGGGTCTTGAAGCGCAGCCGGCTTGCCGGAATGATATGGCTCACGCGCGCCGATTCCAACCACCAGATTTCGTAGCCGGCCTCGCGCAGCCGCGCATTCAACTCGGTATCCTCCCGGCGCGGCAACTGCTCGAGAAATCCGCCCATGCGCACGACCACGTCCCTCAGGTAGGCACAATTGCCTGTCCCCGGCGTGGACCCTTCCACCAGCCGGCCCGTGGAAGTGGAAACGCGGACGCAACCATAGTGCGGATCGAGCCAGACAGGGGTCGGAGCCTCATGCAGCTCGATGGCGGGACCTCCCCCACAGCCAAGGTTGTTGGTCGGCGGG
>OCZT010008452.1_pt1 | contig 10012 bp, 8 predicted proteins | sample 1539031 | NCBI WGS metagenome assembly OCZT01 (sample SAMEA3539308, study PRJEB22396) | soil metagenome | biome: tundra; feature: field; material: soil | place: USA | collected 2010-05 | depth 0.15 m
GTGTGCTCTTCCGATCTGGTGGAGCACCGCGGGGAGCCCAACGAGCAGTGGTTCAACGGCGCGTTTTTCGTCACACCGGCGGGCGGCGTGCAGCCGGATTATTACGCGAAGCGCCAGCTCGTGCCGTTCGGCGAATTCATCCCGTTGCGCCCGGTGCTCGGCTGGCTCTCGAAAGTCGTGCCAATCGGCGACGATTTTTCGCGCGGTGCCGACTCCGCGCCGCTCCTCGTGCCGGTGCGCGACCAGACGCTCATTTTTGGGCCGCTGATTTGCTATGAGGATGTCTTCCCCGAACTCGCTCGGCGCAGCGTGCTCGCGGGCTCGGATGTGCTCGTGGTGCTGACGAACAACGGCTGGTTTGGCGAGGGTGGGGCGGCGGTCCAGCACGCGGCGCATTCGGTGCTGCGCGCCATCGAGACGCGCCGCCCGGTGCTGCGCTGCGGCAACGGTGGCTGGAGCGGCTGGATCGACGAGTTCGGCAGCGTGCGCGCGACGCTCACCAACGACGCCGGCAGCATTTTTTTCCGCGGCTCACGCGTGCTGTCGGTCACGCGCGACTCGCGGTTCGTCGGGCAAAACAGCTTCTATGTCGCCCATGGCGACTGGTTTGTTTTCGTGTGCGCGTTTGTGCTGCTGCTGGGCGCCGGGGTGTTGAGAAATGCGCCCGCGGTCACGAAACCGGCAAAGTGACCTCCCTGAATAGGGTGGCTGCGATTTTCTGCAGCGACGGGAAGATTGTTGTCCCAGTTCAAACCAATGCCTTTACCCGCCTATCAGGGTGTGGAGTTTGTTGATCAAAAAGAGACGGTTGCACACCGCCCACTTTCCCGGCAAGTCATGGGGGCCCCGTTCAACGCCCCTGTATTTGTGCCTATGAAAACTTGCCTTCTCCTCACTTGCCTGGTCCTCACCACCGCCGGTTTTGCCGCCGATTTCCCGCCTTCGTTTTCTGCGCTGACCTGGCGCAACCTCGGGCCGCTGCGCGGCGGACGTTCGATCGCCGCGGCCGGCAGCACCGCGCGCCCGAATGAATACTTCTTCGGGGCCACCGGCGGCGGGCTCTGGAAAACCTCCGACGGCGGCAACACCTGGACACCGGTCACCGACGGCCAAATCAACAGTGCCTCGGTCGGCGCGCTCGCCGTCGCGCCGTCCAACCCCGACGTCGTTTACATTGGCATGGGCGAATGCCAGCTCCGCGGCAACATTCAGCAGGGCGACGGCGTCTACAAATCCACCGATGCTGGCAAGACTTGGAAACACGCCGGCCTCGAGACCACCCGCACGATCAGCCGGCTGCGCGTGCATCCGACCAATCCCGACATCGTCTACGCTGCCGTCCTCGGCGATCCCACCCAGCCGACGAGCGACCGCGGCGTCTACCGCTCCACGGACGGTGCCGCGACGTGGAAAAAGATCCTCTTCCGCGACGACCGGTCCGGCGCCATCGATCTCACGCTCGATCCCAACCAGCCCGGCACGCTCTACGCGGCGCTCTGGGAAACCTATCGCGTGCCCTGGCAAATGTGGAGCGGCGGCCCGGGCTCCGGCCTGTTCAAGTCCACCGATGGCGGCGACACGTGGAACGAAATCACCCGCGCCCCCGGCCTGCCCGCCGGCGTCATCGGCAAAATCGGCATCACGGTTTCTGGCGCCGACTCGCGCCGGCTTTACGCCATCTTCGAGGCGGCGGTCGGCGGGCTCTACCGTTCTGATGACGCGGGCGCCTCTTGGCAACTCGCCAACAACAATCGCGACCTGTGGCAGCGCTCGTTCTATTTTGACCGCCTCGTGGCCGACCCGCGCGACCGCGATCGCGTTTACATCAGCAATTTCCGTTTCTCGGTCTCCACCGACGCGGGCAAGTCGTATCGCGTCATCCCGACGCATCACGGCGACTACCACGATCTCTGGATCGATCCCGCCAATCCCGCACGAATGATCATCGCCAACGACGGCGGGGCCGAGGTGACGCTTAACACCGGCGCCACGTGGTCCCATCAGCTCTATTCCACGGCCCAGCCTTATCACGTCGAGACCACTGCGGATTTCCCCTACCATGTCGCCGGTTGCCAGCAGGACAACTCCTCGGTGGTCGTTCCGAGCCTCGATCCCGAGGGCAAGCTGCTGCCAGCATTTCCGTTTGGCCGCAGCCGCGGCGCGCAAGGTCTCTTTTATTATTCCGTGGGCGGCGGCGAGAGCGGATGGGTCGCGCCCCATCCCGCCAAGCCGGATATCTTCTTCGCCGGTTCCACCAACACGCTCACGCGCTTCGACCGCCGGACCGGGCAGTCGCGTGATGTTCAGCCGTGGCCCCGCATCGTGATGGGCGAAAGTTCCGCCGAGATGCCCGAACGTTGGAACTGGACCTATCCGGTTATATTTTCTCCGCTCGCCCCCTACGATCTTTACTGCGGGTCGCAGCACGTCTGGCGCTCCACCGACGAGGGCCTCACTTGGGAGAAAATCTCGCCGGACCTCACGCTCGCCGATCCCAAAACGCTCGGCCCAAGCGGCGGCCCGATCATGAACGATCAGGATGGCCCCGAAGTTTACGCCACCGTCTTCGCGCTCGCACCTTCGCGCACCGAGCGCAACACCGTCTGGGCTGGCTCCGACGACGGCTTGGTGCACGTGACCCGCGACGGGGGAAAATCCTGGCAGCGCGTCACCCCGCCCGGCCTGCCCGTGCAGACCCGCATCAGCGTAATCGAGTCCTCGCCCCACGCACCCGGCGTCGCCTACGTCGCCGCCAAACGCAATCAACTCGGTGACCGCCAGCCCTATCTCTACAAGACCACGGATTACGGAGCCACCTGGACGCGCATCGACGCGAAGCTCCCACGCGACGAGTTCACGCACGTCATTCGCGAGGATTCCACGCGCCGCGGCCTCCTGTATGCTGGGACCGAGCGCGGGGTCTGGGTTTCCTGGGATGATGGCGCAAACTGGAGTTCACTTCGTCTGAACATGCCCGTCACGCAGGTTCCCGACTTGAAGGTGGAGAAAAATGACCTGGTCATCGCGACGCACGGCCGCGGCTTCTGGGCGCTCGATAATATCGCCCCGCTCCGCCAGGCCACGCCTGACGTAATGCAACGGCCGGTTCATCTCTTCACCCCGGCAGGCGTTTACCGCGAGGCCTACCCCACGCAGATCGATTTCCTCCTTGGGGCCGCCACGACTGGCGCCACCCTCGACATCCTCGACGCCTCCGGGCAGACGGTGCGCTTGCTCCCGCTCGACGAGAAACTCGAGGCCGGCCACCATCGCGTGGAGTGGAATCTCCGCACGCGCGGCGCCACCGTGTTTCCGGGCATGATCATCGAGGCGCCCAGTCCCGCGAATGGCGTGCTCGTCCCGCCGGGCGAATATCAGGCCCGCCTGAGCGCGGGCGGCCAGACGCAGACGGTGCGCTTTACGGTGCAGCCCGACCCGCGCGCGACCGATGTGACGGCGGACGACTACGCGAAGCAATACGCGCTCGCGCTCCGCGTGCGCGACGCCACCAGCACGGCGAACGAGGCCGTGATTCGAATTCGCGCGATGAAGAAAAACCTTCCGCCGGGTGACAAGCTGGCCGCGAAACTCACCGAGATCGAGGGACAGCTCTACCAGATCAAGAACCAAAGCCCGAAGGACAAGATCGCCAACGCGATTAAGCTCAACGACCGCCTTGCGGGCCTGCTGGCCATTGTGGGCGAGGGCGCCGGCGCGCCCACTGCACCGCAGCAGCAAGTGGCCATTGAGCTCAACGCCGAACTCGACGCTCTGATCAAGCAACTGAATACCCTGCTATAAGGCGTATCTTCAAAGTCGATTGTCACCGCGGCGTGTGAGAAGCGCGCCGCGACAGGTTTGATGTGACGCATTAACTGAAAGGCGCCTCGCTCGCTTAATCGATCTATCCCATCGCCGTCACTCACCATCTTCCGCCATGAAGTCGCGCCTGATCCTGATCAGCAACATCGTGCTTTTCCTCGCCGCGTCGCTGCTGGTCGCCACGGGTTTTGTCCTCGAATTCAAGATCGGCGAAAACAGCACTGCGACCCATCTGGGTTTCGGCCGCGAAGCGTGGGGCGAATTTCATTTCTTCACCGCGCTCAGCGTGGTCGCGGCCACGCTGCTGCACCTGATCGCGAACCTCTGGTGGCTGCGGCAGACCTACGTGCGCTGGCAACGCTACACGATCCTGCTCATTCTCCTTGGAGCGCTGCCCGCCATCGTTTTCCTTGTGCTCTAGCCCGACTCCCAAATTTCACGCCGACATTCTCCTCGAATCATGACCACCGTCCTCGATCTCGCCACCATTCAAGCCGCCCACGTCCGCATCCGCGGCCACATCAAGCGCACGCCCGTCCTGACGAGCCAGAAACTCGACACCGCGTGGGGCGGTTCGCTGTTCTTCAAATGCGAAAACCTTCAGGAAGTCGGCGCCTTCAAGGCCCGTGGTGCGACCAACGCAGTCTTCTCGCTCACCGACGCGGAAGCGGCCCGCGGTGTCGTCACCCACTCCTCAGGCAATCACGCCGCAGCACTTTCGCGGGCCGCCGGGTTGAGGGGGATTCCCGCGTATATTGTCATGCCGTCCAACTCGCCCGCCTCGAAAGTCAGGAATGTCGAGAGTTACGGCGGTCGCATCACGTTCTGCGAACCGACGCAGGCCGCCCGCGAGCAAACGTGCGCGCGGATTACCGCGGAAACTGGCGCCATGCTCATTCACCCATTCGAGGATTTTCGCGTAATGGCAGGCCAGGGCACGGCGGTTCTCGAGTTGCTGGAGGACGCGCCCGATCTGGATCTGATCCTCGTGCCTGTGGGCGGCGGCGGACTGCTCTCCGGCACGGCGATTGCCGCCAAAGGCGTGAAGCCGGGGATTAAAGTCATCGCCGCCGAGCCCGCGCAGGCCTCGGACGCGGCGCAGTCGTTTCACTCCGGCAAGCGCGTGAGCGTGCAAGCCAACACCATCGCCGACGGACTGCGCACGAGCATTGGCGCGCCGAATTTCGCTATCATTCAGGCCAGCGTGGACGATGTCGTGACCGTGAGCGAGGCAGGGATCGTGACCGCGATGCGCCAGATCTGGGAGGCGCTCAAGATCATCATCGAGCCTTCTGCCGCCGTGCCCTTCGCCGCCATTCTCGAGGGCAAGGTGAGTGTCACCGGCCGGCGCGTGGGCATTATCCTCTCGGGCGGCAACGTCGACCTCGACTCGCTGCCGTGGATGAAAAAATAACCAGCCGTGCTTTCCCGCTCCCGCCTCGCCGCGCGGGGGCCATTCGAGTCGGGCTGACGGATTCATCCGCAACGTGCAGCCAGTTCATCGGAATGGTCCGGAGTATGGCAGCGCGCGTCGTTCCGGAGCAGGTTGGGAAAGAATTTAGCGCACACAAGGACTGCGTGATCCGCGTAATATTGCCTGCCACTCACTCAATCCACGGCTCTTCGCCGCCGCCAGCCGGCGAAAGCAAGCCCACCCAAACCAGCCCAGACCGCGCACACCGCCGGCTCGGGAATCGCCGCCACGACTACATTGTCGAGCGCCCAATATTCGTCCTTACTGTCGGTCGTGGCACCGTAGCGGGCGAACTCCAGCGAGGTCGTCGTGCCGCTCGCTATGAAGGTCAGCACGGGGTTGTCCACTCCGTGGCCAAAATAATAGATCGCGTAGTCGTTGGCGTAATTCCCGCGCATTCGCAGTCCAATGAGCATCCGATCCGGTGAACCCTGCCACATCCGGTCCGGATGGGCTGGTATAACTTGTGTCTGTGTAGCGCTGCGGGGAGTAAGCGCCAAAGTTCGAGCCGGTCCAGTCCGAGAAAATCGTGTCCACCAGTCGTGTGCCATCGACAGTAAAGCGCCAGCTGTCCGGGCCGTAACCGCCGACGGCGCCATCCCAAGAGCCGCCGATCAAGAGGTCAAATGACACAGAGTGGAGATTCCCAGCCGTCAACCCCGAAAGGCTCAGCGTCACGATTTCGTCCGAGGAACCACTCTTGGCGACGCCGTCGCCCAACTTGCCCAGCCACATCGACTGGTTGGATGAGCCCATGCCCACGCTGTCGGTTGGCAGGCTCACGCGCGTGAGCCAAGTGAGCGATCCGCTGGCCACGAAGCCTGAAGTGCCAGTCTCAAAATCGTTGCTGAAAACAATCTGCCCGTGCGCGGGGGGCAGCCCAACCAGCAGTGCAACAGTGAAAATCAAGGACGGGATTCTCATGCGCATAATTTTCTGCGGGGGCGCATGAGGGATGGTGATGAAACGCCCGGCGGGCCGGTCGATAGAAGCCACCATGATGACAATTTATAGTGAGCCGGAAAGTTTGGCTAGCGTCCAGCCGCTCCGGACTATCGGTTTTGGTTGGAGCAGGGCGCTTTGATCCCCACACTCCCTGATCATGGCCAACCCTTTGCGCGGACTCACGGTGCTGCTGCTCGAAGACGAGGTGCTGCTGCGCAAGCGCATCGCGGGATTTCTCGAGGGGGAAGGCGCCGAGGTAACGGTCGTCGGCACGGTCGCCGCGGCGCGACACGCGGCGGCGGGAATGAGTTTCGATGTCGCGTTGCTCGACGTGAATTTGCCCGACGGCCGCGGCACGGATCTTTTGCGGGACAAGGTATTTCCGGGCACGACGACCGTGTTCGTGATTACCTCCGAGGGCGGCGTCGCCGGTGCGATCGAGGCGCTGCGCGCGGGCGCCGCGGATTATTTGGTGAAGCCGTTTGATCCAGAAGAACTGCCGGTGCGGCTCGCGCAGGCGCGGCGCGGGTTGCAGGCGAAGCGGGTGGATGAATTTCGCCGCGGGCAGGAGGCGGAGTTGTTTTTCGGCGAGAGTCTCGCGGGCGTGCGGGAGCAGTTGGATAAAATCGCCGCGGCCGATCGACGGCTCGGCACCCGGCTGCCGCCCGTGTTGATCGAGGGTGAGACCGGCACGGGCAAGACGGCGATCGCCCGATGGATTCACCGGCACGGGCCGCGGGCGGACGCGCCGCTGGTCGAACTGAATTGCTCGGCGATGCCGGACACGCTGGCGGAAGCGGAGTTGTTCGGACATGAACGTGGCGCCTTCACCGACGCGCACGCCGCGCGCATCGGCCTCATGGAGGCGGCGGACGGCGGGAGCCTGTTCCTTGACGAGCTGCCCAGCCTCTCGCTCGGCCTGCAGGCCAAGCTGCTCACCGCGATCGAGGATCGTCTGGTGCGGCGCGTGGGGGCGTCGCGGCCGATCGCGGTCGACGCGCGCATCATCGCGGCGACCAATGCGGACCTGGGTGGATTGGTGGCCGCCGGAAAATTCCGCGAGGATCTTTTCCACCGGCTCGATTTGTTCCGGCTGCGGCTGCCGCCGTTGCGCGAGCGGGGCGGCGACATCGTGATCCTGGCGGAAAAATTGCTCGCGCGCGCCGCGACGCGTTACGGCCAGAAGCCGGCGGCGATTCCGCCGGAGGGCAAGGCGCGTTTGCTCGCTTATCGCTGGCCGGGAAATGTGCGTGAGCTGGCGCACGAGATGGAGCGCGCGGTGGTGTTTGGCGGCGAACGAGGTCTCTCGTTCCCGCATCTCGGAGGCGATGGTAGCGCGGACGTGCACGAGAATTGGATGCGGCCGGGTTTTGTCTTTCCGGAGAGCGGGTTCTCGCTTGAGACCGCGATCGATCGACTCGTGGAGCGCGCGGTGCGACAGGCGGATGGCAATGTGACAGCCGCGGCGCGATTGCTGGGAGTGTCACGCGATGTGGTGCGCTACCGCGTGAAAGGAGTTCGCGAAGCACGCCAGAGTGGGGAATAGCACACACGCGTGGAGTGGTTTCGGGAAAACTTCCCCGGCATTTGCGTGTGCAAGACGACGGCCGAACGCGAGCTTACTCCTTGGCAAACAGGGTGAAGTGACCGTGGCGGAGTCTTGGCATGCCGGTTGCAGAGGTTAAGGCTCCAGTATGAAATCCCGTTCGCTCGCCTCGTTGTTCCTCGTCGCTGCCTTCGCCGCAGCGGGTTTGGGCGTGCGTGCGGCGGATGCTCCCGCCAAGCCGGCGGCAAAACCGGACAAACCGGCGCCGGCCGATGTGCAGAAGGCGATGGATCAATTTAACGCCAAGCGCGACGCGATGATTGCGGCCCGCCAGGCGCAGCTCGACCGGCTCAAGAACGCGACCGCCGAACAAACAAAGGCGCTGCTCGATCAGATGCAGGCGGATCAAAAAAAACTGCTCGACGCGCAGCGCGCGCTTGGCCGCCAGATCCGCGATGAACTTCGGAAACTCCGGCAAGGCCAGCCCGCTGGGGGCAACCGCTGATTTTCCACGGCGTAATGTTAGTCGAAAGGCAACCGTCTTCGGGCGGTTGCCTTTTTCTTTTCAGCGTTGCGGGTGGCGGCCCGACCATGGTTTGACTGTCGTGGTAGGTTGCATCCCCGCCTCATGAAACTCCTTTTTCGTCCATCGTGATCGCCCGCCGCCGTCTTCTGCTGCGTATGGCGTGGGCTTTCGGTTCGACCGTGGCGATGGTGCGCGCGCAACTGGTGCCCACCGTGGCGCCGGCGCCCGCTGTGCCGCCGGCGACGATGGCGGCGCTGCTCGCGTCGCTTTCGCCGTGGAGTTCGACGGCGAGCGTGCACACCGGCTTTGGCTACAAGAATAATCTGCTGCTCAGCCACGCGGGCGAGGAGGGGAGCGGCTTCGCGCGCGGCGGGATCGAGGCGTTTCTGTGGCACTTGCCGCGCGGGCGTGTGGATTATTTCGCCATGCTCAACGCCGAGGGCACGCGTTACTCTTCCGGCTCGAGCGTCGACCACGAGGCCGAGGCCTACGCGCAGGCCGAGTGGCGCTACCGGATCGATGACCGCTTCAAATTCTCGATCGATCTGCAGGGCTACTACCTCGATGAGATTTTTGACGTGTCCGATACGGATGTGCAGCGCGTGGTGGCGCAGCTCAAAGTGTCGGGTGTGACCGTCGGCCCGAAGGTGCGCTGGGCGTTTCTGCCGTGGGCGTGGATTGAGGCGCAGGGCATCGGGAAGCGCGAAACTTACCGGGACGGACTGAACAACAACCATGTCGGCGATGGCACCGTGCGGCTCGGCTGGCGTCCCGGTGAGCGGTTCGAGGCGAGTTTCGCGGGCATGGAGCGCTCGCGCGCTTTCGACTCGCGGTCGCAATATTCCGTGAGCGGGCGACAGCTGGACGGCACGCGGCTGAAAATCGCGGAGCGCGAGGCCGAGTTTCGCAGCGACATCACGTGGGATGCGGCGGCGCATTGGAAATCGACGACGCGAATGGGCGCGCTCACGTATCGTGACAACGGCTCCGGCTATTTCAACTACCACGCGCGCAAGGTGGAGCAGTCTGTCGACTGGACGACAGACGACTGGCTCGTGGAGGTCGAGGGCATGGCAAGGCGGCTTCAGTTCGGCGTGCAAACGGTGGGATTGGGCATCAACCCGCCCGCGCGGGTGAAAGAGGAGTATTCCGCCCGGTGTCGCATCGAGCGAAAGGTGAGCGAACGCTGGACAATTTACGGCGAATTCAACTGGGAGCGCAGCCGCTGCAACGATCCGATTGCGTCCTATAACATGAACGAAGGCTTGCTCGGGGTGCGGTGGAGTTGGGAGAAGTAGTCCCGCCCAATCGCCGCGATGCCACCCGTCGCACCTCCACCCGTCTTTCGCCGCCCGGCGCATTTGCTCATCGTGATGCTCACGGTGACGGTGTTCGCCGCGGTCGTGGCATTCGTCACGCTGCAACTGCGTGCGGCGTTGCGCGAGCAAGTGCTGCGGCGCGAGGGCGAGGCGCTCGCCTCGGTGGCATCGATGCAGCTGGCCAACAGCGCCGCGGAACTGGCGAGGCTCGGGCTCACCGACGCACCCGGCGAATTGACCGATGTCGCGCTGAAAACCTCGAAACTGCGGGGCGTATTCGGCATTCGCGTGTTCGATGGGACGCGTCATTTCATCGGGACGGCGACGTGGGTTTGGTCGGAAGACCCGCCTTCCGCCGAGGATTGGGCGCGCCTGACCAC
>OCZT010008453.1_pt1 | contig 10010 bp, 7 predicted proteins | sample 1539031 | NCBI WGS metagenome assembly OCZT01 (sample SAMEA3539308, study PRJEB22396) | soil metagenome | biome: tundra; feature: field; material: soil | place: USA | collected 2010-05 | depth 0.15 m
GAGCGCGGCGTTCGCAACGCCGAGGCCAGGGGTTCGATCCCCCTCATCTCCACCATCCCATACTATGTAAAGAACAGATCGCTGCTTTATACTTAATACCAATTCGCTTTCTTTGGCTAACTTTGTTGGCTGCGTCGTTATCCTTTGAAAGCGAATTGGTATAATAATTACGGTTTTCTTATTTTTTTGTAAAATTATTCCCCTTAACATCGAAAATCTTTGCTAATTGCCATTTTTTACGCTTCTTCCAGCTTCCTTTGTGGTACGCATAACTGGCTAAAAGCGGCAGCACTGTGGTAGCTTCGGCATAAACCATTTGCTCAAAAGTTGCGTCCACTTTGCCCCAGGAATTGGCTTCCTTGAGAGTGGAACTGGAGCAGGCGCCGTCGCGCGCATCAGCAACGGTAATTTGGATGGCGTATTTATGCATGGGAACTTCTTTACCTAATATCTCTGCGCAAACCACAGTATCTTGAGCGAAGTTTTTCGGAACGCCGCCGCCGATCATCAACAAACCGGTATTGCCAGCCTCAATTTTGACCAGTGTCAACTCCAGAAAGTCTTTTACCGAGTCAATGGAGAGATGATGTTCAGGACTTTCGTACTGATGCAACACAAGGCCGAAGCCCGCCGAGCTGTCCGAAAAGGCAGGACAAAAAATCGGAACGTTATGCTCATAGGCCGCCTGCACAAGGGAATTTTTTTTCTTGGCATGCTTTTTTAAATATTTCCCCATTTCCTTTATAAATTCCCGCGAAGAATAACTGCGGGCAGAAAGCGAATCAGCTATAATCTTAATTGTCCGGTCACAAGCCTGGAGCTGCTCCTCATCGATGAAAGTATCGTAAATCCGGTCGACATAGAGTTTGCGTAATAATTTATCGTCAACAAAAGGAGTGCCTTGATAGTGTTTGAAACCGAGAGCTTCAAAAAAATCCATATCCACGATTGAGGCACCGGTAGCGACAATGGCATCCACCATATTATTTTTAACCAAATCGACATAGACTTGCATGCAACCTGCGGCACTGGTGGAACCAGCCAGAGTTAAAATAACAGCGCAGCTTTTTTCTTTGAGCATCCGGTCGTAAATATCGGCGGCATTAGCCAAATCGCGCGCCGAAAAAGACATCCTCTTCATGGCGTTGATAATATCAACCGCGTCAATAGCCTTAATATCAATATGTTCAACTGATTTGTTCAATAAATCTTTTTTCTTCATTAATTTTATTACTCCCCTGGGATAAAAATATTTTCACTTCCAAATGTGCAAGCCTTACTGAAGGCCGCATCCTTCTGAATAACTATTAAAGCATGGCTCAACAAAAGTCAATCCATTGAATGTTTTCTGCCAGTATTAATTTGCCAACCCATCATAACTTAAAATCAGTACAATCCGAATTAATACAGTATTATTTTACAAAGACTATTTTGGGCATAATGACATCTTTTTTTCATTAGCTTTTTTTAGCTTTTGCACTATATAATGAAACACTTTTCATTTATTCAACATATTGACATCGTCAGCATAATTGATCGCACTGAGGCAAATTAGGTATTATTAACGATGGATACATTTACTTTAGCCGCTACCAGTTTCATTATTTCTCTTTCTCTGCTGCTCACTGGCAAAAACGATGGATTGCAGGAAGCCTTTGCCGGCCTTTGTGCTGCCGTCTTTGTTTCGCAAATAGGTGTTTTTTTTCAGAACATCTTTGCCCCGGAGTTTTGGCTAAATATCGAACATACCGGGATTTTGGCTATTCCACCTCTTGCTCTTTGGTTCTTCCGGCAGCTTACCCGCAATAAGTCTTTCCTTTCCGGGAGAGGGGTTATTTTTTCCACCGTGATCAGTGTGCTGGGTTTAATTTCCCTCTTCACCCCAATTTCCCGCTGGGCATATTTTCACCTCACGGTAATTGCCTATACCTGCATCGCTATATTATTTTGCTACATCGACTTGTTGAGCTATGTAAAAAAATTGCCTCCCAGCACGGAAAAAAAGAGGCTTAGTTATCTTGTTTTCGCCTGCCTAATTGCTGTGGTCATCAGTAGTGTCGATTTATTCAGCTATCTGGGCTTCAATTTACCAAAGATAACCGGCTTGATTTTATCGGCCTTGCTTTATCTGATTTTGTTAGTAATTGCTTATCCGCAGCTTAATGAATTGCATGATTTTTTCGCACGGGCTCTGATAATTTTTATCAGTACCCTGACCGGAACAATAATCTTTTATTTTGTGGCTTTATTTTTTAGCGACAGCGTGCCTTCTTTCACCAGCATACTGATGACATCCTTTTTAATAGTTATATCCCTGACACCAGCAAAAATGATTTTAAAAAATTTATTTAGCTTTTTTTATCCGGACAGTAAGGATGTATTCACTTCCCTTTACGAATTTGATGAAAAGCTGGAAAGGGAAAAAGCCCTCATGCTGGCTGAGATGGCGCCTGTATTTGCCCATGAAATCCGCAACCCGCTTGGCTCGATCAAAGGCGCGGCACAGTATTTAAAATCTGAAGCATCCACAGAAGAACAACAAAAACTATTTGATGTGATCATTGAAGAAGTAAACAGGCTCAATGCCGTAGTAAGTCAGTTTCTTGATTATGCGCGGCCGTACAATCTCAAGCTTAAATCTCAAAATATCAACATCATCATCCAAAAGGCTATTTCCGTAATTGCCGCCAACCGGCTGGCAGAAAATATTACTATTGTCCGGGAGTTGGGTGAGGATATACCCGAAGTGGAAATAGATGAACAACAAATAATACAGGTTATTTTAAATATCGCCCTCAATGCGATTGAATCGATGCCGCAGGGCGGTCGCTTAACCTTTCGCACATCCAAAATCGAAACCAGTACGGGAGAAGCGGTCAGCATCACAATTCGCGATACCGGAAGCGGCATAAGTCAAAAAGAAATTAAAAACATTTTTAAACCTTTTTTTACAACTAAAGAAAGAGGTGCTGGGCTGGGTCTGGCTATATGTCAGAGAATAATCAAGGAGCATGGCGGAAACATCGCCGTAAAATCGATCCCCACGAAAGGCAGTGTGTTTTTCGTCAGGCTCAATAAGGCCGTTTAAATGCTAATACCACTTCGCTTTCAAAGGATAACGAGGCGGCAAGGAGGAGGCTCCGCAGGCGTATTACTAATACGTTGAGGAAGCCGACGACGTAGCCAACAAAGTTAGCCGAAGAAAGCGAAATGGTATAAACAATCCAACTTGATTTATAACCCAAGGCGTAATAGTTATAAGAAATGAACAAAATATTAATAGTAGATGATGAAATAAATATGCGGCTGGTGTTAACCGCCATGCTGAAGAAAGAAGGCTATGAAGTTGCTTCCGCCTCCGACGGACAGGAGGCACTGCAAATTTTAAAATCGGGCAGAATAGCGGCGGTCGTGACCGATCTGAAGATGCCTAACATTGACGGGATGGAACTGCTCAACCACATCACTTCGCAACACCCGGCAATTCCAGTAATTATGATTACAGCTCACGGCACTGTTGCTACCGCCGTAGAAGCCCTCAAGAAGGGTGCCTTGGACTATATTACCAAGCCGTTTGAACTCGATGAATTAAAAAATGTTATTTCCAAAGCCATAAAAACGCGCAATTTAAAAGAAAACGAATTGTTTTTGCCGCCGGAAGAAATTGAACGCACCGGTATTATCGGCACAAGCAGACAAACGCTGGAGATATTTGAAGCCATCAAGCGTGTGGCTCCGACAACAACAACAATTATGATCACCGGGGAAACCGGCACCGGCAAAGAGCTGGTGGCCGATGCCATTCATTACAACTCTCCACGTAAAAATAATCCGCTCATCAAAATCAATTGTGCCGCGATTGCCGAAACTCTGATGGAAAGCGAACTATTCGGTTATGAAAAAGGCGCCTATACCGGCGCGGTCATTACCAAGCCGGGGAAATTCGAATTGGCTCATAAAGGGACTTTGTTTCTTGACGAGGTGGGAGAAATTCCACGCGATATGCAGGTAAAACTTTTACGCGTCATTCAGGAACAGGAATTTGAACGCGTGGGCGGATTGCGGACGATAAAAGTAGACGTGCGCATCATTGCCGCCACCAATCAAAACCTTCTGCAGCAAGTGCAGGCGGGAAATTTTCGTGAAGATTTATACTATCGTCTCAATGTTTTTCCTATTGACGTCCCACCGCTCAGGGAAAGAAAAGAAGATATCCTGCCTCTGGTTGATTATTTTATGGATAAATTTAACAAAAAGCTGGGACTTTCCGTTGCGGTGGACAGCGAAGTAAAAGAAATGCTTTTGCGCTATGAATGGCCGGGCAACATCCGCGAATTGGAAAACCTCATCGAAAGAATGATGCTGCTCGCCCAAAACAACATCATCACTTTACAGGAAATCCCCGGCGAATTCAAAACCGCCGTGGATAAGGCGATAATTACGCAAACAGACGATAGCAAAAAGCCTTTTAAGGATTTTATGCGCAATCACATGGAAAATGTGGAGAGGCAAATGATTATCAAATGTCTGGAGGAATCAGGGGGGAATGTTACCAAAGCAGCCAAGGAATTGGGATTGAGCCGCAAGGGATTGCAGTTGAAAATGATCAAATACGGCCTGCGCAAATAGTTAAAACTTATTTTACTGTAATAATCAACAGCTACCATTTCTAAATCAAAGATGATATCGCGGCGGCAAGTAGAAGGAGACGATTCTATACTTGATGATGTATCCACAGCGATGACCACATCGGCAACATCATCTTTCTGGATAGCAAGGGCTATAAGTTTACAGCCCATAGGGATTGTATCCGTAAGCGTATAAGCTGCCAACAAAGGAACCGGCACTAGTGCCTACTATCATGTGAATGGGAATCTTGTGGGGTTCAAGAACCTTGAGCACGCCGATATGCGCAAAACCCTTGGATGCACCGGCTCCCAGAACAACTGCAATTGGGGGCCGGTTTGTGCGGTGTAATATCTTTCGGTGCCGTAGCGCAGGAAACAAACAGGTTTAATGCTGCCAAAAAACTGATCAGATAAAATGTTCTGATCAAAGAAACTGCATAAATCTTGATGGTCTCGTAAAAAGTCTAACAATCGTCATACCGGCGAACGCCGGTATCCAGAACATATTGAAATGAATGGATTCCGGATCACCAGGCATGCGCCCGGCTCTGAGTCCGGAATGACAAAACTAGGGGTTTTCCGACTTTTTACGGTTTCATAAATCTTTATTTTCCCTTTAATATTTATTTCTCGGCCGTGGCCTTGTCATTTTTAGTTTAGGTTTGGGCTTGGATATTTCATCCTCATCAGTTCCGGCCATTGGTTGAACCGGAATCGCGTGCAGCGATTGTTGATAATAATCATCCAAAAGCATGGCAATCAACGCCAATTCATCATCCGACTGCGCTAAATTTCGCGCCAGAGGCAGGAAGCGCTGCATCCGTTCAACTTGAAGAGTATCGCGGGCGTGCAGGCGAGATTCCAGAAGCGCCGTGATCCTTTCGGCAACAACTCTTTCCAATTCTTCATCACTGGCAAGCTGGCGCTCTTCCATATTAATATTATAAAAGCGGGCAATGCTTTGCAGCTTGAATTTTTCCATTTCCGCGACCAGCGAAATGGCCACACCACTTGAACCCATTCGGCCGGTGCGGCCGGCACGATGAATATACGCCTCCGGATCTTCCGGCGGCTCATACTGGATAACGTGAGAAAGATCAGGAATGTCAATACCCCTGGCCGCCACATCTGTTGCCACTAAAAAACGCAGGGCGCCGCGCTTTACCCGAGCCATGACCTTTTCCCTCGCGCTCTGGGCCAGATCGGAGCTCAATTCATCGGCATCATAACCAAAGCGCTTCAGGACTACCGAAAGATAATGCACGGTGTCTTTGGTATTGCAAAAGATGATGGCGGAAGCCGGGTTTTCAATTTCAATAATCCGCACCAGCGATCTTTCCTTGCGCATGCCCGGAACTACATAATAAAGGTGCTCGATTTCCGCAATATGCACCTGATTTCCGCTTAAACTCAGCAATTGCGGCTGACGCAGGAATTGATCGGCTAATCTGATCACCTGAGGAGGAAACGTTGCCGAAAACATACTGCTGGATATTTCGCGCGTTGGTATATATTTGCGGATTTTCACCATATCAGGATAAAAACCCATGGATAACATGCGGTCAGCTTCATCAAAAATCAATATCTTCAGGTGATCCAGAGAAAGAGTGTTTTTCAACAGATGATCTAAAATTCGTCCCGGCGTGCCCACAACAAGTTGAGCGCCACCGCGAAAAGCTTCCAGTTGGGCATTGTAACCTACTCCACCGTAAACTACCGCCGTTCTCAAATTCGTCCCTTGTGTCAGCATTTGAGCTTCCATGGATACTTGCAGGGCAAGTTCACGCGTGGGAACCAGCACCATGGCCTGGGCGAAGTTTTGCTGCATATTTATTTTTTGCATAATGGGCAAAACATACGCGCCCGTTTTGCCGCTGCCGGTCCTTGATTGCACCAACATCTCGCGACCGGCCAGAAGATAAGGTATTGATTTTGCTTGCACGGGAGTCAGGCTTGTCCAGCCTGCCCGTTCGCAAGCGGCTCGCAACTCCGGCGATAGCTCTTCTAGGGATATTTCGGCGGGGGCATCTGCCGGTTCAATTGTCTTATCATCATTTAGCTTATTTTCTTCCATAAAACCCAAAACCTTTCATAAATAAAATAATTACTTTACTTTAATTAGTTTAGTGTTGCTCAGGAATCAAGAAAAATATTTAATTTTCCATACACAAACTGTCTTCTTAAAGAGAAAACCTTGAGAAAGAAGAAAATATCTTGACAGGCGCTCCAGATTAATATAAGCTACTTACAATTAGCAAGAGGCTTTTGAGCCCCGCCCTTTTGGAGAGTTTCAAGTATTCAAACAAACAAGCCGATATTTAATCACTAACTGCAAACAAACTCGTGACTATCTTTGTGTGTTTCTTGGAAAATAATGCAGAACAAGCAGGTAACCCTCATCATAACAACGTTTTACGTTGCCTAATAAGAATTTAAATTAAGGAAGTATTTATGAACATTGAAGATATTAAAAGATTGCCGATTAGCGAGCTCAATAATTTAGCCAAGGATTTAAATGTTCCCGGCGCCAGCGGTATGCGCCGCCAGGATTTGATCTTCGCCATTTTACAAACACAAGCCGAGCAAAATGGCGCGATCTCCGGTTCGGGAGTATTGGAAATCTTACCTGATGGTTTTGGTTTCTTACGCGCCGTTGATTACAATTACCTGCCCAGCCCTGATGATATCTATATATCTCCCTCACAGATCAGGAGATTTAATTTAAAAACGGGCGATACAATTTCCGGTGAAGTTCGGCCTCCTAAAGAAGGCGAAAAGTATTTCGCGCTACTGAAAGTTGATACAGTAAACTTTGAAAGCCCCGAACAAGCCCGCGACAAAATTCTTTTTGATAACTTAACACCTCTTTATCCTTTAGAAAAATTAAATCTGGAGTTTGATCCCGAAAATTATTCCACCAGAACGCTGGACTTGTTTGCACCCATTGGTAAGGGACAGCGTGGATTGATAGTTTCTCCGCCGCGGGCCGGCAAAACAGTTCTGCTGCAGGATATTGCCCACAGCATTGCCGCAAATCATAAAGAAGTGGTTTTGATGGTGCTTTTAATTGATGAACGGCCGGAAGAAGTAACCGACATGCAGCGCAGTGTTGCCGGTGAAGTAATTTCTTCCACATTTGATGAACCAGCTTCCCGTCACGTGCAAGTAGCAGAAATGGTTATTGAAAAAGCCAAGCGCCTCGTTGAACATAAAAAAGATGTGGTCATTTTGCTCGATAGCATCACCCGTCTGGCGCGCGCCTATAACACTGTAGTTCCGCCCAGCGGAAAAGTTCTTTCCGGCGGCGTCGATTCCAATGCTCTGCACAAACCGAAGCGTTTCTTCGGTGCGGCCAGAAATATCGAGAACGGCGGCAGCCTGACGATCATTTCCACCGCCCTGATCGATACCGGAAGCAGGATGGACGAAGTCATCTTTGAAGAATTCAAAGGAACCGGCAATATGGAGCTCCATTTGGACCGTCGCATTGCCGATCGCAGAATATTCCCCGCGTTTGATTTGATCCGTTCGGGAACAAGAAAAGAAGAATTGCTGATTCCCAAGGCGAATCTAAACCGCATCTGGATATTACGCAGACTGCTTCAGGAAATGAATCCTGTGGACGCGATGGAATTCATCATCGGCAAAATCAAAAAAACGCAAACGAACCAGGAGTTCCTGGATTCGATGAATTCATAAGAACCAACATGATGCTTTCGTAAAAAGACGCAAATTGCCAATTCTGGGACGACTTTGTAAAATGCGCCAGAGGCAAGGCGCACAAAGCCTGAGGAATGAGGCCTACTTCTACGTAGGCCGCAGTGACGAAGGATGCAGTGCAACGCAGCATATGGACTTTTTACGAAGTCGTCAAATAATTTCTTGAATTTTTATTGCATATATTATAAGGCAGCCAAACTGCCGTGAAACTATACTAAAACTTTATTAGTTACAGCTAAAGGCAAAAGGGGGAAAAGGAAAAATGAAAGAAGGCATTCATCCAGAATATAAAGAATCAAAAATTACTTGTGTTTGCGGCAATGTTATCGAAACAAAGTCAACTAAAAAAGACATTAAGATAGAAATATGCTCAAACTGCCATCCATTTATGACCGGTAAGCAAAAGATCATGGATACGGCAGGCCGGGTCGAACGATTCAATAAAAGATACGCGCCAAAAGCAGAGAGCCCGAAGACAGCAACGGCACCTACGAAAACAACGAAAAAAGCATCTGCATAACTTTTCATAATTGGAATTAGACTCTATATTTTATGAGGAATAATCAACTTCCTTATCATCTTGAGTTACACCTTAAGCAAAATTCATGGATATTATACTAGATAAACTGCGCGATATTGAAATCCGTTACCAGGAACTTGAGGGACAACTGAGCGACCCTCAGGTTGTTTCCAAGCAGGGTTTGTATCAGAAATTCGCCAAGGAACATGCCGACTTAAGCGAACTGGTTGAAATTATCCGCAAGTATGAAAAAGTTCGAAACCGCATCGAAGAGTACCAGGGATTTCTTAAAGAGACTGACGAAGAACTAAAGGCAATCGTTAAAGAAGAAATGCCCCAGTTACAACAAGAGAAAATTGACCTGGAAGAAAAGATAAGAGTCTTGCTGCTGCCGACAGATCCCAATGATGATAAAAACGTCTTTCTGGAAATAAGGGCGGGTACCGGCGGCGATGAAGCAGGTCTTTTTGTCGGCGATTTATTCCGGATGTATGCACGCTATGCAGAAGCTCAAGGCTGGCGAGTTGAAGTAGTCAGCAGCTCACCTGCCGGTGGTATGGGCGGTTTCAAAGAAATCATCGCGCAAATTGATGGAAAAGGCGCTTATAGCCGTCTGAAATACGAAAGCGGCGTCCATCGCGTCCAGCGCGTACCGGTTACGGAAGCCCAGGGCCGCATTCATACTTCCGCGGTAACAGTGGCCATAATGCCCGAAGTGGAAGAAGTGGAACTCAATATTGATCAAAGCGAACTGCGGATTGATGTTTATCGCTCCACCGGTCATGGCGGCCAAAGCGTCAACACAACAGATTCAGCGGTACGTATCACCCATTTACCTACAGGGCTTGTTGTTACCTGTCAGGACGAAAAATCCCAGCTCAAAAACAAAGTCAAGGCAATGAAAGTGCTGCGGGCACGTCTGCTCGACGCCATGGTTCAAAAACAAAACGCCGAACAGGCACAGACTCGTAAAAGCCAGGTCGGCACTGGCGATCGCTCCGAACGCATCCGCACCTATAACTTCCCTCAGGGCCGCATCACCGATCACCGCATCAACATGACCCGCTATGATCTGGACAGTTTTATTAACGGCAATATCGGCGCAATGATTGACGCCTTGTCTGCACATTATCAAGCAGAAT
>OCZT010008455.1_pt1 | contig 10008 bp, 16 predicted proteins | sample 1539031 | NCBI WGS metagenome assembly OCZT01 (sample SAMEA3539308, study PRJEB22396) | soil metagenome | biome: tundra; feature: field; material: soil | place: USA | collected 2010-05 | depth 0.15 m
TCCCAAAGAGATGCGGATAAAGGGGGGGAAAGCGTAAACTTTATGCAGATGGGCGACTTTCATTGCCTGACTTGTCATAACAGTTTCAAAGCAGAAACACCGACTTGTTTTCACGAAAAACAAAATCCGAAATCTTGTACGAAAGCGTGTGGTCGCTGGTTCTCCCCTAAACCCCAAGCGAATGTGGGGGAGTGGGAGAAAGAGTTTGATGAAAGAATGGAAGATGCACAGTTTGGACTTTCTGGTAAAGCTATTGAAGACTTGAAAAACTTTATTCGTGAAGTCATCTCCACCACCTCTGCCCAAAAACTGGAGAGTTTGGAGAGGGAGGTTAGGGAATTACTTATCAAAGATGACGCAGCCGGCAGGGTCGATGGCGAGTATTACATTGATACACCAGAACAAAAAGAAGCGTGGAATTATACAATTAACCAAGTGCTAAAAATTATAAAATAATATGGACATATCAACTGTAGGTAATCAGAGTTTGGTGCTAAAACTATTTTCTCTAGTTTTGATTGATTCACAATCGCCTTCTAAAGAACTGACAAAAGAAATAATGATTGGTAAACAGGAACTTATTAGACGTTTAGAAATGATTGAAACTATTAGGGAGTGGGCGACCTCAAATAAAATAGAATATAAACTAGCTGATAATTACAGACACGGTTACAACGATTGCCTCACCGCCGTTTTAGACATTATTCGTAAGCAGAAATAAAGATGAACCAAGTAATTCACGGAGATTGTGCAGACCAGTTAATAGGAATTAAAGATAATTCTATTGACCTAACTGTTACCTCTCCACCTTATGATGAATTACGCTTGTACAATGGTTATTCTTTTGATTTCGGGAATGTTGCAAAACAATTATATCGTGTAACTAAAGAGGGTGGTACGGTAGTTTGGATTGTTGGGGATAGTACTGTTAAAGGTAGTGAGACTGGCACAAGTTTTAGACAAGCTCTTTACTTCAAAAGTATAGGTTTCAATCTTCACGATACTATGATATGGGAGAAACAAACTTTTACAGCGACTGGTGCATTGAAAACTAGGTACGCTCAAGTGTTTGAGTATATGTTTATCTTCACAAAAGGAAAGATAAAGACTTTCAATCCGATTAAAGACAGACCGACAAAAGGGATAAGAAAGAAACACGGAACAGTTAGACAAGTAGACGGTACGACAAAACCTCAATCTTCGTTAGGGAAAATATATGCAGATAAGTTAGCTCAACGGTTTAATGTTTGGAGAATAAATACAGAAGTTTCAAATAAAAATCGTTTCCACCCAGCACAATTTTCTGAAAAACTGGCAGAAGACCACATCTTGTCTTGGAGTAATGTTGGTGATACGGTGTTAGACCCTTTTGCAGGTAGTGGCACTACACTAAAAATGGCAAAGAAAAACGGCAGGAATTATATTGGTATAGAAATAAGCCAAGAATATATTGATATAATAAACAAGAGATTATCCCTCACCGCCGTTTTAGACATTATTCGTAAGCAGAAATAAAGATATGGGAACAAATTACTATATAAAACAAAAGAAGTGTAAGACTTGCGGAAATACTCCAGACGAAATTCATCTCGGTAAATCATCAGCTGGCTGGCAGTTTACTTTTCAATTCAATGGTGGCCGATACTACAAAAATATGCCAGAAATGAAAGAGTGGACAAAAGGCAAAAAGATTTATGATGAGTATGGGAAATACGTTGGACACGGTACGTTTTGGAAAATGGTCAAAGAAAAGCAAGAAAAAGAAAAACTTAATCACGCTATTGAAATGGCAAAAGACTACCCAGAGCGAAGTTGCGATATTGTGATTGACGGTTATAGTTTTACTAACGCAGAGTTTTCGTAGCCCCCAACCGATTATTAGAAACGTAATTAAGGAAAATGTATGAAATACGAACTAGCAAAAGAATTGAAAGAGGCGAATTACCCGCAAAAGTTTGTTGAGGGCAGAGTTGCAAAAGTTAATGTTGATAACACAGAGTATTGCTTTGAACCTACACTTTCTGAACTTATAGAAGCGTGTGGAGACAGATTTAAGAGGGTGGCACTCCATATGAAGTATTACAAAACCAAGCATCTGAATTGGTCAGCTCATTGGAGAGTTAATTTCAAAGGTAAACTCGGAGTTGTTTGGGGAAGTAGTCCTGAAGAAGCAGTAGCAAGATTGTGGCTAGAACTTAATAAAAAGTAACCCCTAGCCAACAGTTCAAAGGGGAAACGGGATTAACAAATAATAAAATAAATATATGTATTTATACACAGACCAAGCAGGATTAAAAAAAGAGATTAAGTATTTTCAAAGTAGTTCAACTCAATACTCTGGCGAACAGGCTTTAGATTATCGTAAAGTGTTAGAGAAGAAACAAAAGACACCTATTGTTGCGTGGTGTCTTATGGGAGGAGACAATCCTAGTCCAAGTTTTTAATAACTTATCCCCCACACTCAATGAACAAAAAGATAAAGAAGCCACCGATTTGCCACGCCTGTTGGGTAGAGATGACTCCAATCATAGAAAAAGACGGCAAACCCAGCGAATATAGTTTCAAGTGCGATACGCCTGAGTGCATTATTCACAAGAAAGAACTTATTTTATCAATCGGTTAACCGCCATAGTTGCGGTGTAATGTAGATTAGAATTTATGAAAGAACTATCAAAATGTTGTGAAAAGCCAGTTAGAACTGCTAGTGGAGATGAGGGGACTAATTGGTATGTCTGTAGTGAGTGTTTACAGCCGTGCGACTTGAAACAGGAAGAGACGGCAAAATATGACGCAAGTCCTACGTTCGCAAAGACCGAAGTGGTGGAGATGAGTGTCATAAGAGCCAGAGCCCACGATTGGGTTAAGAAGATGTGGAAGATTGGTGCAATTACTACAGAAGGAGCTTACGGTTGGACAGGTGAAGACGAGGTTGAGGCGAGTATCAATTCGTATTTAGAAGGTAATCACCTAATCAAATGAAAAAAGAACTACTAGCATATAGGAAAAGAAACGGACTATGTAATGGCAATCTAAAGTGTGATTGCAGGGCAGAGCTTATTAAGTGGGCTAGAGGGGAAATAAAGGAGTATCAGAAGTTTATTAAGAATTTGACCAACAAGACTTTGAAGCTAACCAAGGTTGAAGACCGGAAGACTCGTAAAGAACTCTAGCGTAGGCCATATTGCCTTTTAGTGTGTAAATATCAATGCCGAGGCGTATAGACGCTTCTAGGTGGTAGTTGGATTTGGTTTGAGTGGTACGATAAAACAGGTTGGTATTATAAATATGAAATAATGGATATGGTTTATTCAAGACGTTACCCATCTAAATTAAAGTAACCCCTAGCCAACAGTTCAAAGGGGAAGTGGGAGGAGTTTAGGTGTAGTGAAATAAATGGTATAATTTAGGAGTTGTTCTTTGAAATATGGGGTCGAGTTAAGTTATGAATTGTTATGAGCAAAAAACTAGAAAGTGGACAGCCAGCAGTAAGTTGGCCGTCAGCGTATGTGATTGAAGATTATCTTATTAGCCGTCTCGAGGGAAGACTATTAACGATGATTGAGAGTATTGGATTAAAAGATACTCAAGAAAAAGCAGTTAAGGATTTGGTTCGTTCAGAAGTTTGGCAAACCCTTACTCAACCGTGTTTTATTATTTCGTCAGAAGACCACACGGCTTTAAGGATAAAGTATCAAGGACAAAGTAACGTAGGCAACGTGCCTGCAAGAATGTAATTATTAAACCCTTGACCCCATATTTCAGAGAGTAGCTCCGCCCCCTCCATTTCCCCCAAATTATTAGATTTAATTTATGATAGATGAGTTACATTCAAACAACAATCAAATGTAAAAAGTGTGGTTATGAAATGAACGTAGCTACTGGTACTTTTGGAAGTGGCTTACCGAAAAAATGTCCAAGTTGCGTGCCTTCATTAGAACCACTTGAGTTTGACGTAATCTCATTTGGTTGGAACGCTAAAAACCCCAACTAGACTAACCCCACACTCAATGAACAAAAAGATAAAAAAGGTGAAGGCGTTTGCGGTACTTATATGGGGAGAGTTACAAAATCCTAATAAGCACATATACCAATATATACACGAGGCAGTAAATAAGAGAGCAGAACTGATTGAAGAACCACAACATTGTGGGTCTTGTGAATGTGAAGGATTGGATAAAAAAGAAGTCAAAGTAGTCCCCTGTGAAATCACCTACCCTATCAACTCAAATTAAGCGAGAACACACCCACGGAGCTTCTCCCTGCTGATCGAATAGATGTTTAGCGTAAGTATAATTATCCTCTAATGAGTTAATAATATCCAAGCCCATTTTCTGCGATTGCTTAAGATGGGCTTTTAGATTGATTTGAAAGAGGCCGACATCCATTGTAGGTGATAGCACGACTGTTCCATCAGATTCAAATTGCCGGAAGTTACTTTCGCACTTTACTACGGCGACCATCCTCTTCGAGAAGTCTTTTTCCACTCTTTCGGATAAAGATACAGGAATCGGGAACTCCAAAAGCTGAACTGAACTTGAAGTAGCTTGTGCATTTTTCACAGGTGCAAGGACACTTGCCTGTATGGAAGTGGGTGCAATTACAGATGCCTGAACTGGCTTCGGAGCTACTACTTTCTTTGCTAGACACAGAATTATAAGACCTACGATTATTGCTAATACGATTAACCATTTAGATTTTTTTGTCAAGGATTTATAAGGGGACTTTCAGAGGTTCTCACGTTCGTCCAACTACGACGAGGAGTTGACAACGTATTGCCATAAACAGAAGAACTAACCAAGATTTGCTCCAAGAACTACACCATTGTTGTCTGTGAACAGTTGCTTTAGCAAATAACCACAACCAGCAACTATGCCAGTATTGACCATATTGTGTCCTACAAGTATCCAGTTTGTTGCGAAAGCATCAAATCCGGAAGTCATAACAATGCCTGCAACTGCAACAATGAGAGCTGCACCTACAGCAACATAAACACCCTTTAGTAAATCTTTCCAACCTAGTTTGAAGAGTCCATTCATAGTTTTATACGCCAGCTAATAATGCGATACCTGCGACTAATGCACATACTGCGATGATAACGAGAGGGATTTGAGTAAGTCCCAAATCGTGAAGACCTAACAACAATAGAAATACACCACCTGCTATTCTGTATACCATAAAATTAGATTGTTAAATTAGTAATGCTTTCTATCTCAATTATATCATTTTGTAATCAAAAGGTACATCTCTCGGCTATATATTGACACTCAGAAAGCTGAGACCTATCAATCATAATTTAATCTATGTCGTATTCAATTTGGGCAGGACAGAAATCGAAGCATTTTAAGCACATTAAGAAGACATGGCTAGATGATAATAGAGAAGAAGACGACGTCAATGACCACGGATTCGGGTTCCCTGTACTTGTATAAGAAAAACCCCAAGCCGCAAGCATGGGGTTGCCCGATAAACAGGCCGTAACTTTGTACTAAATAAAGGGGGAAAGAATCCATTCTCTCCCTCTTGGCTTGGGTAGCAACCTCCTGTTGGTACGCAAGGCTTACTTCGGAGTGAACATACCTACGGGAAATAGGATGTTCAGACACCACGAGGTTACAAGTGGGTCAATGTTGTGGTGGTCAAGGTTGTAGCGTCGCATCCATACGAACGCCATATTCTTGGCCTTGAGAGCGACTGCCGCTTCAGCAAACACCAACTCTGGTGTGCATTGAAGTTTAATCGCTACCGAGTCAATGATACTCACGACAAACTCCTTTCTGGCCAAGTGACCTTCTGGATGAGTAAGGCAAGCTCATAATCCATTTCTGGATTGATGAAGTCTTCCCAAACCCACGCATCCCACAAGTGGTCAACACGTCTTTGCGACCAACGATTGTGTTTGGCAATCTCCTTAAAGATACGCCAAATCGACTGACCTGAAAGCTCTGCAAGAGTTTCCAGATTGTCGGGGTCTTCTTCCATGTGGAAACTCCTTTTGTAAAAGAACTCATTTGGTTAACAACCAAGTGCGGGGAGGATTGTAAATATCTGAAAGATGTTTGTTTTACATCAATCCCCGCAGCTGCCTATTAAGTATTCAAAGAACCTCTCGTCAAAGGCCACACAAACCCCGTGGCTGGAATCTTATGTGCCTTTTGGTATGAGATTACATTCGCCAAAGTCATAGGTCCGAACCAACCTGTTGGCTTAATTCCTAGTCTCGCTTGCAAAGCGAATACGTCTTGGTTATTGCAACCAAACCACATATTTTGGTAGAACTTATAACCCGAACCTTTAACAAAAGTCCAAGCTGAAAAGAAGTAGGGCAGCCAGTCTTCAGTCATATATTGCCAACCATTTTCTCCTACGTTCCCCCAACTATTCTTGAAGCCTAAAACTCTTTTTCCATTCCTTATGCCATACTTCCCGAATAAGACCCAATGAGCCCACATTGAGGTGTTTGGTGTGCCTATTGGCGACTTGGGGTCAGCTGAGAGCATCGTGCCGTTGTTCACTCCATAAAAACCTACTATGCAACCGTTGTGGTCTCTAATTGCTTCAGCAATTCCATCAAAGGAAAGGTCTACATATTCCGGAATACTTTGGTCGACACGAGCGTTAGCAAGAACCAATGAAGTAATACCTGAAGTATTTTCCATAAAACCTTCTGAAGGAGGATTGCCTTGTTCATAGCTTGGCATGATTGTTTCATCACACAATCCTTCGGTTACAACAATTTTTGTAAGAGCTTGCTCACCAGAACCACCACCATTTACATAAACTTGAGAGTAAGGAAACTTTGCTGATTTCGGAACACCTGTATCAGCTTCGCCCTTATAAGCAACAGCTTGTCCTCCACAAGAAGAAGAACCACCTTGATTTTTAGTCACTAATTCTCGGATTGAAAATCCTACACTCCAATCAACAGGGACTCCCGAACGCCCAACTGTTGGCATATTCGTTATCGTTGGCGTTACTACTGCACCTTTCCCGAAGTCTTGCTCGTTCATTTTAGTAAAAGTTTATCTATTTGTAATTGTTGTGATGTTTGAACTTTATCCTGTGCCGCTTGTGCTGTGAAATAAATATAACTTATTAGAAAGCCACAAAAGACAACAACAAAAGACAAGACAGCTAATCCGCCTCCATACCAATTACCTTTAGACTTTAATACATCAATCACAGCACCTTGTGTTTCAACTACTTTAATCAAAGTTGCGTGTTCTGTTTGAGTGACATAAACTGCACCTTGATTTTTCAGCACATTAACATCAAGTTGGATTTGGTCAACCTTGGTATCAAGTTTCGTAAGTAAATCATGGTCAAGCGGATTAGTCGGCACTACAGGCAAGATGGGAGCTATTGGTGCGATTGGAGCAATCGGAGCGACAGGGTTAGCCAACATTTTCTCCACTGCTTCGGTTAGTTTTTCTATTTGGGATTTTGAGGCCATGATTTTACACTACTGGGATTATCTTTTCTAAAACTGGCTGGACTTCTACCGCCTTACTTTGCACCGTCTCCAGCTGTGCTTGTAATGCTTCTAAACGGGCTTGGGTATTCTTCAAGAACGAACCGTCATTTACTGCCGCAATCGTCATTTGGATTTGCTCGACCTGCTTCGTGAGGTTTCCGACATACTGCTCCAACGGCACAGTTTGAACTGGTGGTTGTACGACCTTTGTGATAGGTGCTGGCGTGATTTGCACTTGCTTTACTCCTTTCTCATCTACAATTATTTGTGTTTTGTCCATAAAATTAAGCTGTTTGTTTAATAATTCCTTCAACATTGTACACGATTGTCGTATACGTTCCTGCCGCTTGGGTTCTCAAAGTAATCGCCGTGCTTGCTTTACATCTAATATGTAATGGCACTCCCTCGTAAGGCACTGCTCCTGCTGCGTTAGCAATAGAGGTAACAAATGCCCCAGCAAGAGAACTAAATTGTAATGTAAGAACTCTTGCAGTATTTCCTTCATCAGTATAGGCACACTCACAAGTAAAGGCGTGAATAGTTGCGGTCGTCACTAAGACATTCATAGATACTTCGTACGAAGCGTCAGTCGCTCCAAGTGTGTAAGTTGCTACCGAAGCATTAGCCGCAGTTTGCCCCGTGGCTCGACCTGTTTTTCCTGCGACAATCATTCGTCTGACTGCGTTTGTTGTTGTTGTCGCATAATATGCATCAGTCAAAAACTCTACCGCCCCTGCTTCAGCTGTAGTAAGCAAAGTGCCAGTATTAAACTTTAGAGGAGCAGTATTTGCTGAAGCTGTTCCTGCTTTTAGATGAAGAATAGATGTTGGACTTGTTACACCAATCCCGACTTTGCCGCTCACTATCAAACCATTGGCCGGAGCCGTTTGACCTGATGAATATCCAATTTGTGCATTCCCGACCACAGAAATTGGCCCGCCAAAAGCCGCATTACCGCCAGCAGGATTTATAGCGCTAGTCACATAAAGATTAGCTATTCTTACACCTCCACCTGCAAAAATATCCAAAATCCCTGCACCCTCAATGGACTTTATATATTGTCCAGCGTGCATATAAATATCAGTACCAACGTGAACAGCATCACCAAAGGTCGTATCGCCGTAGAAAGTATTTTTGTTATAATCTACTCCAGTTGGAGTTACTGTGGCGTTGTCTTGACCGAAGTTTTGTAAATCGTAGGAGTTAAGACCAGGAGCACCGTTTTCAACGGAACTTGACCAACCACCAGAGGTTGCCGAGTCCCACCACCCACCTCCATTTCCTGTGAAATAAACCTTGTATCCATCTGCTCCCGTAACAGGCGACCACGAAGCGTCAAGCCAATAAGCTCCATATCCTATGTATGGAGTGTCGTCAAAAGAAGAAATGTTTGAAGACTCGGAATAGACTTTTATTCCGTTAATATATTTATAGGCATAGACTTGGAAAGTTGAAATAGTCCCGTTGGTGTAAAAATATCCATTGTATCCGTTGTATCCCATATTCAAAGTCGCACCCGTTGGAGCGGCAATGCTAGTTGGAGTTCCCACTGTGAAATCACCTTTAACCTGCACGTTTCCACCGAGAGGAATGTCGTTGGTGTAACCAGTAGTCGGAGCTGGAAAAAGTCCCGCAGTCGTTCCACCCGCTGTCCATTGAGAGGCAGAGTAGTCGGTAAAGAACTGAACACCTTGTGCGGTTTCTCGGTAGGTCGTGAAGTTATCTACCCAAGTGTTTGAGTCGTTATCGTATACTCCACGGTAAGTTCTGTACCCATCGTTGCCTGCGGTGTCTGTCCAAGTGACATTGAAAAGCATTTGCGAAAAGTAACCTGCGGTAGTATCGGTGTAGGTTGCATCAACGTAAGCTGTGGAGAAAAACTTGACTCCGTTTATTGTTTTATATCCAAAGGTTCGGTAGATGTAATTGTAACTTGAATACCCTGAATTGTCGGCATTGTAGTAGGTCAGAGCGATAGGTGCTGGGTCTGTCTGTGTCCAAGTGTTATCATCAACCGTAGTGCCGTTTGGAGTCCCCGTAAGAGTGTAGTAGTTGACACTAAATTCGTCGTTGTAACCCTGGATATAGAGAGCGGGAGTTGGCCCGCTAGTGGTAGTATCAATGTTCGCAACGTAAAGGTTCAAAGAGTCTACATTGTTGTCTGTAAAACTGCCCGTACCACCTAGCGAATTGCTCTGATAATACAAACCGTCTGGTGCTTGAAATACTGGAAATACGCTGTAACTAAATTTACATCCGCTCTCATAGTAAGGCCCACCGATTTGATTTTCATAAGCACTTACGCCTGTGACTTGTCCAGAATAATATGCAGAAACTCCCGTACTACTTGCTGTAGGAACGGAGATGAGAGTGCCTGTGACAGCGAGACCACCGACTGTTTCGGATTGAGTTGAGGTATTGCCTGCGGTGAGGACTTGGGAAAGGGTGGGAGTGGAAGTTAAAAACGTACTCTGTGGTACTGAACCTAATCCACCAGCACCGTTGTTGGTTTGGAGGTCACCAGATGAGCCTGCGGG
>OCZT010008456.1_pt1 | contig 10005 bp, 6 predicted proteins | sample 1539031 | NCBI WGS metagenome assembly OCZT01 (sample SAMEA3539308, study PRJEB22396) | soil metagenome | biome: tundra; feature: field; material: soil | place: USA | collected 2010-05 | depth 0.15 m
GATCACTTCTTGGAAGCCCCCGTTTGAGGTGGAGAAAGGATTTGAGGCCAGCTTCCAGGAAATCTTCCAGCGAGCCGAGTTGGTGCGCGTCCCGATGGATGCGGTCCCAGTTCCCACGGAATCGACACCATACGGCACCACCGATGAGCTATTCGACAGGCTGCAAAAAGCGATTGCTGTGCAAGCCTGCCTGTCTGAGCGGGCTAGCAGTTTGCTGGCCTATTGGACCCTCTCCACATGGTTCTCCGACGCCCTGTCTCTCGCTCCCGGCCTGGCCATCGCTGGACCGGGCTATGAGGGGGGACCTGGTACTGTGCGCGCTGAGGAACTTCTGCCGGTACCCACTGTTGCTCATGCGGGCAGATATCTCCAGCCTGAAGAATGTGAACTGGCACACCACCCCGACACTGCTCTTCTACGACCCAAACGTGACAAAGCAAATGGCTTCACTTCTAGGTTGCACTGCGACACGTGGCCACCTGGTCGGCGATGCTGTTCGTTACCGCGACTTCTTCGGCCCCAAGGCGGTCTACCTGGGGGAGGAAGTATCCGCAGACCGGATACCGCTGTGCTGCCTTCAAGTCAACGTCCACCCCACCACCGCCGCTTGCGCAATAGAGAAGGCATCGCGGCTGACTGAAATCGAGGTTCAGGAGTTGCAGAATGAACTCCTTAACTACCGGCTCAAAAACCTCGTCCGCGTTTATAACTCGAAATTCGATTCTTCTGCATTGACGTCAGACACGCGCGCGATTGCGAACGCGTTGGGCGCCTGCGTCGTCGACTCCCCGAAACTACAGTCGGAACTCATCACGTTGCTCACGCCGGTTGAAAGCCAGCGTCAAGCGGACCGCTCGACAAGCCTTGAGGCTGTCACGCTGGAGGCGACCCTCAATTTGGCGCACGCGGGCAAGGCGCAAGTCCTCGTCGGTGAAGTCGCCAACGAGGTCAATCGCATCGTGGAGGCTCGCGGAGAACGGCAGTACTACCGCGCCGAAATTATCGGGCACCGGTTGAAGAAAATCGGCCTATCCACGCGCCGGCTAGGCAAGGCGGGGAGAGGCCTCGTAATGGACCTGGCCACCATGACACGGGCCCATGAACTTGCCGCGGTGTATGGAGGTGTAGGTTTGGACCAAGAAGAGAACAACCTGCACTGCCAGTTATGCATTGAAAACAAATGATTTATGTAGGTGATGCAGGTTATGCATGATTTTTCGGCCGGAGCACGAATACTCCATGCGCTCCGGCCGAAATAGACATAACTCGTTACTAATGAGCGACTTTCATTTTATGGGGTCTCAACTTTCACGTTATGGGGTACAACTTTCACGATATGCGTAAACCCACAAGTCTTGAAGGATTTGCTTGCGCGGGGAGACATGGCTTAGGAATAATTGGAAAAAAATATTCCGGTTCGCTTTTTATTCGCTACAATCGGCGCATGGCAATCACGCGGCGGCAAAAAGAAGTGATCGACTTCCTCTCCAACTTCACTCAGAAGAATGGCTACTCGCCTTCGTACGAGGAGATCGCCCATGGCCTCGGCCTGACTTCGCTGGCGACGGTGCACAAGCACGTCACCAATCTGCAGAATAAGGGCCTCTTACAACGGGCGCACAACCGCAGCCGATCGATTGACGTGCTGCCTGCGCGGTCCAGCAAGAAGGGTTTCGATCGTCTGCCCCTGCTGGGTCGTATCGCGGCGGGTAAGCCGATCGAAGCCATTGAGATGGCCGAGAGCATATCGCTGGCCGACATCATCGGGAACCGTGAGGTATTCGCGCTGGAAGTCCGCGGCGACTCCATGCGCGATGAGCACATTGTAAGTGGCGACTACGTGCTTGTGGAGCGGACCCGCACCGCGCGCGAGGGTGAGATTATCGTGGCGCTGGTCGATGGAACCGACGCAACGCTCAAGCGCTTCTACCGCGAGGGCGGAATGATCCGGCTGCAACCTTCCAACAAGGAGATGGCGCCGATCTTCGCACCGGCCGCAAACGTCACCATTCAGGGTAAAGTGCTCGGCGTTCTTCGCAAGTACGCGTAAGCGCTGACGTTACGGCGTGAAGTGGATGCGCCGGCGATGGGCATTCCCGATTGGGTCAGGCCGTCGAGCGCACCGGAGGGCAATGCAGCAAGTTGCCAGCTTCCCCGTTTTGGGGTCTTCGGTGCCCTAACAGCTCCACCGTGCGCAATACGAGCCGCTGTGGGTCAGCCGAGCTGACAGCGTCTACGGGGGTATTTTCAACCGCCTGCTCCCAAGCTCCGGTCGGGGTTACCAGCAGGAGCCGGGTTTTCGGCCAGCATGCGTGGATGGTTTCAGCGAGCGCGGCGCAAAGCTCCGCGGGTAGCGAGTGGCAGAGGATGACCACATCGCACTGCCGGTCGGCCTGAACGGCCAACGCCGAAGTTCCCCGGCAGCAGAAAGTCTCGGCGCCGATTGTGCGCAAGACTGCGGCACGAGTTTCTAAGAGCAGCTCGTCATCGCCGACAACCAGGATCGAAGACATTGTCTATCACCGTGCAGATAGCCTGGGTGCGCACTAAGAAAGAGGTTCGATATCCCTGTACCAGAACAGCACGAGGAGTGCCTACAAGAGACTTAGAACGCAAAAATAACCACATGTCTGTCATCCAGACAACTTTAGATTTATATTTATCATCAAATTCTGCGCGAAGTCAACCGACGATGCCTACAGGATGTAGCTCAAGTCGCCGTCCTCGTTTTTCTTGAGGATCCGGTTATAGGACTCGTTGACGATGCCGTAGCACTCGCATGCCTTCCCGATGAGCCCGGGCCGGTCGAGAATGTGGATGCGGCCACGCGAGTAGCCAATCATGCCGTTGCGCTGCATTTCACCCGCAGCGACGGTCACGGTCGACCGCTGCACTCCAAGCATCTGCGCCAGGAACTCCTGGGTCAGGTGCAGCGTCTCGGACTCCATCCGGTCCGCTGAACTCAGCAGCCAGCGAGCCAGCCGGGCATCCACTTCATGCATACGGTTGCAGAGGACGGACTGGGTGATCTGCACAAGCTGGAGGTAGGCGAAAGCATGGACGATCCTTTGCAACATTCCACCCTTGAGAAATTCGGCACGCACCAGCGACGACCGGATGCGAAGTCCTTCTCCCGAACCCTGCATAATTACAGAGTGTGACATCTGGGGCTGGTCCAGCAAGGCAGGCAGTCCGGAAAAGCCCTCCCGGCCGATCAGGCCAACCTCAACCTGCTCGCCCTTTTCGGTGATAGCGTCGGTCGAGATGAGCCCGGTGTTCACAAAGTATAGGAACTCGATGGGCTGGTTTGGCTCTGAGAGCTGCTTCTCCAGCGGCAGATCCACCGGCATGAGATGCTTTGCTAATGCTGCATATTCGTCTGCGGGCAATTGCGAGAGGATGATGTTGCGCGGTCTAGGGGAATCTACTAGATTGAGACTGTTACTTGGTGCCCGCGATGAACCCAATGGAGCGAATACCTGGCCGTTGGACATAGAACCCCTCTGCATGAGCAATTTTGCTCTAGCCCAAGACGGTTCGCAGTTGTGCGGATCGCTTTGATGCGTGTCACTACATTACGGTTGCCACGCGACACTTGTCTGTGCTGTGTCGCACATAAGACGTTTGATATGTGAAATTTCCCCCGATTCCGAGCATATCCCGCCCCCGGCATTCCTCGGTTTAGAATGGCCTCTGGCCCCTCAAGTGGCGCTCCCGTCAAACGCCAGGCAGTCGGCAAGTAAGTCCAATGGCATTTCAGAGGCCGGAAAGTGTTCCCCAACAGCCATGCAACGCTGGTCAACGCTCTTCATTCCGACGCTGCGCGAGGCTCCCACCGACGCTGAGGTCGCAAGCCACAAACTGCTGCTCCGGGCTGGTTACGTCCGCCAGCTGGGAGCCGGCCTCTACTCGTTCCTCTTCCTCGGCACCCGGTCGATCAACAAGATTGTGGCCATCGTTCGCGAAGAGATGGACACGATTGGGCAGGAATTCCATCTGCCCGCGCTGAACCCGCGCGAGGTCTGGGAGAGCAGTGGACGATGGGCAGGCATGGGAGACAACATGTTCCGGCTGAAGGACCGCAAGGGGGCAGAGCTGTGCCTGGCGATGACCCACGAAGAGGTGATGACGAGCATTGCGCGCTCGGAACTGCGCAGCTACAAGCAGCTTCCGCAGATCTGGTACCAGATTCAGACCAAGTTCCGCGACGAGCCGAGGCCAAAGTCAGGGCTTCTGCGGGTGCGGCAGTTCCTGATGAAGGACGCCTATTCCTTCGACATCGACGAGGCTGGATTGGACGGGAGCTATGCGAAGCACGACCAGGTCTATCGCCGCATCTTTACACGCTGCGGACTGGACTTTGTGGCTGTGGATGCGGATTCGGGATCGATGGGCGGCTCCGCCTCGCAGGAGTTCATGGTGTACACGGATGCGGGTGAGGACCTGATCGCCAGCTCGGCCTCGGGCTATGCGGCGAATGTGGAGAAGGCGACCTCGAAGCTCGCGGCGGTTGAAGACATTGCGGTGATCGGCGACGGGATGCCGGAAGAGGTTCATACACCGGGCCAGCGAACGATCGACGAGGTCGGCGCGTTCCTAGGTGTGGAGCGTATGCATCAGATTAAGACGATGGCATACATGGTTGAGCATCCGGACTCGGATGAGAAGCAGGTCAGGACGGTGGGGAAGACGCGGGCGGTCGTCGCGTTCCTGCGGGGCGACCACCAGATCAATGAGACCAAGCTGGCGGCCATTGCCGGCGGCGAACTTCGGCCAATGCAACCGGATGAGATCGCGGCTGTCTTCAGTGCGCCTGCCGGGTACCTCGGGCCCATCGGTCTAATGGCAGCACCACATCCGAGGAAGCCTGGGACCTTGGTTGTTCTGGACACCGCGCTTGAAGGGCGAACCAACCTGATCGCCGGGGCCAACAAGGAGGAGTACCACCTGCGCAATGTGACTCCGATGCGGGACTTCAAGCCAACGCTGGTTGCCAACGTGCGCAGCGTGAATGAAGGGGAACCGGATCCGATGGGCGGGGAGCCGTTGCGTATTGGGAAAGCGGTGGAGATCGGGCACATCTTCAAGCTGGGCTACAAGTACTCGAAGTCGATGGGCGCGTCGGTGCTGAACCGTGACGGCAAGGAGACGACACCGATCATGGGCAGCTACGGAATCGGGATTGAGCGCATCCTGACGGCGGCGATCGAGCAGTCTGCTATGCGGTTTGCCGCGCGCAACCAGCCGGATTCCTACGCTCTGCCGGCGTCGATCGCGCCGTTCCAGGTGGTGGTGACGATCACGAACGTTCGTGAAGCCGAGTTGCTGGCGGCCGGTGAGACAATCGCCCGGGAACTCACCGACGCGGGTTTCGACGTGCTGCTGGATGACCGCGACGAGCGCGCCGGCGTCAAATTCAAGGACGCTGATTTGATCGGCGTGCCGTTCCGCATCGCCATTGGAAAGAAATTATCCGACGGCAAGGTGGAGCTGCTCAACCGTCTCACCAACCAGACCGACGACATACCAACCGCCGAGGCCGTCCAACACTTGCGAGCCGCACTTGCAGGCTCTTCGCTCGTACCGAGTACATACTCGCTTCCCTTATGGCCGTCAAAGTAAAACTCGCCGGTAACCGTTCTTCTTCCGCAAGGCCTTTGGGCACCGGCCATCGCTTTTTGCGTGGTCTTGCGCTATTTGCGATCGGGTGTCTGGTCCTCGGCGCCATTGTCTTCGGCTACATGTACTTCAAGTATCAGAAGATCGTGGACGATCGCCTCGCCTCGGGGCCGATCTTTGCCAACGTGTCGCAGATCTTCGCCGCGCCGCGCGAGGTGCGAGTGGGTCAGCATCTTACGGTTTCGTTCATCGCACAGGATCTGCGCCGCGCAGGCTATAACGCCAACCCGCAACTGGGCACGTTCACGCTCAACGGCAACAGCATCGCCATCAAGCCTGGTCCGCAGAGCTATCACTCCACCGACGGCGCCACCATCACAACGGGCCGGAGTTCCAGTGAAGACTCGACTGTCACGTCGATTACCGCAGACAACGGCGCCTCCCTGGCCGCATACCAGCTCGAACCTCAGCTGATCACTGCGCTCTCCGAAGACAAGAACCGCACCAAGCGACGCCTGGTCACTTACAAAGAGATTCCCCCACAGATGGTGCAGGCAATCACGGCCATTGAAGACCGGCGTTTCTTCGAACACGGCGGAGTGAACTACGTACGCACCTTCGAATGCGCGGTGCATGACATCCTGGCAGGCCGCAAGCAATGCGGCGGCTCGACCCTGACTCAACAGTTGGCCCGTGGCTTCTTCCTGACACCTGACAAGACCATCGCGCGCAAGGTCGCTGAGCTGATGATCACGTTCCAGCTCGAGGCCCGCTTTACGAAGCAGCAGATCTTTGAGGATTACGCCAACCAGATGAACCTGGTTCACCGCGGCAGTTATGAGATCGATGGCGTCGCCGAGGCATCGCAGACTCTTTTTGGCAAGGATCTTCGCCAACTCGACCTGGCACAGATGGCGACAATTGCCGCGCTGTTCCAGAATCCGAGTTACCGTAATCCCTATCGCCACCCCGAGAGGGCGATGGAGCGCCGCAATCTGGTACTGGACTCGATGGTCGAAACTGGCGCTATCACAGCGGAAGTGGCATCTCGCGCAAAGGCCGAGCCGCTGCACTTAGCCCAATCGAACGTGGATGCGGGGGAGGCGCCGTATTTTGTAGATCTCGTACATGACCAGCTAGCCCAGCGCGTGAGTGAACAGGAGCACGCTCACGACTCGCTGAGGATTTACACCTCGCTCGACCCGGAACTCCAGCGCGCCGCCTCCGAAGCGGTCGAAGTCGGTATGAAGAATGTCGACGAGATGGTGCGCAAGCAGAACAAGAAGAACGATCCGAATATCACTTATCCACAAGTGGCTCTGGTCGCTCTCAATCCGCACACTGGCCAGATACTCGCGCTCGTCGGAGGACGTAACTACGGCCTCTCGCAGCTAAACCACGCCGCGTCCAAACGCCCGACAGGTTCTATCTTCAAGCCCTTCGTCTACGCGGCCGCCTATAACACTTCGCTCAACGGACTGAGTCTTGGAGACGAAGGCGTGTTCACCGCGATCAGCCACCTTGAGGATGAACCCACCACCTTCGCCTTCGACGGAAAAACTTATAGCCCGGGCAATTATAAGAACGAGTTCCACGGCTCCGTCACGGCGATTTACGCGCTCGCACACTCGCTGAATAACGCTACCATCTCGCTCGCGCAGAAGGTCGGCTTCGAGAACGTGGCTGCGCTGAGCCGCGCGTCCGGCATCGTCGATGCGCGTGGAACGCCTTCAGTTGCGCTCGGCACGTATAGCGCTACTCCCATCGACATGGCCGGCGCCTATACGGTGTTCGCCAACAATGGGGTACACCTGAAGCCATGGATGTTGGCCAGCGTACGCAACGGCAGCGGCGATATCGTCGCGGACTTCGCCCCGGAGGCGCAACAAGTCATGGATCCGCGCGCAGCCTTTCTTACGCAGAGCATGCTTGAGGGCGTGATGAATTTCGGCTATGGTGTTGCGGCGCGCCAGCATGGCTTCACCGCGCCTGCCGCGGGAAAGACCGGAACCAGCCACGACGCATGGTTCGCCGGCTACTCCTCCAATCTGATCTGCATTGTCTGGGTTGGGAACGACGATTACACGGACGTCAAACTCCCAGGCGCGCTGGCTGCGGCGCCCATCTGGGCAGAGTTTATGAATCGCGCCATCAAGCTTCCCCAATATTCCGACATGAAGTCGTTCAGCGCGCCGGGTGGGGTCCGTGTCATTCGCATCGACAAGAACAGTTGGCTGCCTGCTGACGAGTCCTGCCCTCAGGACTACTCGATCGCGTTCCTCGACGGCACGGTTCCCGGCAACACATGCAGCCACATGGGAGATTCTCCGCAAACGCTTTTCCAAGGTCTATTTTCCAATGGAACGCCAAATCCAAATGTCACGCCCGCAGCGCCAGCAAATCCTCTACCGCTGGCCCCGGCTGAAGTCAATCTACCGAAGAAGAAGAATTTTCTCCAAAAACTCTTTGGCGGCGGCAACAAGCAGCCCGAGCCAGCGCCGCCCCCGCAGCAATAGGTCTGGCTCCAAGAGAAAAGCGGCGCCTAACCCATTCGCGCCTACACTTGCGTGGCTAGTCTTGGCCGTGCTAGGCTCTCCTGCCTAGCAAACTCCAACCCAATCCAGCCGAAGTGACAAGCGCGCAGAGATATGCGAATAAGTCGCCGTGCGCCGCATAAAAAGTAACATCGTGCTTATAGTCGAAGCCAACGCGGAGACTGGTTCTTATGTGCCGAGGCGCAGCCATAACCACGCGGCCGAATGGATCGATCGACGCGGTGACGCCGGTGTTGGTGGCGCGAAGCACCCAGCGATTGTTCTCGATAGCACGCATCCGCACCATGTTGAGGTGCTCCCATGCAGCGCTGGTGTCCCCATACCATCCATCGTCTGAGATATTCACGAGCACGCCGGCGCCCATGTTTTCATATTGGCGAATCTCGTCCCCGAATATTGACTCATAACAGATGAAAGTCCCGTAGGTTTGTCCGCCAGTGGTAAAGACCAACCTATGCTTGCCGGGGACGAACATTCCAACGTCCTGCAGTAAACTGCCGGCAAAGAAGAACAATCGTTTATATGGGGTGTATTCCCCGAACGGCACAAGATGCATTTTATCGTAGCGCCCCGCAAATCTGCCATCGGCTTGGATAAAGTTAGCGGAATTGAATAAGTCATAGCCAGGTTTCGTAGCCTGGTCGAAATCGATTCCTATATTCCCCACAATGATCGGCGCTTGCGCTGCGCGTGCAAGCCGAGACATAGCGTCACGAAACTCTGAATCGCTCTCATAGAATGAGTTTGGCGCTTCAGGCCACACGATCAAGTCCGTCCTCGATAGATAGCGTGTCGCGCTGCCGGTATCTTCGCTTTGTTGTGGAGTAAGACGACCGACGCATTTAGTAGATGGCAGTTCCGGTATTCCGTCGCAGGTTTCGCCATTTGGAGGAAACAAGGTCAGACTCGAAAATGTCTGCAGCATCTGGCTCTTTGTAAGTGGGGGGCCCGCGCTGTCCGCAGCCGCACCTACTTCAAGATTCTCCTGCACAAGCGTTGCCATCGCCGAGGTGCCCTCTCGAAGGGGTGCCTGGATGTGGCGCAGAAAGACGATATAGATCAGGATGACAGCAACTCCGGCAACGGTCAGGGCAGTGCGGGTGTAGCGCCGTTCCTTGAGCGTAATGCGCGTCAACCACAATGCATTTACGCCCGCGATCACAAACGACAGCCCATAGCCACCGGTAAATGGAGCCAGCCGCGTGAGCAGCGGGTTGTCCACCTGGGTAACGCCGAGCAGGTCCCACGGGAAGCCGGTAATCCGGGCGCGCGCAAGCTCCACCGCAACCCACGCGAACGGGCTTAGCAGAATCGCTCCTTGAATTCCGAGTGGACTTCGCCGGAACGCGGAGATCATCGCTCCGAACAGAGCATGATAAAGACCGAGATAGAGACAGAATAGAACAAGGATCCCAGCGGCAGCGGGCTTGGCGATCCCACCGTAAGTATGCATGGTCGCATAAACCCAGTAGCAATTACCTAGATACCACACAAATCCCGAGCAATAGCCCAGCGCAGCACCGTCGAAGATGCGAAGGGGCCGGCCCATTGCATCCTTGCCGGTAAGGGCCATCAGCAAAGGAGCCAGCGCCAACCAGCACAACGCGGTACGCCAAACCGGCACAGGCCCCGCAATAGGAAATGAAAGCACCTGAAGGATGCCCGACAAAATAGCCATGGCCCACAGTCGCACAGGTAAAAGTCGCATTGCTTCGAAGTCTAACATTGCGTGATATGGCGGCTCTAGGGAGACTCTGCACAAGTTCTGCATCCACAGCCTGATTGATTAATACTGTTGTCAGGGGTGAAGGACGGATGAAGCAGCAGAGTT
>OCZT010008457.1_pt1 | contig 10005 bp, 6 predicted proteins | sample 1539031 | NCBI WGS metagenome assembly OCZT01 (sample SAMEA3539308, study PRJEB22396) | soil metagenome | biome: tundra; feature: field; material: soil | place: USA | collected 2010-05 | depth 0.15 m
TAATTCCACAACAGTTGAAGAATTACGAAAAATTAATAATATGCGAAGTTCGGATAGTTTATTATACGGACAAAGGATAAAGCTGCCGTAATACCAATTCTAAATCAAAGCGCTATCTTTGTTGGCAGCGTCGTCGGCTTCCTCAACGTATATACAATACGCATCGTCGCCTCCTCCTTGCGCCTCGATATCATCTTTGATTTAAAATGGTATAAACACATTTTCTTACATAATAATCGTTAAAAGATGAATGATCGACTTTTGCCGGAATCAACTCATTTTTTTGGCAAGAACACTCGCCAGCATATCACTTAGTTTCATTTCCGGATGGTGGTAGCGTTTTTTCTTTTGAGTATTTTTACCATACTGGATGGATTCTTCCGGGCACCATTGCAGACATGCAAAGCATTGCTCACAAAGGTGTTGCCAGATGGGTTTACCATTGGCCATCAATATGTTTTGTGCCGGACAGATTTTTTCACAGATTGCGCAATTAGTGCATTTCTCGTCAGCCCAAAAAGATTTATCCATCTTGTGAACATAAGGATAAGATTGGCGATAAAGCAGCGAAAGAAAAATATTTTGCCAGGCAGGACCTTTTTCCAGAGGTTTTGTTTCTTTTGATCTGATAGTTGCCGCGATTCGGTTAATTTTCTCAACAGCTTCATTAAATTTGTTTTGTTGCTTCTCCGGAGAAATAGCACCACCCCAGGGAATGTAATTGCTCGGCAGGTTAATAGAGAAGCCTGAAAAAAGGTTAAGACCCCTGGTCTGCATAAGCTTTTTTAATTGAATTAGAGTGGCGGCAACTTGTCCGGCATTGACTGCTACTGCAAAAAAGTATTTTGACGGATCAATTTCCAAGCGGTTGACAAAATCAATGACCGGCGCGGGTAATCCCCAGATGTGAACGGGAAAGATTAATCCAATGTTCTCTGAAGCGGAATGAATAATATTTGTACCGATAAGTTTTATTGGTATCTGTTGTGTATCTCCCAGCGCATCCGATAGTTTGCGTGCTGTCCAAAGCGAGTTTCCCGTTCCCGTATAAAAATAAATTGTAGTTTTCATTCCTTCCACTCATGGGTTTGGTTTTAGGGCTCTGTTATAAACGCTTTCTGAAAACCCATATACATGATTTTTATTGATGATCGCAAAAGGAACATCTTCACTGTCATCAATATCTTTTCTTTTTGCCGCCGTAGTCTTATCCTTATCCATGTTGTATTCCGTGAAAGAGACGTTTTTGGATTTCAAAAAATCACGTGCTTTATCGCAATCTGCGCAATCGTTTTTGGTGTAGAGAGTGACATCCGGTTTCTTTTGTGCTTTCGATTTAGCGTCCCTGGAAGCTTCCTGCTCGTCATCTGCTGCTGAATTAACAGAACTATCTTTATGAATTTGTACATTTTTAGGAGATTTGGCCTGCGGAGGTGGGTAATCGGTGATATGAGTAGCCCCGGATTCATCTTCCCATTTGTAAAAGTCGGCATTAGCTGTTCCATAAAGAAAGAAAAGAATTGGGATTATAAATAATGCGCACTTTTTCATTATTGCATCCTGTAAAAAAATCTTTTAAAAATACTATTTCTTCTTTATGGTTCTGACCGGAAGAGGACCAGGCATGCGCATATTCGGCATGGGAAGATCAAATTCCTGCCATTTTTGTGAAAATCCACTGTTGAACTATCCAGTAAAAAGGAAATTAACATCAAAATATAAATTAAACTATCTTAAAAACATTATAGTTGTCAATTTTTTTTCGAGTAGAGTAAAAGAAATTATTCTATTGAGGCTTGATTTTCCAGAAATTGCTATTTAAAATTTGCTTTTCGTCAAATTAGGGTTATTTTAAAAACAAATACATTGATGAGAATAAGTTATGTTTGGTCATTCTGTAAGTCTATTCAAACTATTCGGATTTGAGATTAAAGTAGATATAAGCTGGTTGATTTTGGCGGCGCTGGTTACTTGGTCGTTGGCCAGCGGTCTTTTCCCTGAATATTATAAGCACCTTCCTGCCGCCTCTTACTGGTGGATGGGTGCAGCAGGTGCTGTAGGGCTTTTTTTATCCATAATATTTCATGAACTGAGCCATTCTCTAGTAGCCAGACGTTATGGTATTTCAATGAAGGGAATAACCTTGTTCATTTTCGGTGGTGTTGCTGAAATGGAAGATGATCCTCCTAATTCCAAAGCGGAATTTCTAACGGCTATTGTCGGGCCCCTATCGAGTATTTTGATCGGCGTTATTTTATTTTTAATAAAATTGTGGGGAGAAATTAGTGGCTGGCCGGTGACGGTTACAGGAGTTTTATCTTATCTTGCATGGCTAAACATTGTTTTGGCGGCTTTTAATTTACTTCCTGCCTTCCCCTTAGATGGCGGTAGAATGCTGCGTTCAGCACTTTGGAGCTGGAAGAAAGATTTGCGCTGGGCAACAAACATTGCTGCCAATGTCGGGTCTGGTTTGGGACTGATACTGGTCATCGGTGGTATTGTTTCTATTTTTATGGGAAATGTTATTGGTGGACTGTGGTGGTTTATGATTGGATTATTTGTCAGGTCGGCGGCACAGAGATCTTACCAGCAACTCTTAGCTCGTGATCTTTTTCACGCGGAAAAAGTGAAAGATTTGATGATAAATGATCCAGTGGTAGTGTCGCGTTCCATCTCTTTGGAGGAATTTGTCCGGGATTATGTCTATAAATATCATTTTCAGATGTATCCTGTTATTTCTTTCGGCAAATTGTCGGGCTGCATTTCTGTGAATCAGGCTGCCCAAATACCGCGTGATCAGTGGGCTGCGCACACAGTAGGCGCGGTTGCCCTGCCGTGCAATGAAGACACCACGGTAAGTCCGGATGACGACGCTAAAAAAGCTTTGACAGTCATGAATAGAACCGGTAACAGCCGTTTACTGGTTGTTGAGGGTGATCATCTTGTGGGTATAATTGCTCTGAAAGACATGCACAAGTTGATGACTTTGAAGATGGAGCTTAATGATTTTGAGAAAAAAGATTTAAGGAGTGAAAAATCATGAAATGTAATGTCGGAAGGACTGATAAAATCATCCGCTGGGTTATTGGTATCGTCATCGCTTTCTTAGGTTTATATTTTAAGAGCTGGTGGGGACTGCTGGCGGTCATCCCAATAGCCACGGCAATCTTCGGTTTTTGCTTTCTTTATGTGCCTTTAAAGATTAATACCTGTAAGAAAGAATCATCTAAATAATAATATTAAATCCTGATTTCGAGTAAAACTATTTTTATAATTAGGAAATTATACCTCGCGTTTTATGTTGTGCCGATTGTTTGCCGGAAAACTGATGAGGAGCTGTACGCTTTGGGCGCGGAAATTTTATATATGGCCTGATCTTCTGATTGATGTTTTTGCCGGTGCCGTCATAATTAAGAGTGAGGATCGGAATGCCGGAGTATTCCTCAATTCTAGGCGCCATCGCCTCTGTTATTAGCCCCGCGCAGCAAAAAGCCGGATTAGTTTGTACAAACAGTGATATATCCGGGTAATGCCTTATCAGAGCTGCAATTTTGAGAAGATTGTCGGCGGATTCACCACAATGCTGCACCTTGACATCAAAGGCATCGTATATCTCTTTGTAATCAATATCAGTCCCTGCTGATGGTTCATCAAGCAACTCGTTAAAAGTTTTATAATAGCTTTTCTCCAGTTGATTCACTAAAGCTATAGTTGTTTTAGTGACAATAACATCCATAAATTCACCTTCGAAAAACCAGCGCCTCATATAAGGATTGGCAATGAGTTTGGCGAATTCATTGAAGGGTGTTGTTATAACCTCACCGCCGTATTCTTCGATGCAATGAATCAGATCCTGATTAAACACGTCATTGTCACGGGCATACATATCGCCGAAAATAGCAACCTTGGGACGTTTTTGCACAGTAGTTTCAATCTTTTTAAAAAGGCTGATAACTTTGGCTACATCATCATCCTTGTTTCTTCCGCCCAGCAAGGTATTGTAGAGAATATTCAGTGACTGGGCGATAACTTTGTCCGTCATCCCTTTTTCTTTTTCATATGGCCGGATCTTACAGCCGATTTTGCGCAGCATTCCACCAAACATGAACGCGAAATAAGCTTCAATCGAAGCCTGCATGGAGATATCGCTCAACGAGATATTGCCGACATAGACTTCCACTTTATCCAAGTTTTTACCGTGCGTTTCCATAAGCCCCTTGATCAGTTGAGGATACATTCTGATGTTACAGGCAACATGACTCTCAAAGCACCAGGCCGCTGTTTGCGCCGGGTCGAGAACATTTTCTTCAATATAATCTATATAGCTCTGTGCAATAAGATTGACGGGGAGACATTGTCCTTTGTTGCTGCGCAGGCCGCGTTGAATTATCTTTTCAGTCAGCGGTACCATGCGGGCATCAATGCCTTCTCTGATAAATACAGCTTCTACAAGTTTTGAGGTTAGTGGGTCGTAGCCGGGAAAGAGCAAGGTTTTATTTTTTATTTTGGTTATACTCTCCGAGTTGAGCGGCAGTATGCGGGTGGGCACAACACGCAGTGCTTTATTTTTATGGTGATTGCGGAATGAGCGCACAGCAGCCTCGATGCGCGTTTCGTAACCGACATTGGAATCATGTTCATCTAGTTCCAGGATCAGATAGGGTTTGCCATATTTATCCATAATTCGTTTGAAATATTCAAGAGTAAAAGAATCAGGGCTGCATTTAAATGAAGTAATATAAACCGGATAGAGTCCGGGAGTGCGCGCTGTAAAAAGTGCGGCTTTAAAAATTTTTGCTGAATAATTCCAGTGCAATCTTTGGAGAAGTGTACCAATTTCGGATAAATCGCCTTTGTCGGCGGGTAGCATATCCTGATAAAAAGTTTTGATAGTTAGATTGCTGAAAATATCGGGTATTCCTTTGTTCATTGTATTTTGCAAAACCGAATAGGGTCTTCCCAACAGCACTACACGAATGTCTGTACTGCCGGGCATTTCGCGTTTGTAGATATTGATTATATTCTCGCGGCGCTCTTTAAAAAACGAAAGCGCGGCTTCATAAGCGTTATAAATCTCCCAGTAGCTGGCCTCCAAAATAGGTTTGAGTAAAGAGAAAAGTTCGATCCTTGATTGAAAAGAATGATGATCGATAACCGGCATGATCGCCTTATTCTTCAGATTCAAGCTTTTGATTCCGGCAGCCATTGTTGCTGCAAACTGCGTATAATAGCAGTAATAGCGGTAAGCGTGTTCTTTCGGTTCTGTGGCTTCCAGATAAACCGGCAGAAAAATGTAGTCGCATTTGTCCGTAAGATTTTGCACGTGACCGAAAAAGGCGTTCAGCGGCGCGCAAAATTCAGCTCCCGCAATCTTTTTGCCTGATTTAATCGCGTTCTTAAAATTATCGCTGGTCACTGTTTCTACACCCAGTGTGGCAAAAAAATGTTTCCAGAGAGGCATTTCTTCGGCAAGGTAAAGAGCGTTGGGGATTCCTATCTTGACTGGTTTTTTGAATGGAGTCTGCTTTTTAACTGACTGAAAAACTTTGTCGCGCTCTTTGATCAAGTCATACTGCTTTTTCGTATTTCCCACATAATGTTTCGTATCGTAATCCCGGCCACACAGAAATCCAAAGGCAACTGTTTCCCCCTGGACCGTTACTTTGTTTATTTTACAGTTGTTATGGCAGAGCTCGCAAACTTCATTTTCTACAGGAATCTTTTCTTTATGCAGAATAAGACCTCGGAACGCTGAATTCTTTACAGCGTTTTCCGCGAGAATCAAGGCGCTACCCAGCGCTCCGGTTAAGTGACAGAACTTAGAAACGAAGATGGGTTTTTTCAACCGGTGTTCAAAGGCCGCAATCAGCGCTTTATTGCGGGCGGTAGCACCCTGAAAGCAAATTCTATTGCCGATATTTGCTTCCACGGCAACTTTGGTCAGATAGTTTTCACAAACAGAATGCAGGACGCTGGCCAGTACTTCATCAATTGTGTATCCTTCCGTGAGATAATTGTTAATATCGCGTTCCATAAAGACCGTGCAGCGGTCGCTGGAAACAGGTGAAGGAGTATCGATAGCGCGGCAGGCATATTCGCTAAGCGGCACCCCCAGCTTTACCGCCTGCTCTTCAATAAAACTGCCGGTTCCGGCGGCACAAACATTGTTCATGACGGAAGAGGTGACCATACCGTTTTGCATAGTGGTAAACTTGGCATCCTGTCCGCCGATTTCGATAATTGTATCCGCACTGCTATCAAGTTCATAGGCAGCGCGGGCATGCGCCGTTATTTCGTCGATAACTAAATCTGCATTGATAATCCGTCCGATAAATTTACGGCCAGATCCGGTGGTACCGACTCCCCGGAAGGTAAACTTACGGCTATGCTTTGAGCAAATATCTTCGATTGCTTCAAATATGGCCTGCATAGCTTTAACGGGCTGGCCGGAAGTCAGGGTGTAAAGGCCAATCAGCATTTCGTTATTTTCGTTGATTAAAACAGCTTTCGTGCTGGTAGAGCCTATATCAATGCCCAGATAGACTTCCTGTTCCTTTTTTAAGGGCGTGTAAATATCTATCTCAATGTCCGTGTGGCCTATTTGTGCCGTATAAAGATAACTATCAGCGGTCGTAAATTCAGGATAGTTTGACTGTAAAAGCTGCAAAGGAGGATAACCGTAAGTTTTTTCTTTTTGTTCCTTGTTAAAAAGTTCATCCCATTTTTTGAGTTCAAGTTTTCTCGGTTCTGCGTCTTCCAGATAAAGAAGCGCGGCACCTATCGCACCGTAAAGATGGCTGTACTGGCCGATAATCGGTTCCGTCTTGAGCAGATTGCGGAAATGCTTAACCACGGCTTGATTCATGGAAACGCCGCCTGTAAGTATCAGGGGCGTGCGGATGTTTTGGTCAGGCATCAATGTATCAATGACATTTTTTGTCAGGCCTTCGCAAAGACCATCGCTGATCTGTCCTATAGAATAACCTTCCTGCTGGGCATGGATCAAATCGGTCTTGGCAAAGACGGCGCAGCGGGTGGCAATTTTGGGCGAATTTTCACGGTTGCAAAAGGCAACCATACTGAGTGTATCAATACTTTTAAGATTGAGGCGTTTGGCTTGCTGATCGAGAAAGCTGCCCGTTCCGGCGGCACAGGAAGAGTTGGACCGGTAACTTTCGTAATCGCCCTGATCGTTAAAAGTGATGAGACCGAAGTTTTCACCGCCGATAAACAGAATACTGCCCACTTCCCGGTGATAATTTTTTACAGCGGCGATAATGGCAATTTGTGTATCATAGCGGCAGACATTGCTCAAAACTTCCGGGCCGGAAAGGGTCATGGCAATACCGTCAATCCGGCTTATATCTATATTATTTAGCATCAAGCGCAGTGTTTCGCTGATTGCGCCACTGTGAAACTGGTAGGAAGAATGAGAGATATCTCCCTTTTTGTCAACCACAACAAGCGAAATGGCTACCGAACCAATATCTATTCCAACTACATGCAGCATGAATCTATTACCTCTGGTATTTTATTATAGCAAATAATGCCGTGTTTCAGAGGTTTCGTCAACTGGGAAGTTTGGAAGTAGTCAAAATAACTTTTTTCGCAAAGCCAAGTCATTAATTGTTATCGGCACTGGCCGTTATCCTGATGACATACTTGATTCATGGTGGATTAATTATGGTTTTGAGCGCGATGATAATCAGGCAGCAAAACTTGTGGATTGATCTTGTGCTTATTCCAATTCTAAATCAAAGCGCTATCTTTGTTGGCAGCGTCGTCGGCTTCCTCAACGTATGTACACAATACGCCTCGTCGCCCCCTCCTTGCCGCCTCAATATCATCTTTGATTTAGAAATGGTATTATAGCTGTGACACCTCAAAAGTGGCGCTTCAAAAAGGATGCAAATTAATGGGACTGATTTAAATTTAAAACAACAGTCGTTTGAAGAGTTGTTATTTTTTTAGTGCCTCCCATACCTTTACATATCAACGGTTATGTAGCTGCCATGAAGAGCCTTGAATCCAATGGTACCATTTTTCAGAAGTTCATGTTCAAAACCAACTATAAAATTGTCATTCAGGTAAAAGTCAAATTTAGAGCCATAAGCAACTACCTGAAATTTATTTTTTGCTATGCCGCGATTTAAAAATGGTGTGGATTGAAGCCGGATTATTGGATAATTTCCCCCTTTTATTAATCAACTAACTTCATAACCACCATCATTGTTGAAGAAAAAACTATAAGAAAATGCATTATCACCATATTCTTTATTTGATCGAATTACGACGTCGGCTTTATTATATTTGTTTTGCGTCTCCTGAAATCCAATATTACCCTCAAAAATAATATTCTCCAGCTGAGTAAATGGTTGTGGGTAGAAGCAATAGGCATGTCCTGATTTTCTCCGTAAAGAATTTATGTGCAACTGGCCATTTTTGTATGATTCTCCCTAGCCGTTAGATACAGAAAGATATTTTTTATTTTCCATATCATCATTAAGAATCAATTTACCTTTTTCCACATCAATCAATAAAGGAACATCAGAAATAATCGCCTCCTTTCCCGGCAGAGGTTCGGGTGATACAATATCCGATTTGATAAATCTTCCACTACTATTTAATAGTATTTTTATTTTAGTTTTCGCCCGTGAACTATCCACTGAGATAACTGTAAGAGTTCCGATCCTTTTATATTCTTGAAATAGAACCTCACCGGTATTGCTTTTTAAAACTTCTTTGCGGGCAACAAACAATCTATCACCAGGCTTCAAGCCATGCTTCTCGCCAAGATTTATAATGATGATATCGCTAACGTTTCCTTCAATCAGTCCGATTAGCTGGTGCTCAGCGATAATTTCCGCCGCACAAAACCGGCCATGGTTTTTTGCAGTATATTTTGCGGTTGATATTTCTTTGTAGAATTCCGCTTGTCCGGTGGTAACATCAATAACTCTCAAATTTACAGCAAATTGATCTGCACTTTTCATATAAATACTGGTGGCAATAAATTTATCAACATTGAGTAATTTTCCGAGCTTGACAGCGGCTTGTTTATTGGTTATTCTGAATGTTGGTAAAGACCGTTCACTTAAAACATTCTTGACATATTCTCTATCGACTATGTTATATTTCTTAGAGTTGATCAGAACCTAATAAAGACTGCTCGATGCTTCTTCAACTTTTTCCGGTTTGACGTCTCCCCGCACTTCCATAGGCAGAATAGCAAATGATGTTTGGCAATAGGTCTGTCCATTGAATACCAGCAGAAAAACCATAACTAAAAAAATAATAATTTCCGAAACATTATTTGCATCTCCGAATATAGTAAATATTATGCTGAAAGTTCATTTACCATTTAATAATCGAGATGTTACCCCATTATCTTCTGCACAATTTTCATGAAGAATGTTTTGTTGGGGTAGGCTAAAGCTACAGGATCAGCAAGGCTTAAGCTTTTGAGAATACTTTTTGAATGAGAAAAGGTATCAAAACTGTATTTGCCATGATATTTACCCATGCCGCTTGCACCCACGCCGCCAAAAGGAAGGAATTGAGATATAAAATGCATGATAGTGTTGTTGATCGCGCCGCCACCGAAAGATATTTCATTAATTATCCGTCTGTGGACTATCTTATTATCGGTAAATAAATACAGTGAAAGGGGTTTGGGACGTTCATTAATTTTGCTGATGACATCGTTCAGATCAGAATAAGTAATAATGGGCAGAATAGGCCCAAAAATTTCATCCTGCATGATTGGTTCATTCCAGTCTGCCGGATAATGAATGGTCGGTTCTATATAGCGATCGGTAGAATTGATTCTGCCGCCATAAACAATTTTTTTTCTGTCAATTAGTGCTATCAGGCGTTGAAAATGCCAGTCATTGATTATCCGGCAATATCGGGGGTGAACAGAGGCATCTTCACCGTAAAAATTGCCGATGACTTTTTTGAGTTCTGATAAAAACGCGTCTTTTATCGATTCATGGACGATAACAT
>OCZT010008458.1_pt1 | contig 10003 bp, 12 predicted proteins | sample 1539031 | NCBI WGS metagenome assembly OCZT01 (sample SAMEA3539308, study PRJEB22396) | soil metagenome | biome: tundra; feature: field; material: soil | place: USA | collected 2010-05 | depth 0.15 m
GCCGTGGTGAGACGGCCGTTCTTGCCGACCCCGGGGCTTACGAAGCCCAGTATTCTGGCGTCGGTTGGCGAGTTGTACAGCCAGACGGCGTATGCGTTTGGGGGGTGCGTCGTGTTCGGTGGCACATTCCTGGCGCCAACCACGAGACCTTTGGTGGAGCCGTCTTGGAGCACCTCGGCAATGCCGGTCACTTTGCTTGCGGGGGTCGCCGACGCGAGCTTGAGGTGAGCCAACACGTGGACGGACGTTTTCGTGGTCGACGTAGATGTGCTCGCCGCTGTGCTGGAGGCGCTCGAACCCGCTCCGGAAGCCCTGCCGGTGGTGCGCAGGGACGGGTGCTTTGGGCTGGCGCCAGCGGAGCTAAGAAGAACGATGACGGCGCCAATGGCGAGAATCGCGACCGTGCTCGTCGCGAGGACTGGCGTGCTGAGTCGCGGGGCGCGTCGCCGGGTGGACGCAAATACGGGCTCTTCCACGGTTGGTGGGGTGGCCTCGGTTGGGATCGCGGGGGCTGCCACCGGCGTGTGCGGTGCCTGTTGGTTCGTAGCTGGTCTCGTCGAGGCGGGTTTGGGGAGGTCAGTTATCGCGGGACTCAGTGCTGGGGCGAGCTCGCTTCTGACCGCGGCCACCCACGCACGCTCGCTTGCTGACTCGCTCACGTGGCCCCTGATCTCCTCTGCGACGCGGAGGGGCAGCTGACCGGCGAGATAGTCGACGATCAGCGCCCGTCGCTCGAAGGGGATGTCGGATGGGGGGCCCACCCGTGTCGAAAGCGGCGAGTGTGCGTGCCCTCACGGCTGCTCGGTCGATCGAGAGCAGCTCGGCGATTTCCGCGTAGCTTCGTCCGTCCTCTAAGAGCAGGTGGAGCACGAGGCGCTGACCGTCGGGGAGGCTTTTCAGAGGGGCCATAGCCTGTGCTCGCGGTCAACGTCCCGTGACGAACCTAGCTGCTTGTTGGCGCGTTTGGTGCTCCGGTCGGTCGCAGCAGGCTCTGGCAGGCGCGGTTTGCCGTCTTGAACCTGCTGTTGGAGCGGACGCTGGCGGGGAACACTGACCCTTTACCGGAGAAGTTGGGGTTGGGTATGTGGTACCCGTGTTGGCGGACGCAGGTCACGTATCGCTGGATGGTCTGATTTGAGAAGTTGCCGGCACCTTGCGCGCGCGACGGGAACTTCGCGCCACAGGCCTTGAACGCCGCTTGGAACTTGGAGCCTCCAGCACCCCCGCCTGGAAATCCGGACGGACCCGAGCCACCGGCACCCCCGGTCGGCGGTGCCCCTCCGCTCCCAGTCGGGGGCGTGCCTCCACCCGGTGCCCCACCGGACGGCGCTCCGCCGCCGGTGGGGAGGCTGACGCCGTGCTTGCGCAGACAGGCAACGAGCGCTGCTCGGTTCCCCCCGGCGTTAGCGCTCGCCGAGGCGGAGGAAGAGGTCTTGCTGCCCGAACTGCTGCCACAGGCGCTCACGAGAGCGGCCAGTGCAATTACTAGAAGCGGGATAAGCCCGCTCCGGATGGTCAGATGTCTGTAGGTCAACGTCAACTCCTGGGGTTCGATGGTCGGGTCTTTGATCAGCCGCTTCCGGAGCCGAACAGCGAGCTGGCCCCGGATCCGGAACTGGATGAGCTGCTGCTTGTGCCGCTTGAACCGCTGCCGCTTGAACCGCTGCCGGTTGTGCTGGCCCCGGAGTCGCTGAGTGAGGTTGCGCTGATCGTGCCGTTGGAGCTCTTGGCTCCCTGGATCACGACCGAGTCGCCCGGACGGACCGCCTTCTTGCCCACGGAGAGGCTTTTGGTGATCTTGGTCGCCGATGAGAGCCGGACCTTGACCGTGTTTCCTGAAGTGTCACTGATGTAGATCGTCTTGCCGTTGATATTGCTCACGGTCCCGATCGAAGCCCCGCCGCCGAACGCGCCGAGGCCGGGCAAGCTGCTGCCGCTCCTGCTGCTGCCGCTACTGCTGCTGCCGCTGCTGCGCGAACCGGAGCTGGTTCCGGTAGCTCCGCGGGAGCTCGTGCTGCTGCCCGCCAGCGAAGACAGGGACGAGGGCAGGGACGAGGCGGTGCTGCTTGAGCTGCTGAGCTGGCTTTTCTCGACGCGTACGCCGGCGTAGAAGCCGATGACGCCCACGACGAGCGCGAGCAGGAGTGCGCTTCGGCGGTTGAAGAGCTGGCGTCGTGGACGGCCGGGGCGCGCGAGTGTCTCCTGTTCCTCGCCGTCCCATTCTTCCTCGTGGCCTTCGTAGGGGATGGCGCTCATGTCATGTCCTCTGGATGGTGGGTTGGACGGCGTCATTCGAAGCGCAGCGCTTCGATCGGGCGCAGTGCGGCGGCTCGGCTGGCTGGGTAGGTGCCGAAGAACAGGCCGGTCAGGACAGCGGCGCCAAACGCAAGCGCGACTGAGTACGGAGCGATGACCGGGTGCACCCCGGCGATCTTGAATTGGCTGCCGAGAACTCCGCCGATTACGCCGGCCAGGCCGCCGAACACGGAGACCAGCACCGCTTCGACGAGAAACTGGGTCAGGATGTCGCTGCGCCGAGCTCCGACAGCTTTGCGGATCCCGATCTCGCGCGTGCGTTCGGTGACCGAGACGAGCATGATGTTCATCACCCCGATCCCGCCGACCAGCAGCGAAATGGCGGCAACCTCACCGAGCAACGTGGTGAACACCTTGCTGCTCGAGGTCGAGGTCTGAAGGATCGATCCCTGGTTGATGACGTTGAAGGTGCTCGAGGACGAGGAGCTCGTGGTCGGGTGGCGCTGATCGAGGATGTCGGTTACTTCGGTTTGAGCGGCGTTGAGCTGGTCACGCGACTTGGCCTGGACCACGATCTGGCTCAGGCTGCCGTAGCCGGTCAGGGTGTCTTGGACCGCGGTCAGCGGTGCGATCGCGACATCGTCCTGATTTGAGGTTCCGTTCGAGCCCTTGGACGCGGTCACGCCGACGATCGTGTAGCTAGTGCCGTTGACCTTGACGCTGTCTCCGACAGGGTTCTGGCCCGAGAAGAGCTGGGTCACGACCGTCGGACCGACGACGAGTACACGGCTGTGGTTTCGCTCGTCAGCGTTCGTGAACCACGAGCCCTGTGACATCGTGTAGTTACGCGCCTGCTGGTAGGTCCGGGTAGTGCCCGTGAATGACGACGGCGAGTAGGTGGTCCCGTTATAGGTCAGGGTGACGCTGTTGGCACTGACCGTCGGCGAGACGCTTTGAACATCTGGAGCCTGGAACTTGTTCTGGAGCGCGCTCACGTCGCCCAGGGTGAGGCTTGTGCTGCTCGTGCTGACGCCGCCACCGAGGCCACCGAGGCCACCGGAGGTCGTGACCATGAGCACGTTGCTGCCGAGCGCGTCGATCTGGTTCTCGACGGCGGCAGAAGAACCCGTCCCGACCGCGATCAACACGATCACCGAGCCCACCCCGATCATCAGCCCGAGAATCGTCAATCCTGTCCGCAGCTTGTTGGCTACCAGTCCGCCGAGCGCGACCCGCACAGTCTCGGTCACGCCACCGTCTCGCTGGCCTCAGTGCCCTCGTCGGCGATGATCTCTCCGTCCCGGACGCGGATCACGCGCCGCGCATGCGTCGCGACCTCGTCCTCGTGCGTGATCAAGACGACTGTCCGCCCCTCGTCGCTGAGTCGCTCAAAGATTCCGAGCACCTCCTCGCCGGAGGCGGTGTCGAGGTTTCCGGTGGGCTCGTCGGCCAAGATCAGCGCCGGGTTGGTGACCAACGCTCGCGCGATCGCTACCCGCTGCTGCTGGCCCCCGGATAACTCGGACGGCACATGGTTGACGCGCTCGCGAAGCCCCACTTCCGTGAGTGCCGCCAGTGCTCGTTGACGCCGCACTGCGCGGGGGACCCCGGCGTATGACAGGGGCAACTCGACGTTGGCTAGCGCTCGAGTGCGGGGGATCAGATTGAAGCTCTGAAACACGAAACCGATGAACCGGTTTCGCAGGTCAGACAGCGCATCCTCATCAACGTCACGGACGTCAAGGCCATTGAGCAGGTAGGCGCCGTGCGTGGGCACGTCGAGACAGCCGATGATGTTCATCAGCGTCGTCTTGCCGCTGCCCGAGGCACCCATGATCGCCACGTACTCACCGGACCGTACGGTCAGGCTGACACCCCGCAACGCATGGACTGCGATGTCGCCCATCCGATAGGTCTTGTGAACATCACGAACATCGATCACCGGACCGCTCGACCGTGATGCCTGATGTATGCGTGGCCTTAGAGTCGGAGCCTCTTCGGTGCGGCGGTTGCTCAACGCTCGTTGCGCACGTGCGACCGCCGTTCGACGAGGTGTGCGGCTGGGCCGAGGCATCAGCCGCCACCGCCGCCCGGGAAGCCGCCACCGCCGCCCGGGAAGCCACCGCCGCCAGGGAAGCCGCCACCGCCGAGACGACTGCTCCCGCCGCCGAGCGTTCCATTTGAGCTGCTGCTGGAAGAACCCGAGCTGCCGGAGTTCAGGGACGGCAACGTGGTGGTTACGACCAGCTGGTCGCCGGCGCTCAGCCCGCTGACGATCTGTGTCCGGCTGTCGCCCTTGAGCCCGACCACGACCTGCTGGGAGACCGTCTTACCGTTGCGCGACAAGGACACAGTGGCCAGCGAGCCGCTGCCACTGATCGCGTCGTTGGGGACCGTCACTCCCTGCGCCTGTCCCGTGATCACCGACGCCGACGCGCTCATCCCCGGCTTGACCCGTGAATCCGTCTGGTCAAGCGTCAGGGTCGCGTCATAGGAGACCACGCTGTTGCTCGTCGTTCCCACCGTCGAGATCGCAATCACGTGCGCTGCAAGCTCGACGCCCGTCAGTGCGTCCATCGTGACTGTGGCTGCCTGACCGACCTTGACCTTGCTGATGTCCGATTCGCTGAACGCGACCGTCATCGTGAGCGTACTCGCGTTGACGATCTCCGCGAACGTCGTCGAACTCGAGGATGATGACGAGGACGATGAGCCGCCAAGGCTCCCAGCGCTCGTCGACGCCGCGCTACTCGAGCCCGATGAGGATGAGTTACCCGAGCTCGAGGACGCCGTCGACCCCGAGGACACGGAATCCCCCGGCGAGAGGCTCTCCAATGAGACGATCGTGCCGCTCGTCGGCGCCCGCAGCCACGTTTGTGCCAGCGCGATCTTGGCGTTAGCCACGCTCTCCTCCGCGCTATACACGGACGCTTGGGCCGACGCGATGCTCGACGCCGACGGGTTCCGCGTGGAGGCGGCGCCGCTCGAGCCCGAGGGGGCGCCGCTGGAGCCCGAGGCGCCGCTGGAGCCGCCGGACGCTGCCGTCGGAGCCGACGGAGCCGACGGAGTCGTCGTGCTCGGCGTGGTCGTCGTCGGGGTAGTCGTCGTCGTGCTCGGCGTAGGGGTAGTCGTCGTCGTGCTCGGCGTGGTCGTGGTGGGGGTAGTCGTCGTGGAAGGGGTCGTCGGCGTGGTGGAAGGGGTCGTCGGCGAGCTCGAGGTCGAGGTCGTGGAGGTCGTCGCGGTGTTGGCCGTCGTCTCCGTCAATCTCGTCGTGTCAGACACGAACTCGGTCGAGCCGGAGCTCGTGTTCTCCAGGCTGGTGCTAGTTGATGACGAGTTGCTCTTCGCGCTGCTGAGCTGATCCCTAGCCGAGACGAGCGTTTCCTCGGCATTCTTCAACGAGAGGCGCGCGGCAGTTGGATCGAGCCTAGCCAGAAGCTGACCCTCTTGAACATGCTGACCCTTATGCACATACACGTCCATGAGCGTGCCGCTGGTCCGAAAATTCACGTTGAGATCGGTCCCGGCCTCAACGTTCCCGCTGCCCGATACGTTCGACTGAACGACGCCCTTCTGGGCGGTCACCAGCTGTTTGGACGTACGGGCCGAACTGGTCGGCGCTCCGATATCCGACACCGCCAGGTACGCGAGAGCGACGCCCACGATGAGCAGCAGGTACAGGTGCCAGGGACGCGGTTGGTGTCTGCTCATCGGATGCCGGCCATCAGTAGGCGCGCGGTCGACGTCGGCACGGATGCTCTAGGTTGCCTCCGCCGCTGGGCGGCCCGCATCCGAGCGGCAAGCTCCGGGCGGTGGAATGGTGTGCCAAGGCAGTCATCGGCTCCCGCGTCAAGAGCGGCGACCCGCGAATCCAGACTTTGGGTAGGGAGGAGAACGAGGATCGATATCCCAGGCGCAGCCCTGCGTATCGCGCGACATGTCGTGACCGGATCATCCGTGGCGACCAGCACCAGCTCCGCCTTGAAAACGCCGAGAAAGCGGATTGGACGCTCCTCATCCCTCACCGCTAGCACGTCGTGTCCTTCGCGGGCCAGCAAACGCACAAGCTCCGGTTCTGGCCGGCGGTGAACCAGCAAGACCCGCATCGGGACCCAGCCTGACCCGGACTGACCTCCTGATTCCTGTCCTTGGGGAAGCATCGGTCCAGTGTGGTGGACACAGCTGAGCGCAAGGTATGAAGAGCCTGGGATTTTGCCGAGAAACGAACGGCTCCGCTTGGCAGCGGTCAGAGAGCAGGATCGCTTGCCCAAGCACGCACTCGGTGTTTCCTCAGCCTGGGCTCAGGCTCCACCGAGCTTCGCTGGCGACGATGCGTGACGCTCCCGGACCGTCGCCCCCTACTCTGTGCGGTCACGGGCTCAAAGCCTCGGTGAACTTCCCCCCGCGAGCTCCCTGAGGACCAAGCCGGGGCCGCGGACCGGTCCGGGAGCACGTCGCTTTTCGCTCACCTGCCCCCGAGGCTCAACTCTCGTGTTCCGACGCTCTCGGTGGACACGCTGTGAGCGAGCAGCTCTGCCGTGCTCGGGATTGTCACCACAAACTCAGCGCCCCCGTCAGGAACGTTGCGCGCATGCACCTGACCCTGGTGCGCCTCTACGATCGCCTTCACGATCGCAAGCCCCAAGCCCGCGCCGCCGCGACCACGGCTGCGGCCTCCTTCGGTGCGCCAGAAACGTTCGAACACGCGATCGCCGCTGTTCCCCGGCAATCCAGGCCCGTGATCGCGAACAGTGATCACCGCATGACCGTCACCACCGTATGCTTTGAGATCGATCGGTGAGCCGGCTGGCGTGTGGATCAGCGCGTTGCGAGTCAGATTGGCCATGACCTGCCGCAGCTGGTCTGGATCGGCCAGCACCGGCAACGGTCCGTTGACAGTCAGGCGGATCTTCCGATCGGGGGCAATCGCTCGCGTGTCCTGGGCCGCGTGTTCGACGAGTTCACACAAGTCAACCGCCTGGCGTCGGACCTCGGGCAGCTCATCGAGGCTCGCCAGCAGCAACAGGTCCTCGACCAGGACTCCCATCCTCGCGGACTCCGCTTCGATGCGGGCCAACGCCCGCCCAAGGGCGGCCCGGTCGCTCAGTGCTCCCAGCCGGAACAGTTCCGCATACCCCCGAATCGCTGCGAGTGGTGTCCGGAGCTCGTGCGAGGCGTCGGACAAGAAGCGGCGCAGGCGATCCTCGCTCTCCGTTCGGTCGGCGAACGCACGCTCGATCTGGACCAGCATCTCGTTCAAAGATGCTCCCAGGCGCCCGACCTCCGTCCGCGGATTTGCCGAGCTGACACGACGAGAGAGGTCGCCGTGGGAGATATCGCTGGCCACTCGCTCGATCCGCTCGAGCGGACGCAACCCCAACCGGATAACGATCCATCCGAGCGCGACCAGCGCAATTATCAGTGCGCCGCCGACCAGGCCCTCCACGACGATCAAACGATGAAGTGTCTGATCGACATCACGGAGCGGAACAGCGATCACCAATACCCGATCCTGGCCCACCGAGAATGCGGCAGCCCGATAGCGCAATCCGGAGCCAGACCTCGAGTGCACCGTGAATAGATGCACGCCCGAAGTGGTCGTCCGCGAGACCGGGAACTTCCCCGGAAGTGCCGGCGGAGAAGCAGCCGTACCCCCGTACGTAAACGACTGGATCCTCAGGACTCGGCCGTGGCCGTCTAGAAGCTCTCCGTAGGTGCCGGATGCTTGGAACGTCGTCTCGGGCCGCGCGGGCAGCCCGTCCCGGTGCGAAGGAAACGGCGGCACACGTTTCAGCGTGGGGCCGCGCGGGCTCACAAGGCCCATGCCGACAGAGACGGGCAGCTCGGAAGCCACAACCTGTTGATCCACCCTCCGAAACAAGAACGACCGCTGCTCCTCGTAGGTTGCAATCGCGGCCGCTCCGAGACCGATCGCGACCAGCGCGACCAGCCCGATCAGCAGTCGCGCGCGCAGCGACAAGCGGTTCAACCTCGCGGAAGCCGAAGCACGTAACCAACGCCGCGGACGGTATGCAGCACGGGCAAGCCTTCAACATCGATCTTCCTGCGCAGGTAGCTGATGTAGGTCTCAAGCACGCGGGCATCACCACCGAAGTCATAGCTCCACACATGGTCAAGCAGTTGGGCACGTGTGAGCACCCGGCGAGGATTCAGCATCAAATAACGCAGCAGGCGAAACTCGGTGGCGGTCAGCTCGATCGGCCGGCCAGCCCTACAAACCTCGCGCGTCTCCTCATCTAACTCGAGATCCGCGAAAGTCAAACGAGGGCAATCATCCGCGAACGCACCGGTTCGACGCAGAATGATCCGCAGACGCGCGATCAGCTCCTCCAAGCTGAACGGCTTCGTCACATAATCATCGCCGCCCGTCGTCAGGCCGCGAACCTTGTCCGCGGTAGCGTCCTGAGCGCTCAGGAACAAGATAGGCACCGCCGCGTGCTCAGCAGACAGGCGACGAGCCACTTCGAAACCCTGCATGTCAGGCAACATCACGTCCAGGACCATCACGTGCGGCCGCCACTTGCGCACCCAATCGAGCGCCTCCTGACCGCTGCCGGCCGCCTCGACACCAAAGCCATGATGACGCAGCGCTATCGAAATAACGTCGACAATGCTTGGCTCATCGTCAACGACCAGAACACGCACTCGCTCCTGCTCGTCTTGCATACAAGGAGCGTCGCATGCAAGGCTGAGAAAAGCATGAGAGCTTGGTGAGAGTTGCCCTGCCAAGCGTTGGACGCTGGGACTCCCGCGTCCCGAACTCCACGGGCAACCATTGACCAGGTGGCGGCGATCGCGCCGCCTTCGAAGAAGCTCGCAACCGCCTCGGGGATGCTCGCCAGCACGTCCGACCCCGCCAGGATACTCCGCCGCGATGAACGTGCAGCCCGGAGCACTGGGCGACCAGGAGATCGTGGGCGATCGATGCGGGGCGCACGATCGCAGTCGCAAACTACGCCCGGTCACAGCGACGGTCCTGATGCACTGCCACGATACCCATCACGGTCGTGGACGCCGGGGACCAAGTCGACGCTCGCGGCATCTGGGCAGCGGGCGCACGACCGTTCAGAACAGGTCGGACCGCGTCTCAAAGGCGCATCGACCAGCGGGCACGCAGACCCGCCCAGTCGACTGTCGACGGCCGCTGGCGGTCGGGTGTTGCAGTAGAGGTGTCCGGTGAGGATCCGCACAGACCCCGGCTATCCGCACGCCCGCCGTCCGGATTGACGGCCGTCCCGAGAAGCGGTCGGTCGTCGGCTGCGGCCCCGATACGCGGTGCCCAGGTGGGAGCGCGCTCCGATTCTCGCCTCGCTCCTGCTTCGCGTTGCCTTGCGGAACTGCTCGTCGGCCTGGGCCAGGCTTTCGCCCCGGAACGATCTCGATCATCTCGCGGGGCTCCGCGCTGAGTAGCGCAGCCACATCAAAGCGGGTGCCTCGGCCCGAGGAGCGAGCGCCCTGCTGTTCGCCACGAGCAGGGCGGCGCAAGAGTCCGGCCCACTGTCCGCTGAGCCTTCCGCATTTGAGACGCGCTGGACCGGCGCGCGACGGCCCAAACGGCCGTCGGAGAACGTCCGGTGGTGGATCCCGTCTGAGACGAATCCGCGATGTGGACAGGCGCTCGCTTGTCGCGCAAGGCATGCGCCGGCGGTCGCGGCGGCTGGCGCGTCCCTTCGTGGCAAAGCGCAAGCCCGCGCCGCCCCTGGCAGACACCCCCGGTGCTAGCTCG
>OCZT010008459.1_pt1 | contig 10002 bp, 13 predicted proteins | sample 1539031 | NCBI WGS metagenome assembly OCZT01 (sample SAMEA3539308, study PRJEB22396) | soil metagenome | biome: tundra; feature: field; material: soil | place: USA | collected 2010-05 | depth 0.15 m
CATTAATACCAGAGGTTCCAGTCGTTCCCGAGGTTCCAGTTGTGCCTGATGTTCCTGAGGTTCCAGTTGTTCCAGCCGTACCAGAGGTTCCAGTTGTACCTGTCGTTCCAGAAGTTCCTGATGTTCCGGTTGTACCTGTCGTTCCTGATGTTCCAGTAGTACCTGAAGTTCCAGTTGTACCAGAGGTTCCAGTCGTACCTGTTGTACCAGAAGTTCCAGTTATACCTGATGTTCCAGTCGTACCAGAAGTTCCGTTAGCACCGCTTGTTCCTGAGGTTCCAGTTGTTCCTGAAGTTCCAGTTGTACCTGATGTTCCAGTCGTACCAGAAGTTCCGTTAGCACCGCTTGTTCCCGAGGTTCCAGTTGTGCCTGATGTTCCTGATGTTCCAGTTGTTCCAGTTGTTCCAGCCGTACCAGAGGTTCCAGTTGTACCTGAAGTTCCTGTTGTTCCTGAAGTTCCAGTCGTACCTGTTGTACCAGAAGTTCCAGTTGTACCTGATGTTCCAGTTGTACCAGAAGTTCCAGTTGTACCTGAGGTTCCGTTAGCACCGCTTGTTCCGGAAGTACCTGTTGTACCAGAGGTTCCAGTAGTACCTGAAGTTCCAGAGGTTCCATTAGCACCTGATGTACCAGAGGTTCCAGTCGTTCCTGAGGTTCCAGTTGTACCTGATGTTCCAGTCGTACCAGAGGTTCCAGTAGTACCAGAGGTTCCAGTAGTTCCAGAGGTTCCATTAGCACCACTTGTACCTGAAGTTCCAGTTGTACCTGATGTTCCAGTCATACCAGAGGTTCCAGTAGTACCAGAGGTTCCAGTAGTTCCAGAGGTTCCATTAGCACCTGATGTACCAGAAGTTCCTGATGTTCCAGTAGTACCAGAAGTTCCAGTAGTACCAGAAGTTCCAGTAGTACCAGTTGTACCTGAAGTTCCAGTTGTGCCAGATGTTCCGTTAGCGCCACTTGTTCCTGATGTTCCAGTAGTTCCTGATGTCCCTGATGTCCCAAGATCACCATTAGCACCACTAGTACCAGAGGTTCCAGTAGTTCCAGAAGTTCCGTTAACACCACTCGTACCAGAAGTACCTGTTGTACCAGAGGTTCCTGTTGTACCAGAGGTACCTGTTGTACCAGAGGTTCCAGTAGTTCCAGAAGTTCCGTTAATACCACTCGTACCAGAAGTACCTGTTGTACCAGAAGTTCCAGTCGTACCAGAGGTTCCAGTTGTTCCACTTGTTGCTGATGTTCCAGAAGTTCCGTTAGCACCACTTGTACCAGAGGTTCCAGTAGTACCAGAAGTTCCATTAAGACCACTTGTACCAGATGTTCCGGTAGTACCAGATGTCCCACTAGTTCCATCAGACCCACTTGTTCCTGAAGTCCCAGTCGTTCCTGAGGTTCCAGTCGTTCCTGAAGTTCCATCAGCTCCACTTGTACCAGAGGTTCCATCAATTCCGCTTGTTCCAGTCGTTCCAGATGTCCCACTAGTTCCAGTCGTTCCAGTCGTTCCAGATGTCCCACTAGTTCCAGTTGTCCCTGAGGTTCCGTTAGTACCACCATTTAATCCATTAATACCTGATGTTCCAGCTGTTCCAGCTGTTCCAGATGTTCCGGTAGTTCCAGAAGTTCCGGTAGTTCCAGATGTTCCGGTTGTACCTGATGTTCCAGAAGTTCCTGTTGTACCAGAAGTTCCGGTTGTACCTGATGTTCCAGTTGTTCCACTAGTTCCTGTTGTGCCAGAAGTTCCGTTAACACCACTTGTTCCTGAAGTTCCATTAACACCACTTGTTCCAGAAGTTCCATTACTTGATGTGCCTGAAGTTCCAGTAGTACCCGAGGTTCCTGTTATACCTGATGTACCAGATGTTCCAAATGTTCCGTTAACACCAGATGTTCCCGATGTACCAGATGTTCCCGATGTACCGGTTGTACCAGATGTTCCTGATGTTCCAAGATCACCGTTGATACCACTTGTTCCAGAAGTTCCTCTTGTTCCACTAGTACCAGATGTTCCAAGATCACCGTTGATACCACTTGTTCCAGAAGTTCCTCTTGTTCCTGATGTTCCGGTAGTCCCAGATGTTCCAGACGTAGCACTTGTACCAGAACTACCAGAGGTTCCAGACTTAGCACTTGTACCAGAACTACCAGAGGTTCCAGACGTAGCACTTGTACCAGAACTACCAGAGGTTCCAGTGGTTCCAGAGGTTCCAGATGTACCACTTGTACCAGAAGTTCCATTAAATCCACTTGTACCAGAAGTTCCAGTTGTACCAGATGTTCCATTAGTCCCATTAACTCCACTTGTACCAGAAGTTCCTGAAGTTCCGTTAGCACCACTTGTGCCCGAGGTTCCAGTGGTACCAGAAGTTCCTCTTGTGCCTGATGTTCCACTGGTTCCAGTCGTTCCAGAAGTTCCATTTGCTCCACTTGTTCCAGAAGTTCCGGAGGTTCCATTCGCACCTGATGTACCAGAAGTTCCAGTTGTACCAGAAGTTCCAGTTGTACCACTTGTTCCAGATGTTCCAGTAGTACCAGAAGTTCCTCTTGTACCTGATGTTCCACTGGTTCCAGTCGTTCCTGAAGTTCCATTTGCTCCACTTGTTCCAGAGGTTCCTGATGTTCCAGTAGTTCCCGAAGTCCCATTAGCTCCACTTGTACCAGAAGTTCCGGTTGTACCTGAAGTTCCTCTTGTACCAGATGTTCCATTAATACCACTTGTACCAGAAGTACCACTTGTACCAGAGGTTCCGTTAGCACCTGATGTACCAGAAGTTCCATTAATGCCACTTGTACCAGAAGTTCCTCTTGTGCCAGAAGTTCCAGTGGTACCAGAAGTACCACTTGTACCAGATGTTCCGTTAACACCACTCGTACCAGAACTACCATTAGCACCAGAGGTTCCACTTGTACCAGAAGTTCCTCTTGTGCCAGATGTCCCACTTGTACCAGATGTCCCACTTGTACCAGAAGTTCCAGTTGTGCCAGATGTTCCACTTGTACCAGATGTTCCATTAATACCACTTGTTCCAGATGTTCCACTTATACCAGAGGTTCCAGATGTTCCATTAGTACCACTTATACCAGAGGTTCCAGATGTTCCATTAGTACCACTTATACCAGATGTTCCTGAAGTCCCATAAGTTTCTCCAGAACTACCAGAGGTTCCACTTGTACCAGAAGTTCCTATGTTTCCACCTGTCCAACTAACAGCAAATGAGTGGGTGTTTCCTACTGATGTTATCGATAATGCTACATTTGAATCACCACTTGATGTTAGTCCTTGATATGAATATGTAACACCATTAATTGATTTAATGATAGTATCATCTAATATTTGTTTACCTTTTATCTTTTTTGCCATTTATTTAACTATTTTACACAACTAGCGAATAGCGTATATATTATTTTTTGAAAAATTAAAACATAGAATACTTTAAAAATTATAATATTAATGAAAAGTGGATATCATTTTGATGCAACAATAGATAATAATGGCAATAGTAGTGTTAGTATAAAACACAGCACAACATATCATACATTTAATGTATTGGGTAGGATAATATATGCTACTGTAAATAATTCTGATGTATTAGTAATATCCAATATGGTTGCCATGGTTAATACACTCGGGTCAACATATTGGAATAACTTTTTGCTCCAAAATTTAATACCAGGTACAGACTTCCCATATGAAATATACAATTGTATCAATGAGAATATAGCACAATGGACTCGTGATCTTAAAATTCGCTCAATAGTTGAATAAATTTGTTTATTTATATATTTTTCCGTATATTTGTTAATATTAACTAAACTCATATATTATGTCAGCTACAAAACAACTTTTTGAACAAATGCGCGAGGAATCACCATTCTCAAATGAGGATATGGATATAATGTACCAGGATTGGCTACGTTCACAAGAATTAGAGAAAATTCAAGCTGAATTAGAGCAATCCAACGAATTTTCTTGCTAATTGACACTGGAATCAACTAAATTAGACTATTAATCAAATAATAGTCTAATTTTTATTGCATTAAATTTGCACAAAGTCAATATTATCCGTATATTTGTTTAAACACTATAAAACTAAATCAAATGGCTAAAATACTTGATCCAAAACGTGAAAAAATTGCTACCAGAATACAAGCACTCTTAAATAAGACTGTTGATAATGGTTGTTCTGAAGAAGAAGCTATGTCTGCTGCCGAACTTGTTGGTAAGTTAATGAGAGAATATGACTTATCTATGACTGAAATTGAGTTTAAAGATGAAAATTTCATTACACACATCATTAAGACTGAATCCAAAATCGCATCTCACATACACACTCTTGTATCTGCGATTGCCTATTTTACCGATACCAAGGTTTGGTTTAACCGTGGTGCTACTATCGAATATTCCTTTTTTGGTTCTGAGAAGGATACACAAATTGCTGATTATATCTATCACCTAATCTGCAACACTATTAAATTAGAAATTGCTCGATTTAAGAAGAGTGCTGGATATAAAGCATCGACAATCAATGGTAAAACCAAAACCACATCATTCGCTGTTGGTATGGTGAGTCGTCTTGATTCACGTTTACGTGATATGAAAAACAACGTGGTTGTGGAAATGAGTGATTGTACTGCGATTGTACCTGTTAATAAAATGGCTATTGTCACTGAGCAATTTGCTAAATTAAATATGAAATTGAAAAACGCGAAAGCTTCGAGAACAGTAGGTTCACATGATGCTTTCAACTCAGGAAAAGCCGCTGGTGATAGAGTAAATATCACAACTGGTTTGGGTTCTAGTAAATCAACAACTTTAAAACTTAATTAATGACCGATCTACGAGAGTTTATACAGTGGTTGAAAAATCCACTGACAGCAGAAGCAAACGAAATTATTGAACTAGTGCGCGGATTTAATGATTCTAAATCGGTTGAAACCAAGTTAACATTTGCTATTATGCTTACTGATAAGTATAGTCATATTTCATCATCTGAGCGCAGAATGGTAGCAAAGGGTTTGGGTTATACTGAAAGTGAACTTCTTGATTCTATTAAAGGGTTGAATAACTTCAAGTATGCTTACAAGAATATTAAGACTTGGAAGATATTAGAACCAAGTAAAGGACTATTTAACACATTTTTTAACAATAAAACATCTTTAAACCATGAAAATTAATCAGTATAATCAAAGTAACTATCGAGTTGGTACAAATTATGTAGTACATAGTAATTCAGGTGGCCCTATCTCAGCATCAGCTTGGAAGAACCTTATGTTATTACTTGAATCAAAAGGGTATACCTGGTGCAATGGTAATCTACCAACAAACAAAATACTCTGTAAGTGTCCAAGTGAAATAAATAGGTATCTTATCGTTAATGAGTCAAAAACTCTAACGTTTGGTCAGCCACATGTAGCCATAGATGGGCACATAGATAATAAATTACTCATTAAATTAAATGATTTTAAAAAATTATTAAACTCAATATAATGATACACTTAAATAGCCACACAATAGTAACAATACTATTAATAGCACTCATACTTACATCATTTGTTATGCTTCTTTACTACCTCATATGTCGTGATGAAAATAAACACAAAGATTTTAGAAAAAATATATCAGTTGGTGATGAAGCATTTATCACACATCTACAATCGCGCAATGGTTTTGATGGTATTGTAACTAAAGTTGATGAAGAGTTTGTAACAATTGAAACTAAAGTAAGAAAGCACCTAATCTACCCTAAAACTAAAAATAATGTATAAACTAGGAAATATGTCCTTCGGGACCAAAGAAGCCAAAGAAGCCAAAGAAGCTTGGATATTAAAAGGTATATTAGACAACCTTGGTTATATCGGTAAAGAAAGTACTTTATCTATCACAGAAAAAGAACTACTTTTATCAGCAAAGAAAGATTTAAATAAGCTAATAAAAGAAAAAAATGCGGTTATTCAAACCCAAATCTCACCAAAGCTCAAATCAAAAACAGATGGGACTTGTGAAGAAATGGATTGTGAGAATTGCGCTGGACTAACTGGTCATGTTCTTAAAAAGAAACCGGACTTAAATGAAATGGCTTGGACTTGTACAATATGTGGTAAACGTAAAACCTAATAAATGAAAACAATTAAAATGATATTGACTTTGATATTATCACTTGGTATTCTACCTTTGTTACTATTAACTATTATACCAAGCGTGCCAATTTGCTACGCACTTGGATTGTTTATATGTAGCTTTATTCTAAATATTAAAAAATATAACTAATGACTCTAATTATTATTATCGCAATTACGACATTGATATCCTGGTATGGATTTGAACACCGAGACTTTTTCGACAAATTTTTATATCGACCTTATGATATAAAGAATAAGAACGAAGTTTGGAGGTTTGTAACCTCTGCATTCCTTCATAGTGATTGGATGCATTTAATATTTAATATGATCTCATTATACTTTTTCGCGCCTATTGTCGAATCAGAGATTGGTGCATTTGGATTAATTCTATTATATTTAACGGGCGCAGTGGTATCACTGATACCAAACTATTTTAAGAATAAGAGGTTCTGTAAATATGAAGCAATAGGTGCATCGGGTGCTGTTTCAGCAGTAGTGTTTGCGTCTATAATGCTTGCTCCAACTGCTAAATTAATGATAATATTTTTACCAATCCCAATGGCTGCTTGGTTCTTTGGCGTATTATTTCTGGGTATATCTTTCTATATGTATAAGAGAGATACTGATAATGTTGGACATGATGTTCATATATTCGGTGGTATATGGGGATTAATTTTTATAATACTTTTCTATGTGTATCAAGCAGTAAATTGTTTAATGTAAAAGTCAATATGATAGCAAAGTGCATTAAGACATATAAGAATTGGGTAACTAATGAAATACTATTTGAAGTAGGTAAGAATTATGAATTTGAGAAAAAGGATTCTACGGGTAGGTCTTTTGGTGGAATGTATGTTAGTCCGGATTCCCTGCGCGGAACAGGTGTTGACTCGATACAATTTAACTATTCTGATTACATGTTCTTTTTTATTACAATGGATGAACATAGAGAAATCGCATTAAAATCATTATTAAAGGATGAAATATGAAGGTAATTTGTTTAGATAATTATGTCGAAACCACCGTGGGAACGAACTCGGATATGAAATGGCCCTACCTAACTGTAGGTGCTTCTTATGAGTATGAGGATCACCCAACTCGCACAGATTTTATACGCATTAAAGGTGATAAAAATATATGCGCATATTATCCTCGTAAGCAATTTACTGATATTGCGGAATGTAGGGATAAGGCTTTAATTAAAATTTTAGAATGAACAAAGTTTGATGACCTATAAAGATTGGAAATTAACAAAGAAATACAAATGACAGAAGAAGAACTATATAAATTAGTAGATCATGAGATACAATGGCTTAGGTATTATGCTTTAGCTGAATATCGAAATAAATTAACTGATAAATCAGACATTTATAATGAACTAATATCGATAGGATATGCTAAACGCACAACATCTCTTGATTTAAGATGCCTACCTTGTACCATTACATCTTCCAAAAAGATTGAAGCAGGAATAGACTTATCAGAACTAACGATAGATAGCCTACCAAGACGTGAGAACTTTATATCTCCAATAGAAGCATATATGATTATCTTCCCTAATAGACGCGGTGCGATAATCGAAAGACTAAAGTGATAAAGTGCTTATTTTTTGGTTTTTCCCTTAAAAATGCGTATATTTGTTGAAATTTCATTATTATGTTTAAATTTGACCGTTATAGATATATTTTTCCACCCAGGCCAAAGAATGCCATACCAGTAGATAATATTGCTGATTATGATAATAATTCAATGATTTGCCAGGCGAAAATGAATGGAAGTAATGTATCAATTTACTCGAACGGGTACGATGTTCGTGTTATGAATCGACACAATCAACCACTTACAAACTTTCAACTTAGCAAAGAAGAAATTCTTAGAGATTTGCATAAGTCTGCACTTGGTCAGTGGCAAGTAACTAACGGCGAATATCTTAATAAAAATAAAATAGAATGTGGTAAATCATTTAATCATAAGCTAATAATATTTGATATTTTAGTTTTCGAATCTGATCATCTAGTTGGTTCTACATTCTCAGATCGTATACAAATTCTTGACAAGTCTTATGGAATTAAAGATTCGGAAAAACCATACCTATATGGTGTATCCGACAATATATATCGAGTTAAATCATATAATTCCGAATTTAGAGATTTATATACCAAACTAACAGAACATTCCGATGTGGTTGAAGGAATTGTAATGAAGCGCAAAAATGCACGTTTAGAAATCGGAAATACTAAAGATAACAATGCTCGCAGTCAGATAAAATGTAGAGTAGAGACTAAAAATTATAAATTTTAATTTTTTTGTTTAAATCTTTTTATACTAAATCCAACAGATAGATACATATCAAAATATGGTTTATAACTAAAATTTAAAAAACAAAAAATATGGAAAGCCAGCAACCAAAACAACAAACACTAAAGAAGTTAGCAATCAGTTTAATAATAGCTGTGCTACTTATTACTTTAGACAACCTTTACTTTGAATATTTCATAAGCCGAGAGTTAGCAACATTTATTACATATCCTATCGGTATACTTATTATACTGGCTAACGTTTGGGTATTAATTCGGCTAATCAAGAACACAAGAACAATTTTAAAATTTTAAACCAATAAAAACAAATAAATATGATTTCAACAATTCTTTTAGTAATATTTTTGCTTACAGCAATAGTATACGCAGTGTCAACCAGAAAAAAACTACCAAGTCAATATAACAGGTCAGGTAGTTTCCTATCGTTTTTAGCAATGCCTTTGCTTATCCTGATTGTCGGGATAATTGTTAGCTTGATTCAACCATACTCCCTAAAAAGGATTGATATGAGTAGTGTTGGATTAAAGGTAAATTTAACAGGCAACGAGCGTGGATTATCAAACTATCAATATAAAACAGGTTGGGTAACATATAATACTTGGACAGAAAGTTTATATTCGTTCCCTACATTCCTTCAGCATCTTGAATATGATAGCTTAAATGTTATAACCAAAGGTGGATTTTCCGCTTTAATAAAACCATCATTTAACTATAATCTAATCCCATCGGCAGTTGGTGATATGTTCCTCAATCTACGAGTAGATGTAAAACAGATGGAACAAGGTTGGTTAAAAACAGCAATAATCGGTTCTATAAACGACGTAGCAAACAAATGGGCAGTTGATGATATATTCAACCAAAGGGAACAATTTGAATCAGCAATTATAGTTGAATGTAATAAAAGGGTTTCAAAATGGTTTATTATTAGCCAATTGAGAACCAATATTACTCCACCTCCAAGTTTACAAGCATCAATTCTTGCTAAAACAAAAGCAATACAGGATGCACAAGGTGAGTATCAAAAAGCTCTTGTAGCAGATGCGGTAGCAAAAGTAAAAATAGCAACTGCTAAAGGAGACTCTGCACAAGCTGTTATATCAGCATCAGGTAAAGCAGCAGCAGCAGTTATCGAAGCTAGGGGAGAAGCAGAAGCTATGAGGGTTAAACAAAAAGAGTTAAATCAAACATATATCGATTATATTAGAGCAACTACTTGGAATGGTGCATATCCAACAACAATGCTTGGTGGCAACACAAGTGCACTATTGAATCTTAAGTAAAAGGTATTCCTTAGAAATAAGGAAATGTAAGATACAACGAAAGTTGATAGTAGCTCCTGTTGAGCCACTGCTATCAGGTCAGCCGATTCTGACTATCTTACACAAATGACACAGATAGAAATCATAACAAAGAACATCGAGACTCTGGATAGGCTAAGAAAGCAAATACCGGAATTTGATGCACATCTTACTGGTGTTAAAGTAGATCATAATCTAATTTCAAATTTGAGATTATATGACTTTGAAAACATATATATCTGGTTGAAAGATAAGACACAAGATGAAAT
>OCZT010008461.1_pt1 | contig 10001 bp, 7 predicted proteins | sample 1539031 | NCBI WGS metagenome assembly OCZT01 (sample SAMEA3539308, study PRJEB22396) | soil metagenome | biome: tundra; feature: field; material: soil | place: USA | collected 2010-05 | depth 0.15 m
ACGGCGACCACCGAGATCTACACTCTTTCCCTACACGACGCTCTTCCGATCTGGCTGTGGTCGGTGATGCCGAGATATTCGTAGCCGAGGTCGCGGCATCGGGTTGCCATGATTTCGAGGCTTTTGAGACCATCGCTATATGTTGAGTGACAATGGAGGATGCCTTTGATGTCTTTCGGGATTACTAATTCGGGGATTTGATTTTGCTTTGATAAGGCGATTTCATCTAATCCTTCTCGCATCGGAGGAGGAATGAAGCTTAGACCTATACTATTATATATAGCTTCTTCGGTGAGGTTATTTGTGTTTTCTAATTTGAAGCCTAAATCTTTTAGTTGGGAGATATGGGTTTCGTTGCCGGTGGTTTGGAGCATTACTCCATGGAACATTTCTTTTGAGGAGAAGTGGAGCTTGAGTTTTATATTGTCGTCGTTGACGAGGATTCCACGTTCATCGGGTTTTGGTTTGAAGCCTAAATCCTGGAGGAAGAGGATTTTATTTACGGAGTAGGATTCTCCGATGACGATTTCGATTCTATCAACTATATCGCATTGTCGCCTTATATCGCCTGTGGCAGAAACCAGTTCGATGCCTTGGGATTTGAAGCCATTAATAATTGTATTTGTGAGATTTTCGAGGGCTGCCCAATGGAAACGACCTGTATTTGAGATGGTGAACTCTATGGCTTTACGGATTTGCTGCTGAGTCTTTTCGCCGAAGCCTTTGACTTCTACCAATCGGTTTTCGTTGCAGGCATAAAGCAACTCGCCCATTGTTTCTATGCCCATTTCTTTCCAGATGATGCCTGCCTTCTTGGGACCGATGCCTTTTATGCCCATCATTTTTACAATGCCGGGAGGGGTTAATTCTAATAAGCGGTTTAATTCAGATAATCCACCTGTTTCTTGCAATTCTTCTATTTTGGCAATCATACCTTTGCCGATTCCTTCTATATTATTGAGTTCATCGGGAGATAAATCGGTGAGTTGCTTTTCTAATCTGTCTATTCGGAAGGCGGCATTGACATAGGATTTTATTTTAAACTCATTTTCACCATTCAAATCCATGAGCTTGGAAGTGAGTTTGAAGGCACTTGCTATTTCTTTGTTTTCCATAAATCCTATACTATATATATATATAGGTGTACATTTTAAGGAGGATTTTAATAAATCTCAACATTATATTCCATCCTTGCCTGAATACCATTCATCTTTAATAAGGATTGAAGTTGGGAATAGTATTTATAAGTATCGCCGACTTTGCTTTTCAGGAAAGATGTTTCGGCATCATCGGAGAGATTCTCAAGGAATTCAGCCAAGGGTTCTTTTTGTTCGGGGAGATAGACGATTCGGTATTTGTCTATCTTTGCCATCTTGGCAGCAATAACTATTGCTGTATCTATTCCACCCAAAATATCAACCAGACCTCTTTCTTTGGCATCTATCCCACTCCAAACTCTGCCTTGCCCGATACTATCAACCAAAGCTTTTGAGATATGACGACCTTCGGAAACTCTTGTGATGAAGGTATCATAAACTTTTTCAACGCTCTTTTGAACGATGGCTCTTTCGGATGCAGTTAATGGACGATCAATGGAACCAATATCTGCATAATTACCTGTTTTTACGTTATCGAAGGTGATTCCTAATTTATCGTTGAAGAACTTCTTAGCATTTAATAATAAGCCAAAAACGCCTATCGAACCAGTGATTGTATTGGGTTCAGCAACTATCGAATCGGCGGCGCAGGAAATATAATAACCACCGGAAGCAGCTACATCGCCCATAGAAACGATGACTGGCTTAATCTTTTTGGTTAGATAAACCTCTCTCCAGATGACATCAGAGGCAAGTGCACTGCCACCCGGAGAATTAACTCTTAATACAACCGCCTTAACTTTTTCGTCTAATCGTGCCTTTCGGATTGCTTCTGAGGTTGTTATTGAACCAATTTTCTTATCGTTACCTTTTCCTTCGAAAATCTCCCCTGTAGCATATATTACTGCTATCTTTTCCGAAACATATTTCTTGTCATCTTTTACATATGCCTTGGTATATTTAACAATATTGACAGTTTTGATTTCCTGTTTTCCTGTTAAACCAAGCTTATCAGATAATTCTGAATAAAACTGATCTTGATAGGCAAGCTGGTCAACCAAATGATATTTTAAAGCATCTTCTGCATTTTGGATGAGGAGGCTATCGGCAATGTTTTGCAAATCCTTAACCTCAACATTTCTTGATTTAGATATTCCGGATAGAATGGAATTCCATATCGCACCCACATAACCTTGAACTTGCTTTCGGTTTTCGTCGCTCATTTTATCTAAAATCAAAGGCTCGACAGCACTTTTAAACTTTCCATGCCTGATGATTTGAGGTTCAATTCCCAGTTTTTCCAATGTTCCTTTCAGAAACATCACCTCTGCATTGAGCCCTTTGAAATCAATTGTTCCCTGAGGATTTAAAAATATTTTATCAGCCACAGAAGCTACATAATAGGAACCCTGCGAGTATCCTTCGCTATAAGCAAAAATAAATTTCCCTGAGGATTTGAAATCAATCAAACTGTTTCTTATCTCCTCAATTGTTGCGACTCCCGCAGGAATTGTGGATAAATCGAGATAAATTCCTTTGATGCGACTATCTTTTTTGGCTTTCTTAATATCATCCAGAATATCATTTAAACCAATATTTCCTTTTGAAGTCATGGATGCGAAATTGATATTTTCAAAGGGATTATTAGATGTTCTTTCCGAAATCGGCTTATCAAACCGGGCATATAGAACCGAGTTATTGGAAACTGCCACCAACTTATCTGAGCTCACAGACGAGACGATTCCTGCTATAATTAAGAAGATTACAAATAATAAAAGTAAAAAAGTCAGGAAAGAGCCTAACATGGATGCGAACATGAATTTGAAGAATTGTCTCATTTTTTGTATTTTTTTGAATTAAGGTGCAATGATACGAAAATACAAGCAATTAATGGTTAGACAAATTGTTTAAATTATCTAAAAAACCGAAAGCATATCAGTTTTCAGGCGGATGCTAGCATTTTGAATGCGGATGCTAGCACTTTGGATGCGGATGCTAGCACTTTCGACGGGGATGTTAGCATTTTTGATGCGGATGCTAGCACTTTGGATGCGGATGCTAGCATTTTCGACGGGGATGTTAGCATTTTTGATGCGGATGCTGGCATCTCCAAATATATCCTGTAATGTAACTTTTAATTTTCCTAATTTTGAACCCTTGATTTGGTTTGATGTTTATGAATGAGGTTTTCTTTTTATTTGGCAGCAATTTAGGTGATAGATTGAATTATCTATCCACTGCAAGCAATTTAATTGAACAAAAGATTGGAAAAATTTTCCGTAAATCGTCTGTTTATGAAACCGATCCTTATGGAAATACAGAACAACCAGCCTTTTTAAACCAGGTGGTTTCGGTTTTATCAAATCAATCTCCAAAAGATTTATTGGGCATAATAATGAATATCGAAAAGTCCATGGGAAGAATTCGTAAGGAAAAGTGGGAAGAAAGGAATATAGATATAGATATTTTATTCTATGGAGACCAAATAATCAAGGAATCTTACTTGTTAATTCCTCACCCAGGAATAGAATTCAGGAGGTTTACTTTGGTTCCTTTGAATGAAATAATTCCCTTTTTTAACCATCCTTCTATTGATAAGCAACTAAATGAGTTATTAAATAATAATGATGACATATTAAATGTCATATTGTATAATGTATCTAATTATAGGTAAAATTCAACAATATCATGTTTTTATTTGGAGGACGCAAAATGTTTTATTACATTTGCAAACTTCAAAAAGAAAGTAAAATATTATTTAACCTTTAAGAATAAATTAAATTCAAAATACTATGAAATCATTCAAACTATTACTTGTAGCCATTATGTTAACCTCTGGAAGTTTATTGGTTAATGCTCAAACAACAACCACAACAACTGACCCTATGCCTCATGCCAGTGATTATAATACCTGGTCAATTGGTATTAATGCCGGTCCTACTTTACTTTATGGTAATGCGACAACCGAAGCTTATTATAAAGATCGTCCTGTCAGGGATTTAGGATTGTTTTTTGGTGCTACAGTAAAAAAATCATTATCACATCTTTTTGGTTTAGAAGCCCAATTTGCAATGGGAACCATAAAAGGTAAAAACATTTATGGTAGTTATTTTGATGGGCAAAACAGATATAGTAATGAACTACTTAATGGTGTTGTAGATACCAAAGTTCATTATGATTTATCCTTAAATGGCGTTTTTACTTTAGGAAATTTTTCATGGCTGAGCAGAAAAGCCAAGAAGTTTAATTTAGTAGGTTCCATTGGTTGGGGCTTTATTAGTTTTGACCCTTCTTTCACGAGCGATTGGAACCAAAATAAAACAAGAGTTGACACTAACGCATCTTATTCTAAAAAAGGACTTGGAACAACTCAAGAGTTTATTGTACCTGCTGGTATAGGAGTAATTTATAATGCTTCTCAACACTTCAATATATTATTAAAATACAGATATACAGTTGCTTTGGGAAGCAAATTAGACTATGCTTGGGATCCAGCAATTTTTCATGAATCTTATGGTTATGCTTATTTAGGTTTAATTTATATTTTCGGAAAAAAAGAGAAAAATATTGATTGGGTTAATCCAGCCGGAGAAATATATAATCAATTATCCGATGTAAAGAAGAAAATTGATGGCTTAGCTCAAACTGTTAACAACCAATTAGCAGATATGCATAATACTATTGACAGTGCAGGTAAAGCTACAGACAAAAAATTGGATGATTTTGGAAAAAGAATTGATGGCTTAAACTCCGATTTCAATAATCTGAAAACTACTGTTAATAATATGAGTACAGGTGGTACAGGTTGGTTACCTTCAGTTTATTTCCCATTAGATGTATCTGCTATTCAATATAGTGAGTACGAAAATTTAGCTACTATAGCAATGGCATTAAAAGATGATCCAAAGCTTAAATTAAAAATAATCGGTCATTGCGATGCAAGTGGTTCCGAACAATATAATCAGGCTTTGGGTGAAAGAAGAGCAAAAGAAGTTAAAGATCATTTAGTTAAAGTTTATGGTATTGATGCCAGTAGATTATCTACCGAATCTAAAGGTAAAACTGATCATTTAGCTAAAGATATTGACTCAATTAACAGAAGAGTTGATTTCAAAACTACGAAATAAATTTATTAATAAAACATAACAAAAAAACCCGCTCAAAAGGCGGGTTTTTTTATTTTACTTGTGTTTGTTTATTAAAAATATCCCAAATAACTATTCCAACGCTGACTGCAATATTCAATGAGTGTTTGGTTCCGATTTGGAATATTTCTATGAACTCATCGGCTAAAACTAACAACTTTTCATCAACTCCGGTTATTTCATTACCAAAAACAAAAACATATTTTGTGTCGTTTTGAGGACAGAAATCAGATAGAGAAATGCTTTTATCTATCTGCTCGACTATAATAATTCTATAGTCTGCTTTTTTTAATTCTTTAATTGCGTCAATAGCATCTTCAAAATATCTCCATTCAACGGATTCGGTAGCGCCTAAGGCGGTTTTTTGAATATCTTTATGAGGGGGTTTGGCTGTTATCCCACATAAATATATTGCTTCTATCAAAAATGCATCTGCAGTCCGGAAAATGGAACCGATGTTATTTAGACTTCTCACATTATCGAGCAAAATGATAATGGGGGCTTTGGAGGCTTGTTTGAATTCTTCTACTGTTTTTCTTCCAAGCTCTTCGTTTTTTAGTTTTCTCATTCAAATAGTTTTTGCAAAAGTATCCAATTTGCAGTTAAATAATTCGAATCTTATCAAAAATAAATTGGACGGACATTCAAAACAGAGGTACGAATGTTCAAAACAGAGGGATGAACGTTCGAAACAAAGGTAAGAACATTCAGATCAGAGGTACGAACGTTCAAATCAGAGGGATGAACGTTCAAAACAGAGGGATAAACGTTCGAATCAGAGGTACGAAAGTTCAAAGCAGAGGTATGAACATTCAAAGCAGAGGTATGAACATTCAAAACAGAGGGATGAACGTTCAAATCAGAGATACGAACGTCAAAATCAGAGGTATGAACGTTCAAAATACTGTTATGACCGCTCAAAATACTGTTACGATCGTCCAAAATACTGTTACGACCATTCAAAATACTGTTACGACCATTCAAAATACTGTTATGACCGTTCAAAATACTGTTATGACCGTTCAAAATACTGTTACGACCGTCCAAAATACTGTTATGACCGTCCAAAATACTGTTACGAACGTTCAAAATATTGTTACAATCATCTAAGATAAGTGTCAGAAACCTGCCAGGTGCGAAGGGGCACCTTACAGGATTCTGACTGTTGAATCACGCCGAATTGTGCGTCGGGCGATTGATGGCGGTGAACTAAATACGAAGAACTGAACCTGAATAGACTGCGCCCGATGTTGACATTTTTTTCTGCCTGCGATGAATTTTGAATTAAGAGGTGAAGTTGAGGGCAGAAAAAATGGCTGCAGCGGGACTGAACTTGATACGAGAACTGAAGTACCCGCCCAAAAAATTATTATTTAAATTTGAAAGGAATTGATTGGAGAAGCCATTTAATCTGCGTTTAAAAAAAATCATACTGAATAAATCCTTTTATTATTTTAATTTCGCCCTATGATAACAGATAAGAAAATCGCCGATACACCATTGATGCGTCAATATGCTGCTATAAAGGCAAAATATCCGGATGCATTATTGCTTTTCAGGGTAGGAGATTTTTATGAAACCTTTGGGGAAGACGCTATTAAAGCGGCAAATATTCTTGGCATCGTTTTGACAAAGCGTGCAAATGGAACGGGAACTTTTATTGAATTAGCCGGCTTTCCTTATCACTCTTTGGATTCCTATCTTCCCAAATTAGTGAGGGCAGGACAAAGGGTTGCTATTTGCGATCAATTGGAAGATCCTAAATTGACTAAGAAAATCGTTAAAAGAGGAGTTACGGAATTAGTTACTCCAGGTGTTTCGTTTAATGATAAGATTCTGGATCATAAGAGTAATAATTTTCTGGCTGCAATTCATTTTGATAAATCATTATGTGGAATTGCTTTCATTGATATTTCAACAGGGGAGTTTATCGTATCGCAGGGAACACCGCAGTATATTGATAAACTTTTGCAAAGCCTTCAGCCAACGGAAATTATTTTTCAGAAAAGTAAAGCAAAGGAATTTTTAGAAAATCACGGAGACAAATTTTATACTTATCGTTTGGATGAATGGATTTTTAAAGAAGATTATGCCCGCGATACTTTATTAAAACATTTCGGAACAACGTCTTTAAAAGGTTTTGGAATTGAAGAACTAAATCTCGCAGTAATTGCGGCTGGGGCTATCATTCATTACCTGGCAGATATGCAGCATGATAAGATGGATCATGTTTCAGCTATTGCCCGAATGGAAGAGGAAAAATTTGTTTGGTTAGATAGATTTACTGTCAGAAATTTAGAGTTGATTTATTCTCCCAATGAAAATGCAAAAACTCTTTTCGATATTCTTGATAAAACAATTTCACCGATGGGCGCAAGATTATTGAAGAGATGGATAGTGATGCCATTAAAGGAAATCGAACCGATTGATGAACGATTGGAAGTTGTAAACTATCTTGTGCATAATCCTGATTTATGTTCTATCCTTGAACAACACATTAAACTAATCGGAGATTTAGAGCGCTTGATTTCAAAAGCTGCAATGGCAAGAATCTCCCCAAGAGAATTAATGCAATTGAACCGGGCATTGCATGCTATTCTCCCGATTAAAAAAGCATGCGAAAATTCAGATAATCTTCAATTTAAAAAGATTGCTGACCAACTGAATCCTTGCCAGGTAATAAGAGAAAGAATTGATAAAGAATTAATGCCCGATCCTCCGCCTTTAATCCAAAAGGGAGGGGTTATTGGCAAGGGTGTTTCAGAGGAATTAGATGAACTTCGGGAGATAACATATTCTGGAAAAGATTTCTTATTGAAGATTCAGCAACGTGAAATTGAAAGAACAGGAATAACATCCCTTAAAGTCGGTTTCAATAGTGTCTTCGGTTATTATATAGAAGTCACCCACACCCATAAAGATAAAGTTCCTTCAGATTGGGTGCGAAAACAAACTCTTGTAAATGCTGAAAGATATATAACTGATGAATTAAAACATTATGAAGAAAAAATATTAGGTGCCGAAGAAAAAATTCTGACTCTTGAAACAACTCTTTTCAACAACCTTGTAAGAGCTGTTGCTGATTATATTCAACCTATTCAGTTAAATGCTGCACTAATTGCAAAACTCGATGTTCTCTTATCATTCGCAACCATTGCAAACAAAAATTTCTATACCCGCCCAAAAATAAATGATTCCAATATTCTTGACATAAAAAATGGTCGCCATCCTGTAATAGAAAAGCAATTACCTGCAGATGAACCATACATTGCAAATGACATTTATCTTGATAATGAAACTCAACAAATCATCATCATCACAGGTCCCAATATGTCAGGTAAATCAGCATTACTACGACAAACAGCCTTGATTGTATTGATGGCACAGATGGGAAGTTTTGTTCCAGCCGCTTCAGCATCAATCGGATTAATTGATAAAATATTTACCAGAGTCGGAGCATCCGACAATATCTCCTCCGGCGAAAGCACCTTCATGGTAGAGATGAATGAAACAGCAAGCATCCTTAATAATATTTCACCTAGAAGCCTCATTCTCTTAGACGAAATCGGCCGTGGAACAAGCACTTACGATGGTATCAGTCTTGCTTGGGCAATTGCCGAGTTCATCCACAACCATCCAACAGCAAAAGCAAAAACATTATTTGCCACCCATTATCACGAACTAAATGAAATGGCTCTTACCCTTCCAAGAATTAAAAATTTCAATGTTTCGGTAAAAGAAATAGACAACAAAGTACTCTTTCTTCGCAAATTAATTACCGGCGGAAGCGAGCATAGTTTCGGCATCCACGTAGCAAAGATGGCAGGTATTCCCAATTCCGTTTTGCGCCGTGCCGATGAAATTCTTCTTCAGTTAGAAAAGAATCGAAGCAACCCCGAATTAGCAAATCATCCAAAAATAAAAAGTGAAGAACTTCAATTAAGTTTCTTTCAGTTAGATGACCCTTTGCTCGAGCAAATCAGAGACGAAATATTAAATATAGATATCAATACCCTCACTCCCGTTGAGGCATTGATGAAGCTCAATGAAATCAAAAAACTGGCTACCGGGAAGAAAAATGCAAAATAATTATTCAATAAAAACAATATTTTTTTTTCTATTATTAAAAAATGGTTACATTTGCAGCCCCATAAGCGAGAATAGCTCAGTTGGTAGAGCACGACCTTGCCAAGGTCGGGGTCGCGAGTTCGAGTCTCGTTTCTCGCTCAGTTTATCAAAAAACCTCAGCACGATGAGGTTTTTTTTCCATGCCCTGGTGGTGGAACTGGTAGACACGCAGGACTTAAAATCCTGTGGCCATTGCGGTCGTGCCGGTTCGATTCCGGCCCGGGGTACTCTATAAAAGTCATAGAAAAAGCGGGTAATTCCGCTTTTTTCTTTTCCCCTCACTCTTCACTCTTAATTATTTTATTTGGGGGCGTCCACATTGCCCGTCCCGAAACTACATCACAAATCCTAACTTCATCACAGGGGCGGTCTTAGGGGTCGGGCTGTTCGGGGTGTTCCGTGCCTACCGCCACAGGTAAAATGGCCTACACAGGACAGGGCACCAAGCCCCTACCATCCCTCGCCCGTCGCACTATATATCCTTCATCGCAAATCTTAAAGTTTCTCAAACAATCTTATCCTACCCAACACTATTATCCATAATAAAATCCAATTTTATAAAATATAGGCTTATAATAGACCTCTTTCATAATTCACAAAAGGATATTGATAATTAAAGGAAAGCAGCTAA
>OCZT010008462.1_pt1 | contig 10001 bp, 3 predicted proteins | sample 1539031 | NCBI WGS metagenome assembly OCZT01 (sample SAMEA3539308, study PRJEB22396) | soil metagenome | biome: tundra; feature: field; material: soil | place: USA | collected 2010-05 | depth 0.15 m
CGATGAAGCCGGATGTACTCTGGAATCTCATGCAACCCCGGCACGGCGCCGTCCTTCTTGAAGTCGTACTCCTTGCCGTCGGATGCCTTCTTCTTGGGTCGGACGATCTTGAGTTTTTTTCCGAAGTCGTAGGTGATGTTCAGAGGGATGGTGAACACGCGACGGCGCTCGTTGCCGGGCAATCCCTCGTCTTCCAGGAACTTCTTGAAACGCTCCATGAAATCGGCCTCGATGCCGAACACATTCAGGGTTTCCAGCTCCTCGATGAAGGGAGGCCGCTTCGGTACATAGACATGCCCGCTGCGCTTGAGGCTCCAGTCCCATCCCTTGAGGCGCACGCCGCGCCCGAAGAGCTGGATGATCTGCGCCCCTTCGCTCTTGCCCACATGCATGAGACCGAGGGTGCTCACGCGCCAGCAGTCCCAGCCTTCGACGAACTTCTTGGATCCGATCAAGAGGTTTATGGGCGACGATGACTCCTTCACCGAGGCGAACTGGGCCTCAGTGAAGTCGCTCTCGTCCACGGTCACCGGCAGGCTCATCTGCTTGGCTACCGCTTCAAGGTGATCAGCCAGCGACTTGGCATCGCCCACATTGATCAGACCGAACGGTGTCTCGGATGTGCCCACCCTTAGGACGATCTCGCCTGAGTCACCCTTCACGCGCTCCAAGGCCAGGTGGCCACCGTTCTCGGCGTTGAAGATGCGCTTCAGGATGTCCTTGAACAGCTCCGCAGGTGTCTTCTTGAGGCTTGCCAGGTAGGTGAATGCCCCGTCGAAGATGTCCACGCCGTTCTTGTCCAGGAGTCCGGTGTCCTGCCCCCGTCCTTCCATGATCTCCAGGATGCGTCGACAGGAATGATCAGAATCCGCCAGGAAGCGAGCAAAGAACTCGAGGATTTGCGCCACATCCGTTGCAACGATCTTTTCGTCGGTGGTCAGCTTGGCCGAAGCCACAGTGCTACCCACGAACACCCACAACGGTTTTTCGAGGTTAAACGGCACCAGTGCCGTTGCACGATCCTCGTAGATGCACTGCTGTTGGAAGAACTTGAGGAGACAAGCCGTCAAGTAGTTGTCGCGGGTTGTCTGATACGAATCAGGAAGGTTCAGGATTTGGTAATCCTTGCCAAACCCGTCCTCGTAGAACCATCGGTACGAGTAGTCGAACACGATGGTTTTGGCATAGCTATTCACGAAGTCGGCGTTACCAGATGCTTGCACGGCCTGCTCAAAGGTCGCGGAATACTCGAAGGTGAACCCCTTGGCGCACAGGTCGGAACGGCGTGTGAACCAGACGCCTTCATCCTTGCCGCTCATTCCGCGGTGGCCTTCGTCCACCAAAAGCAGGTTCTGGTCGCCCAGGCTGCGCGTGGCAATCGTGTTGGGGCCTTCCTTCTCATTGAGCTTCGTGATCTCAAGAACATCTACGCGGCCAAGCCCCTTTTCCTGAGTGAACAGGGAAAGCCCTTCCTTGGCGAAGTTGTAGGCCTCTATACCGCTTTCGTGGAACTCGTCGATGTGTTGGAGTGAGAGCGATTCGTTGGGCGTGATCAGGATCGCCCGCGACAGGTCCTTCGCACGACCGTACTGGCTCGCGTAGTGCCGGTACTGGAGCAAGTTCACGTGCATCAAAAGGGTCTTGCCTGACCCCGTGGCATTCTGGAGCGACAGTTTGTTCAGGTCGTCCTGAACAAATTCTGGCATTTCCGCGAAGTCCGGCCATTTGGCGTTGAACCGTGCCACGTAGGCGTTCAGGTCATGCAGCAGGCTCTCGGAGTCGGCGAACCAGCGGTCGAGGTAGATCTCCACGAACAATAGCGAAAGCCACTGGTAGTACTTCCAGACCAACTTCCGGGTCCTAAAATCGTTTATCGCCTTCGTATGCCTTCCAATGTTCTCCTCATAGGACTGCAAGCGAGCCTTCGGGATGGCCTTGAACTCATCGTAGAAGAGTCCGCTTTCGGTGAGGGCATGGAAGAACTTGTGGAGGCCGTCGTGATCCAGACCTTCTTCGCGTGTGTTGCGCAGCGGTGCGGCCAGCTTGTGGAATGGGCGCACCTTGGAGCCTGTAAATTCATCGCCCAACGGATCGATGCCGAACTGGCTGATGAGCCACTGGTTCAGGAGCAGCTTGTTGCGGAAATCGTGCTCCTTGGCCTGGATCCTGGATTTCCCCGATCCCTTAGGTCTAGCCATGTCGGCCTCGCAATTCCCGGCTTTGCTTATCGATCACGTATTCGTGACAAAAACTGGAGTCGATCATGAATCGCAGAATCTGAACCTCAAACATGCCGAGCCGGCAGGCTTTCGAGCGTCGTCATCCATGCATTGAACAGAGGACAGGCGGTGCGCATCTTGGAAAGGCCGACGGCGCGGGCAATGGCGATGCCGGTCGAAGTCTTTTTGAATCGATCGTTCAAGTCTTCAAGTCTTTTTGATGGAGCCGTCTCATCGGAGTTGTTGATCTTCTCCGGTTCTCCGCATTCGTTTAGGATGGCGTCCACCTTCGAGCGCTTGACGCCCAATTCTGTAGCCAAAATTCCAGCATCGCTGAAAAGAAGCGTCTCGAACTCGTGCACGGCCACAAAAGGGATGAAACGGCGATCAGGATCCGTCTCGCCAAACAAAGATTGCACCGCCTCCATGGTGGATTTGTTCACGACGGCCGCGATCTTGGCAGGAATCTTCTTCTTTCTGGCCTCTTCAATACCGGGCCAGTCGTTGCGAATGCCGTAGTAATCTACGAACAGGGTGACATAGGTGTCGTGGCGCTGCTTGAGGTGTAGCTCAAGGTCGCGTTTGACCCGAGCAAAACGGATGTCTCCGCCTTTTTGACCAGGTTTGCTCACCACGATAGGAGTGATGTAGATGCCCTTCTGCGCGAGGTAGGGCGTAACCATGTCCTTGATGAAGATCTTCTCTGTTAGACCTTCTACGATGACGACGATCTCACTCATACACCGGACCTCCGGCGATGACATTTTTTGCCCACAATTCACCGACCGAATAGTTTTCCAGCCAGGAGTTGAAGTCCTCCTCCTTCAGGCGTTCGAAGGTCGAAGCTCCGTCCTTGCGGTTCACGACCACGACATCCTCCACGGAGAAGTGATCGATCAGCGCGGGTGACTGGGTTGCAACCAGAAGCTGCGTCCGCTTGGCCGCATCTTGGATCAATTCGGCAAGCACGCTGATCGCAGTAGGATGCAAACCCAACTCGGGTTCGTCGATGATGATCGTCGAAGGTGGCTCTGGTTGCAGGAGAGCGGTAGCCAGGCAAACAAAACGGATGGAACCATCTGAAAAGTGGTAGGGCTGCATCGGGTAGTCCGAACCCTTTTGCTTCCAGCTCAGGCCAACCTTCTTTTTCTCGCCGAACTCTTCGACTTCAAAGAGAAAATCGTCGAAGTAGGGCATGACCATCACGAGCGCGTTGCGGATCTCGGCGTAGGACTTGGGCTCGTTTTTCTTCAAGCGCATGAGGTACGGCGCGATGTTAGAGCCATCGGCACGCAGAAGCTTGTTGTCCTGGATAATCTCCAATCCACGCATCCCCGAGTTCTTGCTCGTGTCGTGGAAGTGGTAGATCTGCCAAGAAGATATTGCCTCATAGACGGGCTTGCTGTATTGGCTGTCGCGGGAAGTCCCCAATGCTTCCTGGACAAGCAATGACTGATCGTCATCGCTGTTCCCAAGGGACCACCATTTGGACTGGCTATTCTTGTAGTACCGAGCTTCCCGTTGCAACGAAAAACTTTCCTTGGGGCCGGGAACGATCTCGAAGGAATAACCTCGCAACCCGAACCGCATGGAAAATTCCAGCTTCTCGGTCACTTTCCGTCCGTTGTGCAGGAAGTCGCTGATGCCGCCGCCGTCGCGGACGTACTTCTTCAGGCTCCCGTCGATAAGGCTGCGGAGCATCCGGAAGAACTCGATCAGGTTGCTCTTGCCAGCGCCGTTCCCGCCGATCAGCACGTTGAGACTGCGTAGCTCGAAGTCTTCTAGCGAACGGATCGACTTGAAGCCTTTGATGGTCAACTTGTCCAAGGAGCTTGGCATCAGGCACCTCCTTCGGTGGCCCACATCCGCTTGTGGAACTCTTCTTCGATCAGGCGAACCTTCCAGGATTCGTCGTCGCGCTTGAGGTTGGGCAGGTTGTTGGACCCGTTAACATAAATGGTGTTGTACTCGAAGTCGCGCGGGTTGATACGCAGCTTCTCGAAGAGGGCATCCAACACGGCGTTGTCCTGCTCTAGGTCGCCGGTCAGATTCCGCCAAACAATGAGGACGCGCTCACGCTGTCCGTTGTTGGGATGCGCCGCATCAGCGGGAACCCAGCCCTTGACCAACCGGAAGGTCCACGCCCCGGAAGCGTCAGGCTTGAGGGCACCATCCAGAACCAGCTTGGTGTGCTGGTCGGTGGGCAACTCTGGATCAGGCACGCGCTTGAACTTGGCCCCTACGGTCTGCGGAGCCATTAGATGCTCAAGCCGTAGGCCGATCAGGTAGTTGAAGGTCTCCAGCAAGTCCACGGCTCGGGGCGACGATTCGTCGGTGCCGGGCTTCTTGACCGTGAGGGTGTAGCCGGTGGGATTGGTGAACTGCTCGATGTTCAGGAGCGAGGCCGACCCACGGGTTTCGACCTCCAACTGGTAATGGAGCATGTAGTCTTCGCGCAGAGACGGATTCTGCGCCATTACACGGTCGCGGGTTGCATTTTCCACGAACCGAAGATTGTTCAAAGTGTCTTCGTACGACTCCAAACGGATGTACTTAAAGCAATGCGAAATGCCGGTATTCCGTGTGGTCGGCTTGCCGTCTTTCCAATCGGTGGAGTATACAACTTTGGCAATACGAGGCTTGGTAACACTATTAAAATAGTCACCCTGCTCAATTAGAATATACTTTCTAGAGCCCGAATCATGTCTGTTCAAATTGATAACAGCATGCCCCGTCGTCCCAGATCCAGCAAAGAAATCGAGCACATATCCAGAACGGCCACATTCGAGAACGCGAATATTATCTTCGACCAGATTAATGCTTTTAGGAAAATCGAAGTCTTTTACTTGAAAAAGATCCTTGACTACTTTCGTGCCACTCTCGCTGGCAGAGTAATCTGCGTGCTCCCACCAAGTACCCGGGAGCGCCCCATCTTGATTTGGCCGATACTTTTTCTGAATTTCAACTATTCCATCATCAGCATTCGCAATACGGACATCATCTAGTTCTTCGAGAAGCCTTTTAAATGAACATGTCCATACTTTTGGTGTACCATTTTGATCAATAGGATAAACAACCGTTTCATCATGAGCGCATTGCTCGATTATTATCCATTCTTTGCGTTCGTCATCCCAACTCATTTCAGGAACTCTTAATGTTCCTTCCTTGATGTATATCGGATAATATGATTTTGGACGATCTACCTTATCTGAATCAGATCCCGATTTCCTGAAATTTGCCCATGAATAGATCCCATCTTTATCTTTAAATGGATAGCGATCAGCTTTTGTTCCGCGTCTAGGTAGCCGACCAACTTCACTATTGGAATTTTTAGACCAAAATACGGCATATTCATGATTCGTGGAAAATCCTGAAGATGTTGGCCGCCCTTGTGGCTTACTTCTTATTACTGCGGTACCACAATGCGACAATCCAAGAGAATTCTCAAACATCAAAAAGAGATTCGAGTATTCGAAATCATCAATTGCAACACACGCGAGAAAATCTTTTGTGGCAAGTTTCTGAGCTACTGTCATTCTATCAAAAATCAAACTCACCCAAGACGAATGCTTGTATCCGTTTTTGTAGACAATAGGAGATGCATCCGTATTGTACGGAGGATCAAAATAAATGCTCTTCACTTGGGCTTCATATCGTGCTTCTAGCAAATACAGGGCTTGTAGGTTATCAGAGTGAGTTAATAAACCGTCGCACTGTTCATCGAAGTCTTCGATACTGTTCAGCAACTCCGCATTGAAGGACTCGTCAAAGAAGCGGGTGTCCAACACCAGCTTGTCGTTGGCTTTCAGGAACTCCAGCGTGAGGGGCACTGAGTAGCCGACCACTGCGCCGCCGCCCAAGTCACCTTCTGAGGCTTCGATCTCGTCGATGGCAAAGAGCTTGACCCATTCTTCGCGCTGGGCTTCATTGGCCGCGATCTGCGGGTACAGCGACACAGGCACGCGGTCGAGAGTGATGCAGTAGTTCGTTTCGGTCACGAACTTCTTCTTGAGCCAAAGCTTCTTCTGGAAGTCTTCGAGTTGAGCCAAGAATTCGATCAGCTTGGTGGCGATCTTGCGGATCACCTTGATCTTGGCCAGGTACCCTTCCACAGCAGGGGCGTCGGCGTTCTCGATGTCATCGAGGCGCATCACCTCGTTCTTGATGTAGAAGTCCAGTTCGCGCTTGAGGAATCCGCCAAGATCCTTGTGGATGAAGTAGTCGCAGGTGTTGCGGGCGGTGTATTGCCCGATGTACTTGGCCAACAAAGGACGGTTGGGTACGGCCTCGGTTTCAACCTTGAGCGCTAGCGCCTTGGCGTAGGCCTGAAAACCGGCATTGCTCTTGCCCAGATCTTGCAGGGCGGACATGACGGATAATGTCGTTGCGAGGTTGGGCAGGTCGCCCTTGTTCTTCGCGCCGTAGGTTGCCTTGAGCTGGTCTGCGAGTTCTGAATCGACTTCGTTCTTGCCGCCCTGCAGGCTCTTGTACTCGAAGCGGATTTCCAGCTCACCCGCATCGTTGAGACCCACTGGATCTGCCTCGTACAGCACAAAGAATCGCTTGCTGTTGTCGGAGGCCTTGATGTTGCCGTGCTCACCTTCGGAAGCATCTACGATCTTGAAATGGACCTTTAGCGACTCGCCCATGACGCCCACAGCTTCGCGGCTAAGAGGATCCAGGGTGCGGATCTCGGCGGCCTGCGCCACATCGAAGGTGTAGTTCGTGAAATATTCAGCCGTCTTGATGTAGTACTGGTCTGCGTTGGCCCAATGGAGCTTGACTTCCTCACCGTTGTAGGGAATGGCGAAGGGCGCGGCTTTGTCGGAAGTCTCGCGGGCGTAGTAGCGGCGTGAGATGAAGTCGCCGTCGTCGTAGTAGCGCTCGAAGAAGCGGTACAGGTGGTCGTAGACATCAGACTCGCTGGAACCTGCCTCCTTGATGGCTTCCAAAGTGGACTTGGCCGTTTTCACAGGCTCCGTTGCATACGGATCGGGTGCGCCGAAGTCGGTGGCAGTCAGGACGGCCTTGTCGAGCGCGGCTTGGGCTTCGGACTGCCGTGCTCCATCCACCTGCCCAAAGGCGGTTGCGATGAACGAGAGCAGATCGCGATCCACGAACTCCTCGATCTGCCTGGCCTTGGCGTGCATGATGCGATAGAAGCCGAAGTCGAGGTCGGGCTGGTCAAGCTGGAAGAGTTCCTTCAGCTTAGACAGGAGCTTCTTGCGGAGCTGTTCGGTGGTGGGCATGGGATGTCCTTAAATCACTTTCCAACGGATGCTGAAGAGGGCCTGGGCCGTCGTCTTCTGTTCCATCCGCTTAGTCAATTGCTGAACCAGGCTGTCTCGCTTGGTTCCAATCTCGTCTTCCACTGCAAAAATGCGCTGTTGCTGGGTGCGGCGGGTCTTTTCTAGTCGCTGAAGTTCGGCCTGCAAGACGCTTTGCTCCTGCATAGTGGGGGCCTGACGCACCTGCCGGCGCACATCGCCAATCAGACGCTTGGTGTCGTCCATCTCCTTGGCGGCTGCCTTTTCCATGTCCTCGGCCCATTTATCGAGCTGTACGCACGCTTCCGAGAGGTGGCGATTGTTCTCTTCCAGGTTCCGGGCCAGGGTCGCCTGCACATGGCGCGTGCAATCGGCATCCAAGCGTGACTGGATAGCTTCGGTAGTCTGTACCGCATCGCCCACACGGGCAAGGCTGTGGAAGAGCTTTTCGCAGGACTCTTGATCGATGTTCTCGCCCTCGTCGGTGAATCCCGAGAACAGGAGGTAATCCTGCGACTCGAAGGACCGTATCTGCAAGTGCTGGAGCCGCAGCCAACCCGATTTGCCACGCAGTTGCTCGACCAAGGCGATGCGCGTAGGATTCGAGGTGATGTCGAAGACCACCTCCGCGAGGGGAGTGTCGGCACCCTTGGCCAGTTCGATGACCCTCTCACCCAGCGGGTGACCCAGCCGGTAGAGGAACTCGCTCGGGACACTTTCCCGCGACTTCGAGATCAGGTGATAAGCCCCGGTGCGGATGGCCGAGCCGACCGGACGCAGCAGGTCGAACGACAATTCCTCGTCATGGAACCGGGCATCCTGCGCCAATACCTGACGGGTGAGAGCCCAGAAGAGCTTACCAATGCGGTCGAGCTGGTCCTGAGCCCCTTGCAAGTTCACCTTGAGGCGTTCGTGGACATCCTCGTCGAAGTGATCCAGGAGCATCTTGCGAGTGTCGTGCATGCGGGCCTGGATGGAAGCTTCCAGCTCCTTTTGGAGTTCCGCGAACTTTTTACGGATCTCCTTGTCGGTGCGGCACTGCTGGTAGATGTCCAGCACACGGCGCTCGAAATCCACACCGGCCTCGATGGTCCCAAGTACCTCGTCGGAAGCGCCAAAGACACCAGAGAACAGGCTGAACTTCTGCTCCAAGAGCTGGTACACCCGCTTGTCGGCTTCGTTTTTCTCGTTCAGGAAGTTGATGACCACCACATCGAAGGCCTGTCCGTAGCGGTGGCAACGTCCGATGCGCTGCTCGATGCGTTGCGGGTTCCAAGGCAGATCGAAGTTGATCACCAAGGAACAGAACTGCATGTTCAGGCCCTCGGCACCGGCTTCCGTGGCGATCAGGATCGATGCTTCGTTCTTGAAATGATCCAGGATGGCAGCGCGCATGTCAACCTGTCGTGACCCTGTGACGCGACCCGCTGCTTTGTTGGCCTGAACCCAGCGGTCATAGATCTGGTGTGTCGATTCGTCCTTGTTCGAGCCGTTGAAGGTCACGACCTGTCCCGCATATCCGTTAGTTCCCAAGAACTGGCATAGCCAATCTTGCGTGCGGCGCGACTCCGTGAAGATGACAGCCTTCTGTGCTGGCTTGCGGGCATCGACCTCGCCCATGGTACGCATCTTCTTGAAGCCTACCTCGAGGGCCGTTAGTAGAGCCTTGGACTTGGTATCCACCCCGATGCTGCGCGCCCATCGGATGTAGTCGTCGATCTCGGACAGTTCGTCCGTGAGCCGCTTGAGATCGAGCTTCGGTTCCTGCGCCTCAAAGACGGATCCGGACAAAGGGAAATCGCTGGATGCTTCGCGCTCCTCCTCGTCTTCCAGGATTTCGTCGAGCAGGTCGTCATCGATGGCCTCTTCGGCGATCAACAATTCCGTGGCGCTTGCGCCTTCTTTCGCCCTGTCGTGGAGTCGTTGAAGACGATCGCGAATGATCTCCAGCGTTCCGGCAAGAGCGATGGGTGATGAAGCCAGAACCTTGCGGATCAGGAGAATCAAAAGGTGCTTTTGCCGCGCTGGGAAGGCATAGGTGTCTTCACGCATGAGGTATGACGATACGGCCTCGTAGAGCTTGTGCTCCTGCTCCGTCGGAGTGAAGGGGCGCGTGATCAGCTTGCGCTCGGTGTACGGGACATATTCCGTCACCTGGCTGCGCAGGGTGCGGGAGCAGAAGGCTTGGAGACGATCCCGAAGTCCCGCCGCGTCGCCACCGTAATTGATGTACTGTGCGCGAAAGGAGGACAGGTCACCGAACAAATTCTCGTCGATCAGTGTGGAGAGGCCGTACAGCTCCAATAGCGAGTTCTGGAGAGGCGTTGCCGTAAGCAGGAGCTTTCTGCGATCCAAAGTCGCTTGCTTGACGGCTTGCCCAATTTGGTTGCTCTCGCGGTACGCGTTGCGCAGCTTGTGGGCTTCGTCAATGACAACCAGATGCCATGGAATGGCGCGAACCTCCAGTGCCTTCGATGCCACGAAGTGCATGGAGCAGATGACGACGGCAGCCGTC
>OCZT010008463.1_pt1 | contig 10001 bp, 8 predicted proteins | sample 1539031 | NCBI WGS metagenome assembly OCZT01 (sample SAMEA3539308, study PRJEB22396) | soil metagenome | biome: tundra; feature: field; material: soil | place: USA | collected 2010-05 | depth 0.15 m
GGTAGGTATCCGTTCGCGCTCGCCGCTGGGCTCGGCATCAACGCGATCGTGGCCTATACCCTAACCGGCAAGGGCCTAACCCCTGCCGGGGCAATGGGCGTCATCGTGATCGAAGGGGCGATCATCACGGTCCTGGTCGTGATCGGCCTGCGGGAGGCGATCATGAGCGCCGTCCCACTGGTCTTGAAGCGATCAATCGGAGTCGGGATCGGGCTCTTCATCTTGTTCATCGGCTTCGTCAACGGCGGATTGATCGTCACGCCTCAGGGCGGTTCCCCGATCGTTTCGCTGGCGTTCCCGACGCAGACGGCCCAGTACGTCTTCATCCTCGGCCTGGCGATCACGTTCGCGTTGTTCGTCATGAAGGTGCGCGCCGCACTCATCATCAGCATCGCGGTCACGACCATCGTTGCGCTCATCGTCGGGGTGACCTCGCTGCCTAAGGACGGTTGGTCGGCAACGCCATCTTTCTCGACGCTGGGTAACTTCGATCTTGGAATGGTCTTCAGCAAGCTCGGCCTCATCACCGCTGCGCTGACGATCTTCGCGATCATGCTGAGCGACTTCTTCGACACGATGGGTACAGTTACAGGCGTCGCGGCCGAAGCCGGCCTGGCCAACGAAGACGGTTCGGTGCCGGGCATCGGCCCGGTCCTATTCGTCGACTCTGTCGCCGCCGCGGTCGGCGGCCTGGCGGGCATCAGCTCGAACACCACGTACATCGAGTCCGCGGCCGGGGTCGCCGAAGGCGGCAGGACCGGTTTCGCATCCATCGTCACTGGCGTGCTGTTCTTGCTCGCTGTCTTCCTCTCCCCAATCGCCGGCATCGTGCCGGGTGTGGCAACCGCCCCGGCCCTCGTTCTCGTTGGCTACCTGATGTTTACCCTCATCAAAGACATCAACGTCGCCGATGTCGAGGATGGCCTTCCAGCTCTTCTGACCATCATCCTCATGCCGTTGACCTACGACATCACCGTGGGCATCGGCGCGGGCTTCATCTCCTGGGTCTTCATCAAGCTGCTCAAGGGCAAGTGGGGCGAAGTCCACTGGCTCATGTATGCAGTAACGGCGTCGTTCCTCATCTACTTTGCGAAGGACTGGATCCAGACCCTCGTCAAGTAACTCTCTCCGTAGCGGTAAGCGGCCGGCGCCCGAAAGGGTGCCGGCCGCTTCGTTTCTGCGAGGGTCAGGGCACCGCGCGGCCTGCTCGCCGTGGCCCCGCCCCGGCATCAGCTAGGATTGGGGAGATGTTCGAACGCACAGTGCTGCCCGGCGGGCCGCGCGTCATCTCTGCCCGAATGCCCGGCGCCCGTTCCGTCTCGATAGCCGCCTATGTGCTGGCCGGTTCGCGCCTCGAGTCTGCCGAAGAGGCCGGGGCCGCCCACTTCATGGAGCACATCACCTTCAAGGGGACGGCCGCATATCCCACGACCCGCGCCGTCTCGGAGGCGATCGAAGGGTTCGGCGGCAGCTTCAACGCCGCCACCGATCGCGAGTCGACCGTCTACTGGGTACGGGTCCCGCTGCGCGAAGCCCCCAGAGGGATGGACGTGTTAGGCGAGCTGATCGTCCGACCGAACCTCGCTAGCCGCGATATCGACTCCGAACGGACCGTCATCATCGAGGAGATCCGCTCTTATCAGGACGATCCGTCGGAGCAGGTCCACACCCTGTTCGACCTCGCAATGTTTGGCGACACGCCACTCGGCCGAGAGATTGCCGGCAGTGAAGAGAGCGTTCGGGCCCTGCCCGAGGCGAATCTCCGAGCCTTCTGGTCGCACGCTTACCGGCCCGGCAACGTGGTCGTTTCGGCCGCCGGCGACATCTCGCACGAACAGGTTGTCGAGCTCGCGAGCAGAGCGTTCGGGGTTGGCGAAGCTAATCATTCGACGTTCGAACCCGCTCCCGCCCTCCCGGCGGGCGAGCGGATCATGACCATCAGGCGCGACACGACTCAGGCCCAGCTGTGCCTGGGCGTGCCGGGCTTGCCGCGCGACCACCCGGAGGCCTGGACACTCGAGGTCTTGAACGCCATCCTCGGCGACGGCATGAGCAGTCGACTCTTTCAATCCGTGCGCGAGGAAAAGGGTCTGGCCTACGACGTCAGTTCCTACATCATCGACTACGCCGACGCGGGTGCCCTGATCGTGTCGGCCGGGGTCGACCCCGGCAAGATCGCTCCGACGGTCGCGGCCACGCTCGTGGAGTTGGCTCGCCTGCGGGACGAGCCGGTACCGGCCGAAGAACTGGCCCGGTCCAAGGCGTACCTTGGGGGTAGGCTCGAATTGCGACTCGAGGAAACGCGCCACGTCGCGTCATGGCTGGGCGGCCAGGAGGCGCTGCACGACAAGGTCCTGACCCTCGACGAGGCGCTCGCCGAGTTGGAGTCGGTCACGGTCGGGCGATTGCACGAACTTGCGAGAAGCCTGTTCCGCGACGAGGCTCTACGGCTGGCTGTGGTCGCGCCCCCGCGCCGCGGCCGCAAGCTCGAGTCTCTTCTTCGATTGCCTGGCGGTGCGGCGTGAGGCATGGTGGCCGCCCCCGCCGCCGGCCTCAGGACACGCCCGAGGACGTGTTGTCGACCGAAACCGAAGAGGCGACTCAGCCAGTCGAAGTCCGGCCGGAGCTCGAAGCCGAAGCCGAGCAGGCTCCATCGGCCGAGGCCGAACCGGCCCCAGAAGCCGAACCGGACCTATCGGTCGAAGTCGACGAGAACGCGGCAGGTTCGTCCGAGTTGGCGCCCGGCTCCTACGTCCCCGTCGGCGAACCTCCACTAGGTCTGAGCGGCGCGCTCGCGGTGGAGTTCGGTCGTGCCATCGAAGCATCCTGGGCCTCGGCTGAGGTCGAACAAGCCGAATCTCTCGAGGAGCCCGAGTTGGCCGGAGAGTCCGAGGCGCAGCACGACGAGGCGCAGGACGACGATGCCCCGGAGTTGCAGGTTCGCCTCGCCCGAGTGCACCTTCGTACCGGCGCGCTCGCACTCGCACGCGTGGAGCTCGAGAAACTCGCCGGCCGGGGGTCCCTCGACCACGCCTCCATGCTCGATCTGGCGGAGGTCAGATGGCGCACCGGTGATCTCGCCGGAGCGGGGATCGCGGCGATCGCCTATTTGGATGGAGGAGGCGGTGAAGCGCTTGGTTTCGTGATCGCCGCCGAGGCCTGCGCAGCCGCCGACCGGCCTGCCGAGGCGCGTCGTTACGCAGGACGTGCCCTGGAGCGTAGCCACGTCGGCCTCGAAACCTATTTCGCCGGCATTCCGCGCCGCCTGACCTGGCCACAAGAGGGCGGACTCTCAGCCGAGCTCCCCACACCCGTGCTCAGTCGTCAGGCAGCCGACATCGACCAGGCGTACTTGCTTGATCGGGCCGATTTGGAGGCCGCGCCGGAGCATCTCGAAGCCTCGGCGGCCCATTGGGAAGCTCCCACGAGCACCGCGGCCTCGCCGACTTCACCAACGGCGCCGGACGCAGCCCCAATTCCGGCCGAATCGAAGGCTCCGGCTGTGGAGCCGCCGGCCGAGCTGCCGGCCGAACCAATGCCGGCTCCCGCCTTGGAGCCGACACCGGTTGAGCCATCGCCGGCTCCCGCCTTGGAGCTGACACCGGCCGAGCCGCCGACCGAGCCATCCGCGCCGACTTCGTTCACGGCTCCCGCGGCCGCACAGGATATCGCCACGACCCAATCCCTCGAACGCGAGACCCAGACGGAGGCCGCCGTGGAGGTCGATCTCGGGATCGAGGCGCTTCAATCCCAGGACCTGCTGATGGCCGGGCTCCATTTCGGCATTGCTCTTCGGCTGACGCCATCGTCGGCGACAGCCGTGCTGGAGGCCATCGGCGATCGGCACGAGCTCCCTCTGGAGCTGGTTCGGGGCGATGCACTGAGGCTGCTGGGCCATCACGGGGCCGCGGACGAGGCGTATCTCTCAGTCGCGGCGGAATTGCGCGCGCCCGCCAAAACGACGTCGCCCATCGCCGAAGAAGCGCCGACCGAACCGCTCCCCGATCCTCTGGCCGTGGCACAGCCCGCCGACGAGACCCTGGTCGATGAAATGCCGGCGGCAGGAGACAAGCCGGCGCTCGAGTCGGAGCCCGAGCCCGAGCCCGCGCTGGAGTCGGAGCCCGAACCCGAGCCGGCGCTGGAGTCAGAGCCCGAACCCGATCCGGCTCCGAGCGGAGCTCCCCAAGGGCCCGGCCCCCAAGGGCGTCCCGAACCGCCGTCAATACAGTGGGACTAGATCAGCGACTTCCAGCTGGTGGCGCTCCGGGGGTCACACCCAAACCGTGGAGGCGCCGAATTAGCGAAGTGGCGTCGCCCGCGCCACAAACGCGGCCCGAAGGGCGATGACCGCGCCGGCGCCCATGCCGGCCACTACGCCCAGCCACGACAGCGCGGTACTCGTGGCGAGCAATCCGTCATAGCCCCAGAAGAGGGTCGGCTCAGTCGCGAGCACCGCCAGGCCCCAGACCACGACCGCAATCGCAACGGCCCCCATCGTGCCCGCGACCACAAAGGCCGGGGTCACCGCTCGTCGATATAGCTCCGGCGCCACCTCCCCGTTGATCGCCGCGACCGTGACCGCCACCGTACTGGCCACCGCCGCGAGACAGAACACCCCCACCCACGCGACAAAACCCACGAGTCGCAGCGCGCCGTCCGGGACCGCTCCGGGTACGACAACGTTCAGGAGAAGGAGAGTGAGTCCGATCCAGATTGCGAGCGAGATGGGAGGTACCGCGAACAGGCTCAGCAGCTTCCATCGTCGGGCTTTTGATGCCGACCTCGCGATCGCCCAGGCAATTGGGACGCCGGCAATGAGAACGCCCAACAGAGCCACGACCGCCCCGGCCATGATGGCCAGGTACGGAAGCAACACGGCCGGGCTGGTTCCGGAGGCAGGGTCGGTGATGTTCCAGTTCTCGGTCATCTTGGAGAAGCCGAGACCGGAAGCCACGAAGAGCACCCAACCGGCAAAGACCGCCAGCTCCGACGCGCGCAAACGTTCGAACATCAAAGGCCACCTTCTCATGGGACCCGCGGGATTCAGATGGGCGTCGACGGCCGCGACCGCGACATCGAACAGAACCCGGGCGTTCAGCGGCGTCTGTTCCAGCAGGGCCTCGAACTCGTCTCCGTAACGCCGCCGCCAGGCCCCGGGGTAGAGCCCGATTGCGCTTCGCAGGAGCCTCGAACCGCCACGAGGCCCGACCTGCCCCGTCGCATTTGGTGTGCTATCGGGCCGACTCAATTCGGGGATCCGGCCAGCCGCATCTTCACGAGCTGGACTACTCGATCGAGCGCCTCGACCTCATCGGCCAGAGCTTCGCTGCCACGAGCCGTAAGCCGGTAGGGGCGCCGCCGGTCGGCCGATTCCACAGCCTCGATCAAGCCGCGCTCCTCGAGCCTGACGATTGCCCCGTAGAGCGTCCCGGGTCCGAGGCGCGAACCGCTGAAGCGCTCGATGTCCTCGACCATCGCGTAACCGTGTCTGGCTCCTCCGGCCAGGCTCGCAAGAATCAGCAACGCGGGATCGCCCAACTTGCCGCCGTCTCGACCGTCACCCATCGCGCTCCTCGCCGTAAGAATGTAGTACGTCTCACGATATATCGCGTGACGTACTATACCTCGCCCGGTCGCCCTGTCAACGGCGGAGTCCGCCTCGCGGCCCGGCATATGCGCCATGGGCTTCCCGAGTGTGAGATGAGGCGCCATGATCTCCCTGGGCCCGCGCCACATGGCAGAGCTGCCCCTGTGGGAGATCGAGCATGAGCATCGCCTTCGAGCACATTCCTCACCCTCACATCGCCGCGCGCAAGAAGAGCGGACCGCCGAAGACCACCGACGAAAGCGTCGGCCTCAACGGCAAGATCGCCCTCATCCTGACCACGACCGTAGGCACGATGTGGTGTGCCTACGCCTTTGCGCTGCTCGCCCTGGTTGCCCTCCCGAGCGCCTTGAATGGCGGGCTGCTGGCGATGATCCAGTGGGTCAGCCAAACCTTCATCCAGCTGGTCATGCTCTCGGTGATCATGGTCGGCCAGAACATCCTGGGAAAGGCTTCCGACAAGCGGGCCGAGATGACCTACAACGACGCCGACGCGACCTTCCACGAAGCCGAGCAGATCCAGGACCATCTCAAGGAGCAGGACGTCGCGCTGAACACGATGCTCGACAAGGTCGCCGCTCTCGAAACGGCGCTCGCAAAGGCCCTGGCCCCTAGCTGATCCGGCGCCGCGGGAGACATCGCGGGCGATCCCGTAAACTGCCGGTCGTCAATCGACCGCAGGGGTGTCCCAAAAGTGACCGAACGCACTCTCGTCCTCGTGAAGCCGGATGGCGTCCAGCGCCAGCTTGTCGGCCAGGTCATCGCCCGCTTCGAGCAGCGCGGCCTCAAGATCGTGGGGCTCAAGCTCGTCAAGGTCGATCGCGACCTTGCGGAGCGCCATTACGCCGTCCACAAGGGCAAGCCGTTCTTCGAGGGCCTCGTGGCCTTCATCACCTCGAGCCCACTCGTGGCCATGGTGTTGGAAGGTCCGAACGCGATCGGCATGGTGCGCACCATGGTCGGCGCCACCAAACCGACCGACGCGGCGCCTGGCACGATCCGAGGCGACCTGGCGGTCGAGATGGGACAGAACCTGATCCACGCCTCCGATGCGCCGGAGACGGCCTCGACCGAACTCGCACTCTGGTTCCGACCCGACGAACTGGTCTCCTACGAGCGCGAGATCGACCGCTGGGTCAGGGGGCCGGAAGCCCGCTGACTCGACGTCCGGACGTCGGTGGTCGGCCCGGCTCGTGTCTGTCGTTCCGGGGCGCCCCTGTCAGTCGCCGGTCAGCTGGCTGGGCAGGGCGCTCGAGCTGGGGGAGGAACTTGGCCTCGACGACGCGCTCGGCCCCAACGGCGCGCTGGGCCCGGACGATGCCGAGCTGACCGGGCCGCTTGCCGCGACCGACGGTGGCGCGGAAACCGTGGACGCCGACCGCGTGCTCGCCGGCCCGGCCGACGGCGTTGGCAATGGGCCCGACGATGGCGCGCCGTTGCCGTTGATTGGCAGGAGCGGCGTCGCGGCCACCACGGCGTCGAGGGAGATCCCAGTCGAGACGGCCTTCGATGCTCCGAAGCCACCGAACGCGATCGAGACGGAGATCGCGGAGATGGCCAAGACAAGCAAGCTGGTCTCGAGGGTGCGGTTCAGTCGCCAGGCGCCCGGCAGCTGGCGTAGGAGGGCGACGCCGACGTGGGGCGACCGGACACTCGTGGCGCGGAGTCGGCCGCTCCCCTTTGAGAGGAACTGGACCGCAACTCCCGCAGCGTGGTTGACGGCGGCCGAGCGCCCAGTGGCTTGTTCCTGCTGAGCCGCCTCCGCTGCTGCGGGCGCGGTCACCGACGCAGCTTTCGACGACGCCCTCGCGGCACGGGTGCGCGCCGACCTGGCAGTGGCTATGGGGTCGGGCGTCGCAGCAGCCACCGCAATCACGGTCGCGGACGTCGACCCGGGCCAGCGCGGTCGCTCGCCCCCGGACGACCTGACCAGTTCACCCGGTGCCATCAGACCAACGCCGATCAGGCGTCCGTAGTAGGCGATCGCTAGGAGCGCCGCCGCAATCCCGAGGAAGTGAAGCGGGCTGGGAAGGGCCAGCCTTACGAGCGTGGCGCGAGCTTCGAAGACCGCGCTTCCCGGCCAGCCGAGGGTAGCGACGACAATAGCCACGAGCGACAAGCCGAGGATCGGCGAACGACGGAGCCAGCCGCGGAGGTCCTGGAGCCGCGACGACCCGAACGTTGACGACAGCGCCGCGGCCCAGGCCACAAGCGCCGACTTTGCCACGATGAACGCAAGCAACCACAGACGGGTCGGCTCTGCGGCGTCGGCGTCCCTGGCGGCCAATGCCAGCAGGACGAAGGCCGCGTCTTGGATGATCGAATATGCCGCGATCTCCTCCAACTCCTCGTGGAGCAACGCGCCCAGCGCTCCGAGGATCAGCGTCGCGACCGCGACAACCTGCAGTCCCGCCCCAGCCGCGTTGAGCCAGTCGCTTTGCATCTGGAAAAGGCCGCTGCCCCAGCTCAGGGCCACGATCGCAATCCCTGACGGGATCCATACGAGCGGCAGCGGCAGCCCCAACCTCGCCCTGCCTTTGCTCAGGCGGGCGGCGGGCACGTGAAATGGCACAGCGCCGAAGCGCACCGCGATTGCCAGCCCGAGAGCCGCGTAGGCCAAGGCGAAGACGAAAGTCGGGTCGCTTGTCGTCCAGCCGGGCTGCAGAACGGCGACCCCGGCAATCAGAGCGCCCACGGCTACGAAGCCCAGCGTCCTGAGCTCGGCGAGCGACGCGTCCAGGTTGTGGGTCGCCGCCGCCTCCTGAATCTCAGGAGAACCAGAGCGCGACCCGATCGCAACCAGGATCGCCGGTACGGCCGAGGCGGCCGCCGCCGCCAAAACGACTCCCGGATCCGTAGCGGTGAAGGCCACGGCCAGACCCCCGAACGTCGCCAGGGCTGCGGGTGCAAGCCGTTCCGGCCAGCCCACGGCCAGCCCTAGGACGCACAGAATCAGGCAGCTCGCGGTGGCGGTGCTCAGGAACAGGCCCGCGTACCAGGACGTGTCCAGTTCTACCTGTCCCACTGTCAGCTGGTCGCCGGGCTTGATCGTGAGCGCGGTCAGGAAGGCGGCGACGAGCGCAGCGACTCCGAGGAGCCGAGCCAATCTCGGGAGAGGAAGACTCAGCAGCCCGAGGAACGCCCCTGCGATGCAGACAGTCAGAAATGGAACGAGGCTCACGGCTTAGGCCTGTCGCTGGGGCGGACGATGCGGGTTGCCCGCGGCGGTGCAGCCACGCTCGGCGAACTCTCGGGGGGCGTGTCCGGTTCGCTCTGTTCGATTTCCGCCCATGCCGAGGTCTGCTCGCTCGAGATCTTCGACCGATAGCGGGCAGGCGTGGTCCTGTCCCTCCTGGTGCCGATCCCCTCAGACGACCGCGGGATCCTGGCCCGGCCGGCTGCTCCCAGGGTTGCGACTCCGGCCTGTCCGGCGGTCGACTCGATGCCGCTCGTGGCGGCAATCTCCCGCTTGCCGGCCGCTAAGGTCACTCCAGGCAAGGGTTGCATGGCGATGCCCACGTACGAGGCCGCCGCAATCCCCACCAGGAGCGAAGCCACTGCCAGCTGCGCCAGCGGAGGGGTTTCGCCCAGCCAGGCGGCCGTAAGCAGCGTGCATCCCAGCACGAGCAGCGTGACGCCCACGCCAACACGCAGGACGTCGCGTCCAAATGCGGGCACCACGGCCAGCATTATCAAAGCGAGGCCTGCCGCCTGAGCGACAGTCGGGCCCGGTAGCGGGTCGACCAGAGAGACCGACATTCCGATCGCGAAGGCCGCGACTGCGACGGCGGTCTCGGCCGCAAGACCGATCGCCGATCCGGCGCCGCTGATGCGGCCGCCGCTCGCCGCCGCCCAGAACAGGTATCCCGCAAGCACCGCCCCGACCATCCTGGCGGCGACCGAAAGTGGCTGCGGGAACGAGGATGCCACGAGTGGTGCCGCGCCAATGGCGATGAGGAGACCGATGGCGACGACCCTGCCGTCACGGGAGCTGACCGCCAGGATGCCGCCGGCGACGACCACCGCAGCCGCGACGACCGCAGGTTCGATCATGCCGCGGCGATGCCGGGAGCCGGGACCCTCCGACTGGTCATGAGGTCGGCGTCGGTGTCGGCGAGGCCTGCGGCTGCGAAAGTGCCCCCAAGTTGGCGAGCGGCCAGTACCGGATCAGGGCACGGCCTATCACGCTCGTCTTGTCGATGGGCCCAAAGACGCGGGAGTCCTGTGAGTCGCCGCGGTGGTCGCCCATGACGAAGAGCTGACCCGCGGTCAAGGTCCAGACGTGCTTGGCCGGATCCAAAGGTGCGGTCGGCTGCCCCTGGTAGAGGTAGGGCTCCGAAAGCTGCTTGCCGTTGACGAAGACGTGGCCGCCGTGGATATCGACCGTGTCATTGGC
>OCZT010008464.1_pt1 | contig 10000 bp, 7 predicted proteins | sample 1539031 | NCBI WGS metagenome assembly OCZT01 (sample SAMEA3539308, study PRJEB22396) | soil metagenome | biome: tundra; feature: field; material: soil | place: USA | collected 2010-05 | depth 0.15 m
CCTCGCCGCCCGCGCTCGCTTCTCGCCGGCCCGGCGGCGGTGCGGTGCGTTGCACGCGCTGCCGCGGCTTCGAAAAATGCGCTGGCACGGAACCGACGCGGCGCGCGCGTTATCCCGTCCGAGCGCGCCGACGAGCCGCGTGCGCAAGACCTTCGGCGGCGGCCGCCCCCGCAAGAATGGCGCGCGCTGCCCGTGCGCGGTCATGACGCTGAAGCGCGCCAAGGCCCGCGAGCGATCCTCCGAGCATGATCCCTCGTGCTCGTTTTAACGCGAGCGGGCCATCGTCGTTTGATGGTCCGGTTTTCGAGTTTTTCAAAACAAGTGGGAACTAATGGGAACTTTTGCAGTCTTGATACGCCGGACCAACTCCTCGTTGGCGTCGTGCCCGTAACTGAGGAAGATGCGCATGGGCCCGAAGGGCATTTCCACCAAAACCTGCCCGTGCTGCGGGCAAATCAGAAACGTGCCGACGGCTGTTAGAAGATGGTTGCACTGGGTGCAACGGGCGGGCGTGCCAGGTACCAAATGGTCGGGAGTCATCCGATATCTCGTTTCCTAAGCATCGTTACGAACTCGGTCATCGCTTCCTCGAATGGTCGCCCGGCGAGCTCGAAGTATTGAAGCCTCGACAACATGAATGCGATGTGATTCGGGAGGGTTGCTAACACCGCGGGCGCGTCTTCGATGATGACGGGCACGACCGCACCGTTGATGCTAAATGCGTATTGAAGTTCCTGCTGCACGAACCTGGACTCAGCCGCGTTCTTGCTGAGAAGCACGAGAACGAATCCCCTGCGTGCTGCTTCGTCAATCGCTGATTCAATTTGGGCTGCCCAGTTCTCCCCCGCCTGGATCGACTGGACGTCGAAGACTTGGTATTCCTTCTTCCGCAGCCGATCAGCGATCCGGCCCGCCACGTCGGAGTCCTTGACGGAGTACGAGAGAAAGATCGTAGCCCGGCGCAATAGCCGCGATACCTTCTGCAGATACTCGTCGACTCCCCCATCCAAGTCCACAACCTCGCAGATCTTGGCTCCCAGAGACCGAATGATCTCGACCTCATCCTGTACCCATCGCGATGACCTGGAGTTCGGGCTGTCACACAGAAGGAAGACGTTCCTGGCCTCAATCTCTCGTCGTAGCAGTTCCGGCAGTTGGGTCGAATCGTCCTCTAGGCATTTCAAATAAAAGAGCAATGGCTTATGTCCGAGCCGCTCCAACTCGTTTCGAACCTGCCGAACCCTGGGCAGGTCCTTGTGCGAGTGAGAGACGAACACCCACGCACCGGGGGGGTACGTCGGATCGTCACCGTTGCTCACGGCAGAACCTCTCTAAACCCCGGGGAAGCAGATGTTTCAAAAAGACCCCGCACAAAAAGACCCCGCACCTCTCGAATTGCCAATTCATTACGTCCAGAAAACCGGGGGGACGCTATAACAGACGTCCAATGCCTTAATCGCTCTTCGCGAATCGGGAGAACAAAATCCGCTGTATGACCCTACCCAGGCCGCGTTTCACTTCACTGCTGCTCTCCCGCACATCCCTACCAAGTCTCGCGGAGGGCACCCCTTTGCCAGTGCCCCGAGACGCGCCGTCGTCCCCGCTCAGGGCGTACGGCTCAAGAAACAGGATTTCGCCGGTAGAAGTTCCAACGACCAAATGAGCCATATCCGGCGACACGGCGACTGCCGTACCCGGTGCCGGTAGCCGGACGACGCTCTCACAAACCCCGCTGTCTAGGTTCCAGACACGCAATGTGAGGTCTTCACCTGTCGAAACAGCACGCCTGCCATCAGGAGTCAAGGTCACACCGCAAACCTCCGCTGTGTGCCCCGTCAGCACACGCAGGCACTTCCCCGTCTCCAGATCCCAGAGCCGTAGAGTCTTGTCTTTGCCGGCTGAGACTGCTCGTGTGCCGTCCGGTATCATGTCTACCGACGTGATAGCACCAATATGCCCCGTGAGATCTAAAATGGTGAACTGCTTGTTAAGACCCCGATGACCCACAACAAACTTTCCGTTAGGGTAAGCCAGAACGACGCACCCGCCGTCCGAAGTCGCCTTCTTGACGTTGCTGGAGGAGTCGACGTAATCGTTCGTCCTCACTTCCCGTGTGCATCTCCCGGTCGCCAACTCCCATTCGCGGTGCATGTTAAAAGGATGGCCTTCCATCTGCATTTCGCCGCCTAGCGTCTGGACAAACCGGCTGTCTGGCGAGAAACACACTTCGTCAAGTTCGTACTGAGCACTCGGTTCCAATGGCCACAGAAACGCCCCCAGTCGCAGGTCCCAAGCGCGAGCCTCACGCGACCCGACCGAAACCAGCACTCGAGAATCGGGACTCACTCTTAGGATCCGCACCTTCTCCTGGTGGTGGTGTGTGGTCTGTAGTCGGCAGTTCCCGGCTTCAAGATCCCATACCCTAACAGTCTTGTCTAAGCCTACAGAGAGCGCGCGTCGTCCATCGGGCGTGATCATCACTCCACTAATTGTTGCCGAGTGGCCTTCGAGCACTCGAAGGCATTCCCCTGTCTGCAGGTTCCACACACGAGCCGTATTGTCGTCGCTCGAAATCGCGAGTTGGCCATCCGGTGTGACGTCTGCATGACGACCGAGGCCGGAGCTGACTCTGATCGAGCGGCACTGTGTTTCGGATTCAATGTCCCACACTGACAGAGTCGCGACAGAAAACCCGTCCCGACCGGCAACTATCGCTTTTCGTCCGTCCGGAGTCACCTTCGCTTCCCGCGGCTCTCCGGGGTTGTCGAGTGCCCGGCTAGCTCTGTTCTCTAAATCCCAAATTCGAACCGTTCCCCTGTGGTTGTAAAAGTGGGTAGTAATCAAACGCCGACCATCTGGCGTTATACACATACCCAGCACCATCCCGACCACCACGTCGAACTGAGACAAGAAGTTGATGGATGCGCCTGTTCCTAGATCCCACAAGCGGATGCCATTTGCGCCTACACCCTCACATGCCGCAATTCGCCCATCCGGTGTTATGCACAAATTACGCACTAACTCCGCGGCAGCATCCAAAATCGTCTGTACGCAAGTCCCCGATTCGACGTCCCAAATCCGGATTGTCCGGTCCCACCCTCCAGTTACTGCAAGCCGCCCGTCGGGCATAATACATACTGCAAGAACCGAACCGGTGTGACCTTGAAGGATCCGTAAGCAAGTGCCAGAATCGATGTCCCAAATCCGAGCAGTAGAGTCATCCGTGTAAGCCACTACAGCGAGTCGGCCATCGGCTGTGAGGTCCGCACTAATTATCTGTCCAGGGTGACCTTCGATTGTCTTTCGCAAAGCCGGCTTAGGGTTGAATCTGTCGTCGCTTGTCCATCGTCTTGTGATGATGGGTTGAGTAACTAGCCTGACTAACCGGCCCGCAGATTCGCGAACTGCCCCGGCGCAGGCGCTGTTATAGGCGTGCTGCGCGACGAATCCCGGCCGATTTCCATATTCCAGCAAAGGATAGCTCTCGGATTCGATGAAGCTCGCGAAGAGACGCAATCGGTCGAGGCGGGTGGGATTGTCTCTGATGCGGCTGCATTCAGCATCGACACGATCCTGGGGCCATGGCTCAAGTGAGCGCGGAATCTCGGGCAAGTAAGGCGCGGGCCCATCCGGCGTTTTGCTTTTTGCAGCTTCCGCACGCCGATCGTTCCACAATTGAGCGAACGCGATCAGGTCGGCGGTCCACGTCGCGATCCGGGCACGGATTCGGCCCTCGTCAGCGATTTCGGCTTGTGTTTCTGGCAAGGCCTCGATCATTTGACGATAGTCTTCAGCCAGCGAGAGGACGAGTCCAACTTTGCATTTCGCTTCGGTCCACGGAAGATCCATCAGTAACGTAACTGCGTCTTCGATCTCCCCAGCCGCCAGCAGATGCCGCACAAGGTTCTGCAGGAAATAGTGATCATCCGGACCTGTCACCCAGCCGCTCGGACAGAGATTCCGATAGGCGTCGAGCAGCCGATGGTGGAGTGTCGCCAGTGATCCAGAACTCTTTACCGACATCCCTACCGCGAAGCTGTGCAGCAAATCGTGCAGCGTGACATTCCGGGCTGTCTCGTCGAACTCGATCAGGGAGCGCTGCCGGAAACTCATCAGTAGGTCGCGGGCCCGCCGCGAACGCAATCCTGCCGTATGTCCCCAAAGGGTCTCTACCGCAGCCTCCGGCGCACCGGTGTCGACCGCGAATACCGCGAGTTCGGCGAAGCGCTCCCGTTCCTGGTACGACAGCGCGCGAATGCTGACGTCCATCGCCCTCCAAATGCTCTCATGCTGCTCCTCAGCCGGATGGCTGTCCGAAAGATATTCGAGATCGTGCTCCCGCAAAGCTGCCAGGACGTCACCGCAGGCCCGCCCAGCGAGCACCATGCCGCCGCACAGGGCAAGACCGAGAGGCAAGCGTCCGCATTCGTCCACAATGTCACGCGCTTCCGCCGGGAGGTCAGATATCGGTACAGCAGCAGCTCTGGCCAGTAGTGCCTCCGCTTCCGTCCTTGTCGGCAACTGCACCTGGTAGTGATTCTCCTTGGCAGCCAGCGCTGTCACAAGTCCAGCATCGCGCGTCGTCAACAACAGTCGCCCGCGCGCACCCATCACGTTGAACGCCTCGGCATGCCCGCGGTGCCAGACGTCATCCAACACCAGTAGCGCTGCGCGCTCGACCACTAGCTCCCGGAGCCTTTCCTTCCCGGCCTCAGCGCTGGTGAAAAGTCCGTCGTCTCCTAGGGCACGCGCCAGGCTTCGCTGTAGATCCGCGATATTCGGTTCCTGCCCGAGTGTCACCCAATAGATGCCATCTGGAAACGCGCGCCGAACCTCAGGCCGGTGCGCTAACGCGCTGGCGAGAACGCTCTTCCCGATTCCGCCCATACCTTGCAGGCCGACACGACCAGATGCGCCGCTCACCACTACCGGCTTTCGAAGATCTGCCAGGAGAATGTCCCGTAATGCCGCGACCCGCCTAGGTTGGTCAAGATAATGCGGCGGCAGTTCAGGGACGGCTACCAGCTTACCGACCGGTGGAAGGGCGTCGCTAAGTTGTCTAATGAGCGCCGATAGCCGCACATCGAATTGAGCATCGCTTCGAAAGTCCTCGCTGTGTATCAGCCGCAGATCTTCAGGGATTAGGTCGTACCCGTCGACTTTTTTGCCTTTCGCATCGGTATCATCCAGGCGCACGATAGGGTTGACACACTTCATCGCTTCGAAGTAGGCGAATCGCCATTCCTGCGAGACGTATTCGGAAGAAACTGCCTCGGGTCCGATAATTAGGACGAGCCTATTGCAACTTACGATTGCATCTTTGATTTCCTGATAGAACGTAAGTTGCCGCGATGGCATGGAAATGCGATCGAACCAGACATTAAACCCGGCCTTCGTTAGGCCTTCGTAAAGACGCCCAACGAAAGCTTCGTCATCCGACCGAGCATAGGAAAGGAAGAGGTTCAGCGCTGCCTTTGGCGCTACTTCTGACATCGCCTGACCTCCAAACCCGCCTTCGCCAGGATTTCCGGGAATGCGAGCACCGCTTCACGGTCGTATCGCTTAATGTCGTCCGGCAGGTCGTGCCAACTGACCAGGCAGTCGTGGATCTTCCGCGAGTCATCCCGCTGACTGCCGTGGCGCCAGCCATCACGGAGCCGTTCGATGTTCCAGCGACCGTGCTCCAGTTCTGCCATCCGATCTATCTCTGCGTCGCTGAAATCCGACAAGATCACGGGAGGCCCATCGGCTTTCCCGACTTCAAAGCCAGCGGCTTCGAGTATCTCCACTGAGTAGTGCGCCTGTTCAAGATTGGCTCGCTTGAAGGTCGCCTCCAATTTGTCCCATGGCCGCATATTGGGCGGGAGCCGCTTGGCGCTTCCCGCCACGTACTTCGCGTGAAAGGTCTTGGCCATTTCCTCCTGGTCGGCAGGATCCATATCGTGATCGGAGGGCATCACGAAAGCGCGGACAGTGGCAGCGTCGAATGGTAGTTCGTACAGATGGGGCATGCCGGACCAAAGTGAATCCCCGAGCAGCTTGGCGGCCGCGCCGCCCGTACCGGTGACAACGGCTACCGACGCGCCGAAGCTCAGCGCTATCCGGTATTCCAGGGCGCTCAGGGCGCCACCTCCGAAACCGAGCAGCAGAACATCTTGGGGCTTGGCTCCAGATGCCTGGACGTCGGACCAGTACCGAAGGATCTGCTCCGGCAAGAAGTCCGCGCCCACGGTGATGTGCTCGTCGTAGTGCGGGTGGGCCAATACTCCGTCTGGAAGCCTGGTGGGCCGGTAAGAGATGAGGCGAAACTGCTTCCGCCCCTCGCCGGCGAGTTCCCCGGCCACATCCCCGATTGCCCCCGGAACGCCGGAGGTCGTGCCACCGGAAATGATCGTCCCGCGGAACCGTCCGCAGGCCTCTTTGAGAAAGGGGCGGATCTTTTCCACGATGGAAGAGTCGAGACTGGCCGCCCCACCGGCGAGTATCAACACTGGCAGCGAGAAGGGGCCCCCGTTTGGCGCAGTGCGACCGCTGCGATCCGAAGCCTGTCCCAGTGCGAGGAGGTCGATGACCCTCTGCGATTCCGGTGGCGGCTTCAGACCAAAATGGATGCCCTTGACCCAACTCGCCTCCTCGCTCAATATGTCCGCCGGCACGCAGTAGACGCCGGCGAGGCAGTACCGGACGCCTCGCGCGTAATAGTCCAACGCGTCGTACGCTTGATCCAGCAGTAGGCTGAGGCGGCCCGCGGTGAAACAGGCATAGGGCAACTCGATGCCCGCTGCGGCGTGCGCCCGGCACGTCCGGACTGCCTCGCGTATGGTTGTCGCCATGCTCGCAGGCAGGGAACCCTGGTGTCCGAAGCGCATCTCAAATCCCAACATCCCAGCCAGATAGTAGGGGTTGGACGGTTCGTGTTGCCACGCGTCGTCCAGAATCAGCAGCGCCGCGCGGTCTTTCAGCAACTCGCGTAGCCGCTCACGACCTTGCTCGACGCTTGTAAACACCGCCTCGTCGCCGAGCGCCTTGGCCACGTTGCGCTGAAGCTCCACCGCCAGCGGCTGCTGGCCCAGCGTCACCCAGTAAACGCCGTCCGGGAACTCGCGGCGGATCTCCGGCCGGCGCGCCAGCGCATTGGCTAGTAGGCTCTTGCCGATACCGCCCATGCCGTGCAGCCCCACGCGGCCCGAGGCGCCGCTCACCACGACGGGCTTGCGTAGGTCCGCCAGCACCATGTCGCGCAGGCTGCGGATGCGATCGCCCTGCTCCAGGTAATGAGCCGGCAGAGCGGGGACGGCCACCAGCTTGCCCACCGGCGGTAGCCGCTCGGAAAGCTGACGCGCCAGGTTGCTCAGGTGGAAGTCGAAGGCCAATTCGTCGCGGAAGTCCTCGACGTGGGGGCCACGGAGGTCTTCCGGCAGGAGATCGTAGCCATCGATGGGCCTGCCGGCGGCATCGGCGGCGTTCATCCGGACGATTGGGTTGACGCACTTCACGGCCTCGTGGAATGCGAAACGCCACTCGTGCGTGACGTAATCGGAGGAGACGGCGCTTGGCCCCACGATCAGCACCAGGCGGTCGCAGCCTGTAATGGCTTGCTCGATCTCGGCCGAGAAGGTGAGCTGACGCGACGGCATCGAGACGCGGTCGAACCAGACATCGCAGCCTGCGGCCTTCAAGCCGTCGTAGAGACGCCGGACGAACGGCTCGTCATCCGAGCGCGAGTAAGAGAGGAAGAGGCGGGTGGGCGCGGGCTGTTCCATACCGTTCGCTCTGAAACGTGAATGATAGCGCTTTGTGGTCCGTGAGCGTTGATGCCGCCTTTTTCTGGAGCCAGTCACGAAGGGGAGACGTGGAGATCCTGGGCATGCCTGGCTGCGGATGCAAGAGCCCCAGCCAATCACCTCAGCCTGGACGGGTCAACATTCTGCGGCACTCCTCGATGATCGGCCTGAACCTCTCGGGGCTGGTCTTCATGAAGCGCAGCACTTCAGGCAGGCTGACGTGGCTTTCGGCAAACTTGGTGGCCTCGATGGATGTCAATCGGAGTCCGAAATACTTTCGGCCACCTGAGTGCGTATCCAAGATTGTGCCGTTGCCAAACACGCCCCAAGAATGCTGCCGCCAGACGCCATCGGGTCCGAGGTAGTAACCAATTGCGATGGCACCGCATTTGCCCTTGAGCCAGAAGAGTGCTGCGTTCCGGTGACACTCGTTCGGGCGGCCGCGCGTGATGCGGATTCCGGAATCGGGGAATGGCGCACCTGCATCGGCGATCATCTGAAGGTAAGGGTCTTCGATGAAATCCACGGACACTCCACCTATGCGAAGAAGCTTGCGTCGCAATCGGGTGCGCGCAGATGCCGTCATTCCCCGAGTCTACCGCCGCCCAGTGGCGGCCCGCAGGTACTGAGAGTCAACTTGGCGGGACTCTACCCTGGTCCGCCACCCGCTGGCGCGACTCGACGATTCGCGGCGGTCAGATTGGGCGTCATGGCTTCCTCACAGGCAGCTCGCAGAACAGTGCGCCGGTGGCCGGGCCGGCCAGTCGCTGGCCGAAGTCGATGAATCGACGTGCATGGTCATGAGCTGGCACCCCCACCAGATCAGGATCATCAACACAATGACGTGATCGGCCTCGCGATTCAGAAACTCGGCGAGGCGGCGCCGACTTGGCGCAGTAAATCCGATATCAATCGTCAGACCTCCCGCGCTGCGCCCTATTTGAAGTCCGCCCCAATCGCGAATCCGAACGTGGGGGATACGCCGTATCCATTGATCTGCTGGATATCCACCGTGCCGCTCACGTAGGAATTGGGGATCGTGCTGAACAGCTTCAGGAACGGAAACTTGTTGGCGGCTCCCGCCAGGAGCACCTTAATGCCCCCGCCGCCTCCGAAAACCGCCGTAGCGGAACCGTCGCCAGTGGCCACCCCCGCCTTTGCGGTGGCAAACAGGCCAACCGTGCCGTGGGAACTACTGTAGAAGAACCGCTTCACGCCGGTCGTAACGGTAGCGAGTTTGCTGGTCATGTTCAGCGTGGTTTCGTTGTAGGTGTTCTCGGCGATCTTGGTGTCGAAGAATCCGCCGCCCTTCATCTGCGGGCTGTCGTAGTGATTGAAACCCAAGAAGGCGCCGGCAGAGTACAGCGGGCCAGGGGCCGGGTTGGTGGAAGACGTGCCTGCCTGCGCAAATGCGGAAGCCGCCAGGAGCGCGAGCAGGGCAGTAGTTACAGCGATTCGAAGGTGCGTCATGTTTTGTCCTTTCTGAATTGGGCGCCCGGATCTCCGGGCGCGATGGGATTACAAAAATCTCGCGCCGACTTTGCCGGCCGTCTCCAGCCACGCCTTCATGCGCTGCCAGAACGTTTTGGGCTTTACAAAGTCGGACGTAGCGGTGTGGACGTCGGCGGCAATGGCATCGGTGCTCTTGCCGATCCCCAACGCCGATTCAGCGAGCTTGGGTGCGGCTTGGCCGACCGCTTCGGAAGTCTCCGCCACACCGCGCGCGGCGACGGTGGCGGAACCGACGAGAGCTTTCACGTCCCAGTACATGTCGTCCCAGGAATCTTTCGCGTCCGATTCAAGTGCCACAGCGCCATCGACCGCGGGCTTCACGTCATTTCGCAACGCCTCAACCGTGTGGAGCGCGGTGTCCACGCGCGCTAGCGCATCCCCCAGGCGCCGGTCTGCCGTGCTGCGGAATTCCGTGATTTGCCGGAACGATTCGGATTGGATCGTGCTGAACTGGGCGTCAGCTTTCCCCAGGAGGTCCTTGCGCGCCGCCTCGACCTGGTTGATCAGGTCGGCGCGGGTCGCGTCTATCTCGGCCAACACTACCGAACGCGTGGCCTGGATCGCGACAGAAACCGCCACGGGCAACGCACGGGCAGCCCCCGTTGCCGCGTGTAGCAGGAGGATGGCCTGGACTGCCACGCCGGTCAACGCCGCCAACAGGGCGCACGACAAAGCCAACCTAAGCCGTTGCATTGTTCGTCACC
>OCZT010008465.1_pt1 | contig 9999 bp, 7 predicted proteins | sample 1539031 | NCBI WGS metagenome assembly OCZT01 (sample SAMEA3539308, study PRJEB22396) | soil metagenome | biome: tundra; feature: field; material: soil | place: USA | collected 2010-05 | depth 0.15 m
AGGTAGCCGACACCGAGACGTGGGCGCACCCAGTGATTAGCGGCAGCCGGATCTTCGTACGGGACCGCGAGAGCGTGGCACTCTGGGGCATTGAGTGATCTTGGTCACCGCACTAGCCGTTGCCCAAGCTTGGGAAAACTCGATTATTCCCTCCAATTGGCCAAAGAACTCGACCTGAAGCCCGTCGCCCAACATTCAGTCCCTGAAAGTCTGCGCAAAGACCTTGTTCGCCTTGTCCAACGCGGCCCGAATTCTCAGCACCCTCGGACTCCACGCCAGACAGACCTCGCGTCTTAGGCTGTCAAGAATCCCAATCTTCAATTCCTTTACCCCAAGCCGACCAAGGTCCGCCGCGGCTACGCTGGGCAAGACCGCCCCCACGCTCCCGGTACCCACAGCCCGCGCCACCAGCGGAAACGATGCGCATTCAACCTCAATCTTCAACTCAAGACGGTTCTTCCGGGCGATGGCTGAAAGCTCCTTTCGAAAGCTCCCTTCCCCTTCCAAGGTCGCCAGCGGCAGCGCCTCCAGTGCTTTCGCGCTCGCCGTTGCGCCCCGCAGCCCCTCAGGCACAAACAGCGAATACCCCATCACCCCCAGCGACACGCTCTGCAGCGGACGCGACACCGCATCCTTCCGCACTACCCCAAAATCAATCACCCCATCCGCCAGCCGCCGGACTACCTCGCTCGTGGCCAAGTTCAGGAACTTGAGCCGCACATTCGGCAGCTTCTTTCGCACCTCATCCAGGCGCGGCATCAGCACCCAATCGATGATGCTCTCCCCAGCCCCGATCACAATTTCCACCGGTAGCCCCTTGCATCCGCTCTTGAAATCCAGCAGCGAGGCAAAGCACTCCCGCGCCAGCACGTTTAACCGTTCCCCGGCTGCCGTAAGCATAATACCACGCCCCTTGCGCCGCATCAGCTCAGCACCGAAGAATTCCTCCAGCTCTTTTACTTGGCGGCTGAAGAGGCTCTGCTTTGTGGGGTCGCCCTTGGCGGCTTTGGTGACGCCGCCGGCCTGGGCGACGAGACAAAAGCTTTGCAGACGGTCCAGGGAGAGGCCGCTTTCCTGAAGGAGTTCACCAAACATGACTCAAGAGTTATGGCCTCGCTGAATTTTAGGCTAGAAGAAAATGTGGGGTGGGGCAATACTGGCCGCGAACTGGTAACTGGTTTCCCTGATGGGCAAACATGATTCAGAAGCGGATGCGCGCATCCTGATAGATGCGTTACTGCGGCAGGCGGGATGGGACCCTGCGGACAAATCACAAGTGCGCACGGAAGTCTCGGTCTCGGGCCCGGCTCCCCTCCGTGATGCCCCCGCCGGCACCGAAGTCTCGGAAGCGGATGAGGCACGCCGGACTGATTACGTGCTGCTGGCGGCGAATGGGCGACCGTTGGCGGTGACGGAAGCGAAGCGGGGGCGGATTGACCCCTACACCGCGAAGGAACAGGTGTTGCCGATGGCCAAGTACATTGGGGCACCCTTCATCTTCCTGTCGAACGGGGACCTGACCTACTTCTGGGACTACGAGAACGACGATGCCCGCATCGTGAGTTCCTTTTACTCCCGGCGCGATCTGGAGCGGCTGATTTACCTGAGGAAGGAAGCCAAGCCGCTGGCCACAGTGCCTATTCCTGACGATTTTATCCGCGTGGGGGAGGTGCGGATTGTCCGGCCCTACCAGAAGGAGGTCTTGCGGGCGCTCGACCATGCGGTGGAGTTGGGGAAGCGGCGTTTCCTGGTGGAACTTCCAACCGGAACGGGCAAGACGGACGTCATTTGCCTGCACTCGAAACGGATGTTCAAGGCTGGGCGGGCGGAGCGGTTGCTGTTCCTGGTGGACGGGGAGCAACTGGCCGAGCAGGCAATTGGGGCATTGCAGGACCTGTGTCCGGAATACAGCAGCTATTGGCTGAGGCCGGGCATGGCGATCCAGCACAAGCAAATCACCGTCTGCCTGCTCCAGACGATGATTGGGCGCTACAACGAGTTCACCAGCGGCTACTTGACATCGTCATTGCCGACGAGTGCCATCGGTCCATCTACGGCGCATGGCAGGCCGCGCTGACGCATTTCGACGCCTTCCACATTGGGCTGACCGCGACGCCGGCAGCTTACATTGACCGGAACACCTACCAGTTTTACCAGTGCAAGACCGGGCAACCGGACTTTGCCTTCTCCATCGTCACGGCGATTGGCGAGGGCCACCTGATTCCATATCGGTTCGCGAAGCGGATCACGCATCTGATCGCAGAGGGGGCGACCATTAACGGGGAGACTTTCGACCCCGCTGAGTTTGAGCGGGAATGGACGAACGAGGACACCAACCGGAAGATGATGCAGGAGTTCGACCGGCTGGCCTGGGAGAGCTATAAGGAGCTTGCGCCAAAGCAGAAGGTGGGGCCGGGCAAGGCCATCGTGTTCGCCCTGACGAAACACCATGCCTCACGGCTGGCCTATTACCTGAACCAGCTTCATCCCGAGCACGACGGGCGGTATGCCGAAATCATCACCTCGGACATCCCCGATGCCGCCGCCGCCATCCGGCGGTTCAAGAAGGATGTCTATCCGATGGTGGCGGTGAGCGTGGACATGCTGACCACCGGGTTTGATTGCCCCGAAGTGCTGCACCTCGTTCTCTGCCGGAAGATCTTTAGCCCTATCCTTTACCAGCAGATACGCGGGCGGGGCACGCGCACGGCACCACACATTGGGAAGAAGCGGTTCGTGATCTACGACTTCTTTCGCAACCACGAGTATTTCAACGACAGCGAGACGGACATCTTCGAGGGTCCGGCTGGTGGTGCCGCTGCTGGCGGTGGTGGGCAACGTCCACCGGGTGGACCGACCGAACTGGTGGAACTGGGCATCCAAGACGACTGGCTCGACTCGTTAACGTATGTGGAGGTCGGCCCGACGGGCGAGCGGGTGGACAAGAAAGTGTATGTCACGAACTGGGAAGACGCCATCAAGCAGGCGGCCAAAGACGACCCCGTGATCCAGAAGGTGAAGGATGGGAAGCCGCTGACGGAGGCGGAAGAGCGCGCCCTGGCCAAGAAACTGAACCGCCCGGAGAACTACTTCAACGAGGAGAACCTCCGTGCCGCGTATCGCCGGGCCGCCGGCAACCTCATCGAGTTTGTCCGCCACGCGCTGGGATTGGAGGAGCTGAAGAGCAAGGATGAGGAAGTGACCGAGAACTTCCATGCCTGGCTGGTATCCAAGAACGTCACGCCTGAGCAGGCGCAATACCTTGCGCTGCTGAAGAACCGGGGTCTGGCGACCGGCAAAGTCGAACTGGAAGACCTGTTCGAGCCACCGCTGTCGATTCTGAATGCGGCTGATGTCGGCATCGAGCTTTTCGGCGAGCAGGGCCTTCAGACCATCATCGCCGACATGAACCAGACCCTCTTTCCCAACCGCGCCGCCTAAACCTGACCATGCTGCTTCTCCACTTCTCATTAACACCCAACTTCAGTTGGGTGTGGGCCGCGCCGGGCTCCCTTGCAACCGCTTTAGCGGTTTCCATCTGTGTCCATCCGTGTCCATCTGTGGTTAACGTGCTCGTTCCATGAACCAAGAGATCCGCAGCAAACTTGACCGCATCTGCAACATCCTCTGGGGTGGCGGCCTGGCGGTGCCGACGCTGTTCGTGGAGCAGATTTCCTACCTCATCTATCTGAAGCTGCTCGATGAGCGCGAGGCGGAACTGGAAGTGAAGGCGCGGCTGCTCAAGGGCAAAGGCAATGGCAAGCCGCTCTTCCCCGACCAGGCGAGCCGGTATCGGTGGAGCAACTGGCGGTTCAAAAGCGGCAAGGACCTGCGCGACTTCGTCAGGGACGAGGTCTTTCCCTATATGGCTTCGCTGTTGAAGGAAGAGCCGCAGGTGGCCATCTATTTCCAGGACGCGAAGCTGGAGATTGAAGACCCGCACGTGCTAAAGGAGGTCATTGACGGCTTGGACACCTTCCAATTCGGCAAGCTGGGGCCGGACGTGAAGGGCGACATCTTCGAGTATCTGCTGCAATACCTTTCACGGCAGCCGCAGTCGGACATGGGGCAGTTCCGCACACCGCGCCAGATTCGCATGGCCATGGTGGAGATGGTGGACCCGGACTTGGGCGACACTATCTGCGACCTGGCCTGCGGCACGGCCGGGTTCCTGGTAGATTGCGTGGAGCACATCCTTGCGAAGTATTCCGCCGAGCCGCGGGAGGTGCCCATCTATGGGGAGGAATGGCTGGCAGACCGGGGCTGGACGCTGGCGCAAGCACGGAAGGAGATCCCGAACCTGCAAACCTACCACAAGGGAGCGGGCGAGAAGATTCCTGACTGGGAACTGCTGGAACGGTCCATCTTTGGCTTCGAGGTGTCGCGGCAGATGATGCGGATTTCAATGATGAACCTGGTGCTGCACGGCATCCGCAACGCGCACGTGAAGCGCGCTAACGCCCTGTCCGAGCTGGGGGGCATGAGCGACGAGGACCTGCGGCGGCGCTACAAGTGCGTGCTGATGAACCCGCCGTTTGCGGGAATGCTGCCGGCGGAATCCATTCGCAAGGACCTGCCCACCCAGTCCAAGAAGAGCGAACTGCTCTTCCTGGGGCTGGCGATGGAATCGCTCGCGCCGGGCGGGGTGTGCGCCATCATCGTGCCGGAAGGGGCGCTCTTCGGCTCCACGAGCAGCCATATCGAACTACGCAAGAAGTTGTTGGAGGATTACGAATTGCTCGCCGTCATCTCTCTTCCAGCGGGCGTCTTCAAACCCTACGCGGGGGTGAAGACAGGTATCCTCGTATTCAAAAAGCCGGCGGAAGCAGCCAAAGCAGAAAGCAGAAAGCAGAAAGCAGAAAAGGGGGATGGGCGGCGGGTGTGGTTCTACCAGATCAACAACGACGGCTACGACCCGGACAAGATCACGGGCGGCGGACGCCCGGAAACGCCGGAGCGGAATGACCTCCCGGAGCTGCTGCGACAGTGGAAAGCATTCAAGGAATCTGGCTTCAAGAAGCCGCCCGGCACGGAGGCCGGGGCGCTGTTGCCGCCGGGAACGGAAGACGCCAAGTGCTGGTGGGCCAAGCTCAGCACCATCGCCGAGAACGATTACAATCTGGCGGCGGGGCGCTACAAGCCGCAGGTGGCGGAGAAAGCGCCGGAGGAAGACCCGGCGGAATTGATCGCCAAAACGCTCAAGGTGGAACGCGAGATTGCCGCGGGCTTGGAAAAGCTGCTCAAGGAAGTGGAGGGATCGTGAATTACGACCAACTGCTCCATTCCATCGTAAAGCTGCACGAGAGCGCCCAAGCCGGCGCCGCTGCCGCAGTAAACCGGTTTCTTGTGATTCGAAACTGGCTCATGGGCGGGTATATTGTCGAGTTTGAGCTGCGTGGGGCCGACCGTGCGCGGTATGGGCAGCGGTTGATGGAGCAGCTTGCCTCGGACCTTGCGCTGCTCGGCATTCGCGGCTTGTCGCCCACCAATCTCCGTTTGAGCCGCCTCCATTACTCCGCTTACCCCCAGATTCGCCAGACGGTGTCTGGCGAATTCAAATCCGGGCTTCGGCGGATTCAACAGACGCTGTCTGTTGAATTCCCGCCAGCTCTCCGATCAAAGGCGGGCGCACCCGCACGCAGTTTCGCCCCCCGGCCATCGGTCGTTTCCTCGCCAGAACCACAGCCGGCTCCAAGGAATGTGCCCACGCCGTTGTCCCCCGAATATCTGCTGCGTTTCTCCTGGAGCCACTTTGTGGAATTCCTGCGCCTGGACGAACCCTGGAAGCGTGCCTTCTACGAAAACGAATGCCTGAAAGGCAACTGGTCCGTCCGCCAGCTCCAGCGCCAGATTGGTTCCCTGCTCTACGAGCGCACGGGCCTGTCCACCAACAAAAGGAAAGTCATTGAGCGCGCACGCGCCCAAGGCGCCGAAACCCCCTCCCCGGTGCGCGACCTGATGCGCGATCCATATGTGCTTGAATTCACCGGCCTGGCCGAGCGAGCTGACTTCAATGAAAGTGAGTTGGAAGCCGCCTTGCTGGACCGCTTGCAGGCATTTCTGCTGGAACTCGGCACGGGCTTTTGCTTCGAGGCCCGCCAGATGCGCATCACGCTGGACAACGAGCACGATTATGTTGATCTGGTCTTTTATCATCGCATCCTCCGGTTCCATCTCCTCCTTGACCTGAAGGTGCGCCCCTTCAAGCACGGCGATGCCGGCCAAATGAACTTCTATCTGAACTATTTCAAGAACCGCGTCATGGCGCCGGGGGACCACCCGCCGGTGGGCATCATCCTGTGCAGCGACCGGCGCCAGACGAAAGTGGAATTCGCCACCGCCGGCATGGACAATCGCCTGTTTGTCTCGCGCTATCTGGTGGCGCTGCCGAAACCGGAACAGTTGGAAGCCCTCATTGAGGCGGATCGCGCGCAGTTTGAGACTGCCAGTCGGGGCAAGAGCCGGCGCCGCAGCCGCCCGGCCAGAAGCGCAGGCAAACGATGAGCCCGGAACGCGGCATCGCGGCGGGCGTGGAGAAGCTGCTCAAAGAAGTGGAGGCGGTGAAATGAAGTGGCCGACTGTCAAACTGAGACGCGTTACTTCCAAGATAGGGAGTGGTGCAACGCCGCGAGGCGGCGGGGAGGTCTATAAACCCTCGGGCATTCCGCTCATCCGATCAATGAATATTCACTTCGAGGGTTTCCGCCGAAAGGGTTTGGTGTTCATTGGTAACGAAGAAGCCGCACAACTGGACCATGTCACTGTGCAGCCGTATGACGTGCTGTTCAACATCACAGGTGCTTCAATTGGCCGGGTTACGACGGCGCCTGCCGACATGGCGGGCGCACGGGTAAACCAGCACGTTTGCATTCTTCGGACGACTGACGCTCTCGTGCCGCAATTCCTTGCCTACTACATGGCGACGCCGGCCCAGCAAGCAGTGGTGGACAGCAATCAAACTGGTGGAACGCGGCAGGCAGTCACGAAGGCTATGTTGCTGGAATGGCCTGTCCCGTTGCCCGCCCCGAAGGAGCAGCGGCGGATTGTGGAGTTGCTGGAGCAAGCGGATAGGCTGCGGCGGCAGCGCACGGAGGCGGACACGTTGGCCGACCGCATCCTCCCGGTGCTTTTCCGCAAGATGTTCGGCGACCCGACGACCAATCCGAAGGGGTGGCCAACGACGACTCTTGACCATGCGGCTGGAATCGCGACTGGAAACACGCCAAGCCGGGAAGACCCCGAGAATTTCGGCGGTGGGATCCCTTGGGGTCGGCCAGCGGACCTGGAAACGGCGCTCCCTCTACTTCACACAGCCGAGAACATTTCACAAAAGGGAGCTCGGACAGCTCGGGTTGTTCCCGCTGGATCGGTCCTCGTGTGCTGCATCGGGGCTACTCTGGGCAAGGTGGGACTTGCGGGAGTGGAAATGGCAATTAACCAACAGATCAATGCTCTTTTGCCGAGCGCAAAGGCAACCCCGGAGTTCCTCTACACCTTCTCTCTCCTGAATGCCCGCAACTTCATGGTCGCTGCCACTCAGGCCACGCTTCCGATACTGAACAAATCGCGATTCGGTCAGCAGCCGGTATTCCTCCCGCCCATCGAACGACAAGTTAGATTCTCAGAGCTGGCTCAGGCGGTTATCAAGCAACGCCCCGCACAGAGCGCGGCAAGGCAGAACGTGGAGAACGTCTTCGCAGCTATGCTCCATCGCGCGTTCACGGGTGAATTGACGGCAAAGTGGCGCGAGGCGCACATGAAGGAACTGCTGGCCGAAATGGAGCAGCAGGCTCGCCTGCTGAAATCGCCGCTGGAGGAATAGGCCCGCAAGCCACAGGAAGGAAACACACTTATGCCCATCCGCATCTACGAGATCGCAAAGAAGCTTGGCATCGATAGCAATCAAGTGCTGGCGAAGGCCAAGGAGCTCGGCATCACCGCGGCCCGAGTGCCCCCGAGCAGCCTCGACAGGATGACGGGGGAATACCTTGAGAGCCAACTGCGAGATGAGCTGGCCGCCACGTTCCGGCGGGGCTTTCGGGGCTTGGCCCTGGGCAATTTTAAGGCATTCGCCGACACCCAGAACGTACCAATACGTCCGTTGACTCTGGTGTTTGGCGCGAACAGTTCCGGCAAGTCGAGCGTGCTACACGGTCTGTTGCTGGCGCGACATGCGGTTGACACCGGTGAACTGAACGTCACGCGGACCGAAATTGGCGGGGATTCGATGGACCTAGGCGGTTTTCGGCAGTATGTCCACCGCCGCGAAGCAAGCCGGCGGGTGGAATGGTCCGCGGAACTGGACGTGGGGAGCTTGCGCGGGCAGGCGAGTCGTATTTTGGACAAGCACAGGAATGTGAAGGTAAGTCTCTCGTTCGGAATGCCCCTCGATGACCACGGCAAGCCCTTTGCGAACGAGCGCCCGTGGCTGATCTCCTACGAGTTGGAAGCCAGCTCGCGGGTGATCGTGCGTCTGAGCCGGCGTCCCGACGGCACGATGCACCTGGACCGCCTCGACCCCGAAAGCGCTAGCCTCCTCGTCCAAGGCGTCTTGCTCAACTATACGACAACGGGCAAAGTGGATGAAGAAACCGACATGGCCGCCGTTCGAAAGGCGGTTGACGACGTCGTGTCCACGTTGAGATTCACCGCCCAGGGACTGCTGCCCGAAGGTCGCCTGGGTGAGGAGTACTCCGTCGGGACACAACATCTTGTCCCTATTCCCAAGGCCAAAGAGGAGCGGCTGGAGCAGTTGGTTGGCACGACGAAGCTCTTCGTGCCGCGAGCGATTGCCGACGTGGTTTCGGGCGTTAAAGATGCGCTGCGCGCGCAGTTGGGCCGAGTGCGTTACCTGGGGCCACTTCGGTCATTTCCGCCACGGCACCTTGCGTTCAGTGACGACCGGGGGAGAAACTGGCTGGCCGGCGGCGGCTTTGCCTGGGATGTGCTTGCCAAGGACGACCAAGTTCGCAAGCGCGTTAACGACTGGCTGGGAGACCCGGAATGCCTGCAAACCTGCTACCGATTGGACGTGCTTCGGTACATTGCGCCCGGTGAAAGGGAGCGGTCAATTATCGAAGAGTCACTGGGCCTGGCGCCGGATTTCCCACCCGAGAACGTTGAGTGGGTTCCAGCGTCGCCGGGCGAAGAGGATCGGCCCGGGCTGACGATCGAGGACCCCAAGACGGGAGAGACAACTCATCTGATCCCCCGCGCCTCCCTGGAGAGCGAGCACATTGCTGACCTGGCACTCCGGCGACTCCTGACTGACCCCTCCGTTGAGCATCTGGATGAGTTGGTGTTGAGAGACCTTCGCACCAACACGGTTGTCAGCCACCGCGACGTAGGCATCGGCGTCAGTCAGGTCCTCCCGGTGCTGGTCCACGCATTCGCCGACCACAACCAGATCATAGCTATTGAGCAGCCCGAAATTCACTTGCATCCCGGCTTACAGGCAGCGCTGGCGGACTCTTTCATCGAATCAGCGCTGGGCGAGCGCAAGAACACCTTCATTTTGGAGACTCATAGTGAGCACCTGATCCTTCGCATCCTCAGGCGCGTTCGCGAAACCACCGAAGGCAAGGTGCAGTCCTGGCCGGGCATTCCGATCAAGCCGGAGGACGTGAGTGTCCTTTTTGTCGAACCAACCGCCAAAGGCTCAGTGATCCGACACTTGCCCGTCACCCCGGACGGGGACTTTGGCGCGCCGTGGCCGGGCGGATTTTTTGCTGATCGTCTTGCGGACCTGCCATGATCCGTGAGTTTGCTATTGAGCCGGAAGTGATGGCAACGTGGCAGCTCTTCCGGGAGCTGTGGCCTGGTCTCGGGGTGAGCAGGGGCCGGCTGGTAGCAGAATACCCCCCGGACTGGCGAGACCGGGTCTGCCGGCTTGCCTATGAAGTGAGTTCGACAAAGGCAGCCAGCATCGCCGCCCGCCTGAAGCCCTTGTCATTACCCACATCTTTTACCGACTTGCCTGAAGGTTGCTAATGTGCAACT
>OCZT010008467.1_pt1 | contig 9997 bp, 2 predicted proteins | sample 1539031 | NCBI WGS metagenome assembly OCZT01 (sample SAMEA3539308, study PRJEB22396) | soil metagenome | biome: tundra; feature: field; material: soil | place: USA | collected 2010-05 | depth 0.15 m
AGCTTGATGCACGCCTTCCATGTAATACTTTTGACCGGCGACCATGGGAATGCCGAGGATGCCGCCCGGATTGCCCGGGTAAGTTGCGCCCCCGTCAGGCGTGAACTGATCCGAGCGTTTTTGGCTGGCAACGCTACCACCGCCACCAATTCCCGTCCATTGGAACGGGTTGGTCCAGCCAGTTTCCTTTGCAACGACCCGCTTGTTCGCGGGATTACTGTCAGTGCTCACAAACAGGTCGGAAGGACCGTCCGAGTTGACAAAGAAGATGTAATTACCGTTTATGGACGGGATGAAGTAGCCGTCCATGGCAGTGGTGTAGCCCCGCTGGCCAGTATTGCCAGTGGGACCTTCAAACTTGGGTGTCGTGTAGGAAAACTGGGGACTACCAGCCGAACCACTCTCCACATTGCCCAGGGAGGCATTCGTCCACCAATTGATTTTGGCCACGCCAGTTTCAAAGACGGCCTGCGGCGAGACGGTGATAGTCGCAGTCAAGCTGTTGCTCCAGATCGGGTTCAGGGCGTTATCCGCGTAACCTAAGGCCCGCATTTTGCAGTTGATTTGCGCCCCACTGTCGCTGGGTAGCAACGGTCCAATCGTCAAAGTGGAAGCATTGGCATTGGGGATGAGAATGCCGTTCTTATACCACTGGTAGAAGAGGTAGTTGCTGCCTTGGTTTTCCTCGTAACCATAGATGGAGGCGATGGGCGTAGTGCCGTCAGTCGTGCCGGGAGCCGAGAAGGTGGCATAACCCATGGGCACGACCGTGGTGTTGCTGGGCTGCTGCGTGAAAGCCACGGAAAGACTTTGGACTGCGCTCATCGCGATCACGTTCCCAGTGAATTTCGTCGGGGTGCCGACAGCGGGGTCGGGATCACCGATCAAGGCGAATGTGGCTGCGTTGTTCGCACCGCCGCCGCCCTGATGCCAATCCTGTTCGATGTAATACTTCTGCCCGGCAACCAGCGCAATGCCGCTGGCATAAGGCGCCACACCCAAATTGTTCGTCTTCCAAGTGCTGGAGTTCATCTGTGAGGCGATGCCACCGCCGCCGCCAACATGGTCCCAGTCCCATTGCGCCCCGGTATTCCAGCCAGCTTCTTGGGCAACCAGACGCTTATTGCCTGGCGTGTTGTCCGTGCTGAGGAACAGATCGCTGTCGTCATCACCGGTGGTGTAGAACTTATAGCCCCCGCTCGTTGCCGGGATGAAGTAGCCGCTGATCCGGCGAACAAAGTTGTTGTAGCCGCTGGGATTATCAATGCTGCCTGCGAACTCAGGGATCGCAAACGAAAAATCAGGCGTCCCAACACCAACGCCGCTTTCCAAGGTCGCGATCGAAGTAATAGTGTTCCAGCGCTCAAGTTTGAGGAAGCCGGTTTCGGTGACCGCCGCTAGAACGGTAAGGTTAACCACTGAACTGGTGGTGGAAATACCGCTCACCTCCATGGTGGCAACACAGTAGATTTGGTCGCCAGTATAATTGCGAGGGATGGTTGACAGATTGAGATTTGTGCCGTTGACCACAAGCCCGGTCAGGGGCGTGCCGGGAAGATTGCCGCCGCTGACCAAGAACCACTGGTAATAGGGCGTCATTTCCGCATCGCTGACGGCGATGGCCATGAAGTTGGTGCTCTGGCCCTCATGCACAGTCACGCTCGTCTTGGGCTGGAGAGACCAGTTGATGCTGGTGCCCGGCCAGGTGACGAAAGCAATGTTGTTGCTTGCCGCAGTCATCCGGGAAGCTACGCCATCCGCAGCCTCGGTCCCACCGGCCGCGATTTCAGTCTCGGTCTGGTAGGTGATGCCACAATTGTCGCCGCCATTGCCATTATGCATGACGTATTCGAGGTAATACTTCTGCCCGGCCCCCAGAGAGATGCCTGCGGCATATGGCACGTTGTTGGTGTCCGGCGTCCATTGATCCGAGCGTTTCTGGCTGGCAACACTGCCACCGCCACCAGCGGTCTGCCAATTGCGCGTGCCACTCCAGCCAATTTCCTGGGCAATAAGCCGCTTGTTGGCCGGTGTGCTGTCGGTGCTCAGGAACACGTCGCAGTCATCGTCGGATGCCACGAAGAAAACATAACGGTCAGTGGTCGGCGGAATAAAATATCCGCTGTAGCGGCGGGCGTGGTTGTCCCCGAAACCGCCTGCCGAATCGGCATTTGTAACCAGGCTGATGATGCCGGGACCGACGTTTCCGATTTCAGCGGCGGCGCGGGTGGCGCCGGCGAAGAATTCCTGCTTGAGGCCATTGGTATATACAGGGGTGCCAGAATTTACCGTGAGAGTCACCACCGCGCTGGTGACCGCAATGCTGCTGAAATTGGTGTCCGCCACGCGGGCGATGGCTTGGATTTGCATCCCATTATTGCCGGGGGTGGTCAGGAACGTGTAATATGGCCCCATCGGGTTGGTGCTGACCAGCACGCTGTTCGTATACCAGGCATAGGTCATCGGGAAGGGGGCCTGGTTGGGGGCGTCGTTGGTCGTGCCAAAATGGAAGGAGGCCTCGGTGTATTCATAGACGCTGGCATTGGTGAGTTGGGTCAGGATGATCGCGTTGGTCGGGGGCAGGGCCACAACCGTGAAGGTGGTGCCGCCGCTCCCAATGAGCGGTTCAGTGCTTATTACAGTCGCCTTCACGTTGTCGGCCCCAATGAGTGCATTGGTGTTGACGGGGATAGTGAACGTGTTGGTGAATACATTGGCGCTGGACTGCACCAGGGTCGCAGCAGAAGACAGGCCAAGGGCACTCAGGTTCACCTTCGCATTCGTTACCGTGCCAACGGCAGGCGTGGCCGTGGCGGTGACGGTGAAAGTTTGTCCGCGGTAGCCGCTGGTAGGATTAACCGTCACGACGACTGGCACATGTGGATAGGTATTGTTGTTAAACAGCTGTGTAACGTCAGACTGGGTCAACGCCACGTTGAAGACATAGACTTCGTCAATCAGCCCGGTCAAGTTGGCCGCGTTATCGTTAGCACTCGCGTTGCCGCCAATCCAGAATTGCCCGCCCGTTCCATTATCGGTGGTGGCGACGGCCCAGTTATTCTTCGTCCATGCATCCACAACGCCATCCACATACATCACCTTGTTGGTCGTGCCATCGAAAGTCATCACTAAATGATGCCAGAGGCCATCGTCTATGACGGCGGTTCCCTGTTCCCAATCTTGAGCATAGCGAACAGCGCCCGCATTATGTCCGCCAGCACCGTCGCTGCCCTGGTTCAAGTAGAATGACGTGTTGTTGCCAGCCCAGCCGCCATCACCTTGATAGGCATAGCAAGCGCCCGCCGTGGAGGTCTGGATCCACATGGCCACCGTCCAGGTGCTGCCCGCCTGAACATTGAGCGGCACCACCGCATTGGCAATGCGGACGGTAGCGGCACTGGCGGTAGCACCGGAGATGCTCAAGGCGTTGCCGAACTTGCCGCCCGGCACATTCGTCGCGGTGCCGTTCAACGTGCCGTTCATCGCCGAACCGCCGGTTCCGTCATTGATCACGGTCGTGCCGCTGACATTGTCAAAAGACAAATGCAACACTGGAGTTTTGTCAACAGGGGTTTGGCCCTGGACGCTTGCGCACAGTGACGCGAACAACGCGCCGAGGACTAGGAGTTTTGTTTTCATAATTGGTATTCGAGCCTGCGGGTTTCTGGATGATGAAACGAGTATTGAGTTGTTTGGATTCATAATGTTGTTAATTTTGACTGCTTTTTTCCAAATTTCCGTGCCTCAATTTCATCGTGAATACCGCCCTGGGTGCTCACGGCACCTGACACGGAAAGCTGAATCAGCGAAAACTTTGGCAGAAATGCGGATCGAACGCAATATGACATTTGTTATATTCGACCCGGTTAACCATCGCCGTCAGTCACCGCTGGTGCCGGCGGCACCGGCGGCGGTTTGAACTCCTCATTGCGCAGCGAGGATGCGAACAATGGGAACCAGGGGGCAGCGGCCAACCAGGGCGCGGGGGCCAGCAGCGGAGGGCAAACCTCTGGCGGTTCGGAAAATCAAGACGGCTCCGGCAGTGGCGGTTCGATCCAGAACACAAACAGGTGACCCGAGAGCCAACGAAATAAGAACCAGTCCGGGCGATGGGCCGGTTTTGTGCATTTTACAAATTGGCACCGAACTCTCTGCGCCTGTTTTTTGTCCCCTGACTGAACCCGTAGCTTACCGGACGACTATGGCATCCACGGCCACCGGTCCGGGGCCACGATTGACAATGTTGATGGTGTGTTTTCCTGAAGTCAGACCGGTCACCTCACAGACAACCTGCTGGGCCTGGCGCGTGCCGGTAGTGGACAGGTCCGCCATCGCGCGGGTTTGGCCGTCAATCTGAATCTCGATCTTACCGGCTCCCGGTTCTTTCGGAGCGATGACTGAGACGCCCGTGCCGGTGAACGAAGAACTCCAGACATCGCCGGGCGTGTCGCTGGTGGTCAGGTCGTTGTTGAAGTCGCCGGTGCCCAGGTTGCAGCGGCGAACCCATCCGGCAGCGATGGCACCCGGGTCGTCGTCGTTGAACCAGCCTTTGTCGTGGGTGATGCGCAGGACCCTGGACGCCGATGCCAGCGCTTGATTGGTGATTCCCGCCAGCGGCTGCACCGCTCCGCCGGGCGTCACCGTCAGCCCCTGATCGTCCTGAACGAACGTCAGCGGAACATCGGAGCCAAGCATTTCAACTTTGGAGACTTTTCCGAGCGTCGCTCCGCCGGCGCGCAGAGCTTTGAGTGTGATTGGGCCGTTCGTCCAATTCATCAGTGCTGCATAAAGCCGGCCGTTGTTACGCGTGTAGCAAATTGAATTTGCATTTTCCTGACAGACTTCAAACGGCCGCGAGGCATAGACCGCTTCCCCGTTGAGCCGCAACCACGCGCCGATGTCTTTGGCGATTTGAGTCACCTGCGGATCAAGATCGCCGCGACCATGCTGGGTGAGGTTGAGCAGCATCGTGCCGTTTCGCGAAACGTTCTGCATCAGCAGTCCGATTATTCGTTTTGCGTCCATGTATCGTTGTCCGGCTTTGTAGTGCCAATCGGCGATGGTGGTTTCAGTCTGGAATGGATAGGCCATGATCTGCGGCTCGATGTCGGCCTCGGTGCTCTTGACCAGCGCGCGTTCCACGATGGGAATCAGTTCGGGGTTGTTTTTGAAGCTGTTGTAACGCCCGCCGATGCACTTGAGGTTGATCACAACATCCATCTTCCCATCGTTCCACTTCAGGGATTTGTTGTAGTAATTTGCGACCAGCGGCGGAGCGAGAAAACCCAGCCCCATCTTCACGCCCAAATCCACCAGAGTGTCGCCCGCAGCCTCGTCAAAATAAATCACGTCGGGATGATACTTGGAAACCGCGTCATCCACCCGCCACATAAATTGATTGGCGAAGGGCGAAAGCAACGGATCCCTGTTGTTGTGAACCGGCCCGTAAAGGTCCACCGGATCCATGCCTTCCCACCATTTCCCTTTTCCGTCCAGAATCGTTTGCAGCGCATCGTAGGGCACGCCTTGCTTCGATCCGTTTTTATCGCTGGTGTAACGGACCGGCATGAATTGGCCCCAAGTCCGGGGCGGAGAGGCGTGAAAGCCGATGCCAAAACGCATTCCATGTTGGCGCGCGGCCTTTTCCCAAGTGCCGACAATGTCCACCTTGGGGCCGACATTCACCGAGTTCCAGGGCTGGTAGGCTGAATTCCAGTTATCGAAATTGTCGTGATGATCGCCCATTGCCATGAAGTAACGCGCCCCCATTTCGACATAAAGGTCCATCAACTCATTTGGCTTCCATCGGTCAATCACCCAGTTGTGGGCGATGTCCTTGTAACCGTATTCCGACGGATAACCGAAGTGATTGGTGTGGTATCGGTATTGCGCGCTGCCCTCCTGATACATGCCGCGGGCATACCAATCGCCATCCTCAGGCATGGATTGCGGGTCCCAGTGTGCCCAAGCGCCGAACTTCGCGTCGCGCCACCACTCCGGCGCCTGATAATGCTGGCTGATCTCCTTCCAGTCGGGCGAATAAGAACCAGCGGCCACTGGCAGCGGCGGCAGGTTCCAAATATCCGGCGGCAATCCCAAATCTCCATCCCCGACAATAATGCGATCAATGTTCACCGCGACGTCGTTGGTCGCCAGACTGACGGTCAGCATGGCCTTGGCGGGAATCGCAACGTCAATGATCGCATTGAGAAAAGAATTCGTGAGCGCCCCCGATGAATGAACGTTCACCTTGCGCGCCGGCTGGTTGTTGACCGCGACGCTGATCGTGCCATTCGTCACTGACGCGTAGCGAATCGCCAACTTACTGGCCGCCGGCAGACCGGTGAAGTTCACGCCCTGGCCGGGCTGGGCCAAACTGACCAGAAGACCTCCTGAGGCCGCGCCATCGGGCACCTTGGCAGCCCCGCCGACGGGTTGGGCGGCCTCCGCCTGGAACGTCTGCTTTTCAGCGGCGACGGCGGAAACCAAACCGGCGACAACCAGCAATAATCCGAACACAAAAACTCGGTTGTCGTGGATGATTTTGGAGAGCATGATCGTATATTGCATAAAGTTAAAGTGAATGCCCAGTCAGAAAGTCTGACTGGACCAGACGTTTTTCACGCATATCTGCTGAACTTGCTCGTATCATCGGCAGTTTGGTGTCGCCGCCATTTTCAGAACCTGCCAAACAAATCTCCGGGGACTATCTCTCACAATTTTTCAGTGCTGCGGCGTGAGCGTGACCAGCACGACATCGTTTTCGCGGAGGTCGAATTGCTGCTCGAACTTTCCGTCGCGGCCAATCTTCACGATTTTAGTTTCCAACGGCGCGCCGCTGTTTTTGGATTTGATTTCGGCGACCTGTGCTCTGGTCAGTTGCGTCGGCGCACCCAGGTCGCGGTAGGTTGCATAGGCGTCGTTGACCCGATAGCCGACTTTGTAAGTCGTCACCGTGTATTTGCCTCTGCGGAGGTGCGACAGGTCGAGCGTGACTCTGTTCTTGGGCTGCGCGGGCAAATCGCGTTTGTAGAAGACCTGGTTGATCATGTTCGTGCGCGGAAAGGTATTGGTGAAATCCCAAACCAACGCCTGCACGCCGCCGGAGTTGTCCCTGCAAATCCAAGAGGACGGATCACTGTCTTTCAATTCCGTCGGGCCGAGCCGGTTCAAAAATTGATACGCATAAAATGAAGGCTTGTTGATGTCTTCGTAATTGATCAGGCCGAAGCCGCCGTGAAACGCCTCCCAGCGCGGGCCGGCTTCCTCGAAAATATCCGTGAACGTCCAGTAAGACATGGATTGCGCGGCGTCGCCGCAATTCTTGAGCTTGTCCAAGATGTAAGCCGCGCTGTGGTAGCTGTCGTGAATCGGATCGGCCGGCGTGTAGGACGTGCTCCATTCAGTGAAGTGCAATTCCAAGTTAGGCATCGCCGATTCGGCAATCTCCTGGCGCACCCGTTTGACATCGCTCCAAATGGAGTCGGGATTGCGGGCAAGGGCCGTGCCGGAGGTGCCGGTTACATCCAGGTAACCGCTCTGCACGCCGTAGGTGTGCGTGGAGATGAAATCCACCGGTGCGTGGTTCGTGTCGCAGAAATGAATGAACTCCGGCACCCAGGCGCAACCCGCTGTCGCCGGGCCGCCCACCTTGTAATCCGGGGAAACACTCTTGATGGCGCGGGCCGTCTCGGCATAGAAGTCGAAATACTGCTGCTGCGTGCCGGCCCAAAAGCCGCTCAAGTTCGGCTCGTTCCAGACCTCAAAATACCAGGTGCGCACCTCGGCGTCTCCGTAGCGTTCACGCTCGTGGAGGACGAAGGCGCGGATGAAGTCCGCCCATTTTTTTAGGTCTTTAGGCGGAGTCACATTGCCGCGATACCAGAAAATTGTCTTGGACCCGCTGGCCAGCGCGTTCGGCATGAAGCTCAACTCCACAAACGGCTTCATGCCGATGCTGTGGAGAAAATCGTAAAGCTCGTCAATGTATTGCCAGTTGTATTCCGGTTTGCCGTTGTTCTCCCGATAGACGCCCATGTCGTCGTCAAAAAGACCGTGCATGCGGATGTATTCAAAACCGCACTCGCGGTGCGCGTAAGTCAGTTGCCGCTGCCAGTCGGCGCGCAAGCCTTCATTGGCGCGTCCGGCGCCGACGCAGAATTTGAACATCGTGTCGAGCGGGCCGTTCGTTTGCTGGAGATCGGCGGAGATCAGCCTGGGCGTTTCATCGGTGGCGGCAACTGACAAATTCATGACGGCGAAGGACGCCGCGAGGCCGAGGGCGAGGCTACACATTTTTCGTTTCATATCAATTTTTCCTGTCACAAAAAATCAGCCCATCGCGCGCCTGTTTTCGGCGTTGCAGGTGCAGCGGCTCATCCACCAGCCGAAACTCCACGGCGGCGGCATGACATATTGGGGCCGACTGTGAGCGTAATGGTATCGTGATCTTCATAATTTATTTTGGTTCAAATGCGCAATCACCGCCCGTCACTGCTCTGGCCGGCCGGCAATACAGAGATTTCTGCGGCACTGGTCCAGCCATTGTTGTTAACCTCGCGCAAAGCAGTGAAGCGGAAGAAACGGGCGTTGACGGGAGCAAACGTGACTTGCTGGAGCGACGGGTTGTTCCGAATGTTGGCGAACGTGCCGGAAACGACGTTGGTCGTCCAGTTGACGCCATCCAGGCTGGTTTCAAAGCGGTAAGTTTCGACGGTGCCATTGGGGTTTCCATCCTGCCGTGGCAGATAGGTGAACCCGGCAATCCGGCGGGATGTGCCCATGTCAACCGTGATGTAATGCGGCAATGTCAGATCATCATTCCAACGCGTGTGCCAGAAGGTGGACGAATTGCCGTCAATCGCATTGGCGGCGCTGTTGTTTTCCCCGGCGATTTCCTGGCTGTCCACGGCGACCACTTTCCAGCCCGCGGGCGGCAGACCGGCGAAGGTTTTTGAAGCTACGATCCCCAGCTTGCCGTTCGGCATCACACAGGCGGCCTTTACGGTGCCGGTCAACGGCAGCGTGATCGGCGATGTGTAAACCGGCGAGCTGGTTGCCGGCTCGGTTCCATCCACGGTATAGACCATTTTACAACCGCCGGCGTTACTGATGGTCACCAGAATGTCCGCGCTGCGATCCGAAATGGCAGGATACAGGCCGTAAATGGATTGCTTGAAGAGTCCCATTTCGGCGAGCGTCGGTTCGAGGCGCGAACCGGTGATGCGGATGCGCAACTGGCTGGTGGTGACAGGCGATTTCAACCGGATGAGCCGGCGATGTCCGACGGTCGTGAGGGTATCTGATGCGACGTGTTCCGGCGTGACCCAAGCGGATCCGTTCCACGTTTCAATGACGAACGATTCTATTCTCTGGCTGCGATGATCCACCGCTTCCTGCAACGAAACGACATCGAAAGTCACGGGCACCGGCAGCGTCAATGTCAATGTGGCGTTGGTGCGACCCGGCGCGGCTTCCCACCAAGTATCGAGATTTCCGTCGAGCGCCAGCGACGGGCCATGCGAGTCGTTGGCGTTGTCGGCAGTCAATTTGCCGCCGGCGGCGAGGTCGGTGGCAAACGTATCCTTGACCACCTGCGCCATCTTGCTCAACGCCTCGACTTGGTCGTCGGAAATCAGGCCGCGCGTATCGGGGGAAAGGTTCAAAATGAGATTTCCGTTGCGGCCGATGGACCGATAATAAATGTCCACCAACTCCGACAAGCTCCGGGGATGTTTCCGCGGCGCCCAAAACCATGCGCCGTTCGCGAGAATGGTGACGTTGATTTCCGCCGGATACCACCAAAGATAAGAACCAGCCTTGAGTTTGGCGCGGCTGCCAAGATCGCCAGCCGTCAAGTCCGGCCAGCGGAACTGGTCGGGCGATGTGGGTAGAGGAATGACGCTCCATTCCGTGGTGCGGCCAACGCCGCCTTCATTGCCCACCCATCGCACGTCCGGTCCCTTGCCCATGATGACCGCGCCGGGTTGCAGGCGGC
>OCZT010008468.1_pt1 | contig 9997 bp, 8 predicted proteins | sample 1539031 | NCBI WGS metagenome assembly OCZT01 (sample SAMEA3539308, study PRJEB22396) | soil metagenome | biome: tundra; feature: field; material: soil | place: USA | collected 2010-05 | depth 0.15 m
GAGATATTGGCGTGACTGGAGTTCAGACGTGTGCTCTTCCGATCTGCCTTTCGTCTTCGTTGACCGTCCGCCGTACCTCCTCGACGCCGACGTCGTCTTGTCCAACTCGCGTGAGGGGTCCTCGCGCGCCGTGAAACACTTGATGAGTTACGGACATCGACGAATTGCCTTCCTGGGTGACCTTACGACGATCTATACCGCCGAAGAGCGCTACCAGGGCTACTGCGAAGCATTGGCGAGCGAGGGACGTGGGCCTGAGAACTCCTTGGTCGCGCGCGACTTGCGCACCATCGAGGACGCGCAGGTCGTCGCTGGTCAACTTCTCGACGCGCACGATCCCCCCACCGCGTTCTTCGCCGGACAGAATTTGTTGACCATCGGAGCGGTACGCTCCATCCGCGAACGCGGTTTGCAACAGCGAGTCGCCATCGTCGGTTTCGATGATTTCTTGCTGGCCGATTTGCTCGAACCGGCGGTAACCGTGGTTGCTCAGGACCCGATATCCATCGCACGCGCGGCCGCGACACTTCTCTTCGCGCGTCTTGACGGTGACGATGGTCCATCAATAAAGAAGATGGTCGAGACAACGTTTATCTCTCGTGGCTCCGGTGAGATTCCACTGAACGCTCACGGCAACTCTCGCTAATCAGGGTTTACCCTGGCCGCCATCCTGCAGTCACTGAGTTCGGGAGCGAGGAAGCGGACGTGAGCATCCAAAAAGAGCCGATTCTCGAACTGCGCAGTATCAACAAGTCCTACGGTTCGGTCCAGGCGCTCACGGACGTCAGTTTCAAGGCCTACGCGGGAGAAGTCATCGGGTTGGTCGGCGACAACGGTGCGGGGAAATCATCGCTGATTAAGACGATCTCCGGCGTCCATAACGCCGACTCGGGTGAGTTGTTCGTCGATGGCGTCCAACGTCACTGGAAGTCGCCCCACGACTCGATGGCGGCGGGTATCGAGACTCTCTACCAAGACTCGGGACTCGCGCCGGACCTGACAATTGGATCGAACATCTTCTTGGGCCGCGAATTGACGAGGAAGGGGCCTCTGGGCAGGTTTGGATTTCTGGACCAGAAGTCGATGGAGCGCCAAGCCCTCGAAGAATTGGAGAAAGTCGGCATCACCGTACCGCTCTCCAAACGCACCGTGTCGCAATTGTCGGGTGGTCAGCGTCAGGCCGTGGCCATCGGGCGAGCGGCGATGTGGGCCCAGCACGTGATCATTCTCGACGAACCAACGAACCACCTCGGCGCTCGTCAGTCACTGGAAGTGCTAAAGGTCATTCGTGCCGCGCGCGACCATGGACTGTGTGTCTTGTTCATTTCGCACACGCTGCCGCACGTGCTCGAAGTGACCGACCGCATCATCGTGATGCGCCTGGGCAAAGTGGTGAAGGACTCGCTGACCTCGGAATACACGGTCGAAAGTCTGCTCGGCACCATCACCGGCCTGAACACCTGAAATTCTGAAGTCTGATTGAGTCCCTCGGACTTCGAATTCCATTTCGAAATGACGAGTCGTCAATATTGAAACGATACAAGTGACAATCGGATGAAACAATGCGTTCACATTGGTTCTTTTGGTGTTATGTTCGCCTTGCCGTAACGCGGGAGCGTGACGGTTTTGATGTATTGCAAAACCGAGAGACGCCCCCGGGCGTCAGAAAAGAGTTGGGGAGATGAATTTCAAGACTGCAAGGATTCTTGCGTCGGTCACCCTGGTGGGCAGCATTGCTGCCGCCATGTTGCCTGCCGTGAGTAGTGCGAGCACGCCTACCGTGTCGGACAAGACGTTCAACACGAGCTTTACTACCATGAAGTACCTGAAGAGCATTGTTGCCAAGGGTTCCGGCTCAATCGCCGTGATCCTGCCGGACACCGTGACGTCGACGCGCTACACCGAGTTCGACGCTCCGTACCTGAAGGCCGCCTTCAAGGCTGCCGGTCTGACCACGAAGCAGTTCATCGTGCAGAACGCTCAGGGCAGTGACACGACCCAGTACACCGACGCGCAGGCGGACATCGCCAGGGGTGCGAAGGTCCTGTTGCTGGATCCGCTGAACTCGACCACCGGTGCGATCATCGAGGCCTACGCGACTGCTCGTGGCGTCAAGGTCATCGACTACGACCGCTTGACCTTGGGTGGAGTGCGTAGCTACTACGTGAGCTTCAACAACGTCTCCGTCGGTACGCTGATCGGCCAGGGCGAAGTGAGCTGCATCTCGTCTTGGAAGGTTGCCAACCCGGTTGTCTACGTGATGAAGGGTGCACCCACTGACAACAACGCCACGTTGTTCGCTCAGGGCTACAACGCCGTCCTGAAGAAGACCAAGTACACGTTGGTCAACGAGGGAACCGGCACATGGGACCCGCCCACCGCGCTGACTGACTTCAAGGGTGCGTACACCGCCAACAGCAAGATCAACGCCGCGGTGACTCCGAACGACGCCAACGCCGCTCCGATCATTGCGTACCTGCAGAGCCAGGGTCTCAAGGCCAAGACGTTCCCCTTCACGGGTCAGGACGCTTCGCTCACTGGTTTCCAGAACGTGATCTCGGGCTACCAGTGCGGCACCGTCTACAAGCCCATTTGGCTTGAGGCTCAGGCCGCCGCTGCTTTGGCAATCTACCTGCGCGCGGGCGTCAAGCCACCGACGGGCCTCGTCAACGGCACCACGCCGGACTCGGCTGCCATGATCAAGACCCTGAAGAACGTCAAGTCGGTGCTGTTGACCCCGACCTGGGTGACCCCGGCGAACGTTGAAAAGACCGTCATTCACGACAAGGTGATCAAGGCCTCGCTGCTGTGCACTAGCGCTGCTCCGAAGGTCCAGGGTCAGACCGTGCCTTCGTACAAGGCGGACTGCACGACTTACGGCATCAAATAGTCAACACTGATGGAAGCCACCCCCGAGAACAACGACCTCACCTCGTCCCCACAGGGACCTTCTGAGCCGGCGGGCTCGGAGGTGGCTCCTTCAACAGACGTGTTGTTGAGTCTGCGCGGCATCACCAAGAGTTTTGGTGCCGTGCAGGCTCTCCAACACGTTGACCTCGACATTCCCGCCGGTCAGGTCACCGCATTGATCGGTGACAACGGTGCCGGCAAGTCGACACTTATCAAGACGATTGCCGGTATCTGGGCGCCCACCAGCGGTTCAATGTACTGGGAGGGCCAAGAAGTCCATATTCACACCCCTCGCGACGCGACCCACTACGGGATCGCTACGGTGTATCAGGATTTGGCCCTCTGTGACAACCTCGACATCGTCCAGAACATGTATCTCGGTCGCGAGGAGACCAAGATGGCGCTCCTCGACGAGATCACCATGGAGCTGGTGACCACCCAGACGTTGAAGGATCTCGCGGTGTCCTCGGTCAAGTCCGTGCGCCAGGTGGTCGGCTCGCTCTCGGGTGGCCAGCGCCAGGCCGTGGCGGTGGCGCGCGCGGTGATGAGCGAATCAAGGCTCGTCATCCTCGACGAACCCACGGCGGCCCTCGGGGTTTCCCAGACGGCTCAAGTCCTCGAACTCATCCGCACCCTCTCCAGTCGAGGAATCGCAGTTATCGTCATTTCTCACAACCTCAACGACGTGTTCTCCGTGGCCGACCGCATCGCGGTCATGTACCTCGGAACCCTCGTGAGTCATGGCCCCATCGCCAACTACGATCGCAACAGCGCGGTAGAGATGATCACGACCGGCAGGTCCGATCGAGTTCCGTCGTTGCACACCTCCTCGAACTGAAAGGTTCTGTCACCGTGTCCTCCGAGAAGACTTCTGACGACGTAACCAAGCCCAGCACCGCCAACGTCTTCGGACTCATGATGACTCGTTTTCGCCACGGCGACAGTGGGATGGTTCCCATCGTCATTGGCCTCGTGGCCCTCGGCGCCTACTTCGAGGTCCGCTCCTCCGTATTCTTGTCGGTGGGCAATCTCACCAATCTGATGATCCAGTCGACCATCTTCGTCCTCTTGGGCATCGCGGAGGTCTGGCTGTTGTTGCTGGGTGAGATCGACCTCTCGGCCGGGTACAACGCGGGTCTCGCCGGGGCGATCGCGGTCATCCTGGTCGACAATCAGTTTCGCTGGCCGTGGTACTTCGCCGTGCTGCTCGCCCTCGTGGCGAGCACCGGCTTCGGTGCGTTCTGGGGATTCTTGGTGATCGGCCTACGCCTGCCTTCCTTCATCGTCACCCTGGCCGGCCAGCTCGGCCTCGCCGGACTCGTGCTGTGGATCGTCGACAGCCAGGGGACGGGTGGCTCGATTTCCATCCACCAACCGGTTCTCTACAACATCGTCTATGGCAACTTCACACCGCTTTTTACGATCATTCTCATCGTGGGCACCATCCTGGTCCTATCGTTCTCGCTGATCCGAAAGAACGCGAGTCGCGCGGCGCGCCACCTGGACTCGGTGCCAATGCCCATCATTGTCCTGCGCGTCGGGGGACTGGTGGTCGTCGGGGGACTGTTGACCTGGATCTTCAACTCCAATCGAGGCAGTTTCACGGCGATTCGCGGCATGCCCTTCGCCATCACGTTGATGGGTGTGATCCTGGCTGGATGCACGTTCATTATGAACAAGACCAGGGCCGGTCGTTACATCTACGCCATTGGTGGCAACGCCGAAGCCGCTCGTCGCGCGGGAATCGCGGTGAACCGTTTCCGCCTCATGGCCTTCATGATGACCGGACTGATCTCGGGTATCGCGGGACTGGTATATGTCTCGAACTTTAATGGCATCTCCGACAGCATCAACGGTGGCACCCTGGTGCTCTACGCCGTCGCCACCGCGGTCATTGGAGGAACCAGCCTTTTCGGAGGTCGAGGCAAGATGGTCCACGCGCTGATCGGTGGCTTCGTCATCGCGACAATCTACAACGGCATGGCGTTGATCCAACTCGGCGCTCCCCAGCAGTACATTGCAACGGCCTTGGTTTTGTTGGCCGCCGTGACGATTGACTCCGTGGCGCGCCGCGGCAACACTCTCGTGCGGTAAGCGCCGGACCTACCGGGTCTGAGTCAACGCGTCGCGACGGATTTTGCCGTTCGCGGTGCGCGGAATCGCCGCAACGTAGCGAATCTCCTTGGGTTTCGCCCAGGGTCCAATACGCTCATCCGCGGCGTCGCGAAGCTGCTGATCGATGTCGGCGTCATCAGCGACCACGAGGACGATAATTCGTTGGCCCCACTCGTCGTCGTCGCGTGAGGTTACCGCGACATCGTGCACGCCCTTCACCGAGGCGAGCACCGCTTCGAGGTCGTCGGGCCACACTTTCTCGCCTCCCGTATTGATCACGTAGTCCACCCGCCCACGCACTCGCACGACGCCGCCGTTCACTTCACCGGCGTCGCCGGTGGGGAACCAGTCGTCGGTACGGTCGGGGCCCACCACTCGGGGTCGCGGCGCGTGTCGATACGAGCGAAAGAGCGTCGGGCTCTTGACGCAGATCTCACCGCCAATCGCGGCCACCTCAACTCCTCGCAGAGGCCGACCATTATAGATGATGCCCGAGCCTGTTTCGGTCATGCCCCACGTGGTGATGACGTTGTTCGCGAGAACGCCGGGCGCACACGCGCCACCGAGTAGCACTGTGTCAAAGCCACTGACGTCGTGGTGAAAGAGCTGCGCACGAACGATGGCGACGTGGGTGGCCCCGCGTTGTGGCGCGTTCGAAAGTTCGTGGGGGTCACCCCACAGGAGTCGCGCGTCACTCAGAATTGCGCGCAGCAGTACGGCCAGACCACCAATGTGATTCGCTGGTAGGCACGGATACCAGACGGGAGCCGACACGCCACGCACGGATTCCTGGGTAATCGCAGCACTGGCGCTCAGCGCGGCCCACTCCAGTTCGACGGCCTTGGGCGTTCCGCTCGAGCCCGACGTCAACATCACGAGGCCTATCTCGTCAGCCACCTCGGCGCCCGCTTCGAGGATGGTCGTTCCCGAGGCATCGCTCAGGTGGGTCGCCCCGAGAGCGCGCAACTCGCTCGCGCGCCGTGACGCCGACACGCGCTGGTCGAGAATACAAAAGGCCTGTGATTCGTCGACGCAGCGTCGCAGCGCCACTTCGAGGTCGAGACCGAGGGGAAGATCAAGGGCCAAGAGCGATGCCACCATGGAACCTTATGTCGCGCCACGTGACCGCGGTGTCGAGAAGTCACCCGGGCACGGGCGGTAGCGTGTGAGCATGGTGACGACAGTGATTTCTGGTTCCCCCCACGACCCCGTGGATGACTTTCGCAGCTTGGCGCAGCCGGCGTGGGAGATCCTCGGAAACTACGAGGACATCATCTACGAGGTGGCCGAGGGGATTTCTCGCATCACGATCAATCGCCCCGAACGGCGCAACGCTTTTCGCCCCCAGACCCTCTTCGAGCTCTCCGACGCCTTCGAGCGTGCTCGTGACGATATCGAAGTGGGCGCCATCATCCTGACCGGCGCAGGGGGCGACGCCTTCTGTTCCGGGGGCGATCAGAAGATTCGCGGTGACGACGGTTACATGGGTGACGACGGTGTAGCGCGTCGCGGGGTGGGTCGGCTCAATGTATTGGACCTGCAGATTCAAATTCGACGCCTGCCCAAGCCCGTCATTGCCCAAATCGCCGGCTACGCGATTGGCGGCGGGCACATCTTGCACCTGGTCTGCGATCTTTCGATCGCCGCCGACAACGCCCGTTTCGGTCAGACGGGACCGCGGGTCGGGTCCTTTGACGGCGGTTATGGTTCGTCGCTGCTGGCCAATACCATTGGACTCAAGCGCGCCAAAGAAGTGTGGTTCCTCTGCCGCCAATACGACGCGACCCAGGCGTTCGACTGGGGACTGGTCAACGCGGTGGTGCCCCTCGACGATCTCGAGGCTGAGACGGTCGCGTGGTGCCGACAGATCCTGACCCTCTCGCCCATGGCCCTGCGAATGCTCAAGGCTGGCTTTAACGCCGCCGAGGACGGACTCGCGGGTGTGCAGCAATTGGCCGGGGACGCGACGATGCTGTTCTACATGTCCGAAGAGGGCCAGGAAGGTCGCAACGCATTCGTCGAGCATCGCAAGCCCGATTTCTCGCGATTCCCGAAGCGTCCATGAGTAGTTCCGGCTCCGTCGAACGTTGGGTGCTCGCCGCGCGTGTGCGCACCTTGCCGGCCGCCACCGTTCCGGTGGTGATTGGTGCGTCGCTGTCGCGTCCGCGCCCCTACAACGGGACAAATACGGTGCTGTGCCTCATCATCGCCCTCGCCCTGCAGATCGGGACGAACTATGCCAATGACTATTCCGACGGGGTGCGCGGCACCGATCAAGTGCGCGTCGGGCCGTTTCGATTGACCGCCTCGAAGTTAGTACCGGCCTCTGCGGTCAAACGCATGGCATTCGTCTTCTTCGCCGTGGCGGCCGTCGCGGGGCTGTTCTTGAGCATCCGTTCTTCGTGGATCTTCATTCCCCTGGGCATGAGTGCCGTGGCGGCCGGATGGTTTTACACCGGCGGGCCCAAGCCTTACGGCTATTTCGGCTTGGGTGAGATCTTTGTGATGGTCTACTTCGGCTTCGTCGCCACGGTGGGAACGGCCTTCGCGCAGCACGGTCACATCCCACCAGGTGCGTGGTGGTGGGGGCTCGCGACCGGCTCGATGGCGTGCGCGCTTCTCGAGGCCAATAATTTGCGCGACGTTGACGGCGATCGGGTCGCGGGCAAGAAGACGCTGGCCGCGCGGCTGGGTCGACGACGGGGGTCGTGGCTCTACGCGGTATGGGTGGCGGGCACGGTACTCGGCGCAGCTTTCGGCGGAGAGAGTCTCGTCGGTGCGGTGGCGTTCGTCATGTACGTCCCCGCGCTGGTCCTGGCGTTCTCGCCCAAGGCTGGTCGCGACTTGCTGCCACTTCTTAAGCAGTCCTCGTACGCGCAGTGGACGGTGGGTGCGACAACCGCGGTCGTCATGTTCGTCACTCGTTAGGCGAGGAAGTTCTCAATCGCTCGAGCCACGAGCTCGGGCTGCTCGAGGTGTGCGGCGTGGCCCGCACCGGGAATAGTGATGAACGTGGCGTGCGGCATCGTGTCGGCGATGGTGCGAGCTTCACCGGCGAACTTGGTGTCGAGCTCGCCGGCGAGGGCGAGGGTCGCCACGTCGAGAGTTGCGAGGCGCTCACCCAGCCACTCCTGGGTGCCGGTACCGGCACTGCGAAGACTGGTGGCCAGTCCAGCCGCGTCGAAACTGCGCGTGTCGGTCTCGGCGTGCGGGACGAGCGTTGAGAAGAGGGGCTGCGAAAGCCACTCGCTAAGAAACACTTCAGTCCCCACGTCCTCGAGGTGTGCCGCCAGCGCCTCGTCGCGAATTCGTCGCTGAGTGCGCACGCCGGTTTCGAGGATGCCTCGCGAAGCGCTCAGAACAACCAGCGCGGCCACGCGGGCCCGATCGGCGAGGGCCACGTGCAGAGCCACGCGCGCACCGAAGGAGTAGCCCCCAAGAATTATCGGTTCATTCGGGAGAACCTCGAGCACGAGACGCGCGATCTCGGACAACGACCCACCAATTGTGGCCGCGTCGCCGTGTCCGGGCAGGTCCAGGGTCAAGACCTCGTGATGACCTGCCAGAATGGTACGGAACTGACGAGCCGACGCCCGAGTCTGGGTGAAGCCGTGGAGCCACGCGAGTGGCGGACCCGACCCGCGTCGGTCCAGTGTGAGGAGTGGCATTGCAACAGAGCGTACCGACCGCGAGCGTCGCGCAGGCGACGTTCGTCGCCACCTTGGTCGACGAATGGTCACTTCTGGGTTTGAGCGACGTGGTGGTGTGTCCGGGATCGAGGTCCACACCCTTGGCCCTCGCCTTTTCACGCCGCCCCGAGGTGGCGCTGCACGTGCGAATTGACGAGCGCAGCGCGGCCTTCTTTGCCGTGGGTCGCGCTCTCGCCTCTCGTCGTCCCGTCGCCATTGTCGTCACGAGCGGTACCGCGGCCGCGGAACTGCTCGCTGCGGTGGCCGAAGCCGATCTGGCGCACGTTCCCCTCATGGTGCTCACCGCCGATCGACCGCCGGAATTGCACGGCGTCGGTGCGCCCCAGACCATCGACCAGCAACACCTCTACGGCTCGAAGGTGCGACTCTACGAGGAACCCGGTGTGGCGCGCTTGGACGCGGCGACCTCGTGGCGCCCGCTCGCGCAACGCCTCTGGCGTGCCGCGAATGGCGACGCCGGGCTCGCGGGTCCGGTGCACCTCAATGCGGCCTTCGTCGAGCCCTTGCTCGCGAACCCCCTCGAACTACCACCCGCTTCTGGCCGCGCCGACACGTCGTCATTGCCGGCCGCGGCGGTGGACCTCGACGTGCGCGATCAGCGCGTGCTGTGCGTGGTGGGAGCGGGGGCGTCGCCAGAGATCATCGCGGCGGCTCGCGAAGCGCAGTGGGTCGTCGTGGGTGACGCCACCGCCTGGGGTTCGCTCGCTTACGCCGACCCGCTGGTGCGCCACGACGAGATCTGGTCCGATCTCGTCCCGGACGTCGTCATTCGAATCGGCGGCATCCCCGCGTCGAAATTCCTCGCGCAGCGCCTCGTGACCAGTGGGGTCGACGTCATTGGTCTGGAGTGCGCTGGTCCGGTCGCGGACCCCGACGCCGTGGTATCGCGTCGAATTGCCGGCCTGCCCGATGCGTCGAATCGCGCCCACGTGGGCGACGCCGACTACGTGGCCCTCTGGCGCGACGCCAGCGCGCTGGTGCACAAGCACCTCGCCACTCTCTGGGACGAGGTCCTCGACGAAGTCCTCGTCGCGCGACTCGTCGTTGAAACGTCGAATTCGCACCAGGTCTCTCTTGTGGTGGGTTCGTCCATGCCCGTGCGCGACGTCGAGTGGTGGAGCGAAGCGCGCGAGGGTGCCGTGTACTCCAATCGCGGGGCCAACGGCATCGACGGCACCGTCTCGACGTTCCTCGGGGGAGCCCAGAATTCTCGAGCCAGCGGGTTGGTGCGTGACGTCACGATGCAGATCGGAAGAGCGTCG
>OCZT010008469.1_pt1 | contig 9996 bp, 9 predicted proteins | sample 1539031 | NCBI WGS metagenome assembly OCZT01 (sample SAMEA3539308, study PRJEB22396) | soil metagenome | biome: tundra; feature: field; material: soil | place: USA | collected 2010-05 | depth 0.15 m
GCATTTTTGGCGTTACGTGCCTCAGATTGCAACGGTTGGCCTCGTCGGTGGGTTTCGGGACGACGGCGGGATTGGGCCCCAGGAAGAACCTGCCGTATTCCGGCGTAAGACCAGAGGAAGGGAGTTTTCAACGGACACCAAAACTGAGACCAGGGCGTGTTGGCAACCCGCTATCGGAACCGTATAAACATACGATAGTAAGATTGCGGCAAAAGAGGGATGCTTTTCTAAAGCCCGCCTCTGACGTCTGGCTCGGTGTGATGCCTGACGCGGCGGAAAGCTAATGCCATACTAATAATTAACGATGCAAGCAGCACCCCACTCACGGAAAAGCAACGTGTCGTTGCGCGCACGCCGATGCATCATCCTGTGCCTGATGGCCCAGGCCACGACAGTCTTTGGGTTGAATTTCAATGTGACGCTGGGCTCCTTGACCAATCACAACATTTCCGCCTATGCCGCCTACAATCAGGCCAACTTCGCGGCGAACTTTAGCACCTCAACCTGGGTGAACCAGAACGGCGCCACCAATGCCGTGGATCCAACTAAGATGGACGAGTCGTTGAATCCGATTACGCCCGGACACGTTTCAAAGATGGACGTGCATACCCTGATCCCCAGCCGGCCCGACCTGCGCTGGTTCGCCCATGCGACTCCGTGGTTCGGCGGCGGTTCGCATATCAGCATCGGGTTGAACAATAATACGACAACTTACGTTGCCGCCATGATCACCGACATGAAGAATCGTGGGTTCAATGGCGTGGTGATCGATTGGTACGGCCAAACCAGCAGCACGGACGGCGTGGTGCAAAAGATTAAATCGTATTTGGCGGGCATCCCCGGCAACACATTCACTTACATCATCATGGTTGATAAAGGGGTTCAGGGGGGCACGAGCACAAACAACCTCGTCACGCAAATCCAGTATTGTCAGAGCCAATACTTCAGCGATGCGAACTATGAACACGAGCCGTTAGCCAGTGGGAAGCCGATCCTGATGTTCTTTGGGGTGCGCTCCGCCCTCGGTTCGGCGGCCATGTCTGGCCTTAAAGTCGAAACCGGCGGCAACATGGTTTGGGTGGAGCAAGGGACCGGCTATCTTTCTGAGTCTTGGGAGGACGAGTGCTTTGAATGGACGCAGCAATTCAATAGTGGAGTCAATCCCAGCGACCCGTTCAACCTGGCGGGCGTTACCGGGGACTACTCCGGCATCCGGACCTCGGGCAAAAAGGCCTTCGGGGCGATGTGTGGGAATTTCAACGGAACCCTGACCAAGTCAGTGGGCTGGTCGATGGGCAAGTATCTCCCTTGCAGCAATGGACTTTGCGTGGTGCAAAGGGCCGCCACCATCAATTCGGCGATTCCCGCCAATATGACCCGCATGCAGTGGACCACCTGGAGCGACTGGGAGGAAGGAACGCAAGTCGAGTCCGGGATCGAGAACAATTTCGTGTTAACCGCCCAGGTCGTCAATACGACCAACGTCCTGTGGACCATTACCGCCGGCGACGAGAGAACAATTGACCATTACGAGATTTACGCCTCGACCAACGGCGGGTACGCGGCGTTGCTGGGTTCGGTGCGCACCGGGCTATATCAAACCAACCTCAGCCAGGTGGGATTGTCTCCCGGAAGCTATCAGCTCTATGTTGACGCCGTCGCCAAACCTTGCATTCGGGATCACATCAGTCCGCCGGTCTCGTATATTGTCCCGACGGTCGGACCTGTCGTGCTCGCCGATGTCCAGCCGCTCTGGCAGAATGTCTGGCAGGGCGACCCGGTCTCTTTCGCGGTGGGAGCAGGCGGCACGCCGCCTTTGAGCTACCAGTGGACGATTAATGGCCAGAACATCGCCGGGGCAACCAACTCCACCTACTCCTTTGGGGCTCTCGCCGGGACCAACTACTATCAGGTTACCATCAGCAACGCGCAGGGTGCAGTGAATTCCAGCACCGGCGCGGTCGCGAGCGTGGCGGCGACATTCTTGAACCCCACCAATTACAATGGGATGCAGATCACCTTCAGCGGTTACACCAACGGGGTGGCCTTGCTGGACTTTCCGGTGCTGATCCGCCTGAGCGCCAACATTCCCGGCTTCTCTTACGCCCAGTTTGCTTCGCCCGCGAACGGCGCCGACCTCCGGTTTGCCGACGCCAACGGCAGGGAATTGCCCTTCCAGATTGAACAGTGGAATCCGGCCGGGGAGTCGCAGATCTGGGTGCAAGTGCCCTCGCTCACGAGCTCCAACGACTACATCACCGCGTACTGGGGCAATGCGGAGGACAGCGTGATGCCGCCTTGCAACACTAACGGGGCCGTGTGGGCTGCTCTGAGTGGCTCGAATGACTTTCTGCTGGTCTATCACCTGAGCCAGAGCGGGTTCCCCTTTGCCGACAGCACGCTGCAGTATCCGGCGACTTCGGGGGTGGCGCCGGTTTCGACCACCGGCATGATCGGGCGCGGGTGTGCTTTCAATGGCACTTCGCAATTCCTCAATGGGGGACTGGTGAACATTGGGAAAACCTTCACCCTGTCGGCCTGGGTCAATATCGCACCCGCTGCCATGAGCGAGCAAACCATCTGGTGCAATAAACAGGGCGGCTGGAACACCGCCGGCTTTGATTTTTATGTCAATAGCTACCAAACGAATGATGGCAAAGTCTATTTCGACACTGCCGATGGCGTAGGCGGCAATGTCTCGCCCCGCACCGCCGCTCATGCGGTGACTTTCGGGCAATGGCATCTGCTCACCGGCACGCTGGATGGAGTCAATGGCGCGGTCCACGTTTACGTCGATGGTGTGGATCAAACGATCGCCACCGGCGTGGATACTGCTTTCCAGGCAACCAATTCGGTGCGTTGCGGGGCGCTGCTGACCGGCACTCCCGGCGCGACCGGCGGCCTATGTTTCAATGGTTCGATGGACGAGGCCCGCATCGAAGACAACGTCCGCTCCCCGGCCTGGGTCTGGGCGAGTTGGGCCACGGTAGCCGACAGTGCCTTCGCCAGCTACGAGTCCATTGTGCCCGCCGCTGTGTCCCTGCATTGCCAGGTCGTCAGCGGACAACTGGTGCTGACGTGGACTAGCGGTATCCTACAATCCGCGCCCACTGTGGCGGGTTCTTACACGAATATTACCGGTGCGACCAGCCCTTATACGCTTGGGCCGTCGGGCGACCAGCAATACTTCCGCGTCAAGGTTCAGTAGAATCAGGTCACCAGGACGCTCCCAACCGATTCAATTGCGCTGACGTTGGCGGATTATGTAATGCGGCTGGGAAAGAGGACCTGAGCCCTCTGACGCTTCCAGGAGTTCTACCTCCCGAAGAATGAGCAACTCCGGCGGCATCATAAACTTAGGGAATCTACCGAGTTTGCCTTCGCGAACTGTCTGTTTTTGAGTCAGCTTCATGTGTTTGTTTGCGCTCTCTCTCGTGCTTGCATACTAAACTGAAGAAAAGATAGACCGAGAGCACCACGTCCAATAGTCAGGAAGAACAGAAATCTGGGGTCGGGGAATTCCCCGACCCGAGCCAGTAAGCGGGTGGCCCATGCGACAATATTTGTCGCCCCATAGAAGGTGAAAGGAACCACGAGCGGGGATGTCCCACCCACCCGCTAAAAGACCCGCATTGTGTCGAGCACCGCCTTAATGCGGGGGACTTCGTGTGTGCGGAACAAGTCGGTCTTGCCCAGCGCGGCCAGCACAGCAAAGAACGGTTCGGCGCAGCGCACTTCCTCGCCGAAATACTCGAAGGCGTGCGGCAGGGCGTGGCAGATCGGGAAGCCCAACGCGCGCAGCCGGAACGTATTCAGGAACACCATCATTTGATGGCGCACGCGCACCGCGCTGTCTTGCAGGTTGCGATAGTAGAAGCCCAAGCCGGGGTCGATGAGAATCTTCTCCACGCCATTGCGGATTGCGATCTCAATCTGGCGCGCAAAGTAATCCCGCATCAGTGCCACCGGGTCGGCGCCGAAGTCGAAATCACCCACCTCGCGCACGTTCGCGCCCTGCACGTAACAGATAATCACCGCCGCGTCGTGCGCCGCAACCATGCGGAAGAGTTCATCGGTCCGATCGGTGCCGGTGAGATTCAGGATGTTTGCTCCGGCTTCCAGACAGGCGAGCGTCACCGCTGGTTCGTAGGTCTCCGCCGAAACCAAAATGCCCGATTCCCGCAAGGCCCGGATGACGGGCAGCAGCTTGCTGTTCTGAGCCGCCTCGTCCACGCGCGCCGCCTGGGCCAGAGTAGATTCCGCACCGACGTCGATGATGTCAGCGCCCTGGTCTCGCATCACCTTGCCTCGGCGAACCGCGCTCTCCGCCGTAAGACAGACGCTCTCTCGATACCAGGAGTCTGCCGAAAGATTGATCACGCCCATGATGGCGGGCTGCGAGTTGAAGGCAAAGTGCTTGCCGCCGATGGAGAATTCCTTGACGCGCGCTTTGGCGACAGCCCGATTCTGTTCGAGCAAATCAGCCAGTTGTTCCAGTCCCAGCATGGCGGTCAGCGTATCGCAATTCCTGAATCAGGGAAGCCAGAACTCACATCCCCGTTGCACGGGCTCTTTATGCCTGGAAGCTGAGACGGGGCGTTGATAGAGTTATTTCCCATGACCGCAAAGCCGTCCATTTTGTCACCGTTTGCTACAGTTGATACGCCCGCCTTGCTTTTGGATGCGGGCGCATTGAAGGCCAACATTGAGCGGATGGCGGATTACTTCACCCACCGCCATTGCAGGCTTCGGCCCCATTTTAAGAGCCACAAGTGCACGGCCATTGCCAAATTGCAAATGAAAGCCGGAGCGGTGGGTATCACGTGCGCCAAACTGGGTGAAGCAGAAGTCGTGGCAGACGCGGGCATCCGTAACATCTTGATTGCCAATCAGATTGTCGGCCCGCTCAAGATCCGCCGCCTGGTTGAACTGTGCCGTCGCGCCGATCCGATGGTAGCGGTAGATTCGGCTGACAACGTGAAGATGCTTTCGGAACATGCTTTGGCTGCGGGCGTGGCTATTGGCGTCCTGGTGGAGGTGGATGTCGGCATGAGCCGCTGCGGTGTGGCTCCCGGACAGCCAGCCCTGGAGTTGGCGCGCCTGATTGCTGCGTCGGCCGGTCTGAGGTTCCAAGGTTTGCAGGGTTACGAAGGCCATTGCGTTGACCTTCGTGATGAAACCGAGCGTGTCGAGAAGACGCGCGAATCTCTGAAGGCGTTGGTGGGAACGCGCCGGCTAATCGAACGCTCCGGGCTTGGAGTCAACATCGTCAGTGGCGGCGGGACGGGAACTTATACCATCACCGGGGACTGTGAAGGGGTTGACGAAGTGCAGGCGGGTTCCTACGCCGCAATGGATTGGTGGTATAGCGATATCCGGCCAGAATTCAAGCAGGCGATGAGCATTCTCGCTACGGTGATCAGCCGGCCCAAGCCCAGCTTTGTTGTCATTGATGTGGGTCGGAAGGGAGTTGGCGCGGAATGGGGCGCTCCCCGCGTCAAGAATCTGCCCGGCAGCGAGGTGGCAAGTTATGGCTCTGAAGAGCATATGAAGATTACTGTGCGGGAGGATTCGACGATTAAGATTGGCGACCGCATTGAAATCATCCCCTCCCACGGTTGCACCACGAGCAACTTGTATTCGCAATTCATCGTCCATGAAAATGGGTTGGTAACCGGCAAGTGGCCCATAGAAGGTCGGGGGAAACTCCAGTAAACCAATTCGAAGCGCACGGCTACTGTGATCTCGGGGCTTGTGCAGCCCGGACGACTGCCGGTTCTCAGGAAATAGGACACACCAGCAACAAACCGGCGCATTCCCATTGGCGTTTTCAGCCTTTCAGGTTTATCTGTGCTGATATGAGAACACTAATTCCGGTACTGCTTACCTTGGGTAGCGCGCTGACGACGCAGGCGCAGATTCATACTGAGACCATCGAATACAAACAGGGCGATACGGTCCTGGAAGGCTATCTGGCTTATGACAGCTCGATCAACGGAAAGCGGCCTGGCGTACTCATCGTTCATCAGTGGAAGGGGTTGACCGATTACGAGAAGCAACGCGCCGAGATGCTCGCCAAGCTCGGCTACAATGTCTTTGCGCTGGACATCTACGGCAAGGGGATTCGCCCGCAATCGAGCCAGGAGGCCGGTGCTCAGGCGGGCAAATACAAGAGCAACCGGGGGTTGTTGCGTGCCCGGGCCCAAGCCGGCCTGGCTGTCCTGCAGAAGCATGAGCTGACGGACGTAAAGCGCCTCGCGGCCATCGGTTATTGTTTTGGCGGCACGACGGTCATCGAGCTGGCTCGCAGCGGAGCGGACATCGCCGGCGTGGTGAGTTTTCATGGCGGGCTGGATTCGCCTCATCCCGAGGACGGCAAGCATATCAAGTGCAAGGTGCTGGCGCTGCACGGCGCGGATGACCCTCACGTGCCGGCCAAAGACCTGGCCGACTTCGAGGATGAGATGCGCCAGGCCAAGGTGGATTGGGAATTGGTGAAATACGGCGGCGCGGTCCACAGCTTCACCGAGAGGGAAGCGGGGAGCAATCCAAGCAAGGGCGCCGCTTACAATGAAAAGGCCGACCGCCGCTCCTGGGAGGCCATGCAGCAGTTCTTTGCTGAGATCTTCAAGTGAGGCTTGCGGCGGGAGGGCAAGCCCTGGTTCCCGGAGCGCCGGCATCTTGCCGGCTTATACGGTCCGAATGGTGGAAGCCCGCAAGATGCCCGCGCTCCGCTCTGTCACTAACGGGCATTTTCCTTCGTGCTATCTGTAAGACCGCCGGCTAAAGTTCCCCATGCGTATCACGGGTGGAAGAGCGGCTCGCCGGATTCTAAGAGTGCCGAAGGGTCTGGCGGTGCGTCCCACACCGGACCTCGTCAAGCAGGCCGTCTTCAACAGCCTCGGAGGCCGGGTTCTGGGTGCGCGGGTGTTGGAACTTTTCGCCGGCACGGGCGCGCTCAGCCTCGAATGCCTCAGCCGCGGCGCAACCTCGGCTGTGTGCGTGGAGAAATCATCGCGCCACGCGGAGACGCTACGCCAGAACATTGAGCTTGCTGACTTCCCGCCCGAGACCTTGCAGGTGCGGGTCCAGGATGTCTTCGCCGCCCTGGCGCAGTTGGCCGTCGCGGGAGAGCGATTTGATCTCGTTCTCGCCGACCCGCCTTTTGGAGATAAGAACGTCGGCCGCCGCTCGACTTCCTTCGCTCAGCAGTTGCTGGACGAAGTGAATTTGCCGGTGGTCCTGGCGTCGGAAGGATTGTTCGTGCTCGGCCACACGAAGCGTGATACGCTGAGCTTGCCGGCCTCCTGGCATGAGCAGAAAATGCTCAAGCATGGCGACAGCATCATGCGGTTTCTTAAGGCAACGAGTGCCAGCAGGATGGAGGAATGGAAGGTCTGATGCTAAAGCGATGAAAGGCAAAGCTGAAATCGTGGCCAACTGGCTGCCACGTTACACGGGCACGCCGCTGGAGGACTTTGGCAAATACATCCTGCTGGTCAATTTCGGTAATTATGTGCGCCAGTTCGCCGAGTGGCATAAAGTGCCCGTTCGCGGCGAAGACCGCCCGATGCTCAATGCGACCGGCAATGGGATCACCATCATCAACTTCGGAATGGGGAGCGCCAACGCGGCGACCATCATGGACCTTCTATGCGCCGTCCAGCCCAAGGCTTGCTTGTTCCTCGGCAAATGCGGCGGGTTGAAAAAGAAGAACAAGTTGGGCGACCTTATCCTGCCAATCGCGGCCATCCGCGGCGAGGGCACCTCGAACGATTATTTCCCGCCGGAAGTGCCGGCGCTGCCCGCTTTCAGTCTGCAGAAGGCCATCTCCACGACCATTCGCAATTATCGGCGCGACTACTGGACCGGCACGGTCTATACCACCAACCGCCGCGTGTGGGAGCACGATGAGGACCTGAAGAAGTATCTGCGCCGGATCCGGTGCATGGCCGTTGATATGGAGACGGCGACCATTTTCATCACCGGCTTCCACAACGAGATACCCAGCGGGGCGTTATTGCTGGTCTCGGATCAGCCGATGGCGCCAGAGGGCATCAAGACCTCGCAAAGCGATCAGCGGGTGACCGCCGATTTTGCGGAAATGCACCTACGCGTGGGGATTGATTCGCTTTGCCAACTCATCAACCAGGGCTTGACGGTGAAGCACCTGAGGTTCTAGCCCGGCTCTTTCACAGCCGTTAACCTCGCAGGCAGATTAAAAATGGAGACTGCGGTTCTGCTCGCGGCGCGTCACTTGGCAGACAGCTTACGTTTCAAGAGGGCCTTCAAACCGGCGGACTTATTTCTTCGGGGGTGCGGCAGGCTGCTGCGGGGGGGTGGTCGCTGGCGCTGTCCCAGGTGAGCCGGCGGGTTTGAAGCCGTACTTGGCCAGCACCGGAGCGAAATCGGGATGGGTTCGCCCGTATTCAGTGATCTTCTTGACAAAGTCAGTCATTAATGGAGCGCTCACCCGCTGATAATCGGCGATCATTTGCGCGGCTTGCGGGCGAATGCCGGCCAGGTCCTTGCTCGCCGATCGCCACTGGCGCAGCAGGTAAATGTTCAACGTGCCGCTGACCACGATGACCAGAATCAAGATGGAGACAATGAGATGACGCAGCGCGTCGCACTGTGCCTGCAAGTCGTTGGTATTGGTCTGGAGAGGCGTTTTGTTATCAAGGTTGTCCATAAAACTTACTTGGTAGCAGGTTTGCCGGAAGCGGGCGTGGCGGACTTGCTGGGTTTCAGGCCGACCGATTCGAGGATGGGGTCAATGGCCGGATTCTTCTTGCTGTACTCAACCGTGTCGGCGGCAAGCGCGTTGATCATAGTGCGGTTGTTATTGATCAAGCTTGCCTGGGTCTGAAGCGCGCGCAATTCCCGGGTGGTGGAGACGTAGCGCCAACAAAACCCCACCGAGAGGAGCGCGCTCACCGTCAGCACCCCGAGTAGAACCGTGGTCAAAGGATTGTTTTTCATATCAATGAGGGAGACTCTAACGATTCTGTCAGCGTTGTCCAATCTGTTTTTTGCGGCAAAACCGGCTTGATTTTGGACGCCAAGAGCAGCAATGTCCGGTTTCTCGGAAGGCCGATGCTGGCCAAACCGGAGAGCAGTGACTGATTTTAGCCGAAGCTAATAGCACCAAGCAGTTCAAGATCCGCGTGGCCAAAGAAGAACCAATTGAGTTGACTGGCTCTGTGACACAGGTGCTGCCGGGCACGATGTTCCGTGTGGCGCTGCCTAATGGCCACGAAGTGCTGGCCCATATTTCGGGCAGCATGCGCAAGAACTTCATCCGCATCAGCGTCGGGGACAAGGTCAACATCGAAATGTCACCCTACGATCTGGGCAAAGCACGCATCACCTTCCGGCATTCCTAATCAAAGATCATGCGAATACATTTCCTCGGGGCCACTCGCACGACGACCGGGTCGCTTTACCTCTTCGAGCTCAATGGACAGAAGCTGCTGTTGGAGTGTGGCCTGTTTCAGGGCCGGCGGGGCGAATCCATCGAGCGCAACCGCAACTTCCCCTTCGACCCCAAACAAATCGATGCCGTCGTCCTGAGCCACGCGCACATCGATCATTGTGGCAATCTGCCGAACCTTTGCCGCCAGGGTTTTCAGGGGAATATCTACTGCACCTTTGCCACGCGTGACCTGGCCAGCATCATGCTGGAGGACTCGGCCGAAATCCAACGGGATGACGCTGCATTCGTGTCGAAAAAGCGCGCCAAGAAGGGCCTTCCGCCAGTCGAGCCACTTTATACCGCCGCGGATGCCGACCGGGCAATCCGTCAGTTTGTCGGCATCAACTACGACCGCCCGTTTCCGGTGACCGACGGCCTCACGGTGACATTCCGCGACGCGGGCCACATTCTGGGCGCGGCGCAGGTGGTTTTCGACATTCGTGAGAACGGGCGCAAGTTTCGGTATCTCTTCAGCGGGGACATCGGCCGCGGCAACGACGACATCCTGCGCGACCCGCAGC